>OFGR01000101.1_pt1 | contig 82659 bp, 73 predicted proteins | sample 1521811 | NCBI WGS metagenome assembly OFGR01 (sample SAMEA3504098, study PRJEB24116) | mouse gut metagenome | biome: mouse gut; feature: mouse-associated habitat; material: faeces | place: Denmark | collected 2011 | reverse complement strand
CCCAAGTTCGTTCATTTTTATTTGGTTCGTTCAATTATGCACCAAGGGCAAACCAGCGCCTACGGCATACAAGCAAAAAAACAAGTCCTGCCAATCTATCAAATTGATAAAGCCTTGAAATCAAGAGATTTAAACCACCTTTGCCCATATCCTTTGTATCAATCTCGGTACTGTTATATCCTTCTATCTATTGCCGATTAGCCGGAGAGTAAAAATTGGGAGGGAATCCTTAAGGGACACTTCACATAAGGAAGTGTCTCTTGTGGCGTTTTAGAAAATTTGTAATGACGGTTGGATACGATGAATTTGGAGGAATAACTAAATATAATTGGAGGAAACTAAAATGAAATCATTATTTGAGCAATTCGGCGGTACATACCGAAAAGAAAATGCCTTTGTTGAGATTGACAAGCAGGCACAAGAACGGTTTTTTCGGATTGTAGAGCAGATGAAACAAGAACAAGGGATTACAGAACAACTAAAGGTAATTAACCCTATAAAGTGGACACAACTCATGAATTGTGTCAGACATCAGGCAGATGAAATCATTTTTGCAGAACTTATCTTTAATTGATTTTGAAAGCGGCATTGGCGCACAGCTAATGTCGCTGTTTCATCTGAGAAAGTGGAAAAATTTATTTGTATATGGTAAAATGGAAAACACATATACAGCCAAAGGATAGGATATACTGATTGGAGGAAGATAAAAGTGGCAGGTAGAGAGGTTGGCTTTATTGTGGATGATGAATATAAAGCATGGATAGAGAATATAAAGAACAGGATAAAGCATAGTCAGATAAAGGCTTCTGTTAAGGTGAATCATGAGATGCTTGATTTATATTGGGATATAGGCAGAGATATTGTTGCCAAACAGAAAAATGCAAAATGGGGAGAAGCATTTCTTGCAACAATGAGTAAAGATTTACGAAAGACTTTTCCTAATATGTCGGGTTTTTCAGTGCAAAACTTAAAAAGCATACGTTATTGGTACAAATTTTATAACTCCGACGAAAATGGCTTACAGGCTGTAAGCCAAATGGAATTAATTGAAAAAATAATTAAATCTATTCCGTGGGGGCATAATCAGAGGATTATGTATAAGTGTAACAATATTGCAGAAGCATTATTTTATGCGCAGAAAACGATGGATAACGGTTGGAGCAGAACTGTTTTAGAACATCAAATAGATAGCGGTCTGTATGACAGACAAGGCAAAGCTATTACCAATTTTCAATTAAAATTGCCAGAGCCGCAGTCTGATTTAGCTGAACAAACATTGAAAAATCCATACAATTTTGACTTTCTGACCTTGAGAGAAAAATATGACGAAAAAGAATTGGAAGATGCCCTTATTAATCAAATTACTCAATTTCTATTAGAATTGGGCACAGGTTTTTCGTATCTTGGTAGGCAAGTACATTTGCATGTCGGTGAAAGTGATTTCTATATGGATTATTCCGATTCTATGATTATTCCGATTTTAGCATAGAAACCTTGATATTAACAGTCCCCCCATAAGAAAAAATCGGAATAATTCTTAATCCCCTACCTAAGTGATTACTCCTTTGTTATGCTATTAAAATAAACCACAGCAAAGGAGGACATATCCATGTCACTATCAATTGATGAAGCCATCAAAAAAGTGCTTTCCTTTTTGAAAAGTATCCCTATGGCTCCTGCAACAGTAAAGTACTACTCTTGCTGCTGTTCGCATGTCAGGGATTACTGTCAGCGCAATGCCTTACAGGAATTCTCATACAAAGATGCGGCTTCTTTCACAGCAGAACAGCTGAAATTGGCTGAAAATGGTAAATTCGGCAAAATCTATGCACTGATCATGCGGAAAGCCGCTTACTATGTGGCAGATTGTTTCGAAACAGGTACGCTTGAATGGAAACGCAACAGGTATACAATAACGGAACTACCTGAAAATTACCAGCAGATTCTTGGTTCTTTTGAGGAGTCTATTTCCGGAAAACTTGCCGAAGGGCCAGTCTATAACATCATTCATGAAATCCGGAAATTCCTGAAGTATCTTGAGAAAGCAGGCTGCCTCACTATCCAGGATCTGTCAGCTGATATCCTGCGTGCATATGTGATCCAAGAGGCTCCTAAACACATGGGCAATTACGTAAACCTCACATGGCCCCTGAAAAAGTTCCTTGCTTATGTCAAAAAGAGCGGCGTTGCCCTCTTGGGAACATTCGATTTCTTTCTGGCAAACCCGGCACCTGTACATGAGAGGGTGCTTCCGGCATTTGATGATGATGAAACAAAGGCAATACTTGAAAGCATAGATACATCAACAAAACAGGGCAGGCGTGATTATGCGGTGGTAATGCTTGCGCTTGACACCGGCCTTAGATGGTCGGACATTGCCAAGATGCAGCTTTCCGACATTTTATGGGAGAAGCGGGAAATCCGGGTGAAACAGGAAAAGACGGACACTCCGCTTACACTTCCGCTGACGCTCCGGGCAGGGACTGCCGTAGCAGACTATATATTAGAGGCCAGGCCGAAATGCAGCAGTCCATATGTTTTTCTCCGCCTCAGAAAACCTTACTCTTCTATGCTTTCATCTGCGTCTCCCACAAAGGACCTCATGGGACGTTACTTCAAGAAAAATGGTATAGAACACCATTTCGGTGATGGAAAGACATTTCACGGGCTCCGCAGGACTATGGGGACCAATCTCGTCAGGAACGGGACCCCGCTGGAAGAGGTGTCACAGATCTTGGGCCACCGCGATATAAATTCGTCCAGGCACTATATATCCCTCCATGATGAAATGCTGGCTAAATGCTGCATGGACATCAGCATGTTCGCTACAGAGAAGGAGGGGCTGCAATGAAAACAAAACAGAAAACATTTGTATTTGCAAGCCTTTTTGCCGATGACATCCAGGGGATGGTGGAATACAAAGCCGCGCTCGGACATAAATGCGAAAGCTATGCCTGGGCCCTGCAGACTTTTGACCGGTACTGCCTGTCCCATCATCCAGATTCCGGCACACTCACCCAGGAGATCGCTTTTGGCTTCTGTCAGGCCGGGACAGATGGGAAAAACTGCGGATACCGCGCAGGCACAGTCCGGGAATTCGGCCGTTACCTCTCTGCCATAGGGAAAGAGGCATACATCCTTCCCATGAATTTCTTCCCGCAGAAAAAAGCAAACCTTCCCTATATCATGTCAGATAATGAGATCCGGTCATTTTTCGGGGCGGCAGACCGTTATCCCCATGCGGACAACAGCCCCCTGCTCGAATATACGGTTCCGGTAATCTTCAGGCTCCAGTTCGCTACAGGAATGAGGCCGCAGGAAGCAAGGACCCTGAAGCGGGCCGACTTTAATTTTTCGAAAAACACGATATATATAGATGAAGCAAAAGGCCATAGGGACCGCAGGATTGTGACCCTGCCGAATGTGATGGAACTGTGCAGGAAATATGACGCCATAGCAGAATCCCTCCATCCTGGCAGGACATATTTCTTCCCGTCCCCTGACGGCAGCCCATACACGCATGGCTGGATGACGGAAAAATTCCACAAATGCTGGGAAAATGCCGGGAACAATACATCTTCCAAAAGCTGTACCCCCTATGATCTCAGACATAATTTCGCAACAAGGACGCTCATGCGCTGGGTGGGGGAAGGAAAGGACCTGAATGCATATGCGCCATACTTAAGCACCTACATGGGGCATGTCACTTTTAACAGCACCTTCTATTACATCCACCTTCTGCCAGAGAAGCTGGGTATCCAGAAGTTCATGGACATCCAGGGGATCATCCCGGAGGTGCCGCATGAAAGCTGATGCCTCAAGGGTTCTGGTCCGCAAACATCTCAGGCCGTATTTTACCGTGTTTCTTCCAAAACAACGCGGCTGCAGTGACAACACCATACAGAGTATACATGACACATGGAACCTGTTCCTCCGTTACCTTTCTGCTGCAAAGGGCATTGACAACAGCCGGCTTGCTTTCTCAGATATCGACCCAGCGGTCGTGACTGGATTTCTTGACCAGATGGAATTCGAGAAAGGCTGGAAACCATCAACAAGGAACCAGCGTCTAAGCTGCCTGAGATCATTTTTCAGATATGCGGCATCCATGGAACCTGTTCTTTATCCTTGTTCGGCAGCACTGGGGGAGATACCCTTGAAAAAGGGGGCTGACCGTTCATATGTCATTGAATTCCTGAGCCCAGAAGAGATGAAATCCCTGCTGGCCGTACCGGATACAAAGACAAGACCCGGAGTGAGGGATCAGTTTTTCATGGCGCTGATGTACGATTCGGCAGCAAGGGACTGCGAGATGCTGGGGCTGAAGCTGGAGGATTTCCATGAAGATAACAATACTGTCTACTTATGGGGCAAAGGCGCAAAGCCCCGGCTTGTTCCTGTTTCAGGGGAGACCACAGCGCTTTTTGTCAACTACCGCAGAAAATTTCATCAGGGTTCAGCCTTACAGGAGCCGTTGTTTTACACGATACATAAAAGGGAGAAGACACCAATGTCGGATGACAATGTTGCCCGTTTCCTCAAAAAATATGCCGATTTAGCGAGAATAGAAAAACCTGACATCCCTGAAAGGCTCCATCCCCACATGTTCAGGAAGTCGCGTGCCATGCACCTTTACCGTGCGGGAATGCCGCTGGCCCTTTTAGCGGAATTTCTCGGCCATGAGGATCCAGAAACGGCCCGTATCTACGCATATGCTGACACTGAGATGAAACGCAAAGCGGTTGAAAAGGCTTCGCAAAATGTTGGGGAAGTCGCCAGCCTCCCCACAGAAAAAGCGTTTTGGGAAGGTGATGACGACATCATCGGGCGACTCTGTAGGGGATACTAATCAAAAAGGTTATTCCGATAAAATAGCATAGACAGTTTAATTCATGCAGACTGTATATAGTTTTTTTAGGCGGCCTGTGCTAAAATCGGAATAATCATAGAATCGGAATAATCCACATAGTAGTGCGTATTATTGAGGGTGATCCGTTGCTGCGTACCCACAAACCTAAAACCGCGTCCTGATTCCAGTAGGAATTTTTCTATCTGTGCGACAAGTGCTTTTTCAAGGTCACTTTCTAGCACAGGCTTATTTTCCGGCACACCCAAAAACTCAAACACATAAGGGTCTTTTATCATGTCAAGCGGCATCGCCATTTCTATGCCTTTTTCCGCGAGGGCAAGCACTGTTTCCTTATTCGTTTTGCCCTCTGACAGTAACAGCCTTTTGTAAAGTGATGTGGAAATCTGGTATTTCAATTCGCGTATCGACCACCCCGGAGTTAATGGCTTCCTTTTCATAAAAGCTGCGTTTATTTGTATCGCTGATAGCCAAAAGCTCTGTATTGACCTGTACCGCCCAATGCCGTTTTACCTCAAAACACTATGCCATTAACTCCTTCCGAACATCTGCAGGCATTTTTTCCATAGCATACCGGAACGCAACCCTTGGCATGATCTCTTTATTCTTTTTTAGATAACCATACACTTTATCAAATTCCTTATACGAATATGTCTTTAACATCCACCCATATCCCTTGCGCACCAGATCGTTTCCGTCAAGCATGAGCGCATCTGAAATGATAAATGGATCAAAGGCAGAATAGCGGTCTTTATGCAGTGCCGGTATCAACGTAACGGCAGCAGCCCTCCTCATCCAAAATTCGGTATATCCGGTCCATTTGGCTATCCTGTCAAATAATTCAGGGAACTGGCATAATAACTCCCCAACAGCATGGGTACAAAGATCATCGCAGTCACCCCATCCTCGCACATGATCTAATAACCAGGACTCAAAAAGATCAAAGGTTTCTTTCGTATACTGCCCCCTCATACGATATGCCCAGTCAAATGCGATAACGCCCAATTCCCAGGAATGCTCTTCAAGAAGATCCCTGCAGTATCCAAAAACAGTATCCATTGGCTCGGATCTTACTTCTCTAAACATAGCAGCAGAAAGACGCCTTACCTCACTTGTTTTTAAACCGGTGGCTTTTGACCGGCCTGATAGTTCTCTTTTAGCCTGTTCTACATATACATTCATTCTTTCATCCCCCAGTATGATAATGGTGTCTGGCGGTTCCTGACAGGCACCAGATGAAACGCGGTGTATCATCCCTCAGGCCGCCTTGGTAATATCTCAGATCTTATAGGCCTAAGATCATATCACACAGATAAAGCGGTAGAATTCTTCCAATACAGCTCTCTCTTCGTCCAGATCTTCCTTCAGCCTTTCCATGATCTTCAGATATAGCGCCGTATCCCTTTTTAAATTATACTTGATACAGAGCATCATCAACCTATTGAGCTTTTTTTCCAAAGCAGAAAGCTTTTGCTGTAAGACATCATCTTTGATCCCATACCGTTCTGAAACAGCTAGATACCGTTCACCCATCAGTACCATATACTCATAGACTGCATAGAAATACCTTAAGTCAACCCTGTCTGGCTTCTCCTTCAAAATGTGCATACAGGCATCGATCCCCCAGTAGCAATCTTGTAACGGGTTCTGTACCATTCTGTAACGTTCCGAAGTGTTTAAAGAATGCACATGATCATATAATAATTCTTTCATCAATGTAATATCCAACTCATAATCCTTGTCATTCCTTTTAAAGCAGCTGATAAAATCACTTGCCCGCTGAACATTCCAAAATGCCTCTGAGAACTCACTATACGACAATATCTGGCTTCCAAAATGACCATCCGCGTTATATCCGGCTATATGTACTATCCCTTTTTCATCATCATACCCATAACACATAATGCCATGCGCCAAGTGCTTCTTTCGATAACTTCTCCGGAATGGCACATAATATTCATCCATCAGGCATGCAAGATAATATCCTGCATCGATCATAGTATGGAGAAATCGGACCGCATCGCAGCTTATACTCTTTAGCAGCTGTTTTTGAATTCCCTGATATGAAAGTAATGGGATCAGATTTATAGGATTAGGATCCCTTCCTAAATAAAAATACGATATATTAAAAGTATCCCGACCAATTATATAATACATTTGGATCAGGTTCGAATATACCCAGTTCTTATAAGATCGATCTGAACTCATGATCGCAGATGGGAATGCGTAATCCTGATCAAAACAAACCTTAGGAGCTTCCAACTTTAAAATATTTATCACAGCATTTCTCTCTTTCTGTTTTATGCCATTTTGAATCCTGTTATTGATCAAAAACCTCTTTCTTCTGTGCTGCGTCTTCCATTTTGTCACAGCTCATCCCGCTTACCCCATATTTCCTGGTAAAATATCAGATCCGTCTATTTATAATTCTAGTATCGCTCCACAAAAGTACTTAACTACTACTCGAAGATCATCCCTGCAAATACATAACAAAGTGACCAACTCTTTAAAAACATCTTCTAAAACATTGATCTTTTTCAAATGTAATCTATATACTGTCAGAAATAGGAGATTGGTATCTTTAAATAATTTATTTATGTCTGCCCCCGCTGATCCCACCTCTTTATCCTGCTTTAAACCTGGTTCATTCGTAAAAATCTTATACCTTAAGTTAAAAAGTTTAGATGCCTCAAGAAGAAAATAGCATACATTAAACCAACTACCGGCCGCTGCATACGCAAAAGGTCTTTTTTTTATATCATTAAGTACCATGTTGACCGCACCGATCCCATAACCTGCCTCATCTGAATAATATTCCTGATCCAGTTTATGAAATTCACAATAGACTTTTGTATAATCGATTTGTGGAGATATTTTTTTGTTAATGCGAAACGCCAATAGCCCGTCTGATTCCTTCGCAAATGGTCTGTAATAAACAGCTAAGCTATTTTTCACAGCATCAAAAGGGACTTCAAATTCCACAAATTTACCTCCTGAAAAATCTTTACAAAAAAAATTACGCCTTTCAGTATCCGCACCATAAATAAAAAGAAGATGATTTCCCTCTGCATCATTCCCATAAAAGCTGATACAGCTTCTGGCTACTGGCATAGTGATCCCATATCCCTCTGTGAGCAGTTTAATGATGATATCAAGATCATCGTAATACTTCTTCATTATATCAATTGGTATAAAACACCTTTCTAATCCTACGATACTTTCATAATCCATAAAATTCTCAAATCTGAATACCACATTGCCATACTGCGGGTCACGGAAACTATAGAAATTGATATAATTTTCCATAACAATCTTCTTTGTGATCTCTTCTTCTGGATCTAATATTGAAAACAATGCCGTGTCATCCGGGATTGTTAGTATGAGTGGTTGATAAATATCTCTTTTTATTACCATATCTTAACCTTCCCCTGTCTGTAAGCCATCCTCTTCTGTAAATAATAAATCATTGTCATCCTGTAATCTCCACCCTCCTGTCACAAAGGGCTACCGACGATTCCCTGTGGGCCACGATGATTACTGTCTTATCCTCCGGGATGTTCCGGATCGCATCATAGACGATGCTCTCGCTGTACTGGTCAAGGGCACTGGTAGCCTCGTCCAGCACGAACACCTCCACATCCCGCAAAAACAGCCTTGCCAGCACGATCCGCTGCCTCTGCCCGCCGGAGAGTTTCACTCCCCGCTCCCCGATCACTGTATCCAGCCCCTCAGGGAGCCCGACGATGAACTCGTATATGTACGCTTTCCTACAGGCATCCATCATTTCCTCCTCCGACGCCCCGTCCTTCCCGTAAAGGAGGTTCTCACGGATGGTGGTGTTAAAGAGCATGTTCTCCTGCATCACGAACCCGATCCTCGCATGCATGGCGGGCAGGCTGATCTCCTCAAGGTCCACGCCCCCGAAGGACACCCGCCCCCTGGTGGGCCGGAGCAGCCCCGTCATCAGCTTCAGCACCGTGGTCTTGCCGCTGCCGCTCCTTCCCATGATGGCCACCCGCTCTCCCTTTTTGATGGTAAGGTCAAAGTCATGGAGGACTTCCCTCTCCATCCCCGGATAGGCAAAGGATACCTGTTCAAAGACGGTCTCGTTTCCCTCATCCGGCAGCGCTCTCCCCTCTCCCTGGGGCTGTGCCTTTCTGCCCAGCTCCTCCAGCAGCCGGTCCGTGAAAGGCTTATTGGCCCACAGTTCAGCGTCTGTGCCGGATACTGTCTCCAGGGCATCGGAAAGCATGCCATGATACATTACAAATACCAGCAGGCTGCCGATCCCCATCCTTCCCTGGATGATCAGCAGGCCGCCCAGGAAATACAGCCCAAACTGCTGGAAAAGCTCTTCCTTTATCTGGGGCAGGGCCAGCACCCTTGCCGTCCAGTAATTGATCCACTTTGCGTTGAACAGCGCAAAACGGTGGAGGAACCAGAGACACTTCCGCTCCTGGGAAAGCCCGATACCGAGGGTCCTTACTTCCCGCCATCCCTGTACCGAGGCGTGGAGCCAGCTGGAAAAAACCTGCCTGGTCTCCCGGTTGGCATCATTGAGCCGCCTTTCTTTTTCACTGAGCGCTCCCCCCGCCCAGAAGGTCAGCGGTATCGCGATGGCAGAGAAAAGAGCCAGCCTCCATTCTATGGCAAAGAGCAGGAGGGCGCTCCCCAGGAGGGTGGCTACGGATATCAGGTAATCTATGGTCTGGTACCCGGCAAATCTTTCAATCTGTGCCGTGTCGTCCTCCAGCCGCATCTTCATGTCCCCTATGCCTTCTGACTCATAGGACTCAAAGGGACGGGCAAAGAATCCCTGCCAGATCTTTTCCTTCACCCTGTACGCCGTTGTGTTCACAAGGGCATAGCTGGCATATTTCCTGGCATACGCCAGCAGGGCGTCCAGGAAAAATATCCCCAGGTATCCCCCTGCCACCAGCGGCATCTGCCCAAAACGGCCGCCCAGGATCACCCGGTCAATGAACAGCCTGTAAAACAGGGGACCTGCAAACCCCAGTGCCATAGATATCATACTGGAAATAAAAATCAATATAAAAAAACGCTTCACTCCTTTTGTATAAGGCATCAGGCTCCTTACCACCTTCAGCCTGTATGCCATTTTCCCGGCCATCACGATGCCTCCTTCTTTATAGCGAAGAGCGTCCGGAACGTTTCACTTTCCCGCCCCATTTCCTCCGGCACACCCATCTCCTGGATCCTTCCCTTTTCCAGGACTGCCGCCCTGCCGCAGAGCATCACCGTGCTCAGCCTGTGGGCGATCATGATGGAGGTGCGCCCTGCCAGCACGCTCCCCCAGGCTTCATGTATGGACTCTTCTGTTTCTCTGTCAAGGGCGCTGGTTGCCTCATCAAATATAATGATCCTGGGGTTTTTCAAGTAAATGCGGGCAATGGCTATACGCTGCTTCTGCCCTCCGGACAGCCCCATCCCTCCCGTGCCCACTACCGTATCCAGCCCTCCGGGCAGGCTTCCGATCCATTCCAGGAGCCCTGACTGCCTGCAGGCGGAGAGCACTTCCTCCTCCGATGCCTTTTTGTTGCCCAAGAGGATATTCTCCTTTATTGTGCCGTCAAAGAGCAGCACGTCCTGGGCGACCAGCCCGATGCTGCGCCGGATGGATCTCAGGCTGCACTCCGAGAGTTTCTGCCCGTCGATCCAGATCTCCCCCTCCTGGGGGCGGTAAAATCCCATGAGCATATATGCCAGGGTGGTCTTGCCGCAGCCGCTCCTCCCCACCAGGGCAAAACGCTCCCCCGCCGGGATCTCCAGGCTTAATCCCTCCAGCACATTGCCTCCCTTGTCATAGGCAAACCTTACCTGCCGGAAAGATACCTGCCCCCGGGTCACATGCAGCTCCCCTGTCCCCTTCCACTGCCCTTCCGTGGGGGAATGGAGGAGATCATAAACCCGCTGCACATAGGATACCCGGTTCTGGGCATCAAGGAATTTATTGCTGCACCCCCTGATCCCGGAGGTAAGCTGGGAGAAAAAGGCAACGGTCACCAAAAGGGAACCCATAGTGATATTTCCCGACTTCGCCAGATAGCCTGCAAAGACAAAGATTGCAAGCTGGGCCAGCAGGTTCGTGAACTTCACCAGGTTCTCCGCCGTCAAGGCAGAGAAGCCTGAGCTGGTGTCTATGGCAAACATCCGCCTGTGGCTCTCTTTAAACTCCCGGTTTACTTTCGCCTCCGCCCCCAACATGCGGATGTCCCGGAGCCCCGACAGGCACTCGAACACCCAGCTTATGTATCTCCCGTAATGATCCCTCTGCCTGTCAGCATAACCCCGGATCCTTTTCCCGAATACTATGTTAACGTAAACAGAGACAGGCGCCGCCGCCAGGATGAACATACCGATCCTCCAGTCCATCAGGAACAGATACGCGGAAACCGCCGCCATGCTCAGGATGTCATTGATAAAATGGATCACGTTCCGGATAACGAAATGCATACACTCCTGGGAGTAGTCCTGGAACATCACCACCATATCCCCCGTGGACGCCCCGGAAAGGTACTGGGCGTCACACTGCTGGAAATGGGCGAACAGATCCCTCCTGATGTCCAGGGTATACCGGTTCATCAGGTAATGGTGCTGTGCATAGATAAAGAAATAGAGGATACAGGAAAACACCAGGAGGATGGCAAAGACAAGGCTGATCCTGAGGAACGTGCCAAGGTTCTGGTAATAGATGATCTCATCTACCATGATCCCCGAAAGGATGGGCGTCACCACAGCCAATGCCGTATCGAAGAGCCATCCAAGGTAAAACATGATGAAATTCTTCTTATACTTCTTTATGTATTTTGATAAAAACTGTATGGCTGTGAGATAGTTCAGTCTCTTCTCCATCATCGTCCCCCGTATACCGTAAACTTTAAGCTTGTCTCCCCCTCATAAATATCCGCTCCAGCAGGGTCTGGCTGCCGGTGACTACATCGGCATTCATCCTCCCCAAAAGCCCACTGTTGTCTTCTACTATGCATACTGTACTGCCGCCGCCCTTTTTCCAGGTAGCGACCTTTAACTTGTATACCTGTTCGTTCCTGTCCCGGTACAGGTAGATCGTATCGGAAGCCAGCTCATATTCCCCGTCCAGGACCACCTGTTGCCCCTGAACCTCTGCCTGGGTACTCTCTGCTATGTCAAGCCGCACCCCCAGGGATAATGCGATGAACAAGACGACCCCAGCTGACAAAAAAGTGTAGAAGACCAATGGGGACTTGATGATATACTTTACATACCATGCCGCGAATCTGCTTTTCTGCATAACAGACGCCTCCCATATTTGTCAGGACAAAATAATATTAGTTACATTCTCTTACCCAATTTCTCCCCTTGGGTCCTTCACTTCCATGACAATTTTACATAATTTTCTAACAGTATCTGCCTTAAAAATATCCAGCCTCTCATCGGGAAATTCAATACCAAAATGGTTTTCAATCTCCACCACTGTCTTCACAAAAGATAGGGAATCTAAACCAATATTTTTTAAATCTGTATCCAAATCTATCTTCTCATCCACTTGCGGCAAAATAATTATACTTTTTATTATCTCAATGATCACATCCTGATATTCCAGCCCCATATCTTCATTTCCTCATTCTGACTATTTTACCTGATGCATTCCTCTTTAAAGTATCAACAATATTTATTTCTGACGGCATTTGATAAGACGGAAGAACATTTGACATAAGTGCTGCCAGTTCCTTTTTAGAAATAAGCTTTTCCCCAGAGCATTTTAGGACCACATCAACTGCAATGTTCTCACCTACTTCTCCTCTTTTTCCATAAGCTACACATTCCTCAATTTGATTGATCTTGATAATCTGATCTTCTATTTCCTTTGGATAGATATTCATTCCACCCTTAATGATCATATCATCTGCACGCGACAATATAAACAGATTGCCTTCCTGATCCTTATATCCCACATCTCCCGTATTTAACCATCCATCTATAATCGCCTCTTGTGTTGCCCTTTTATTTTTATAATACCCTTTCATCAGGCAAGGCGTCTTTACTGATATATATCCATGTATATTAGCAGACTGTTCATTCCCCTGTTCATCCAAAACCTTTATTTCAATACCGTTAAGGGCTGTCCCAACTGATTCTGGATATATGTCAAATTTTTCCGGTGAAAGCCAGCTTACCCTTGGAGATGCTTCTGTCAATCCATATACATTATAAATCATCGTCTCCGGAAAACTATTTCGGATATCCAATGCTGTTTTTTTATTTAAGCATTCTCCACTCAGGACTATTTTTTTTATTTGATGTTTAACATGGCTTCTCCTGATACAAGCAGAAATATGATTAAATAACGTTGGTGTTCCGCATAGTACAGTCGCATCACTCTTAATCGCATATTTCAAAACACTATTAGGATTGTATTTTTCATCAAAAAAGACAATATTCAACCCTTTATTTATTGCCGACAAAAATTCCCCTGTAAGAACAGCGCAATGATAAAGTGGTCTTGCGATCAAAATTGTGTCGTTAATATTGATATCAAAATATTCAGCAATCTTTGATACATTATCTTTTAATTCTTTACTCCCTATCATCACACCTTTAGGCGTTCCTGTAGTCCCAGAGGTACACATAATCAATGCAATCTCCTGTAAGCCGTCCTCACTTTGTATTTTTAATACATTCCCGGCAAACTTACCTTCTATTATATCATACCGAAACCCCATAAAATCTAAGTTGTGATCAGTGATCAATAAATCCGGGTTTGTCAATTCAATTATTTTTTTACAATGATCATATCCATAATTAATAGAAAGCGGTATAGGAATCATTTCCGCATACCAACACGCCATTATTCCCAAACTACAATCTAATCCTTTTTGGCATAGAACAGCACATTTTGCTTGAGGGTCCAAATTCTTTTTTAAATTTTCTCCATGTCTTATGACCATATCCTTTATCTGCTCATAGGTATATTTTCTTCCTTTATCACAAAAAAGCGCCTCATTGTATAAGTTAAATTTCCTTTTCAAAAATTCCCACATAATTTATTCCTATTTTCACAGATATCTTTTTACCAGAGCAATAACACTTTTAACTGTAGTAAGATTCTCAGGATTAAGCTCAAAGTCAGCAAATGTGATATTAAATCTATCTTCCAAATTCATAATTATCTCGACCAACTTTAAAGAATCAACTCCTATATCTGAAAACAGATCGTTCTCTGTTATTTCATCTACATCCAACAGCGACATGGGGGCTATTACTTCTATTATTTCTTTTTCCATATTTCCACCTTCCATTATTTTAAATCAGTTAATATACATGCCATATTCTTTATATCTTCTATCGCCACATTTAACAAAATATTACCAGCTTTATCGTAGTCATCCTTTTTTCTCAACCTTAAATATTCAATAGCCATATACTGCTTATCCAGCATATTTAGGTATGGGACAAGATAATCCGCATCAATATACATAGATGAAAATTCATATAAACGCTTTCTTAATATACGGCAAATTCCCAAAATATCTCTTGCAGTGATCAGATTCGATATATTGCATTTTTCAGCAACTCTGTCAATCTCCATACTTTGAACCAATCTGCGTAAATATATTTGCTTCATTTCTCCACGTATCTTTTGCTTAATATCAATCGCTATCGTTTTACCTCCATAGATTTGTCTAAGTAAGTCAAAAGATATTATACCAGCATCTCTCGGTGTATCATTTAGATAATAAAATTGAAATCCGCCCGCATCTGCCAGCAAAATATAATGATCCTCTCTCCATAAACCTACATTATACTTATCTTTCATATATTCTGGTTTGACCATAACACAAACATAATCATGGTTACAAATAAAGTCCAAATCTAATTCACTGCGAGTCTGCATCTGTATTATCCCACTCTCAGCAGCAACGTTTTGAATCCTCTTAACCCTATAGAAATAGGCATATGAGGTCTTCTTATAAATAAGCTCCTTTGCTATCTCGCTAAAAGGCAGGTATGACTGATAGTATAAGCATTGGTGCGAAAACCCTTCTTTCTTTAATATGTATAGTACAAAGTTTTCGATACAAGATAGCCCATGCAGGCCATTTAGCAATTCTTTATCAAACTCCATTCTCTTCATAGGGTATTTCCTTTAAATTTGATATTCTATCTTCACAAAAAAACCATTCTTCAAATCCCATGCTGTATTCATATAACTTTTTTTCCATCGGAAACAATATCTGTTTCATATAATTCAGATCAGAAGGTCTCACTTGCTCCATAAATTCTTCAAACCCTTCAATCCCTCTTAATTTTGGATATATTATTGAAGAATTTTCAAATGTATAGTAGCATTCCTTCCCAATATGAAAATGCTTTATTCTTGCCAATAATTCTTTAAAATACACTCTGTTTCCATAATGATGCAGCATAAGATTTATATCGCAAAACTTGTACAGCAATAAATCTCTTTTTGATATCAGCCAATTATATGTTGTAGCCTCCTTATATAAATGGCAACACAAATGAATTATAAAGTCCACTGGATTCAACGTCCTTATTTTTATGTCCTCAAAATCAATATCTATTGAACTTTGAATCAATTCCTTAACTATGGGTCTATTTGATGACGGCTTAAAATCAACAGAAAAATTGATATCTATTACAAGCAAATCATCATCAACCATTTTTAAAAATGGAACTGTTTCTCCATAATTCATTCTTGACTGAATAATTTCTCTACGAGTAGCAGGAACAATTCCCTTTTCCTGCGAATAATACCCCTGAATAAAACCATTTCTTATGAGAAGTTGTTGGCATGACGATATATCTTCACTATTTAACAATATATCTATATCATTTGACGTTCTTAATCCTTCTTTATATAATACTGTTGATAAAAAAGAACCTTTTAAAAAAGCATAATCAAAATCACACTCGTAAAAAAGCAAAGATAAATTTCTTATATTATTTTTGTATCTTTTTGCTTTCTCTATATTGTTCAAAAAAATCACCTTTAATGCGTTTTTAAATTCTATCGGTACTCTTTTATTTATAAAGTCTAAGTTATTATATGCTATCCCTGCTGTTCGATTTAAAATTATCTCACCTAATAGCTTTTCAAGGTCATAATATTCTAAATCAATCTCTGCGTCATTAAAAATATCACAAATTTGGAATAAGACCCTATTGTTCATTTCAAAAATCCTTTCTCCTAAAACTAATTCTATAATTTACGTCATTATGAATTGGCCATAAATAACTTATTTGTCATTCTCTAACATCTAAGTTCCCTCCCAAGCACTTTCCTAATTTCGTAAAGCGCATAGTCATTGTCCCCATCATTATTTATTGAATAAACCTTTTTACCAACAAATTGTATTGCCTGCTTAAAATTCTTTCTTACTAAAGTCTGATGACTTATAAATTTAGCATGATTTTCTTTTTCATTTGTTTCTAACTCATTTTTATAACCAATTTCCGGTTTAACAATGTTTCTCTTATTCTTAATACGATTTAAAGCTATTTCAGGCTGTACATCAACATAAAAATAATAATCTGGCCATTTCATTTTTGATGTCAATAAGCTAACCTTATCTATTGAAACTCCATTCAACGGACCATAAGATAAAAAGGAAAGAAGATATCTGTCAATTAAAATATGCTTGTATTTATCTTTAAGATATTTTCCTACAATTAAATCACTAAAAAGACAACCTTCAAAGTAATAAATACATTCTCTTATTTCAGCAGAACATAAATACTTCCCTTTTTTTATTCCTTCAATAATATCATCCAAAAATCCTAAACAACCCATATCAAAAACTTGCACAGAATAATTTTTTTCTAACTCATGGGCTATTTTTTTATAAATTGTAGATTTACCAGCTCCATCAATTCCGTCAAACGCAATAAACATTTTTCTGTATGATGTACCAAATAGGCACGTCTTCTCCTTTTTACATTCATAAATTATTAAATCAGATTTCTTCATATGATATTTGTATGTTATTCCTTTTAGTAAATTTAATATACTTTACCCTACAACTATCAAAAATGTTTTTGGCTACACCTGTCTCTCTTTTTTTATGATATTTATCAGATAAATACACTACTTTTTTAATACCACACTGGACAATAAACTTTGCACATTCATTACATGGAAACAAAGTAACATATAAAGTCGCACCACTCAACTCATTTGTATTACCTTTAAAGTTTAGAATAGAATTAACTTCTGCATGGATTACATATGCATACTTATTTTCTAACCTATCCCCCTCTTTACTCCAATTAAAACGCTCATCATCAATTGCATTCGGTGTTCCATTATATCCCACTGATAAAATTCTATTATCACTGCTTACAATACATGCACCAACCTGAGTAGATGGATCCTTGCTACGTTTTGAGGACAAAATAGCTACACCCATATAATATTCGTCCCAAGCTATAAAATCTTTTCTATAATTTTCGTATATTTTATGTTCCTTTTCCCAATTTATAAATTCATTATACTGTTCTGGAGATTCAATTTCCTCATGATAGTAGTGTTTTGTAAATTCTCCACATGAACTACCTATATGCTTGCCAGGAGGGGAATATGTTTTTATTTTCAGTCCTGGTATTTGACCACTAATTCTCATAACCCAGATATTTTCCATGTTGCTTACTTTTAAATCACCAGTCTCATTAAATCTGATAAACTTAATCGGAATTTTATATTCAAGCAAAAGCCTGATAACTTCATTAAGATGTTCTTGAGAATCATTTACATCCCTTATTAGGGTATAATGAATTTCTACAGGTATATTACTTTTATGAAATTTTTTGTATTCATTTCTAATATGCTCATTTTCAAATACTCTGTCACTATATTTTTTCAACTGTGACAATGCCTCTCTAACAGTTGTTTTTGAGGAAGGGAGTAAATGAGCTCTTTCCGTATCATATGGAGAATGTAAAGAAAAGTGTACTTTTAAAGCTACCTTACTTTGAGTTACTAGGTCAATAAGCTTACTCATATTATCATTTGGAATCATTGTTGCCAAAGCATAACTTATATCTGAATAGTGAAGAATGCTTTTTAACTCACTTTCTCTCTTTATAAGATTTTCAATCATATTTAAATTTAACAATGGCTCTCCAACGCCCATAAAAGAGAGCATTAGCTTTTTCTTTTCTGTGCGTCTCTTTAATATATCTGAGTCTAAATTTTCTGTACTTATAGATAAATCAGCCAGATTAAAACAAGAAGCTTTAATTATCGCTTCTATCATATCATCTATCTCAATAGGAACCATCCTTTTATTTAAGGCATTATTAGTTAAATGGCAGATTTTACAACCTAAATTACAAAAGTGATGTGTAGGTAAACATAGAACATCCATATCTGGCTTATTAAATAATAATGTAATTTCAATCACCCCCTGGTTACTTGATCGAAACACAGATTTAATTGTACCATCCGTAAAATCTTTAAAAATACCCAAATTCTTTAAATTATTTCTAACTTTCACTTTTATCCTCCCCATTATATCACAATCCAGGTTTTATATAGTCCCCTACCTTATTAATGTAACATAATTTTTTAACTTACTATCTCTCTAAAACTTTCAATCATGCTTTAATTTAATTATGGCTCTCCAACCCCTATCCTTCATATGTCAATCTTCAATTGCATACCTACACAATTTACACATATCAGTAAGCTTTATTTTTTCTTTTATTTCATCCCACGAGTGAACAAATAGATTTTCCAGATATTCCTTCATGTTAAAAGATTGGCAACAGGTAACACCGTCTCCGTTCGAAAGCAGGCCAGGCTGCACACAGGGCTTCCTTCCGCTTTTTCAAGCCTGGTGACTCCCTGCCCGGATTCCAACCGCCTGTCTTCCAGATACGACAAGGCATTCTGTGCCCCCTTCAGATAGGCCTCATCCCCGGTATCCCTGGACTGCCGACACAGGACCAGCACCGCCCTGGCGTTGCCATAGGTCAAATCCAGATGCCTGTTCCTGCTGATATATCTGCACATGATCTTTGCATGGATGCCCACATATCTCCGGTAACTGAATTCTCCAGTAATCTCATAGAGCAGTTTATAGGCATATGCCACCGCCCCTTCCCCACAGTACATTCCTGCCATACGACCTTTTCTGCCCAGCCATACCCATCCCGTTAGACCCTGCAGGAAAATCTCATTCTCCAGTGAATGGGGTTTATACAGGATTTCCTTTTTCCTGTCCGTTTCCACGATGACAACCAATCTCCCCTTACAGTGGAAATCCGAGCCAGACCGTTGATATCCCTTATCCGTCTATCCGACTCCAGATGGAAATAATCCCTGATCTGCTCCCAGTCATTCACAAGCCGTCCCAGCAGTTCCCGCCAAGAGTATAGCTGGACCACTTCCAGTTCCTTTAAATACCGACGCAGTCCGGGGTATTTCTCATAGACAATTTCAACATACTGCTCATCCTTTAGCAGGCTGCAGTAACACAGATACTCTTCCCTGCTATTTCCCCTGACAGTAAGCCTGCTGCCTTGCATACATACAGCTCTACGATCAGGTACCGGACCGATGCCCTGTAGAATACTTCATGCAGGCTTACCGCGATGCTCTCCCATATACGCCCTTCCTAAAGATTCCCGCCCGGGCATTCCTTTTTCGAACCCTTTTTTTGACCGCGAAATAAGCACTTTTTTCAATCATGATTATTGTCAAGTTATTTTTCGGTGCGCATGACCAATACTTTCGTAAATCGAATAGGGAAGGTTTTTCTCCCTGCCTGCTGCACGGAGTGCATGCGGCAAAGCAGGGAATTTTCTTACATTGAGAACACCGCTCTTTTAAGCTTCTTGGAAAGGATACTGTTCCCATACAGTCTACGGCTAAAATTCCGTGACTTGGTACAATCAGAAAGAATCACATTCAGAGCAGTTTATCTTTTGTATAAGCTGTTCTTTTTGTTTCTCCCCAAAAAGTCCGGAGATATACTACAGAATATGAATTTTTCAAGGTACTATAGGGATAGAGGCAACTTTATTTATAGTTTTGACCCCAACATCTTTATATGGTATTATAGAAACATATATCTTTTTATTTGTCAGGCAATATTCATAATTGCAAATATTATCCCTGTCAATCTTATAATTTTTAAGAAAATAAATATCATTTCCGACTTTTATTTTTAATTTTACTTTATTAATATACCGCGATATCTGCAAAAATTTATTAAGAGAATATGTATTATCTATAATATACTTATTTAAGTCGGCATAAGAATAGCATGTAACCTTTGAAATATCCTGATTTGTTAATAAGATATTGCTATTAATTAAATCCTTTACGAACATATCCATTATTCTTTTTATACACTGAAATACTTTAATTTCCAAAATAACACTTGTGTCATTTGAAGAAATGTTGTATTTCATCTGAGTATAAATGGCTCCATTATCGTAATATTTATCAACTTTATGGAGTGTTACCCCTCCTGTCTTTTCCCCATTTAAAATTTGAAAAGTCAAAGGAAGTGGACCTCTGTATGCTGGCAGCAATGATGGATGGAAATTATAAACAGGTATCCTATTTAAGACATTTTCTGGTATCAAATATTTCCAGCTATACATCAATACTAAATCAATTTCTAATAACTTAAAAATTTCATATTCATAATTTTTATCAATTTTAATTTTATACTCATCTTCTTTAATTTTTTGTTCTTTATCAGATGAACAAAAATAAAACGTTTCAATGTTATGATATTGATTCATAATTTTTTTTAATGATAATACATATTTAGCATTACACAAAAAAGCAATTCTCATAATCATATACCTTTATTCATATTCTTTCTATTTATCCATGCATTCCACATATCACAATAAATCTTATTGGTACAACTATGAAGAAGTTTTTGTTCCAAATTGTAGTATCGTTTTTTATGTGCAATATATAATGTTATCATTGCCATTATATTATCATATGCCTCATTTCCCAGACTCTCTGACATAAGACTCGCTAGTTCTCTCTCACTTACGTCATTAAATGCCATTATCTGCATTATTTGGTACATTTTTCTGACAATCTCATCAAATTGCTCCTTTGTTGTTCTCAATGAGTCCGTATTGTAGGAACAAATATTGTTTTTTCCATTTATTTCAAAATTGTCCGTAACATAATAGTGTAAACTGTCTGAATAATGCGTATATGCCCCTACGTCTATTCCAAGCCAGCCTGCCAAAATCTCTTGTAATATTGTGTACTGAACTACATTATACGGAAATCCGCGATGAACATCATTACTCCTCATCATCTGTGTCCAATCAAGCTTTCCCTGCCTAACCTTAAGGAAGGAACAAATATTACATGGAATATCACTGTCTGCCGGTTCTCCTTTTTCGTTCGGCATATCTATTCTGGCATCCCATATTGAAATAACCACCTGTCTGCTTTGACAATTTTGACTCAGCGCATTATATGCACGCTCTAATTGATCGAAACCGTAATTTTTTCTTATTCTATATCCATAAGCGCCATGATAAGTGTCACCATAACCTGCATACTTTGGCAAAGCAGGATTCCAGATATTTAATAATTTAGCATCGTTTGATCCTGATAAAATCCAGATAATTTCAGCTAAAGCAAAAGAAAGGCTTATCGGTTCCCATCTTTTTGTAACCCATCGCTGAACAGGATTCGCAATCTGAAATATAGAATGAAGATTTTCGACCGTTTTCCCTGCACGACTGTTCACATTTTTTGTACTTTTCTTTAAATCAAGAACTGCCTTTTCCCAAACTTCATTTGCTGTTTCACCTATGTACGAATATAACATGTAATCCTCCCGCTCAAACATAATCTCTGTTACTGTAACTATTTTTCTTATTAAAACTGTTTAATCCCCACTTTGGCGGAAGCATAAAATCTATTGCCGATTTATCTTCAAAAATATATTGTTGCTTTATTCTCGTCCTATTTGAATTCTCATTATATTCAGGAAAAGCAACCCTGGAATATTTATCTATTTCACAAAAAACATTCTGGCAATCTATCAACTGCATCGGCCGACCGTAAAGAGTTTTAAATTCTAAACCCAACCGTTCAAATTCTTTCTCCTGTACGTCTGCAACATAACGAATAATATCTTCATATGTATAATTCTTAAAATTACTAAAACATTTTTCTATTCCACGTTTCGCGCCAGGTCCCGCCTTAACAAAATCCATTTCGCTAAAATCACACAATTCACTATAGTTTATATCTACAGAATATTGGAATGCAAGAAACTCTCCTATGGTATCATAAGACAAAAGTTTCTCATATAAATCATCCATTGTCTTCATTTTAGCAAGTGCTCCAGATAATCCATCTTTCATTATATGATCTAATAAAAAGAGATTATTTCTATGCTTTTTTCTGCTACCGAAACTGCTTTTTCCTGATGGCATAATATATGCTGCTGAATATATTGTCATACCATTAGCAATCATTTCACATAATACAGAATCATATCGTTCTATATCAAATGTAGTATATCTGATTTCTCCAAGCTTTGTCTTCAGATAATCCCATGTTTCTATTTTATTAAATATTTTAAACAGTAATATACGGAATAATTGATCCTCTGGCGAATACTCCCCACTATATATAACATTTCTTATCAAGTACTGACTCACTCTGTCTGTTGCTCTATATACATTGGTAAATTTATATTTTAATAATATACCATCATCTGTCCATGGATACATTTCACCATTAATTCTCTTAAAAAATATATTCTGCCTTTCACATGCAAACCTCCAATAGGCATCATAAACAGATGTTTTATTTAATAGAAAAGACGCATTTGACATTGATTTATTCTCCCTCTCCCACTACTTTAATCTCATTAATGATAAGATTGTATTCAGAGTAACATCTATATCTATATTATCTACCTTCGCTACTAAATTCTTATATTCTTCACAGTAAGCCAGCTCTTCATATGTTTTCCTAATTAAACTATCCGTAGCAGGAGAATATAAGTTCCTTGTGTTTCTTCTTATTAAAAATATTTTACCAATAGATATTTTTTCAAATACTCTGAATTCCGGGTACAAAATATTCTTTAAAGTACTTTTATCAATGCCATTACCTATTCCATATGCAAAGGTAGACCACCAAAACCGGTCAAGCAGCACCACCTTTCCCGCAGACAGATCTGGAACGATAAACCGTTCCAATATATCCAAATGCGAAGCGATATGTATTAGCTGCAAACTAATATTATTAATATTATAATCAAAATATTTTTCAGCATTATGATGTATATCATACACCAATTCTCCAAACTTACTTACATTTTTTCCTGGAAAACTATACGACGTATGCTCTATATGCATACTATTTAATCTATTACTTAATTGTGTAACAATCGTCGTTTTTCCTACACCATCGAATCCTTCAAATACATATAACTTTCCTCTACTCATTAAATTTCCCCTAACGCTAAGATTTTTTCTACGACATTTCTGCCAGAAATAAATTTTTAATCAACTTATTATTTCGTTTTCCATTTCTTGTAACCGGAAATGGTTCTCCGATTAATTTTATATGATCAGGTATAAACCTTGAAGGTATCCTCTTTTTTATTCTGGAATATAAATCTTCGGATACATTTCTACAATAAATTACACAGGCTATTTCTTCCTTGCTCTCTTTTCTATAAGGAAAAACGGCACAGTCATCAACTTCTTCCACTGCACAAATATATTCTTCAATAATTCTCGGGCTAATACGCTGATCGCCAACCTTGATAAATTGTTGTGTACGATGAGAAAAATACAAAAATCCCTCTTCATCCTGATAAAAAATATCGCCGGTATGCAGTTCGCGGCTGCCGTCCTCACGCATCTGGTATGCTCTATTCGTCAAATCCACATCTCTATAATATCCCTTCATAAGAGTAGCGCCTGATACAAGTAATTCTCCAGTTTCTCCGCTAACAACAGTATCTCCATTCTCCTGATTAACAATTCTTATCGATACACCGTCTATTGGTTTCCCTACCGAACCCTTATGATCATTATATTCCTCCGGCAGCAATATACTCACTCTCTTACATTCTGTTAAACCATACATACAGTAAATTTTTATATTCGAATTTATATTTAGGTATTGGTCAATCACATCTACCGGCAGGACATCACCAGTAGATGATATATACTTCAACTGTCTTAAAAATGTCGGCGTTATTCTTCCGGCATTTAGAAGATGTAACAACCATTGAGGTGTAGCAGGAAACGCAGTTATTTTATTTTTCAATACTATCTGTGGAATTTCAAGTAAATGATATGGCCGCTCGACAAAAAAAAGGGAACATCTTGCATAAGCCGCAATAAATAACTGATACAGACCATAATCAAAAGAAAGCGGTAAACAGTCTAATATACAATCATCCATACTATTACATAATCTTTGATTTATACCTGCAATGGCGTAATAAATTGCACTATGGGTACATTCTATTAACTTTAAATCCCCCGTAGAGCCAGAACTTGCAATCATAAAAGCAACTTCATTAATCTTAAAAGTAAAATCCGAATTTATAATACTTCTATCCTCATTAGTTAAATAGTCCTCTGCATAAATGATATACTGTTCTTTAATATCATAAACACACGAATGCCTTTTTTCTGTATTCCTGTCACACATTATTATGGAAGGTTTAAATTGGCTTACTATAGCTTTTACTTCTATATCAGTATAGCTTTCGTCGAAAGGACAAACTGTATATCCTGCTGCCAATAATGCAAAGACCGCAATGCAATAATTTAGCCCTCTTTGCATATCTAGTACAGCTACCGCCTCGGTACCTTCATATTGGGGCAATTGGTTTGCTACAGCAACAGACTGCATATATAATTGTTGATATGTTAACTGCCTACTTTCGGATTTTAAAGCAATATTTTCTCCAAACTCTGTCGATGCGCATTTTAAAAGTATAAATAAATTTTCTATATCCATATTACTCACCATTTTCTTTATAAATCTGACATAATATTATCAATCAATTTGGTTATGGAATCAATATTATTGAATCCACTCAAATCGAGGTATTCATCATCAATTGAAATAGAAAAATGCTCTTCCAGACTAATCACCAGCTGAACAAGCTCAAGAGAATCAAGAATACCATCCTGTAAATCCTCTGCTTCCAATATCTCTTCAACTGAATAACCCTTTTTCTCAGTAACAGTTCTAACCAATTCCACAATTTCTTTTCTTCTCTCTTTCATCATTTCCTCCCCAATTTTTTATTATATATTTAATAATTCTTTTACAACACAATATGAACAGAATACTTTGTCCTACACTCCATTCAAATAAATATCATGGATAATGTCTTCCACGGACTGTTCCTTAATATCTATATCTATTATCTCGGCATACTTCGATAATTCAAATACAAGATGTCCCGTACTTATTTTCGTTTTGTCAACACGAAAAGAAACAGAATTACTTTCAGACTGTTTTTCCATATGAACCCCAGGCATTTCAAAATGTAAATCATCCATACCTTTGGCAAATCTGATATTTACCGTTACACTATTACTATATTTTTTCTGCAGATTTTCCATTGAACAATCAATCATCACTGTACCCTTATCAATAATAATGATCCGCTTACATATCTCTTCTATATCTTTCATATCATGACTGGTCAGTATAACCGTGGTATGATATAAATCATTCAGTTCAATTATAAAATCACGAATCTGTCTTTTTGCCACAATATCTAAACCAATTGTTGGCTCATCTAAAAATAATAACGGCGGATTATGCAGAATTGCTGCTGCAATCTCAGACCTCATACGCTGCCCAAGGCTCAACTGCCGTACAGGCTGATGCCATATACTGTCCAAATCAAGATATTTTTTGAAAAGACATAAGTTTTTTTCGTATATTTCATCTTGAATATTATATATCTTCTTTAATAATAGAAACGTATCAGATATCGGTAAATCCCACCACAGTTGTGTTCTTTGCCCAAATACTGCACCAACAGAAAATGCATTGTCTTTTCTGAATTTAAAAGGATCTTTTCCTAAAACAGATACTGTACCGCCCGTAGGTACGAGTATTCCCGCAAGCATTTTTATCGTTGTTGATTTGCCTGCCCCGTTCGGTCCAACAAATCCAACCATTTCACCTTTATTTATGTCAAAGCTGACATCCTTAACAGCATGTAAAATATTATGCTTTCTGAAAAAAAGGTATTGTATCATATTTTTACTTACGGCTGCAACCTTATAATCTCTGCACAACCTTTCAGCCACTATAATTCTTTCCAAATAACTTATCCTCCATTTCCACTATATCTGTGTATTCCTTTGTTTAATATATAAACCGATAAGCCAAATAAGATACCTCCCACTCCTGGTGCCGCCAGTCCTAAAATTCTTTCCTCTGTCGTCTGTACTTTATTTAAAATAACCAGGCAGGGATAATAATTAATCAATGCCCAAGGCAAAATATACGTCAACACAATCCTTACAGCTCCAGGAAAAATAGTCAAAGGATATTGTGTAAATCTTCCCATTCCATTATATAATATGCCAGCCAGCCTCTTAGCCCCCAAAAACCAGAAATTTAAACTGCCGATCACTATTAACGCAGCGGCATGAATCAATGTACCGCTGATCAGCACTAAAACTAAATAGAGCCATGTCCATAAATGAATTGTATAATTCAATCGTTCAAAAGAATAGACCATAAATATAACAACTACTATAATCTGTCCAATATAAGTTTCACCAAAACGCCTGCAGACCATCTGCTGAAGCAATCCCATTGGACGAATCAAATATACATCTAAGTTTCCGGTAATAATATCCTCATCTATAAAATTCATCGTATACCATAAAAACATACCCGCAAATGCATCTGTTACACGAAATAAACCATACAGGATCGCCATCTCATAAAAATTCCAGCCTTCAATAACCTTAAAATTATCAAATATGACCCATAATGAGATGTATGTAATAAAATTATCAAATATATTTACAAAAATTCCCAGTAAAAAACTCATTCGATATTCACTTTTCGCTTTTATAAACATCCGGATATAATTTAAATAAACAGATAAAAATTTCATATCATCCTCCTTGTATAACTGATCTTCGCAGTGCAAGATGATAAACAATCCAGTTAGCTCCAGCAAAAACAGCAATCCATATACTTATTCTGAAATATTCAATATGTATATGTGAAATATCTGAATTACCAAGCAAAAGCTCCAGCGGAAATGAATACAAAAAGCGAAATGGCAAATAATATGCTACATTTTTTAAAAAACCCGGTAGTAATGAAAGCGGAATAAATATACCGGCAAATAGTCTTATCGTATCATTTACAAGACGCTCCAGAGGCCACACCTTAATAAAAACATATGTCAAAAATCCAACCAAAGAGTATATGAGCATAAATAAAATATGTCCCAGTACAACTGCTAATATTACATATCCAATATTAAAATATCTGTTGTCCTTCATCAAATAAGGCAGAAATACTAAAAATGTAAAAATACCCTCTGTAAGCAACCTGTTGCAAATTTGCGCTAATTCCATTTGCCATGACATATAAAGAATACTAACTGGCTTCAACAAATCCATAACAAAATCTCCTTTAGCCACTTTAGCCCCGATTCGATTTGCAATATTATTAGAATAAAACATTCCAATAATATTTGCTATAATTGTATACTTTGTCATGTAGCCAATCATTTCTGGCTGTTCCCTGAACAAGTACCTCCAAATCATAATATTTATTGCTATATACAGCACAGAGCTTATTACAGATAATACAGACGCCATGCGATAGGCAAATGTATTTTTAAATGTAATCCAAAAAAATTTCATATATATTCTATTCCTTCATAATATTTAAATTAAACATTCAAAGTTTTTATACTTTCCATTAGGTAAAGCATCAATTTTTTCTACAAATTTAAATGTAAATTCAGAATTTTCACCAAGAGATTCCTTTAATATACTTTTTAAAACACATGTAGTCTCATCCGTATATGTCTCGGCTTTAACAATATATAGCATAAAATGATTCAATTCTACCTGTTCAACGCGAAACCGCTCAATATCGTCATAACCGCGTTTAACAAGATGACCTACCGCACGATTAAAAAAATTATTTCCAAGCACCTGTTTTCCTTTCACCATATCTCCAACTCTGCCCCCGGCAAGAATTATTCTTGGACTTGATTTCCCGCATTCACACTTATCATAAACCAGTTTACCTATATCCATCAAATTGTAGCGAACAAATGGCATATATCTGTTATACAAACTAGTCACAATAATTTCACTGTTTCCATTATCATACTGAACATTCTTATCATTTGTTTCAACCAACATTACATTTTCTTGTACATGCAGATATCCTTTTTCACATTCATATCCGATACACCACGTCTCCCTGGTTCCATAATGAACTACAGTTTTGCAGCCAAATGCCTCTTCTATATACGTGCGCTGCTCGACATCAGCATACTCTCCAAATAATTCAATATATTTAATACTGCTATTTGATATCCTCCCTTTATTAATTAATCTTGCCATCGTATATATTGTAGATATCGGCCCTGACATCCAACGCAGATTTAAGGTTTTAAGCTGATCAAAATATTCAACTAACTGTCCTTCATTTAAATTGGCAAAATCTCCTGTTACGTGTTCATTGGCATCAAAAAAATTATAATAATTTTGAGGTGACACATATGGATCTCTTTCTCTTCGCGCCTTCCAAACATTCATAGCGGCCTGCGATCTTTCCTGTACAGACTTATAGCATATTAACGGCACACCAACTGAACCGCTGGTCAATTCCCGTACAACCTTTACATCATCATTTGAAAAATACGACTCCGCATTTTTTCTGATATCAGCCTTTGTGAGAATCGGCATCATTTCCAGCATCTCATCTCCATCCGCGTTAATATCAACTCCATACACCTTAAAGATCTCATGGTAGTACCTATTGTGAAGATCCAGATAATTAAACAAACTTCTGATCTTCCTTTTTTGAAATTCTTTCATACCCTGCCCCCTGTCAGATAATCATTCACTTAATAATTTTACCGCCCATTCCTCTGCCTCTTTATCCGGTTTTAGGATCAGTTCCTGCCACTGCCCCTGATAATATAGCCCGCCACATCTGGCGCTGTTTTTTCTGTTTCCAATGATATGATCCGGCATCAAAAATTCATATTCCCGCCAGGTTGCAGGAGTTTTTCCTTCCATAGTCAAAACCCGGTCCTCTCTGTAAGAAAGAACGCCGCACCCCGGAAGGGATGGACATAAACTTAATCTTTCACTTGCAAGATACAGGGCATTGCGATCTGATTGATATCTTTCAAGATCAGCATGGGGATGCCATCTGCATTTCCTGATCTTTTCAGGCGTATCCAATATCTCCCCTATTTGCAGATAACTATGGATCATATGAACTGCACCTTTTTCATGTGCGAATCTCAAAACTCCATTTTTATCATATTCTGTGTTTCGAAAGATGCCGAAAAACAGGAACAGATCCCCGACTGTTACTTTCGCATTACGCAGTATCCCCAACGCACTTCCCGTCTGACCGAAAGCAGGCCGCCAGTCATCTGCCGACACGATCCGAACGCCTTCCCGAATATCCGGATCAAGATGGCAGCCGCTGTAAAACACTCCCGGGTTTAAACCGTTTAAAATTCTGTCATAGCTAAAACCATCATATTGCAGATCACTATACTTAAGATCTTCCTCATCTGGTATGGGCAAAGATAATAATGTTCCATCCGGCAGGATCGGACTGGGACAGCCGCCGCTCGTGGTATCAAATCCCTTTCTGGATAATATGATCTTCATCACCACTCCTTAAATAATCAGTCATAAATAGAATCATGCGGCACACCGATCACTCCCTGAAAAGAACCGATCAACCCCATCGCATAGCTGTGAATGATCTCGTGCTCCGAACAAGAATCCGTATATCTTTTAACCTCCCTATTTTTAGGAAGCATGCGCAGAATTTCAGCGTCAATAGCAGGAGCATTTTTCCCAAAGTATGTAAATTCCCGGGAAACTAATACATAATGCCCATTCCTGTCCTGTTCGTTCTGGACAGATCCTTTGGGGTGTATATGCGGTAATGAGTCATTCCGCTTTAACATACCGGCTTCCGCATCATATATTTGATCTGTTCTGCCTCCATATACGCTTTTCCCCCGCGTTGAGAAATATTCATTCATCGTAATAACATCTGTTATTCTCGCATAATAAAGCATACCATTTTTATAAATACCGAAAAGGTATATCTCATCACCAGGATTCTTGTAATAATGTTGTCCAACATGATACCTGAGGCCGGTAATTATATTCTTTCCATTACGAATCTGCCCTCCTTTACAGCAGGCCAGAGTAAAAATATCGTTATCTATACATGGTGCAAAACCCATATCATAAACGATCCTATAGGAAAATATGATCCTGCCCATTGCATCACCCTTATACAATATCTCCATTCCTTCACCTGTCATCATTCCAAAATCTACTTCTTCTTTCCATCTTCAATTGCATACCTACACAATCTACACATATCAGTAAGCTTTATTTTTTCTTTTATTTCATCCCACGACTGAACAAATAGATTTCCCAGATATTCCTTCATGTTAAAGGATTGGCAACAGGTAACGCAGTCTCCGTTCGGAAGCAGGACACAGCCCCCATCAACATTTGTAAATAAAAACTGTTGTCCACATTTTACTACATTAGGATGGTCATCCCTGCGTCCCTCCTTTAACAGGCCGCATCTATTATGGATGATCAATTTATGGCTGTCCTTTACCAAGTGGCTTATCGCGGAATGAGCTTTCCCTTCATGATAGCTAAAATTTACTCCTTGTGGTGGATCATCAACAATATATTCCAACAGCTCTAAATATTGATCTGTTAATGGAATAACGGTTTTTCCTTCCGTATCTGGTAAATGTATACCGAAATGACCAAAAGGCAAGTCTTTGATCCTTCTATACTTTTCCAAAGTTAATCCTACTAAGGTAGTATTAACTTGAACACAATGTCCCTTCTTATATGCATACAAGATCATATCTATAGTATCATTATTTTGAAACGGCTCATTAAATGCACTCCAAGTCACAACACTTTTTTGAGGGATCTTGTCTATTGCCAGTATAAAATTATCATACGAAAGTTCCTTTATAGTCGATCTATAGCTTTCCTTCAACACATTTTGCGGACAATAAAAACAATTTAATATACATGGTATTGATGTACTGATTTCCAAAAAGGCTCCCATATCAACTTCTGTGAAACGGATCACTTTCTCCCTTCATTAATGATCGAATAATATATACCTCTTGCTGTATCCAATTTTTCTTGATCGTGCATTCCCACGCATTACTATCTATGTGCATTTCTCTCAAAACACCCAAACCCAACCCCCGCCATCCCATTCATAAATCCAAAATCTACTCTCCCCTTCTCTTCATCCAGGTCCCTCACGAAACTTTCCAGAGCATCCTCCAGCCTGCCTATCTGCCGCATCAGATTTTCCCTCTCCCCCAATCCCCTCATCATCTCCCGCAGGATCAGCAGGTTTCCCATATTCCCATGGCACAGGCACATATCCCCGCGTACAGCCAGCTTCCGGGCCAGGACTTCCGACCTGCCGCCAATATCCACATCCGCCAATTCTTCCGGATTCCACTTCTTAGCCAGCAGCCTGGCATAGACCACTCCCATGCCGCCATTGCACCATGCATAGGTCTCCCACTGCCCTTTTTCTCTTCGCAGATCCGCCCAGTTCCCATATTCCTCCCGGTAGTACTGATCCTCATATGCCATGATCTGGCGCATCCTCTTTCCCCACAGTCCGTTGTGGACAAGAGATTCCATCCTGGCATATGCCAGCAGCATCCCGCTGTTCCCATGAGCCAGGCTGCACACAGGGCTTCCTTCCGCTTTTTCAATCCAGGTAACTCCCTGCCCGGATTCCAACCGCCTGTTTTCCAGATACGACAGGGCATTCTGTGCCTCCCTCAGATAGGCCTCATCCCCGGTATCCCTGTACTGCTGACACAGGACCAGCACCGCCCCGGCGTTGCCATAGGTCAGATCCAGATGCCTGTCCCTGCTGATATATCTGCACATGATCTTTACATGGATGCACGCATATCTCCGGTACCTGGATTCCCTGGTGATCTCATAGAGCAGTTGATAGGCATATGCCACCGACCCTTCCCCGCAATACATCCCTGTATCTTCCGTGACCGGGCATCCTTCCCCGCTGCTGATCCGGTCTGTGTATGAAAAAAGCATTCCCTCCAGCGCCCCACAAATATCCCCATACCGTCCGCTTGCCCGGTACAGCTTCCGGAAGAATACTGCTATCCCGGCAATCCCCCCATAGAAATAGATGTCCACCGGTTTTACTTTCAGCCGTCCTTCTTCCCCGTCTGCCCCCAGCCAGAAGATCTTCTCCCCCTCTCTTATAGCATGGCGCAGCATATACATCCCAATCTTTTCAGCCCCTGCCAGCCCGACAAGGCTCCTGTCCGGAGGGCAGACAGCATCCATCCCAGTCTTTTCCTTCTTTTTCTCTGCTCCTGTTCCAAACAATCTATAAGTAAACGCAATGACCTGCTCCTGCAATTTGCAGTCTTCCTCTGACAATTGCTGCATCCGCGCTCTTAACTGCTCTTCTATGGTCTCCTGAAAGAATCCCCAGACTACGGCTTCCTGCCCGCAATATACATCGCCATCGTCCAATCTTCTGGAAAAGCAGGGGATATCCCCCCATGCCATAGCCTGGGCTTCCCAGGCTCCCAGCCTTCTGTTCCCGCACAGCTTCCGCAGATACTCATATCTGCCCTTTTCGCTTTCCATAAGCGTCCCATGCACGGACGCAAATATCCCCAGCCCAAAAAACTGTGAGTTACCACTGACATACCTGCTCCTCAGCCTATCCTTACAAGCCCGGACTCTCTGAAAGACCTCTTCCCTGTTACGGCCAAACCAGCCATACCCTAACCGGAAGCCTTCTGCGACCTCCTGCCCATAATCCTCCCATGGCATCCTCTTCCCAAGGTATCTCACATAATTTTTCCCCTGGGACATGTGCGATCTTCCATAGCCAACGCATATTTCTGAGGTCTTATCATTTAAGATCACAGGCATCCTCCCGGACAAGGCTCCCTCCACCCCTCCAGTGACCCCTGCAGTATCAAGATCCGCCGCCCCTCCAGGAAGAAGGCCGCTGCTCAATACCGAATAGAAATCCCTCGTCCGCTCTGTCCACCGATAAAGGGTTCCCATGTGCTGAAACAAGGTTTCCGCATCAACAACCACAGGAAATCCTCCATGGGCAATGATATTTTCATAATGCAAATCTCCGATACCCAGCACATAAGCTACCGCCATCAGAACCCCCGCCCTTTTATAAAAGGCGGATACCTCCTCCAAACTGGCACATTCCTGCCATACGACCTTTTCTACCCAGCCATACCCACCCCGCTCCAGCTCCAGGTACCGAAATGCTCCCATCCCCAGATCCGTGTGTATATCCGCCAAAAGACCCTGCAGGAAGATTTCATTCTCCAGTGAATGGGGTTTATACAGGATCTCCTTATTCCTGTCCGTTTCCACAATGACTACTGATCTCCCCCTACAGTGGAAATCCGAGCCAGACCGTCTGATATCCCTTATCCGTGTATCCGGCTCCATCTGGAAATAAGCCTTAATCTGATCCCAGTCATTCACAAGCCGTCCCAGCAGTTCCCGCCAAAAACATAACTGGATTTCTTCCAATTCCTTTAAATACCGGTGCAGTCCCGGGTATTTCCCATAGATTGTTCCAACATACTGCTCATCCTTTAGCAGACTGCAGTAACACAGATACTTTTCCCTGCTGTTTTCCCCGGACAGTAAGCCTGCTGCCTTGCATACATGCAGCTCTACGATCAGGCACCGGACTGATGCCCTGTGGAATACTTCATGCAGGCTTACCGCAATACTTTCCCATATACGTCCTTCCTGAAGATTCCCGCCCGGGCATTCCTTTTTCAAAACCCCCGTCACCCGGCTAATCCTTCCTTCATAAAAAGGATAAAAAGTTTGGCTGTTACTTTCCATAAAGACAGGCTCCGCAACCATTTTTCAGATTTCAATTGTTTCTAAAAACAAACTATCATTTTTTACAATTTTTGACAATATAGGCAGCAAGAATGACCTTTTTTTGACCGCGAAATGAGCATTTTTTTGAATCATGATCGTTGGACGGGAATTGGTAAATTATTTTTGTGCATAATGCTGCCTGTCCGGTGCGCATGGCCAATACTTTCGCAAATCGAATAGAGACGGTTTTTCTCCCTGCACACCGCGCGGAGTGCGCGCCGCAAAGCAGCAAACTTTCTTATGCATTTCTGCGCATAAAAAAACCGCCCTACCGGCGGCTTTTTTCTTATAGACAACAAACAATTGTCAGCGTTGGTGTATTATGGGTAATCAAAGCAACATCCGGTTCCTGCATCAGATATAATGTTTCTTCCTCCAGATTTCCCCCATACACGCTACATTCCTCAAAACTGCATAGATTTTTCTCTGCCATTCCTTTCACCTCCCCTCATTCCAGATTACCGAAATTTAAGTAACGTCAGATTTCCACAATGCAGGCCTGCCCTGGCAGTGTTGCCACATATTTCTTTTTATCTACAAATTCGGCAGATCATGCCGGAAGCTATAGAAATATCAGCGTGACCTGCGTGATGAACATTCCATTCCTGCACTCCCTTTTCACCCTGCCGCCATACTTATTAACAATAAAATCTATATTCCTAAGGCCAATCCCATGCATTCCGCGGTCAGCTTTCGTGGTCACCAGCCGCCCGGTCTTTACATCCGGATGACAACTGTTTTCCATTTTGATCGTTATCCCATTTCCCACACATAGAAATACAAACCTGATCCGGCGGTCTTCTCCAACCCTCTCACACCCCTCTATGGCATTGTCCCAGAGATTACCAATCAGAGCACAGAAGTCCATCAGTCCTTGCCTGTCCAGCTCTGGTATCCTCCCCTCATATTCCACCTCTGCCCGCACCAGCTTTCTGGATGCTTCAGAGTGCTTTACCTGTATCAGATAATCCAGCAGGGAAACACCCGTTTCAGGAGAAGCGTCCCTTTCCGTCCCAGCCTGCAGCAGCTTTTGAAGATAAGCGTCCGCCCCGGAGTCATCCCCCTCCTTCACCATTTTCTGTAACAGGATCATATGGTTTTTGAAATCATGATAGACACGCTCCTTCTCCCTGCTCTTTTCCACCATCATCTCATACTTTTCACTGTATAAGGTATTCTGCCTTTCCATCTGTTCATACAGCCTGTGGTATCTCTGCTGGATAAAATAAATTGCTGCAAATGCCGTCAGAACGGGGTAAAATAACAACAGCATCCTCCAGCCACCCATAGCCTCCTGTTCCGCCCCCTGCACAAATATACGGTCGCAGCAAATCAGGCTCAGATGTTCTAGAAGTATGATAATTCCCCACAGTTTTCCTCCTATTTCCCAGTAATATGCCGCTCTTCTCCTGTATTTATATAAAAAAGCACAGCCTGCAACCATAATGCTTCTTGTCAGAAAAAAAATGATCACCCTTTTCATTCCAATATTAAACTGGTCAGATAAAAAATCTCTTTCAGAAAGGACAATCTGGGCAGCAATATATATAAAGATATCCAGGCAGTAAAGTGTCTCAAAATACAGCGCCAGCAATGTCCACGCCTGCCATTTCTTCTCCCTTCCACTTACCTTTAAAAGAAATCCCCCCAGCAGAATCGTGATCACCAGCCACCATCTTGAATACATCGCAATCGTTCTCTGGTAAACAGTGATTCCTGCCAGTGCCAGCACCCCAAAACCAGAAAACCACTCCCCGGCTCCTGTCCCCTTTTCTTCAAATACCACCCTCACCAGCCAGAATACCCCAATCACCTCGATTACCGTCAGTACTGCCTGTACCCACCACAGCCCACCCATCATTTCCTCTCCATATACCCCATGACCGCTTCCCTGACCCTGGTTACATGCATCCTTCCGATTATGAGTTCGTCCCCATTATTCATAATGACCTGTTCCGCCGTATATTTCCTAATTTTCTCCAGATTGATAAGATACCCCCTTTTCACTAGCAGAAAATTCTCATGGCGCTCCAGCTCCTCCCCAATCTCCCGGATAGTTTTTCTCACTGCAGGCCTATCCCTGCCATCCTCCAAAACAAAATGGCAATACTTACCTTCCTTGTAAATATACACAATGCTGCTTAAGAGTATGACCTCCACCGTATTAGGGGTAACCACCTTGTATACCTTTTCTCTGCCCTCTGCCAGCCGTTTTACGATTCTTTCTACCAGCCTGGGCCACTGCCCCTCCAGCCTTTCCTTTAAAACATAGTCAAAGGCTTCCACCTGATACCCCTCCAGGGCATAGGCAGGGTAAGCGGTCAGGAATACCCATAGAACCCCTGGATCCCTTTTCCGGGCTTCCTCCGCCAACTTAAGCCCGCCCATCCCCGGCATCTCAATATCCGAAAAGCAAAGCCCATACTGCCTGCCTTTCTCCATCCCTTCCAGGAAGCCCCCCGGGTTTAAATATAAATCTACCGATACCTGGCCCCTGAAAGACGGCTCCCTAAGGATATATCCTTTCAGCATGGCGGCGTATGCGGCATTGTCTTCTATCACTGCTATGGACAACATACCTTTTCTTTCCCTTAATTAGTGCGATATTTCTCTTATTTTTAATTTTACCATAACTATAGGGATATTTCTCCACAAAAAGCAGGTTGAAACTTTGTTTAGTTTGTACAAATCTATTTCCGTTTTCTCCGGGGGGATTATTTCCCATACCAAAACAGCTAAGGGCAGTCCTGGCCAAAATAATTGCCCTTTACTGTAACGCAAACAGTACTAATAAAAGGCTGTGGCAACATGGCCAGGCGGAATGTTAAAATTGCCAGCAGAAGAAATATAATTTACCCTTTCTCTCATAAAATGATATCAATGAAACCTTCCCCGGAAGGAGCGCCCCCATGAAAAAAATCCGATGCGCCCTGTACGACCGTGTAAGCACTGACATGCAGGTGAAAGACGGGCTCTCTTTAGATGCCCAGCGGGATGCCCTTACAGGCTATGCCATATCCCATGGCTACGAGATCGTGGGCTGTTACACTGACGAAGGCATCACCGCCCGGAAAAACATGCACAGCCGCCGGGAGCTTTCCCGCCTGTTAAAGGACGTGGAGGCTGGCCGGATCGACCTGATCCTGGTCACCAAGCTTGACCGGTGGTTCCGCAATATCAGGGACTACCACAACACCCAGGCGATCTTAGAAGCCCACAACTGCAACTGGAAGACCATTTTCGAGCAGTATGACACCAGCACCTCCAACGGGCGGTTTGCCATCAATATCATGCTTTCTGTCAACGAAAACGAATGCGACCGGGACTCTGAGCGCATCCGGGAAGTGTTCGACTACAAACGCCGCAATAATGAGATCCTTTCCGGTGCCCACGCCAGCTTCGGCTACAAGGCGGAAAACAAAAAGTTTGTTAAAGATGAAAAGACAAAGGCCATGGTAGAGGATTTCTTCTCCTATTACTTTACCGTTTACTCCAAACGTGCCGCTGTTTCCTACCTGCTGGAAAAATACAGGGATACCGCCCCGCCGGAGAGCACCCTTTATTATATGTTCAAAAACCCTGTCTATTATGGCCATGCCTATGGGAAAGATGGTTTCTGCGAACCCTATATCACCAGGGAGCAGTTTGACAAAATAAAGGAATTGGGAGACCTGAAATGGTATGCCGGGAAAAATGAGCCTTACCTCTTTTCCGGGATCATCAAATGCCCCCTCTGCGGCCATAATTTTGCCGGGTACCAGCACAAGACCAAAAAGCCCGGGGGCAAAACCTACATAAGCCCGGTGTACCGGTGCCGCCAGAAGCAGCGCTGCCGGGGCCTTTGTCCCGGCGGCATCCATATTTATGAAACCACCGTGGAAAAGTACCTCCTTGCCAACCTGGAAGGGATGCTGCCGGAGCTTGCCCGGATACGGATGCATTTTTGTCTTTCCCCCTGGAAAGGGGCAATCCCAGATCCCTTCAAGGAAGCAGAAAAAATGAAAAAGGAGCTTTCACGCCTCAATCTCATTTTCCAGAAAGGGCGCATGGATGAAGGGGAATATGACAGACAATATGCACAGCTTTCCGAAAAAATCAGGAAATACAAAGACCTGGCAAAAGGCAGGGAAAAAGCTGGCTGCCAGCCCCTCCCTGAGAGCTTTTCCGGATGCTGGCGGTCAGCCTATGAACGCCTTGACAAAGCCCACAAAAGGGCTTTCTGGCATGATAAGCTCCAGGGCATCTATTTAGATCCGGATACCCATAAGCTTTGCGGCTTTAGCCTATATGGGACGGAAACCTAAGGCGGCTTTCCCCTGGTGCCTTACTCCCCCAAGCCCTGCTTCCCGGGGGGAACCACCGTCTGGATGGATCCCCCCAGTCCCCAAGCCTGGTTTCCGGGCTTTGCCCTGCTACTCAATTACAACGCCCTTTTGCAGCATAATGTTGGCATACAGCGCCCCCTCACCGGTAGCGATGATGGCATAGGCCTTGCGTGCCTCCTCATAAAAAGCAAAACGCTCAATCTGCCCTATGGCCTCTTCCCCTCTTGGGTCTGCACCTTTTAATATCTCCTGGTACTTGTCCCAGATGGGCGTCTCCACTGTATCCCCGGGCATCACCTGCATCAGGTTAAAGGGATGCTCCACATAAGTATCCAGGGGGAATAACTGTAAAACAGCCTCCAGCACCTCACAGGTCCCATGGCCGTCCATGCGGACCACAATAGCGTCCTTTCCCATACTCTCCGCCGGAAAGTTTCCGTCAGCAATCACAATCCTGTCACCATGCCCCATCTCGCACAGCGTCTTTAAAAGCTCCGGCGATAAAATTTTCGGTATTCCTTTCAGCATAAATCATCACACTTCCTTTCTTTATTTTTGCTACCTTTCCAGTATACACCTTCTTCCAAAGGATATCAGCCTTTTTTGGGCCAGAGGCTGGCTTTCATAACAGCCAAGCCTAAAGGTTTGAAATAATACCGGGTCCATGTTATACTGGACAGGAATAAATAAAACGAATACAGGCCAAAATTACACAGGCAGCAACGGATAAGGAGGAATGGCATATGGCATTACCTGCAAAAAAGGCCCGGTATACTTTCGCAGATATCCTCTCCTGGGAGGGGAACGAACGGATTGAAATCATCAATGGTGAAGCGTTTATGATGGCTGCCCCGTCCAGGATCCATCAGGAAATCTGTTTTGAAATGGGACGGCAGCTTGGCAATTATCTGGAGGGAAAGCAGTGCAAGGCTTATCCAGCCCCCTTTGGCGTGCGGCTGTTCCAACGGGCCGGTGACTCCCCGGAGGATGTTGATACCATAGTGGAGCCGGACATATCAGTGATATGTGACAGGAGCAAACTGGATCAGTATGGATGTAATGGTGCACCGGATTTGGTCATCGAAGTCCTCTCCCCCTCCACACAGCGGCATGACCAACTTGTGAAGCTAAACCTGTACCAGAGGGCGGGGGTCCGGGAATACTGGATTGTTGACCCGGAAAACAAAACGGTCCGTGTAATGCTCCAGTCTGGCAATGGTTTCCTCCAAACCCACGAAATCTACCGGCAGGAGGAAGTGGCAAAGGTCAACGTGCTTGAAGGATGTTTTATTGAATTGGGCAAAGTTTTTTCCGGATGATTTTTGGTAGTAGTACTATTTTATCGTCCACTACCACATACTCCGGAATCACCACCCTGCTTAAGACAATCTCCCCGCTCTCATCCATGGGCTTGATTTCATCCTCGGGGATTTTGGGCGGATATTCACCAAACAGGGTATGGTCCGGGATCACCACCACCTCTTCCTGTTTTTCTTCTGTTTCCACCGGAGCCAGGCGTATCGGCTGCACTGCCGTAACATCCGGCAGAATTTCCGTCCCGGAGACCAGCACAGGCTCATAGCCGGGCGCTTCCACCCGTATGTTATATTCCGAATAGGGTTGTTCTTCCACCGGCGTCAGGCTGTACTCCGGCGGCGGGGAGGGCAGCTCGATCTCCTCCGTCTGGCCTGAGGAATCCGTGCTGATTTTTTCTATGGTTACATCAGGGATGCCTGTGTAGGAAATTGTCACTGTGGCATCCTGTATGGGTATCATCCCCAGCGTAGACGTTACATTGATCTGCAGCTTCCCCTTATAAGTGTTATCCCCCTGGGCGCTGCGCAAAATATTTTTAGGCATAAAAATACCTCTGCAAATATACTTATCATATATTATGCGCAGGGCCAGGAACAGTTCCCCAAACAACTATTGTAACAAACGCTGCCACGCTCCGCTAGCCGGCTTATTGCAACAAACGCCGTCACGCTCCGCTAGCCGGCTTATTGTAATAAAAACCCCCTGCCGGTTTTCAGCTTTTTGGCCTGAAAACCAACAGGGGGGATTTTTTTATCACAATATGGTGGCAGTACGCCTGCCGGCTTATTTTGCCAGCATCAGCATAATCTCATTGCTCCGCTCCACAAATTTACTCATAGCTTCCGGCCCAAGAGGCGCATGCTGTAACAGCGCCAGGTCATATAGCTGTTCGCAAATCATATCCACATGGCTTCCCTTGGTATTATCTATGATATACTGTACCAGCGGATGGTTAGCGTTTAAGACCAGGGTTTCTCCCTCCCTGCCCATATCTCCCATGTCCATTCCCGGCATAGAGTACATCTTCATCATATCCTGCATTCTTCTGCTTTCTTCCGAAAGGGTTACCATGGAGGCAATCTTATCGTCTTTCAGCCGCTCCACCTTCACAGTGATCTTCTCATTGTTCAGGGCTTTCTTCATTATCTTGCCAATGGCTGATGAAGCTTTCTTCATTGCCTTGCGGGCTTTTTTGTCCGTGTCTTCCTTGAAGGTGTCTGTCAGGTCAGCATCGATTCTCTGGAACTTAATCCCTTCATTCTTTGATTCAAGCTGGGAGATAAAAGGCTGGTCAATGTTATGGGTAAGGATCACCGCGTCCATGTTGGCAGCTTTGAACATGCTGATATACTGTCCCTGCTGCTTTTCATCAGTAACGTAGTAGATGACCTTCTTGGGCGCTTCCTTGTCCTCCTCATCATCCTCTTCGTCTTCCTCATCCTCCTCGGAATCTGTTATCACATTGCCTTCGGCATCCAGGACTTCTGCGGCTTCTTCTTCACCATCTGCCTCCTCCTGGGCTTCTTCAACGGGATTGGTATCCTGGGAAGTTTCTGCAGCCTCCTGGGGCTGTGCTGCCTCTTCGGGAGCTTCCGCACTTTCCTGGGCAGCGCTTTCCCCCTGGGTTCCCTCTGCTTCCTTGTCTTTCTCGTCCGGATCTGTCTTGTTCACCTCAAGGCATTCGGGAAGGGTCAGGTATTTGCCCTCCAGGTTCTTAAAGAGGATATAATCTGTCATCTTCTCACAGAATTTATCGTCCTTCAGGCAGCCAAATTTGATAAAGGGACTGATATCATCCCAGTATTTGTCGTATTCTTCCTTTTCCGTCTTGCACATGCCGGAGAGCTTATCCGCCACCTTCTTGGAAATGTAGTCGGAAATCTTTTTCACAAAGCCGTCATTCTGCAGGGCGCTCCTGGATACGTTAAGGGGCAGGTCCGGGCAGTCGATGACGCCCTTAAGGAGCATCAGGAATTCCGGGATCACTTCTTTAATATTGTCCGCGATAAATACCTGGTTGTTGTACAGCTTGATAACGCCCTCAATGGATTCGTACTCCATGTTAATCTTGGGGAAGTACAAAATTCCCTTTAAGTTAAAAGGATAGTCCATGTTCAGGTGTATCCAGAATAAAGGCTCCTTGTAATCCTGGAAAACCTTGCGGTAAAATTCCAGATACTCTTCTTTGGTGCACTCATTGGGATGCTTTGTCCACAAAGGTGCGGTTTCATTTAAAAGCTCGGGACGCTTGATGATCTTATAGCGTAATTTGTCCTCGTCCTTCTCCGGCTTGATCTCCTCCACCACAGTGTCGGTGTCCAGCTTTTCCTCTGCGTCAATGGTCTGGGTATCCTTGGTATTTTCCTTGGAAAGGTAGATCTCAACAGGCATGAAGGAACAGTATTTTTTTATTACCTCCCTTGCCTTGTATTCATTGCAGAACTCCAGCACGTCCTCATTGATAAAAAGGGTAATGGTCGTACCCACTTCCGTGCGGTCCCCCTCCTTCATATCAAATTCCGTGCCGCCGTCGCACTCCCAGTGAACGGGCTTGGCGTCCGCCTGCCAGGAAAGGGTGTCGATATGCACCTCGTCGGCTACCATAAAGGCGGAATAAAATCCCAGCCCGAAGTGGCCGATGATCTGGTCTTCGTTGGTCTTGTCCTTGTATTTTTCAATAAAATCAGTTGCCCCGGAAAAGGCAATCTGGTTAATATATTCTTCTACCTCATCCGCCGTCATGCCGATACCGTTGTCGATAAATTTCAGGGTTTTCTCTTCCGGGTTTACCAGCACCTGAATTTTCGCCTTATAATCCCCCGGCAGGGAATATTCTCCCATCATATCCAGCTTCTTTAGTTTGGTAATGGCGTCACAGCCATTGGATATCAATTCCCTGAAAAAGATGTCATGGTCTGAATACAGCCACTTCTTGATAATCGGGAATATGTTTTCACTGTTGATAGATAAACTTCCGTGTTTCTCCGCCACGATAAATCACTCCTTTTCTCTTTTCCTCAATCTCCCTGAAGGCTTTTCGCCTTGCTTTCTTTTCGCTAAAGTAAAGTGTAATTCCCTTTTGCCCAAAAGTCAAGACAAAATTAGCACTCATTTAAAAAGAGTGCTAATAATTGCTGGAAAACCCTATATTTTCAAGGTTTCCCCAATTCTAAAATTTTTATTAACTTCTTTTATAGTACTGGAAAGAATATAAATGGCCTTTCAAAACTACAAAGCCTCCCGGGCCTTAACTGAAATATTGATTGTAAATATCAAAAAAATCTTTGGTTTCTATCTCATCGTCCTCCACAAAGGAAACCTTTGCCCAGAGTTCTTCATTCAAGGTCCTTGTGAGGGATGCCACAAACACGTCGTATTCCTGGCCAAACACTTCTCTTCTGCGCTTTTCCACAATCTTCACTTTGTTGGCATCGGTCTCCTCCCGGTTAAACGTGCTGATACATTTGATAATATAATAGCCATTCTCTGTCTCTATAAGGCCGCTGACCTCGTCCGTCCCCAGGTTAAAGGCGGCATCCTCAAAAATCTTTTCCGTCTCCCCTTTTCCGAAGGAATAGGTATTCTTTTCCCCTTCGCTGTAGGTTAACACCAGCTCTTCAAAGTCGCTCCCTTCTTCCCTTGCCAGGCCCAGGATTTCCTCTGCCAGCGCCCGCGCTTTGGCCTTTTCTTCCGGGCTGTATTGTGTTTTCACTCCTGCACTGTCCACAGAGCAGGTTCTGATAAAAATGTAACGCACAGTGATGGTCCTGGCCTCATCATCGCTGATTTCCGGGTTGATATCCTTGATAATATACTCGTACACTTTATTTGCCAGGGCAAACTCCGTATAAAGGTTTTCAATGATATCCTCCGTGGCCTGCATGGCTTCCCGCTCTGCCTGGTTCAGGGAGCCAAAGTAGGCGGCGGCGGCTTCTTTAACCTTCTGCCGCTCTTCTTCATTCAGGGCCACATCATATTGCCCTGCCAGCAGGTTCATGGTCTTTACCTGGGCAAGCTGGGCAAGCACCGTATCCTTGATGCTTTCCTCCAAGGTCACGCCGTTTAAACTGGTCTCCCATATTTTTTCTCCGTAAACGCTCTCATACTGTTCTTTGGTGTTGACCAGGTAAACCATCACCTCCGGCAGGGTACAGGACATGGATTCAATGCGGAAAACCTCATTTTTTTTAAACCCGGTGGTAAGCACCAGCCGGATGCCTGCCTGGCTTTTCCCACAGCCGGTAAGGCCCAAAAGCAGCAACCCCAACAACAGCATTGCTGCCAATCTTCCTGCGCCCTTTAAGCGTTTTCGCCTCCTGCTTTCTCCAGCGCCCAGGTTTTTGCCTCCCGGGCCGCCCTTTCCCTTGCAGCCCATGGCCTTCATGCCCTCTTAGAATCCAGGATGCTTCTTGCCACGCTGATACCGTTTGCGGAGGCCTGCTGCAGCCCTCTGGTCACTCCCGCCCCGTCACCGATGGCCCGGAGCCCTTTGATGCTGGTCTCAAAATCCTTGTTTACAATCACCCGGTTGGAATAGAATTTCACCTCCACACCGTACAGTAATGTCTCCTCCGCCGCAATCCCCGGGGTGATCTTATCCAGGGCCAGGAGCATCTCCTCTATATCCACCATAATCCTGTGGGGGAATACCAGGGAAAGATCCCCGGGCACTGCATCCTTTAAGGTGGGAAGCAGGTTATTCCGGCACAGCCGTTCCTCCGTGGTCCTTCTTCCCCTGCGCAGGTCACCGAAAGTCTGTACCATGATCCTGCCCCCACAGAGCATATTGGAAAGCTGGGCGATATGTTTCCCGTACTCTATTGGGGTTTTAAAAGGCTTGGTAAAATTTTTGCTTACCAGGATTGCAAAATTGGTATTGTTGGTCTTGTATTCCCTGGATTTGTAAGCGTGGCCGTTCACCACCGCCAGGCCGCCCTCATAGTATTCCGTGGCAACCTCCCCGGAAGGGTTTGTACAGAAAGTCCGCACCTTGTCGTCAAAGGTAGGGGTATGGTAAATCAGCTTGGCTTCATACAAATTTTCGTTCAGGAACTGCATCACTTCATCCCGCACTTCCACCCGGACACCAATGTCCACTGTGCCTGGGGTAGTCTCAATGCCGATTTCCTCACATTTATTTTTGAACCAGTCGGCCCCCTCACGCCCAACAGCGGACACAATCTCCCCGGCGTAATAAACCTCTCCCTTGTCCGTGCGGATGCCCACCGCCCGGTGGCCTTCCACCAGGATCTCTTCCACCATGGTGTTGAATTTAAGCTCTGCTCCCTGCTCTGTAAGGTGATGCTGGAGCTTTTCATAAATCTTATAGCCTTCCTCGGTCCCCAGATGGCGGATGGGGCATTCCACCAGCTTTAAATTGGCGTTGATGGCTTTCTTCCTGATCTCCCGGATTTCCGCCTGCTTATCTATCCCGTAAACGTTGGTATCCGCGCCGAATTTCAGATAAATGCTATCTGACTCGCTAATCAGCTTCTCTGTGGCCTCATAGCCCAGGATCGCAGGAAGGTTTCCCCCCACGTCCGGGGAAAGGGACAGCTTCCCGTCAGAAAACGCCCCCGCCCCTGCAAACCCTGTGGTGATGGAGCAGGGCTTACAGCCCACACATTGTTTCGTGGTACGTTTAGGACACTGTCTCTTTTCTATAGAACGCCCCTTTTCAACAAGCAATACCTTTAAATCCTTCTTTTTATCCAATAACTCATAGGCACAGAAGATTCCTCCCGGCCCCGCACCGATAATAATCACATCATATTGATTTCCCATCAAAACCCTCCCTGTTTTCATAAAACCGTATCAGCTCCGCGGCAATCCGCTCCGCCAACAGGACGTAGCCGTCCTCATTACAGTGTACCCCGTCAGGCATATAGTTATAGATCACCGCCGCGTCATGGGTATCCAGCACATTGGAATTATAAAGGTCAATTACCGGAATCCCGTGTTCCGCCCCCAGCTTGCGGATTGCGCCAGCAATCACTGTCTGGGACAAAAGTTCGCTCCGTTCCTTCCGGAGCATATCATGGAGAACATTGGGCAGGGGCGTCACAAATATAATGTCTGCCTCCGGGTAAGACTCTTTCAGCCCACGCATCAGCTCGTCCAGATCCCCAAGAAAAGTTCTTGGTTTACGTTCTTCCATTGTGCCAAAATCCTCCTGGTCCAGGCAGAAACCGTCGTTGGTCCCTCCCATAACAATGATCAGGTCTGTATCCTGCGGTATCTCCCGGAACCTGTCCACAAAGGCGTTTTCCCAATATCTTCCAATAGAAGAGCCGCCGATTCCCAGGTTTGTCACGTTTTTCGCCCCCAGCAGCTCTTTCAGCCTGGTGGGATAAGAATATTGCTGGTAGTTTTCCATATCATCCAGGTTCGCTGCCTGGGTAATGCTGTCCCCAAGGCAGGCAATGGACATGCCGGAGAAGTCAAACTCCTTATGGGCAATGACCTTTAAATCCGACTTGTTCTGCATCCGGGTTTCCATATAAGACCCCCGGACCTTCCTCTTTTCCAGCAGCGTATTACCGGATATGGTACTTCCCCCCTGTCCGGCAGGCAGGTACATGGCACTGTTGCCGGAAATGCCGCCTGCCTTATTGCCGGAGATATCTGTGGCCTGGCTGCCGGTAATATCCCATATCCCGTTGCCGGATACTCCTGGTGCGCCATTGCCGGAAATGCCCCATATCCCGTTGCCGGATACCTCTGGTGTGCCATTGCCGGAAATGCCCCATATCCCGTTGCCGGATACCTCCGGTGCGCCATTGCCGGAAACATCCCATATCCCGTTGCCAGAGTTATCCATTATCCAGTTACCGGAAATGTCCTGCCCCTGGCTGCCATAATCGCCCGGTTCCCCTGGCGCCTGGCCGCCTGAAATATCCCCTTCCCCATAAGGCCCTTCTGTTATCTGGTTTTCAGATACCCCTTCCGTCCCTGGCTGCGGAATATCTATACTTTCCCCGGAAATTGTCCCGGGAATATCCCCATTGCCCTCCTGTGTGAGGCTACTTTCCTGGGCACCGTCAAACCCGGGTTCCCCCAGGCTCTCCCCCATACCAGATTCCCATAACAGGAACTGCTCTTCATCCTCATCAAAATATGCCCTGTTTTCCTCAATAAAAGCTTCAATGGCATCCTTGTCCCTGGACAGCTCCTTGATAGTCATCCTGATATCGGCAGCTTCCGCATATGCCTGTTCATACCTTGCCACCCGCTCCTTTTCCCACCTGCGGGCTTCGTAATATTTTAATCCCCTGTCAACCCCCACGGCAGCAATCATGATTGCCACCATGGCAATGGCCGTTAGTAAAAAGCGGTTTATTTTTCCCATGTCCTTACTCTCACCTGATATTACCCAAGCCTCTGCCGCAGGATCTCATAGGCAAGCACGCCGGCCGCTACAGAGGCGTTCAGGGAATCAATGTTCCCCTTCATGGGGATCGACGCTGTCATATCGCACTTTTCCATTACCAGCCGTCCCACCCCTTCTCCTTCGCTGCCGATTACCATGCCTATAGGGCCTTTTAAATTCAGGCTGTACATACTCTCACCATCCATATGGGCGCATACAAACCAAAGCCCTTTCTTTTTCAGCTCCGTGATGGCGGCGGCCAGGTTGGTCACCCGGGCCACCGGCGTATAATTCAGTGCCCCTGCGGAAGCTCTCGCCACCGCCGCCGTCAGCCCCACCGCCCGGTTTTTGGGAATGATTACGCCATGGGCCCCCGCCAGGTTGGCAGTCCTTATGATCGCTCCCAGATTATGGGGGTCTTCAATGTTGTCCAGCAGGAAGAGAAAAGGCGGTTCCCCCTTTTCTTCCGCCAGGCGGAGCATGTCCTCCACTTCTGCATATTCATAAGCCGCCGCACAGGCGATCACCCCCTGGTGCCTGCCCGTCTCCGATATCTGGCCAAGGCGTTCCCTTGCCACATACTTGATCGGGGTACCCTTCTTCCTGGCTTCCCTCTTAATGGTCTGTATGGGGCCGTCCTGGCACCCATCCTGTATATAGACCCTGTCAATGGCTTTCCCTGAACGGAAAGCTTCGATCACCGGGTTCCTTCCTTCTATTATAAACTCATTTGGCTCCCTGGTTTCCTTTTCTTTTTCCATTTTCCCTCTCCTGTAAGAACGGCCCTGCCCGCTTTCACCCGCCGCCTGTGCGCGGCTCCCGTCTTATGCTTCTTTCTCTTCTATCTTATGTAAACCGATTTTCATCAGCGCCAGCGCCCGCTCCATCTGGTCGGTAAGGTATAGGTATCCCATCAGCGCCTCCAGCCCTGTGGCGCTTTTGTACTCTCCCAGTGTGGCGTTTTTGGCCACAGAATAAGGCTTTGCATTTTTCCCTCTTTTATACACCGCCAGCTCTTCTGGGGTAAATTCTTCCAAAAGCCCCTGGGCAATCTGTGCCTGGGCAGGGGCTTTCACATACTGGATAGTCTTTTTGTTCAGCTTATTTACCGGCGCGTTACCCATCTGCACTACAATCGTCCGGACTACCAGCTCGTAGATCCCGTCCCCGATATAAGCGAGGGTCAATGGGGAATAGGTGCGGATATCTACTTCCTTCAAGCCAAAGCTCATTTTGATCTGTGATAACAGGCTTATGCTCTCTTCCATTTCACTCCTTCGCGGGTATCCTCCAGGATGATCCCTCTGCCAAGCAGTTCCTCCCTGATCTCGTCCGCCCGCTGAAAATTCTTTGCCTTCCGGGCCGCCTGGCGTTCTGCGATCAGTGCCTCAATGTCCCCCTGGGGCATCTCCTGCTGCTTCTCCACGATCAGCCCGCACACTCCGCAAAGCTCCATTATCTCTCCCTTCATCTTCTGCAAAAACTCCCTGCTGCTGTTTGCATCGGTATGGGAATTGGCAAACTTCACCAGCTCAAAAATGGCGGCAATGGCATCCGCTGTGTTAAAATCATCCTCCATGGCCTGGTCAAATTTATCCCCAAAGCCTTCTGCCTCCTGTACAAGGCATTTCTCCCTTTCGTCCATAGGAAGGTCCCCGGCGTTTTCCAGCAGGTAATCCAGGTTGCCCACACTGGTGACGATCCTCCCATAGCCGTTTGCCGCCGCTTCCATCAGCTCTGCGCTGAAATTCAAAGGGCTCCGGTAATGGGCGGAAAGCATGAAAAACCGCAGTACCTGCAGATCATATTTTTCCCCAATATCCCTTACCGTAAAGAAATTCCCCTGGGATTTGGACATCTTCCTGTTGTTGATATTTAAAAAGGCGTTGTGCATCCAGTATTTGGCAAAGGGCTTCCCGTTTGCCGCCTCTGACTGGGCGATCTCATTTTCATGGTGTGGGAAGACCAGGTCCTCCCCCCCTGCATGAATGTCAATTTCCTCCCCCAGATATTTCCTGCTCATCACCGAACACTCAATATGCCACCCCGGGCGTCCCTGGCACCAGGGGGATTCCCAGTAAGGCTCCCCTTCCTTTTTGGGCTTCCAGAGCACAAAGTCCAGGGCATCCTCCTTCTGGTCCTGGCCTGTTACCAGCAGGGAACGGTTCCCCCCCTGGAGGTCATCGAGATTTTTGTGGGAAAGCTTCCCATATTCCTGGAACCGCCGGGTCCTATAGTAAACAGTACCGTCCGCCGCCGCATAGGCATATCCCTTCTCCATCAGGTCCCCGATCATATCCAGCATGCCGCCAATCTCTTCCGTGGCCTTGGGATGGGTGGTGGCCGGCTTTACATTCAGGGCCGCCATATCCTTTTTGCATTCCTCAATATAACGCTGGGAGATCACAGAAGCGTCCACCCCTTCCTCCAGGGCCTTTTTGATGATCTTGTCATCAACATCTGTAAAATTGGATACAAAGTTCACTTCATATCCTTTGCGCTCCATATAACGCCTTACCGTGTCAAACACAATCATGGGCCGTGCGTTGCCTATATGGATAAAATCGTATACCGTAGGGCCGCACACATACATTTTGATCTTTCCTTCCTCTAAAGGGACAAGTTCTTCTTTTTTCCTGGACAGTGTGTTGTAAATTTTCATCATTCCTCATTTCTGCGGGGCTTTGGGTTTCCCCCGCGTTTTATTTTTCGCACTTCCTGCTCTAAATCAAGCAAGCGGTTGGTCAGCTCTAAGTTGGCGCCGTGCAGGGAACTGATCTCTTCCTTTATAGGGTCGGGCAGGTTTACCTGGTCAAGCTCCTCCTGGGGAAGGGATCGATTGTCCCGCTTTACCACCCTCCCCGGCACACCCACCACTGTGGAATTGGGCGGCACCTCTTCCAGCACGACGCTTCCCGCCCCTATCTTAGAATTATCCCCAATTTTAAAGGAACCTAACACCTTGGCCCCGGCACTGATCATAACGTTGTTGCCCACGGTGGGATGGCGCTTTCCCTGCTCTTTCCCTGTCCCCCCAAGGGTCACCCCCTGGTATAAGGTCACATTATCCCCTATGACAGTAGTCTCCCCAATTATAACACCATTTCCATGATCGATAAAGAAGCCTTTGCCAATTTGTGCCCCAGGATGGATCTCAATCCCTGTTTTCCGCACCCCCCGCTGGGATACCCACCTTGCCAGAAAATAATGCTTCTTCTCATACAGCCTGTGGGCAATGCGGTAATGCAGCATCACTTTAAAGCTGGGATAAAGAAAAACCTCCATGGATGAGTGGATCGCCGGGTCCCTCTGCCTGATAATCGCTATTTCTTCTTTTATTCTCTTAATCAATCCCACTTGATCGCTCCCTTTCACCTGCGTCCGCCATATTTCCCTGCCCATGCGCGGTCCGGCAGGGCACCCTGCACCGGGCATATGCTGCGCCAACGTGTGCATAAAAAAGGATAACCTCTCTCCTTTAGAGACGAAGTTATCCGCGGTCCCACTCTAATAAAGGCTATGCCTCCACTTATTGCACGTAACGTGTGGATACGTGCCCTGCTACTTGGCCAATGGCATCTTCTTTCACAGGACCTGCTCCCGGAGGCACTTCTATTACCTTTTTACAGGACTGCTTCCAGCCGACGGCAATCCCTCTCTGTGTAAAAACTCCGTAATATACTCTTTCCGTTCATAGCATTTTCATATTGCGCCCTGGGTATGGCAGGACAGATGTTTTATTGCTATAGTATCAGCATATGCAAAAATGAAGGATTTGTCAACCGGAAACCAATAATTATGCCAATACCTGGCTATCCTGCCTTGGGCAGCCCTGTACCTAAGAGCCTAAAGTGTTTTTGGCTTCCTCGTATTTCCCCACTGGGATCTCAAAAACTTCACAGGCTTTTTCCAGCGAAAGGTGCATGTTCTTCATTATTTTTTCGATATCCAGGACCAGCCTCCGGGCATCGCCCTCATACCTTCCTTCTTCCCTTCCCTGCCTTACATACTGGTCAAATAATTCACACACAGTAATCTCATCCTCCTCCCTGATCCCGCGGCCCTCCAGCCACGCTTCTGCTTCTTCAGCTTTTCCTTCCCCGGAAAGTGCCCCCAGCATTTTCAGCAGGGCGGCTTTATGCACGATCTTCCTGTCTGACCGGTAACTATCACCCTCCGCAAGGTAATCCGCCACGATGCGCATATCGCTCTGGAACAAGTGCCTGACCTCCCCTGGCAGGTGGCGCATTTCAAATACATGGAGCCTGAAGCTGTCAATGTATTTCCATGCTTTGTCTGAAAGCTTCCGTTTTTGGAATAACTGGCGGCTGTCACGGCAGCCCCTCCACCGGGGGCTCCCCCAATAAAGCACCAGCTCAATAACCGGGAAGATTTCCTGCATCTTTCCTTCATACTGCTCCCTGTAGACCCCTCCCGTATAGCCGGCTTTACGCAATAGCATTTTCCCATCTGTCTGGCTCTGGTTTGCGATCAGGTACATCACATTCACCCGGCCATCCGCCAGTTCATATTTACATAGATCCTCGTATTGGCTCCGGAGCTTTTCCCTGCCTTGGTAAATGGTTTCCGTAGCCCCCGTCCACAGGTTTGCTGCATCCGTCACTGCCTCCCCCTGGTACAGCAGGGCATTGATGGTATCTGATGCGATATCCGGAAATGCCAGAAACTCCTTTTCTACTGTATCCTTCTTCTCTTTGGCCTCTCCCATCTATCCTCCTTCTGCAGGAGATGGCTTTACAAGGCCAATGGAGGGATCCCGGCAAATGCCATGGAAACCTGGCATCCAGCCTGCCTGTAAGATCTCCTGCTTTTTCATATAATTGCGCTTTGTCATGTGGTAACATTTTATATGGAAATCAAGCACGGAATCTTATCAGACAGGAAACGGCTTCCTGTATATGACGGAAAGAACATGCAGATGGTATTTCTTTTCATATGCTTAATTTGATAGTTTCATCATAGCATATAGAAAAATGTTTTGCAATGGTATTCAGGCACCTTTTTCATCAAGGACCAGTCTCATTGATCTGGCATTAGATTTAACCATTAATACTTAAGTATTATGTTTTTCTAATCTCTTCGCTTTGTCAAAAAACGTGCTTTCCGCCAGATCGCAGGCTTTTGCCGCCTGTTTTAGCGTCAATTTCTTTTCTCTCCACATTTTATGTATCTCATGGAAATTTTCGGGAAGCGGCAATTGTGGCCTTCCAAATCTCACTCCTCTCGCCTTTGCCGCAATAATTCCTTCTGCCTGTCTTTGTTTAATGTTGATGCGTTCATTTTCCGCAACATAGCTTAATAGGGAAAGAACAAGGTCACTAATAAGCGTCCCTAATAAATTTTTCTCTCTCCGGGTATCCAAAAGAGGCATGTCGATCACTACAATATCCGCTCCCTTTTCCCTGGTAATGATACGCCATTGCTCATTAAGGTCTGCATAATTTCTGCCCAGCCTGTCAATAGACATCACAAACAAAATGGAGTCAGCGTCCAGCTTCCGCAATAGGCGTTTATATTCCGGACGCTCAAAATTCTTACCAGATTGCTTATCCATATAGATCTGTTCTTTGGGCACACCTGCCTCAACCAGCGCGATTCTCTGCCTATCCTCCTTTTGCTCTTTTGTTGACACCCTCATGTACCCATAAACTTTCTGACCTTCCATAATCTCCCTCCTGAATCTCTAACTCTATGGCCTACTATTGAAAAATCATGTTCAAAATACATACTTCTGTCAACCCTTTTATTCCCGTGCAGTGTTTTCCACCATGCTGCCAGCACCTGCAGATCTGGACGCCAGCATTTTCACAGTATTGCCAAAAAAAGTGCAGAGCCTTGATTTCATCTTTCAAGGCTTTGCACTTTTTGGGGCAATATGATGTGGTTTTACACTTAGATCCTTAATGGATCTGAAATCTAGAAACAAGCGGATCAAAGTTATAACTTCCCTCCACAAGCCAGCCCTCTCCTTACAGCTGCCCTTTCACAGGGCACCCCTCGCACTTTCCGCACCCGCGTCCTGTCACGTCCTCGCTTCCCAGATTTACCGGGGCCGTCAAAAGGCACACTGCCTGGGCGGATATCCCTTCCCCCGTCCCTGTAAATCCCAGCCCCTCCTCGGTAGTTGCCTTTACATTCACCTGGGCGATATCGATCCCAAGGGCATCCCCAATGTTTTTCCGCATGGCATCTATATGAGGGCGCATTTTCGGTGCCTGGGCGATGATCGTAGCGTCAATATTTTCAATCAGGAAGAAATTTTCTTCCAGCAGTTCCCCCACATGCTTTAACAGTTTCAGGGAAGAAATCCCCTTGTAGGCAGGATCCGTGTCCGGAAAATGCCTGCCAATATCCCCCAATGCCGCCGCCCCTAAAAGAGCGTCCATGATCGCATGAAGGAGCACATCCGCATCCGAATGCCCCAGGAGCCCCTTCTCATAGGGGATCTCCACCCCGCCCATGATAAGCGCCCTTCCCTCTGCCAACCTGTGTACATCGTATCCCATTCCAATTCTCATTTTTTACTCCTATTCCAGTTCCGCTCCCGCCCTCCCAGCACCTTGGTACGGCAGAGAAGATCCTGACCCCCTCATTACAGGGCTCAGTATCTCCTCTGGGTGCTTCACGGGCGTCCGCTGAGGTTTTCCAGTTCCGCTCCCGCCCTCCTGGCAATTACTATTTCCATTACTATTAGCATTTTCCAGTAAAACTATACAGCAAGAGCGTAAGGCAAAAAACGCCCCCTGTCAATCCCCTTTCTCCATTAGCTCCTGTAGATACCTTACATCCTCCTGGCTGATATAGCCCACCTTTTGATAAGAGAAGGCAAACTCTCCCCGCATAACGGCATATCCACGGTAAATATATTCCCCAAAACCGCAGTATACCGCCGCCGTATCCGTGAGGATCTCATTTTCCCATCTGTCCTTTAAGTAAATGCCCTCAAAGTACATATGCAGGTGGATCACCTCATGGGCCACCACAGCGATCACCGCATCCACTGTATAGTACGGCTTCATGATCAGCCGGATACTAGTAAATGCAAGGCTGGCAGAGATCTCCCCTGCCCGGTCCCCCATGGGCGCATCCTCCAAAATCAGCTTGATATGCTCCCCGTTGATGCCAAGGTGGGCGCAGACGCTGTCTAAAAGCTGCCTCAGGACTGCCTCATCCCTCAGGTTCATCTTCAGCCGCATAAGAATTTCCTCCGGCACCTGGTAAGTCCCATACACCCTCTTTTCCTTCTTCTCAAGCAGGGCGATGCACTGCTGCAAAAGTTCCCTGGGAACCTTTTTGAAAGCGCTGGATGGTACCGGGGACCTGCACAGAATAAAGCGCCTTATTACATAAATCCCCAGCCCTACGAAAGATAATGCCCGGAAGATATCAGCAAGGCTGACATGGTAAAATAACCACTGCAAAAACTCCATTTCCCTCTCCCTTCTATGGCTGTTTTTCCCTTCCCCTCTTTTCCATCCAGGGTCCCTTTGCGTAAAAGGCCACCGACAAAAGCATCCCGATTGCCCAGCCCACAGGCCATGCGCACCAAATACCCGTAACTCCCAGCCAGCCTGAAAATACCCTGGACAGGACCACCCGCAGGATCAAATCTGAAAAAGTCCCGGCCATAAACATTTTCATCATCCCTGCCCCCCTGAGAATACCGTCGGCGGCAAGCTTCACGGATATCAGGAAATAAAAGGGCGATACGATCCTTAAAAACTGCATCCCCGCTGAAAGGGCGCTCCCCGAAGGCTCATTCATAAACAGCCCCACCAGCCATCCGCCAGCCACCAGGTAAAGAACGACCAGCGGCAGGCACAAAAGCCACACCATCTTTATCCCCGCCTTGAACCCCTCCCGGATCCTGGGCAGCATACCTGCCCCTATATTCTGGGCGGTAAAATTGGAAATTCCGTTTCCCAGGGTGGAAAAGGAGGTGATCACCAGATTGTTCAGCTTCACAGCCGCCGAATAACCTGCAATCACTCCCGGCCCAAAGCTGTTGACTACCCCCTGTATCATAATATTCCCCACAGATACAAAACTCTGCTGCAAAATACTGGGAACTGCAATGGCGCTGAGCTTTTTCAGCATGGAAAAGGAAAACTTGGTAATATCCCCTTTTGTTTCTATCCCCCTTAACTTTCTGGCAACCACCCAAAGGGACAGAAGGCAGCTTACCCCCTGGCAGAGAAAGGTCGCCCATGCCACCCCTGCCACTCCCATGTGGAAAGTGGAGACAAACAAAATATCCACCCCGATATTGGCAAGGGAGGATAGGGCAAGAAAAATAAAAGGCGTTTTTGAATCCCCAAGGGCAGAAAAGATTCCCGTGGAAATATTGTAGAAAAACAAAAAGGGCAGGCCCCAGATATAAATATCCAGATACAGCTCCGAATCCGCAAAAATCTCCTCCGGCGTGTGGATCAGCCCAAGCAGGCCGCCGCTGCACAAAATGCCAAACAGCATCAAGGCCACGCACAATGCCCCGCTGGCTATGGCAGTAGTATAGACGGCAGTCTTCATATCTATGTATTTCTTCGCCCCGAAAAGCTGGGCAACGATCACCGAACACCCGATATTACACCCCACGGCAAAAGCGATAAATATCAGGGTGATCTCATAGCTGTTTCCCACTGCTGCCAATGCGTTTTCCCCTACGATTTTTCCCGCCACCAAACTGTCTGCAATGTTATATAGCTGCTGAAAGATGATGCTGCCAAATAATGGCAGGCAAAACTTCCACAGGACAGTCTCCGGCTTTCCCACTGTAAGATCCTTATTCATAATAATCCTCCCTGCTGCCAACCACCCGCGGATATAGGCATTGGCAAAAATCTCCCCCAACTGATCTCCTTCTGCGCCCCCAAAGGCAAGGCCCCTGCGCATAAAAACGGGAGGGCCTTCGCCCTCCCACAATTTTCATCGCCTCGTCGCTTTGATTCCGGCGTCCTGCAAGAACAGGCGCAGAATTCATATAGTATGTAAAGAATATGATTTAAATTCCTTATCCACTATACCCAAATTTCTCCGAACGTGCAACGAACATAAAATGAATATTTTGTGAACCCGGATGCACCCTGGTTTATTTACGGACCAGATACTTTCTCATATCAATCGCACAGGCAACCAGTATGATCACACCTTTAATAATATACTGCCAGTTCTGGTTGATAGACAGGAACTGCAATGCAACGAAAATGATCCGCAGAAGGAACACGCCCGTTACAACGCCGCTGATCTTTCCGGTACCGCCTACAAAGGATACGCCGCCGATCACGCAGGCAGCAATGGCATCACTTTCATAGTTCGCCCCTGTGGTAGCTGTATTGGAACCGATACGGGCAGACTCAATAAAGCCTGTGATACCATACATAGCGCCTGCAAGGGTATGTACCAAAATGGTGGTTTTCATAACGTTAACGCCGGATACGTTCGCCGCTTCCGGATTGGAACCTACCGCAAACATGTTCTTGCCGAAAGTGGTCTTATTCCAGATAAACCACATGATGGCAACGATCACGCAGGCATACCATACATAATTGGGAATGGGCGTGCCAAAAAGGGTCAAATGGCTGCCTGTAACGAAATCCTTAAAGGATTTATCAAGCCCTGAAAGGGGCTGCCCGTTGTTCCCGTTGATCATAATATAGATCAGCAGGGTCCCGTTTACGATCAGCTGGGTGGCCAAGGTCACAATAAACGGGTGGAGCTGAAACTTTGCAACGAAAAACCCATTCACCCATCCCACAAGCCCGCCTACCGCGATGGCAATTATGATCACCAATAAAATAGGCATTACCGGCAGGTTGGGGAACATTTTCGTACCATAATCCACAGACTGCAGGAGGGAAGCTGAAATACAGGCAGTAAGGCCAACCACACGTCCGGCGGAAAGGTCGGTACCTGTGAGTACAATACATCCCGCGATACCACAGGCAATGGGAATGTAGGCCGCTGAAAGGGAAAGGATATTTACAATGGAACCTACCGTAAGGAAACGGTTATTCTGGGTGTAGGTGTAAATTACCGCAATAATCATCATGATATACATGGCGTTATTTACCAGCGCTTCTTTCCAGAACATTTTCTTATCGGCAGCATCCAGGCCCTGATAATTTTCATAACGCTTTTTGATATTGGAAATCGCTTTCATTTATGCTCTAAGCCTCCTTTATACATATTTGGCAGCAAGAGTCATAATTTCCTCCTGCGTTGTCTTTTTCGCATCCACCTCGCCTGCAAGCCGCCCGCCGGACATTACCAGGATCCTGTCGCAGACGCCCAGAAGCTCCGGCATTTCGGAGGATACCATAATTACCACTTTTCCTTTGTTTACCAGGTCAAGGATCAACTGGTAGATCTCATACTTGGCCCCCACGTCGATCCCCCTTGTAGGTTCATCCAAAAGCAGTACCTCCGGCTCCGTAAGGAGCCACCTTCCCAGGATCACTTTCTGCTGGTTTCCGCCTGAAAGGGAACGGATCTTCGTCTCCTGGGTAGGCGTTTTGGTATGCATGGCGTCAATAGACCACTGGGTATCCTCTTTCATAGTTTTATCACTGAGATAAAGGTGATGCCTTAAGTGCCTTTTCAGGCTGGAGATCACCGTATTTTCACGAATATTTAAAATGCTGAATATGCCGGTCGCCCTGCGCTCTTCCGTTAAAAGGGCAAAACCGTTTTTGATGGATTCCCTGGAATTCCGGTTCCGCACTACCTTCCCGTCAAGCTTGATGGTGCCTGACTTTCTGGTGGCCACTCCGAAGATATTTTCCAGGCATTCCGTCCTGCCGCTCCCGTCAAGGCCCGCAAGCCCCACCACCTCTCCTTTTCTCACCTTGAAGGACACATCCTTCAAAAGGGAATACTGGGCGGTAAGGTTTTCCACCTCCAGGGCCACCTCCCCCGGTTTGTTGGTCTTGGGCGGGAACTGGTTGTTCAGCTCCCTGCCTACCATCAGGCGGATGATCTCTTCCATGGTAAGCTCTGCTGAGGGCTTGGTCGCCACATAAGTCCCATCCCTCATGACCGTCACTTCATCGGCGATCCTTAAGATTTCCGCCATCTTATGGGAAATATAAATAATGCCGCAGCCCCTGTCCCTTAACATGTTTATGATCTTAAACAGATGCTCTACCTCTTCCTCTGTCAGGGAAGAGGTGGGCTCATCAAATACGATCACCTTGGAATGATAGGAAACTGCCTTTGCGATCTCCACCATCTGCCGCTGGGAGACAGGCATGGTACTCATAATTCTTTTGGGATCGACCTCGATCTCCAGCTCCTTAAATACCTCCTGGGTATCATGGTAAATCCTCTTTTCATCTACCATGACCCCTGCAATCTTCGGATACCGCCCCAGCCAGATATTATCCATTACGTTCCGCTTCAGTGCCTGGTTTAATTCCTGGTGCACCATTGCCACACCATTTTCCAATGCTTCCTTAGAATTTTTAAAGTTTACTTCCTTCCCTTCTAAGATGATCTGCCCTTTGTCTTTATTGTACATGCCGAACAGACACTTCATCAGGGTGGATTTCCCGGCCCCGTTCTCGCCCATCAGTGCGTGGACAGTGCCGCTTTTTACCGTCAGGGAAACATGATCCAGCGCTTTCACGCCGGGAAATTCTTTACAGATGTCTGTCATTTGCAATAGGACATCATGCGCCATACTCCGCCCTCCCTCATTCATTACCGTCTTTTTGCACACCCCTAGTTACCAGCAGACGCAGGCCAGCTTATAGAAACAAACGCTGTCCCTTGCCGGTAATTTTTATGTAACAACGGGCAGCACGCTCCGCAAACTGCCCTTATGTTAAACAAACGCCGTCACGCTCCGCGAGCCGGCTTATTGTAAAAAAAGCGGCCGCTATACCCCAGCAGCCGCCCTTTGGTTCTAAAAGTTGCAAAAGGGTTTACTTATCCAATTGCCAGTGTGAATTATTCTCCTGTATATGCTGCATAAGGGATGTAAATCTTGTTTGCAACATTAGGGGAAATATTGTAGGAATCTGTTCCGTCCATCAGCTCTTTGCCTGATGCCGCATTCTGTGCAAGGAATGCGATACCGCTTGCCATACCTTCTGCATCCTGCTTAATGGTTCCTGTCATCTTGCCGTCTGCGATCAACTGTTTTGCAGCATCTGTTGCATCAACACCGAATACAGGGATGGTCGTGCTGGTGCCGTCGCCTAAGTTGTATCCCTTGTCATTGAGTGCGGAGATTGCGCCTTCCGCCATACCGTCGTTGTTGCAGATGATCAGCTCGATCATGTTGCCATTGCCTTCGTTGTACTGGGAAAGGTTGGTGGTCATATAAGTATTGGCTGCAACTGCGCTCCAGTTGCCATCCTGGTCAACCTGATAGCAGTCGCTGTTGGAAGAATCAAAGTATTCCAGGGCAGGCTTGCCTGCTGCTTCAAGAACCTTGTTTGCATCCTCTACTGCATACTGTGTACGGTAGATTGCTTCCACATTCCCAAGCTGTCCCATGAACATTGCGTAGGTGATCTTACCGTCGCCATTTAAATCTATGGTATCAAAATTCTCTACTACATAGTCACCGATCATCTGGCCCTGCATATGCCCTGCTTCGGGAGCATCGGTTCCTACAAAGGCACATTTGTCATAGCTTCCAAGTACTTTGCCTTCATCTTCGTCCCCTTCTACTGCACGGTTGAAGAAGATTACAGGGATCCCTGCTGCAGATGCCTTGTCCACGATTGTCTGGGAAGCATCTACGGAACCGGAAGTTACGATGTTAACGATCAGAAGGTTTGCCCCAGTCTGGATAGCTGTGTCGATCTGCTCGTTCTGTGTGGTCTGGTTGCTGTTGGAGTCATAGTCCTGGTAGGTAACTCCCAGGGAATCTAACTGTGCGTCTAACGCTGTCCTTACGGATGCGATATAGGTATCAGAATAAGTATAGTAGAATACAGCGATGTTTGCATCTGATAAATCCCCTACTGCTTCCTGGGCTGCATCAGCTACATTTTCAGCTTCCTTCTCAGCCTCTTTCTCTGTGTCCTCCTGCTTGGGAGCCTCTGCACCGTCAGATGCCGCTTCCTTGTTGTCCCCGGCCGCTGCGTCTGATGCCGCAGGCGTATCTGCCTTACCGCCGCAGCCGGTAATCACGCCCACTGTCATTGCCGCACATAATAATGCAGCCAAAACTTTCTTTTTCATATTTCAATCCTCCTTTTGAAAAATGCCATTGCACATCTGAATGGACATGCAATCACCTTACAACAGGAGTATATCACTCTGATTTTTTAATTCCTATGCAAATAATTACGCAAAAGGTATAAATATTTACTCTAACTGCACAAAAATTCTTCCATAATTGTACAAAAATTATTCATTATGTCTAATTCCGGCATATTCTGCCTGTAAGGCCCATTCAGTCAAAGGCAAATAAGATTCTCTGGCACTCTTCGCTGAACATATTTTCCCGGGTCACCACCGTCGTGGTGGTATCAATCACCTGCTGGTCCATCTGGCCGTCGTTTATCAGGCGGTAGGCACACTCAATCCCCAGATAACCCATGGCATAGGGGTTCTGCACGATCAGGGCATCCACTTCCCCGGTTTCCAGCATCCCTACGGAAACTACATTGCTGTCAAAAGCGATCACTTTGGTTTCCTCCGCCAGCCCCAGCTCCTTGATGGCATACCCCACTCCCAGGCTGGTCCACTCGTTAAAGGTGACGACTACATTCATCTGCGGATGCGCCGCCAGCATTTCCCTGGTGGCCTCCTTGGCACTTTCCACATTGGAATTCACATTCACTGCAGCTACAATGGCCACCCTCCCATCTCCCGCCACTGCATCCCGGAAGCCTGCCTCCCGCTGCTGCCCGTTGGCGGAAACCTGGTCAAAATTCACGATCCCCACATAAATAGCCTGGCTGTCAGTGTCCAGCACGGTTTCCCCCACCATGCGCCCTGCCTGGTAATTGTCTGTGCTGATCCGGCAGCTCACCTTGTCACTGTCCACATCGCTGTCGATCACTACCACCTTCACCCCCGCCAGCACCGCACGCTCCACCGCCTGGGCATTTTCCTGGAAATCTACCGCAGAGAGCAGGATGACATCCGCCCCCTGTTCCACCGCCCTGTCGATCATCTGATTCTGGGCCTGGCAGTCTTCCTCGTCCTCAGGCCCTTCCACGGTAATGTCAAGATTATATTCCGTTTTTGCCGCATTTGCCCCGGCAAACACACTCTTCCAGTAAGAGGAAGTGGTGGATTTGACGATCACTGCCACATAGTGCTTCCGGTTTTCCGCCCCTTCCTTTGCCCTTCCTAAATCAAACAGCCATGGGCCGCTGCTGGCTATCCATATAAGAAGCACCAGCCCCCCGGCAAGCAGCCCTATCCCCCCCAGAGAAAGCCATATCTGCCTGTTGCCTGTTTTCATATTTCCCTCCCCTCCTTTTCCCAGCCCCAAACATCCCAGGGGGTGAAAACTTCACGGTTATCCCTCTGTGCCGATTTCCTCCTGCAAGCAGGGAATGCAGATTTCCACCCTGGTCCCCACATCCAGTTCACTTTCTATGTGAAGGCCGTACTTCTCCCCAAAATAAATCCGGATCCTGTCATTAACGTTTTTAATGCCGATGCCTGTCCGGTCGCTGGCCTCCCGGTGGAGGATTTCCCGGCACCTGTCCTCTTCCATGCCCACACCATTGTCCTCCACATACATAAGGATATCTTCCCCCCTGCGCCTGACCCCAATACAGATCCTTCCTTCATCGCACATGTCCAGCCCGTGGTTTATGGCATTTTCAATAATCGGCTGGAGGGTAATTTTGTTGCAAAAATATCCCAGGCACTCTTCCTCCACATCAAACTGATAAGTAAACCTGTTTTTGTAACGGTATTTCTGTATTTTCAGATAGCTTTCCGCATGCTGGCACTCCTTTTCAATGGTGATCAGCTCATGGCCCCGGCTGATGCTGATGCGGAAGAGCCTCGCCAGGGCATTTACCATGGTGATCGCCTCCTTTGTCCGCCCCTCTTCGCACATCCAGGCAATGGAATCCAGGGTATTGTACAGAAAATGGGGGTTGATCTGGGCCTGCAGGGCATTCAGCTCTGTTTTGCGCAGGGTGACCTCTTCCCGGCGCACCTGCTCCATCAGGTTCTGGATCTGCACCACCATATGGCCAAAGGAATCTGACAAAGCGGCAATCTCCCTGGTGCCGTTAACCTGGCAGAAGGTAAAGTTCTCCGCATCCTTTTCAAACTGCTGCATGGCGTTCATCAGCTTATTGGCCGGGCTGGACACCAATTTGGAGGAAAAAATACCCACAAGCAAGGTGGCCAGGAGCATAGAGAACAGAAGAAAACCTATGATTTTCGCCATCCCGTCCAGCTTACTGGTAATCATCTCATCCACAAAGCTAACCCCCACGATTTTCCAGCCGTTATTCTCCATGGATTGGATGGTGTAAATCCCATCTTCCTGCAAAAAAGACCCGTCCGGCCTGCCTGTAAGCAGCTCCCAGTTTTCACTTTTCAGCCCTGCGTGGATCAATTGCTGCTGGGGATGGTAAACCAGCCCCCCTGCCCCATCCATGATAAAGCAATAGCCATGCTGGCCGATCCCCACATTGTCCACATAACTGGCAATATTGGAAAACCGGATATCCATGCACACCAAGACCTCTTCTTTCTGATGGTTTTTCATTCTCTGGGCAATGGTCACCACCCAGGGATAGTAATTTTCAATCAGGGACTCCACATGGGGGCTGGAAAAGAAAAGCCCCTCCTCCCCTTTGGGAATTTCCATGTAGGAAAGGTTTTGCAGGATTTTCTCCTTTAACCGGTTGTCCCCCTGCCAGCAGTTGGTGAGATTCCCATGGTTGTCATATTCTGTGATAATCACCACTTCCTTGCGGACCTCCACCAGATTTCTCAAAAAATCATCCTTTTCCCCCTCTTCCTTCCCCATGCTTGAGCGGATCAGCCCCATGATCTCCTCAATATCTTTGGCATAATTTTCCAGGGTACTGTGTACCTGCTTAATTGCCTGTTCGCTGCCAGTTATGGCATTACCCTCCACAGAAGCCCGGTAAATCCGCAGGTAAGCGGTAATTCCCACACAACAGGCGAAGGAAACGACAGTTACTACTACCACCGTCATGATCACCGAAAGGGAAAGCCTTTGGACCACTGTTTTTTTCTGCCCCCCTGCCTTACTCATGCCATTGCTCCCTGCTTGTCTTTTCCTCTTCCAGCTTCTGCCTGCAGGCATTGGGGGATAACCCCTCATATTTTTTAAAACAATAACTAAAATAGTGCTGGTCATTATAACCGCATTTTTCAGAAATTTCCTTGATCTTCAAGTTGGTGCAAAGAAGCAGCTCCTTGGCAGTTTCTATCCGTTTTTTCGTCAATAAGTCAATAAATGTCCTGCCCGTTGACCTTTTGATCAATGCGCTCAGGTAATTGGGGCTCACCGAAATTTCATTGCTCACCGATACCAGGGAAAGCTCCTGGTCCATATAACTGTTTTCAATAATGCCAAGGGCTTTGTCGCACAAAAGGGTACTGCTTTTTTTACGCTGTTCGGCAATCAGTTCCCTTGCGGCAAGGCAGAAAAAAATACACCGGCTGCGTACAGCGCCATAATTCTCAAAGGAGTCCACACTCTGTAAGGGAGACTTCTTCTGAAGCTGCGCCGCACCCTCCTCATCCACCACCGCATACACGATACGTGACACCGCTGATACCAGCCTGACTATCAGGAAATGAATTTCCATCATAGAAATGTGCTCCTGCTCCACGGAATCGAACATCTGCTTTAAATAGGCTTCCAGCTCCTGGCTTCCGCCGCTGCGGATCATGCGCTCAACTTCCTCAATATATCCCTGCATCTTTTCCATGTCGAAATCATCCGCCCGCTCAATATCGGAGATAAAATAAACCTCTTCCTTGTTTTTTCTGGAGTAGCGTATGGCGCTCATGGCCTCAATGTATGCCTCATGTATATGGGAAAGGCTTCCCACGCTGCGGCCCACGCCTATCAGGCAGGACATTTTCATAATCCGCCTGACGCTCTGGGATATTTCTTCTACAATAATGTGGAGGTACTTATCCGTGTCTGCTTCCGGGGCAATAAGCAGGGAAACCACCCTTCCCCCGGAATAAAAGCTTACATGCCTGATATATTTTTCAAGAATCGTGTCAATTCCATGGACGCTGGCACGGGCAGTAAGGTTTTTTCCCTCTTCATCTATAATGCTGGCAACAATGACTGTATATTTTAAATCACTTTCCCCTTCTTTTAATAGCCCGCAGGCAAACGCCGCCTGTTCCAGCTCCCCCTCGTCCGCCTCTTCCGCGTCCCTCTGGAACCCGTCAAGCAACAAAGGAATTGCCAGTTCCATGGCCTCCAGCTTTTCCTGCTTTTTTCCGGCGGATGCGAAATTTTCGTATTTCTCGTCAATCTTCTTTTTCATTTTCAGCAATTCTTCCGTCAATTCAGCGGAAGATATGGGTTTTAACAGATAGCTGATAATATTATACTGTATCCCCTGCTGGGCATAAGAAAAATCGTCATAGCCGCTTAAAAAGGCAATCTGGGTGGCCGGGCGTATCTCCTGCACCTGCCTGGCCAGCTCGATGCCTGTGATAAAAGGCATACGGATATCCGTCAGCAGAAGATCCGGTTCCAGCTTTTCCACCAGTTCCAGCGCTTCCGCCCCGTTTTCCGCTTCCCCTACTACCGAAAATCCCACGCTCTCCCAATCTACCCGCCGGATCAGCGCCTTGCGCAGTTCTTCCTCATCATCCGCTACAATAACCGTATACATAAACTGCCTCCCTTATATCTTAGGATACCACAAAAACTGAAATTTTTGCATCCCCCCAGGGTATTCCCACAAGATGCCCCCTGGGGCATTACAAGGCAAACGCCGCCCTGCAGGAGCATAATCCCCCGGGACGGCGTTTCCTTTGCTGCCTATAAATTTTACCTCCGGAAGGCCAAAGGCTTTTCGGATAATACTACACAATAATCTGATAGCCCGCTTTCCAGGCTCCCTCTGGGGCAACCAGGTTGCCCCATTCCCTCTCCTTCAGTTCCCCGGAGAAATTTTCATGGTCGCATCTGCCGCACCAGGGCTCGATACAGATAAAAGGCGCATTCTTTTTCGCAGGGGACCAGATACCAAACAAAGGTTCCTCCATCTTAACTGTAACATATGGCTTTTTGTCCGCCCTGCACAAGGACACTTCCATTACCTGGCTATGCTCAATCACCAGGGCGTCCCTGTCAAATAAATTCTCTGTAATGGCCAGGTATCCCTGGTCCAGGTTATATGTATTTTTTTCGTCTGTGGCCAGCCCCTTTTCACTGATTCCTGTGCTGACCACCTTCTCCTGCTTGCCAAAACGGATAAAATAATCCGTCTGCTTCTCCCCTTCATCCAAAGGGCAGTAAAAGGCAGGGTGCCCCCCAATAGAAAAAGGCAGTTCTTCCTTTCCCGGATTTTCCACCTGCCAGCGCACGTCCACGCCGTCAGGAAGAAGGCAGTACCCCAGCTTGAGCACAAATTCATAAGGGTACATTTCCCTTGTTTCTTCGCTGTCCTTTAATACAAACCAGATTTCATCTTCTGTCTGGGAGAGCAGGCTAAATTCCATATCCCTGACAAAACCATGCTGTGCCATAGAATAAGTGCGTCCTTTGGTTCTGTATTCCCTGTTTTTTACGCCCCCTACAAAAGGGAACAGCACAGGGGATGTCCTGTTCCAGTAGGCCGGGTCTGCATTCCACAGATACTCCCTGCCTGTATCCAGACGTTTCAGGGATTTCAGCTCCGCCCCTTTGGAATGCACCTGGATGGCAACCGTCTTGTTCTTTACCTCGTATACCGCCATAATATCCTTCTCCTTTATCCTATAAAATATTTACTGCTCCCGGGTACCGCCTGCTGCTGCCCTTTCCTGGGGCAGCAGCCGCTCATTTCTATTATCCATATAACAACAGAAGCTGCCAAACCTACCGTTTTAACAGCTTCCGCCTAATTTTACATCATCATATTCATCTGGTATGCCTGCACCGCCTGCTGCATACGGAACAGATTCTTTTCCCCTTGCATTTGGAAATTCTCCTGGGTTCTTCCGGCAAACCGGCCAGTATCTGTCTCTTCTGCCTGGCGTTCTTCCGCTGCCGGGAACTCTGGCATCTCTTCCCCGGGCTTTACCAGCCTGGAAGCGTTCCTTCTTCCCATTGACAACTGCCTATCCAAAATGGACGAAAAATCGGAGGTCTGCCCCTTCTTTAAAGGGTTTTCGTTCAGGCTTTCATCCGCCAGGGAGGAATAGTCTGTCTTGGAGGTGAGCAAATCATCCCCAATGGAGGAAATCTTTGAAAGGCTGCTGCCGCTTATGGCATTGGTATTGTAAATATAGGGATGAAAACTGATTGCTCCTATCTGCATCTTAAATCCTTTCTGTACTGATTTCTAATCCTCTAATCCCAAATTCCGGTTTCTTCCACTGTAAGAGCCTTCTTATGGCATACCGGGCATGGGGTATCTTCTATGTTTTCTATGAGTTCCGTATTCTGCCAGCACTTACCGCAGACACCTGTATATTCTTTCCCAATGTCAGTTAGCTTCAGCACGGGAACACTTTCTATACTGCCACAGTGCCCACAGCAGGATAACTGATAGGCAAAAGTAAAAGCCGGAAATGCCCTATTGCCAATGGCGGCTTCAATCTGCCTTCTTATCCCTTCCGGGAATAAAGGGAGTACCCCTTCTATTTCCCCATGCATAATCCCGCAGCCGGTTTCACACTGCCACTGCCCTTTACATGCACCACATACTGCCTTAACAACTACGCCCATTCCCATCTGCTCCTTTCACTCTGGCCTGCCTATCCCAAAAGCCCGAGTATAATTTCAGAACTGCGGTTTGCCTGGGCTAACATAGACTGCCCTGCCTGCAGCAGAACCTGGCTGTTGGCATGTGCTACCATTTCCTTAGCCATATCTGTATCCCTGATGCGGGACTCTGCCGCTGTGGTATTTTCTACCACATTGTCCAGATTGGCAATGGTATGTTCAAGGCGGTTCTGCACCGCGCCATAATGGCTTCTCACACTGCTTACGTTAATAATGGCTTCCTTCACAAAATTAATGGCGTCGCTGGCATCCTCCACAGTGTTCACGTTCATATCCGCCAGCCCCAGGGCTTGGGTATTCATCTGGTACAGCTTGAAGTCAATATGCTGCCCTGCTTCCGATCCTACCTGGATGGCAACATTAGCGGATCCCCCGGAAAAATCAACATTTACCTGGCTGGGATCAATGGTAAAAGCCCCGCTTCCCGCCCCGCTGCCAATGATCGGTTTTCCTGCCCCTCCTGCCCCCAGGCCGCCAGCTGCCTGTGATACGATCACCGAACCGGCACCGTCTTTTGAGTTAAAGGCAAGTTTTCTGGCAAACTCTGTTAAATCCCCGTTGCCACTGGAAAACAGCCCATTGATTTCGCTTATGCTTTTGCCGGTCCTGTCTTTGATTGCCTGGTCAAGCTTCTTCCCCTTAATAAGGTCACCAAAAATCAAATCCATCCCGCCTGCTATATTGGCACCGGTTACGTCTGCGCTACCACCATTTTGTTTATTGGCAAGATAGCCAATATATGCCGCCCCCAGGTAGCCATGGCCGTAAGGCCTGCCCTGCATGGTATATTTTTGCAGGTATTTTGCTATATTTGCGTCCTGGCTGGTATCATCTTCATCAGCAAGCTTATCGGCATAGTAGAGCAGTTCATTGTTCCAGTTGGTGGGAAAGCCGCCTCCTGCAAGCTGTGCCGTGCCTTCCACAAACCACGTAGGGTATTTCTCCCCATTCCTCCCACTCATGCCATCGGTTAAATTGTACTGCATTACCGTGTGCATCAGCTCATGGGCAATGGTGGATTCTAACTGTTTCTCCTTGTCACTGCCGGAACCGATATCTGCATCCTTAAAATCGGCAGCATCCACATTGATGTACATTGTTTTCGGCTTTCCGCCGCTGGGGCTGTAAGTATACCCGGCAAGCGCCAGGGTATTCCCCGGGCCGTCGATAAACTTCACGTTCAGCGCCATTTTGATTTCCGTAGTTCCCTGCGCTGTTGCAAAGGACGGGAAAGCGTCAAAAATCTGCTGCACTGCATTGGGAATATACTGGTTGGCAATTTTGTCCGCCAGGGCACTCCCACTGTTTACCTGGACCCCCGGCCGGGAAGAAACGCCGTTTGCTTGCTGGTTTACAGCAACCGACCCATTGGCAAAATCAAAGGTCACTTCATAATCATAGCTGGCCAGCACGGAACCCGCCTTGGGCGAAAGCCCGTCATCCGGGAACAGCCTGATTTCATTAAACACAGTATTCTTTGCTGTATTGTCAATTTCTCTCTTAATCTGCTGGACTTCTGCGTCCACCATCGCGCGGTCTTCATCGGATAATGTGCCGTTAGCCGCCTTTACCGCCAGTTCATTGGCCCTGTGAAGCATTTCATGCACTTCGTTCAGCGCTCCTTCTGCCGACTGGACCATGGAAATCCCATCCTGTGCGTTGGATGATGCCTGGGTCAGCCCCCGGATCTGCCTGCGCATTTTTTCTGAAATAGAAAGTCCCGCCGCGTCATCCGCCGCACGGTTAATCCGATAACCGGAAGATAATTTTTCTGTCCTCTTTGCATCTGCTTTTTCATTGATTTTAAACTGCCGGCCCGCGTTCCATGCGAGCATGTTTGTTTTTACTGAAAGCATCCTTGCCCCCCCGCTAAATTTTTGACACCTTCCAGATTTTCTGGTATAGGTTTGCGGAAATATTGTCAGTTTTAAAACCACTCTATGAGAGTAGCTAGTTACATATAGCTTAGAATATATATCGGCAATATTATTAATAATATTAGAGTTAAGCTGAAAGAATATTATCTTTTTTTGTTATTATATGGCCAATAGTGCATATGCTTCTAAGGAATCTTCAAGAAAGCTTTCCCCCCAAAAGAAACTGCAGCTCCAAAAGGAACAAAAGCGCCAAATCCTCCTTGAAAAGCTTGGTTCCGGCGCATCCCTCCAGGGGCTGCCTGTTTCTCTTCTTAAATTGATCCCCTTATTTGATATGGGTAACTTCGTATCCGGCTTCTGTAACTGCTTCCTTTAAAGCATCCTCCGCCACTTCCCCCTCCAGGGACACTTCCGCGGTTTTGTTTTCCAGGCTCATTACTACGCCCTTCACCCCGGCAATACCCTCCAGGGCTTTCTGTACCCTGCCTGTGCAGTGGCTACACATCATTCCTTCAATGGTCATTGTTTTTGTCATCTTTCCATCCTCCTTGCTTTCTTCCATTTCCTGTTCCTGATTTTTATCCTCCAATGGGACATTTGCCTTAAAATTCCGGAGCCGCAGGGCATTTCCCACCACAAAAAGGCTGCTCAGGCTCATTGCCGCCGCCCCGAACATGGGGTTCAGCTTCAGCCCGAAAGCAGGGTAAAAAACACCCGCCGCCAGGGGAATGCCAATGGAATTGTAGAAAAACGCCCAGAACAGGTTTTCCTTAATGTTTTTGATCACCATGCGGCTTAGGCGGATAGCCGTAATGGCATCGGTAAGCCTGCTTTTCATCAGGATAATATCTGCACTGTCAATTGCCACATCGGTTCCCGCACCGATGGCAATCCCCACATCCGCCGCCGCCAGCGCCGGGGCATCGTTGATGCCGTCCCCCACCATGGCCACCTTCCTGCCCTGCTCCTTCAGCCTTCGGATTTCTCTTTCCTTATCCTCCGGCAGTACTTCTGCAATCACCTGGTTGATGCCAAGCTTCTTCTGCACTGCCTGGGCCGTCCGTTTATTATCCCCGGTAAGCATGACCACTTCAATTTTCATCCGGTGAAAGGCTTCGATTGCCTCCACAGAGGAAGCTTTCACCCTGTCGGCAACCCCAATAATCGCCAGAAGCTTTCCCTCCCCGGCAAATAAAAGAGGTGTTTTTCCTTCCTCCGACATTTTTTCCATTGCGGCTGCCTGAGTCTTTGTCAGGGGGACATTGCTCTCTTCCATAAACCTTGAATTACCCGCCAGATATTTTTTCCCTTCACAGGTTCCCATAACGCCTTTGCCAAAGACCGCCTGGAAGCCTTCTGTCTTGGGGATGCCCAGCCCCCTCTCCCTGGCCTCCTCCAGGATTGCCTCTGCCAGAGGATGCTCGCTGGGCTTTTCAATGGCCGCGGCCAAAGCCAGGACCTTTCCTTCTGCCAGGCCTTTTTCATAAATCTGCACATCCGTCACCCTGGGCTTCCCCTCTGTGATAGTTCCCGTTTTATCCAAAACCACCGTATCAATATCCCTTGCGGATTGCAGGGCGTCCCCGGATTTGATCAGGACGCCCCATTTGGCGCCTACGCCGGTGCCTACCATAATGGCCACCGGCGTGGCAAGCCCCAGGGCACAGGGGCAGGAGATTACCAGCACGGCAATGGCGCTGGACATGGCCGCCTCAAAGCCGCCCCCTGTAAGGAGCCATACAAAGAAGGTTACCAGGGCCACACCCATAACCGCCGGTACAAAAATCCCTGCAATTTTGTCCGCCAGCCTTGCAATGGGCGCTTTGGAGGAAGCCGCCTCCTCCACCAGACGGATGATCTGGGACAGGGTAGTGTCCTCCCCTACTTTAACCGCCCGGCACACCAGCCGCCCGGCTTTGTTCATAGTCGCGGACACCACGCTGTCGCCTGGCTGTTTTTCCACCGGGATGCTCTCCCCGGTAATTGCCGCCTCGTTGACGCTGGAGGTTCCCTCCACCACTACTGCGTCCGCCGGTACAAGGCTCCCCGGCTTTACCACAAACAGGTCATCTTTTGCCAACTGCCAGGTGGGGATTTCCATCTCCTCCCCGTTTTCCAGAAGCAGCAGCGCCGTCTTAGGGGAGAGATCCATGAGCTTTTCAATGGCTTCCCCGGTTTTCCCTTTGGAACGGGTTTCCAGATATTTTCCCACTGTGATCAGTGCCAGGATCATTCCCGCAGATTCAAAATATAAATCCGATGCGTACCTTTCCACCAGTGCCTGGTCCCCATGGCCTAGCCCAAAGCCGATCCTGTAAATAGCGAACACGCCATAAACCAGCGCCGCCCCTGAGCCTATAGCAATCAGGCTGTCCATATTAGGGCTTAAATGGAAAAGGGTTTTAAAGCCTGTCTGGTAATACTTTCTGTTTACAAAAATAATGGGCAGGGCCAGCAGGAACTGGGTAAAGGCAAAGGTTAGGGCGTTTTCACTGCCATGGAATAATTTCATAAGCAGTTCCGGAACCGGCAGGCCCAGCCACATAAAGAACATATGGTGCATGGACACTGCCATCAGCAGAGCCATAAACAGAATGGATACTGCCAGCCTTGTTTTCATTTCCCGGGCTTCCTTTTTCCCTTTGGCCGCTTCCCTTCCCGAAATATCCGCCCCCGCCCCATCCATCCCCAAGCCACCTCTGGCGCCGCTATTTTCCCCATCCCCTTTTCCTTTGGCCGGGTCCTGGGAAATCAGGCTTGCACCATAGCCTGCCTTTTCCACCGCCCCAATGATCTTTTCCTCATCGCACAGGCTGCCCTCATAAACCGTCTGCATACTGTTGGTCAAAAGGTTTACAGTGACACTTTCCATGCCCGGCAGCTTCTGCACGCTCTTTTCCACATGGGAAGAACAGGCGGAACAGGTCATGCCTGTTACTGAAAATTTCTGTTTTTTCATCATTTCCCCATTTCTGCGCGGTTTTTACTCCTGTCAGGTTTGCGGAGCCGCGCAGGCACAAACCTTTTTCTCCCTTGGCCTGCGGCAGGAAACGGCAGACTGGCCAGCCGCCCTCTTTATCCCCACAGGCAGGGATTGCCTATTTCAGCTTCTTTACCAGTTCCATGGTCTCCTGCATAATCTGGCGGTTGCCGTTTTTAACCTCCTCCACTACACAGGTTTCCATGTGTTCCTGCAAAATCACATGGCCAAAGCTTTGCAGGGCACTCTGGGCTGCTGCCACCTGGGTTAAAATATCCCCACAGTAACGGTTCTCTTCCAGCATCCTGCCAATCCCCCCCAGCTGGCCGGTTATGCGGCTTAAGCGGTTTTGGAGCTGTTTTAGCTGCTCATCGCTCCTGGGGGTGTGCTTGGTGTGGATACAGCCGCATTTTTCTTCCTTTTGCCCGGAAATACTGCTTTCAAACTTATTATCCCCTGTTTCAGACATTTTCATTACCTCTGCATTCCATCTTTATACCCCGTAGGGGTATCTGTCATATTCCATATTATATACCCCTGTGGGGTATTTGTCAATAGGATTTTCAAGCCTTGCCAACAAACGCCGCCACGCTCCGCGGGCCGGCTTATTGTAAAAAAGCTGCGTCCAGTACTTTCATACTGGACGCAGCTTTTGTGCAATTCCTATTTCCCAATCTGGTCCCCATGGCAAATCACAGGGTGCTTCCCTTTTCTCCCCCATTTAAAATCTGCATAAATTCCTCCCCTGTGATGGTTTCTTTCTCATACAGGTATTTGGCAAGTTCATGGAGTTTTTCCTTATTTCCGCTAAGGAGCGTTTTCGCCTTTTCATACTGGTTTTTCACCATCTCAATTACCTCCCGGTCAATCTCCTTGGCAGTATCCTGGGAACACGCCAGGGAAGTATCGCCGCCCAGGTACTGGTTGGCAACAGTTTCAAGGGCCACCATGCCGAAAGCTTCGCTCATGCCGTATCTGGCAACCATTGCCCGCGCCAGCTTGGTCGCCTGTTCAATATCATTGGCTGCCCCGGTAGTGATGGACTGGAAAATCAGTTCCTCCGCCGCACGCCCGCCGGTAAAGGTGGCGATTTTGTTTTCAATTTCTTCCCTGCTCATCAGGTTATGCTCCCCTTCCTCCACCTGCATGGTATAGCCCAGCGCACCGGAGGTCCTAGGGATGATGGTGATCTTGGTCACCGGGGCGGAATGGCTCTGCAGGGCGGCCACCAGGGCGTGCCCGATTTCATGGTAGGAGACAATCATTTTTTCCTTGTCGGACAGCACTTTGTTTTTCTTCTGGTATCCTGCGATCACCACTTCTATGCTCTCTTCCATATCCCCCTGGGTTACAAACTGCCGCCCTTCCCGTACCGCCCGCAGTGCCGCTTCGTTCACCATATTGGCAAGCTCCGCACCGGAAGCCCCGGAGGCTACCCGGGCAATGGCATTAAAATCAATGTCATCCCCCAGCTTTATCTTTTTCGCATGCACCTTTAAAATGGCTTCCCTGCCTGCTAAATCCGGCAGTTCCACGGGAACCCGCCTGTCAAAACGGCCGGGGCGCAGAAGCGCCGGGTCCAGGGATTCCGGCCTGTTGGTAGCGGCTAAAATCACCACCCCTTTGGAGCCGTCAAAGCCGTCCATCTCTGTAAGAAGCTGGTTTAAGGTCTGCTCCCTTTCGTCATTGCCGCCCATACCGCCGTTGTCACGCTTTTTGCCAATGGTGTCGATTTCATCAATAAACACGATACAGGGGGCTTTTTCATTTGCCTGCTTGAACAGGTCCCGCACCTTTGCCGCGCCCATGCCTACAAACATTTCCACAAATTCCGAACCGGAAATAGAGAAAAAGGGAACACCCGCTTCCCCCGCCACAGCTTTGGCAAGAAGGGTCTTGCCTGTGCCGGGAGGGCCTACAAGCAAGGCACCTTTGGGCATAGATGCGCCGATTTCCTGATATTTCTGGGGATTATGGAGAAAGTCCACAATTTCCGTCAGCACTTCCTTGGCCTCATCCTCCCCCGCCACATCCTGGAATTTAATCCCTGTGGTGGACTCCACATAAATCTTTGCATTGCTCTTGCCAAACTGCATGGCAGGCAGCCCTCCTCCCATTTTCTTCATCAGGCGGGAAGAAACCCACTGGCCCAGCACAATAAAAATCACAATTGGAAGGATCCAGCTTAAGATAAAACTTAAAATAGGCGACATTTCCTCCTGCACCACCCTGCCGAAGGTACATTCCGACTGGCGCAGCCGCTCCACCAGCTCCGGGTCGTCAAAGGTGGTGGTGCGGTAATAGGAAGGGGTCTCCTGTTTATCCACAAAATAAATATAATCCCCTTCTATCTGGACCATCGCCACCTCTTTATGGTCAACCATATCCAGGAAGGTGCCGTAATCCACACCCTCTACCTGGGGCTTGAACAGCCTGGGGAATAACAGGCTGTTTAACAGCATCATCACAAGCATTACAATAAAATAATAAAATACCAACGGTTTCTTAGGCGGTTTTACTTCTTTCATAGGGCGTCTCCTTATCTTTAAAGTGAATGTCTTTATAGAAAAATTTACCGCTCCCCACCAGAAAAGTCAATTACGCCAATCTAAACAATTTATTAAAACTTTTTGCCCATTCAACAGTTTACCAGCTTCCCTCTTTTACCCAGACGCCCTCCCCCTCATACCCCGGTGCCAAGGCCTTTTTTATCATAAAAAGCTCTTCCGGGTAAATACAGTTTGGCAGGCTCCCATCCCTGATACCTTCCCATATTTTCCCATACTCCATAAAGAGGACTTCCTCCACCTCCCCTTTTTGCAGGATGAGCCCTCCCGTATCCACAGGTTTTTCATATAGATACACGGCACTGACCTCCCTGTCCTTAAAGGGCTGCCCCCAGAAAACCGCCTCCACATACCCTTCATGGTAGCCAATAAAGCGCAGTTCCTCTCTTTGCGCCTGTATCCCCAGCTCTTCCTCCAGCTCCCGCAGGGCGGAGATTTCCCATTCATCCCCCGCACGGATATGCCCCGCCGCAGAAATATCATAGCAGCCGGGATAGGCGTCCTTTTCCCGGCTTCTCTTTTGCAGCAGCAGCTGGGCCCCTCCCCCTGGTGTTTTTCTTACCACCCACACATGCACGGTTCTGTGGCAATCCCCGTCCCTGTGCACCATCCCCCTTTCCTTTACATGGCCTGTAGGACTCCCATCCGCCCCGCAAATGTCCAAAAGCTCCAGTTCCCTGCCGTCCAGCACGCCCCTGTACCAGAAGCAGTTTTCTCCCCGGTAGCAGAGCTTTAGGGAAAAGAACGGGGCGTCCTTTCTTAAAAGCTCCAGGAAGAAAAGATCCCCGTCCCATAAATTCAGCCCGGAAACTTTATCCTTATCCACCCATTCCAGCCTGCCCTCGTCACATTCCTGCAAGGTACCTTCAAACCCGTCCGCCGTATAAAGGCACATATATTCCACAGGACAGCCGGTATAGCAGAAGGTAACAATCCCCCGGAAGCGGTAGGAAGTAAGGATAAGCCCCGTCTCCTCCTTTGCCTCCCGAAGCAGACATTCCTCCGGGCTTTCATCCGCCTCAAAATGCCCTCCAATCCCAATCCATTTATCCTTATTTACATCCTTCTTTTTTGAAACCCTGTGGAGCATGAGATACTGGTGATCCCTCTCTATATAACACAGGGTGGTCATATTACTTTTCTCCATTTTACCCTCCATGCCGCTTTGGGGCCACACCATATGGAACCTGCCCCGGGCTTTAAGCCCCGCCGCTGTATTTGACAATCAGCATCTCCACGCTTATATGGTCGTTGAGCCTGCCTGTCTTGATATCTTCCTCCGCGGTTACACAGGCTTCCAGGGCATCCCTGATTTCCTCTGCCCGGAAGCGCGAGGCCTGGGCCACATATTTTCCGGCAATAAATCCCGGCAGCCCCACCTTTTCCCCGATGGCCTTGTTGGGAAGGCTCTTTCCCCGAAGCTCCTTTACCTGTAACAGCAGGTTAAACTGCCGGGCGATGAGAAATAATATCCGCATAGGCGGCTCCTTTTGGGCCAAAAGCTCATAGTACAGCTCCAGCGCCTGCCGCTGCTTTTTTTCAGCGATAGCGCTGACCATGTCAAAAATGTGGTTCCCAATCCGCTTGGTACAAATCTCATCTATGTCCTCTTCCCTAAGGGCCTCCCTGTCCAGGCAGTAACAGAACAGCTTTTCCATTTCCTTGCGGATATTTTCCATATCCGTGCCTGTCTTTTCCAGGAGGAAATTCAGGGCTGGCTGGGATATTTTTTTGTTTTCTTTCTTTACCATGCCCAATATCCAGCGCTTTAAGGTATCCTCGTCCTGAATATCAAACTTTACCGCACATCCCTTTGCCTGGAGGGTCTTATACAGGCGGCTTCTTTTGTCCACCTCTGCCTCCACAAACAGAAAATAAGTATCCTGGGCGGGGGCTGAGAGATACTCTGCTAAGGCCTCCCCGCCGCTTTTGAACAGGCCGCTGTTTTCCAGCACCACCAGGCGCCTGTCCGCAAAAAAGGGAAGGGTCTCCGCCTGGTCGATCACCGCCCCCAGGGGGATGTCTTTCCCTTCGTAATAATGATAGTTCATCGTATCGCTGCCAACCATTGCCTCTTTCAGCCGGTCCCGGTACTGCCTGCGCAGATAGGCTTCCTCCCCGTAGAGCAGGTACATCTGATGAAACTGTCCGGTTTTAATGTCCTCATTTAAACGCTGCATGATTTTCCTCCCAATCTGCTTTTCATTATAGCATTAAGCCGCCGGGTTTTCTACCGCCTTTCTTTACCGCCCCCGGGATCCAGGAACTGGAAGACCGATACCCTCCTGCCGTCTGTGCAAAAGCGCACAGCCCCGGTTTCATAAGTAATGAGAATCTTTGTGCCATGGGCTTCCAGCCTGCCTGTAAGTTCTTTATGGGGATGCCCGTAGGAGTTGTTTTTTCCGCAGGATATGACCGTATAGGCAGGACGCTGGCTGTCCAGAAGTTCATCCGGCGTGGAGGCTTTTGATCCGTGGTGGGCTGCCTTTAAAACTGTGAGCCCTCCCAGCCCTTCCTCTTCCAGGAACTGCACCAGTTCCTGCTCCCCTGGGCCTTCTAAGTCTCCTGTGAGCATGGCGCGGAAAGCCCCATAGGAAAGCCCCAGCACCACAGAATACTCGTTGGTTCCCTGGTAGTCCTCTCCCCTTACAGGGCTTAAGCAGGTAATGGTAAGCCCCCCGTTTTCTATTTTCTGCCCTCTGCTGATATAGGAAACCGGGACGCCGCCCCGGCGGGCCGTCTCCTCCAATTCCCGGTAAGCCTGGTTTTTCAGCCCCTCCTTCACATCCGGCAGCACCAGATTTGACACCGAAATCCCCTCCTGGCGCCCGGTTTCCAGCACCTCCCGGATGCCGTTACAATGATCCTCGTCGGGATGGGTTACGATTATCCCTTCCAGCCGGGACGCCCCCTGGGATTTCAGGAAGGGTATCACCCGGTACTTTCCCACACGGGAAACAGAAGAGCTTCCCCCATCCACCAGGTAACGGCCCCCATTGCCGTTTTCAATGTAAATGCAATCTCCCTGCCCTACGTCCAGAAATGCCACCGTCAGCCCTCTCCTGGGAGAGAGCACCAACACCAGCACAGCCAGCGCCATAATCCCCCAGCGGGCCAGCGGCCTGATCCTTTTCCCCAGCATAACCATGGCAGCCGCCAACAGAAGATAAACCATAATCTGCCAGGGGGCAGGCTGCCCGGGCGTGAGTAAATTCCCGGGAAGCCCCTGGCAGGCCTGGCAGGCTCCCCGGTAAATCTCCAGAATCCCCTGGACCAAAAATGCAGGCACCTCCCCTGCCCCCGGACACAGAAGCTGGGTAAGGAGCAAAAGCAGCCCTGCCCCCATGAGGACAGCCATAAGGGGGATCACCAGAAGGTTTAAAAAAACAGAATAAACCGGAAACTGATAATAGAACCAAAGATATACCGGCAGGGTGATTGCCGCCATGCCAAGTCCCCCCATCACTGCTTTTATGGGCGGGATATTCATGTATTTCCCTTCCAAAAGCCCTGGCAGCACCAGGCCAATGCCAAACACACAGCCAAAAGAAAACAAAAAACCGCTGTGGTATAAATAGAGAGGCTGCCCTGCCAGGATCAGTACCGCCGCAACTGCCGCCGCTGTGAGCATATCATAAGTACGCTCTAAGAGAACCGCAGCCATATGGAAGGCAAACATCACGGCAGCCCTCACAGAAGAAACGGAAAGGCCCACTGTCATCACATATAAAAACAGGAACAGGGATGAAACCGCCGCGGCCCCTTTCATGGGTGCGCCGCACTTCCGCAGCAGCCTGTAAAGGCCCATGCCAAGGAGGGAAACATGCAGCCCTGAAATAGCAAGTATATGGGCGATCCCGTTTTGCTGGTAAAGGGCCTTCAGCTCCTGCCCTATGTTGCCCTTCTCCCCAAGCAGCATTGCCTGCATCACCCCGCAGGCATCCGGGGAAAGGCATCCCTCCAGCTTTCCTGCCAGGAATCCCTTAAGCTGATAGCACATTTCCCCTAATCGGTTATAGCTTCTGGTTTTTGCTAAGATCATCGCCTGATTCAGGCGGTAAGAAATTTTAGATATCTGATAATAAGACCAGGCATCGAACTGGCCTGGATTTGATCCCCTTTCAAACACTGATAAGGTTCCCTGGAGCCGTACCGCCGCGCCCATTTCAGGCTCCTCTTGCCCGGCTTTTAAATAACACAGTACCCGCTGGAAAGCAGGCCCGGTATCCTCCCCCGCAGCCGGTGCCCGGGTTCCCTTGGCGCTCTTTAAATACAGCGCCAACACCTTCTCCCCTTGCTGCGTGGCAGTCTCCTTCTTGTACACAATGCCCGTTACGGTTACCCTTTCCCTCTGGAAAGCCCCGTAATCTGTATAAGGGGCAGGATGCAGGAGGGTCAGCAGGAACAAAACCACTGCCGCCCCGAAACAGCCCAGCCCCAGCGGGCGTTTAACCATAAGCGCCTCATTTCTGCGCGGCATATGTTCCCAAAAGCCTGTGCATACCGCGCCGGCACAGGCTCCCTGCCCCATTCCCTATTGCTCCACCAGCTCCAGGTTTCTCTCAAACACTGTTGACAGGCTGATATTTTCCTTATAGTTCATATTGGAATCCCCGTTAATGGATATCTGCACCTTATTCACATTGGGCAGCTCCGCCAGGGAATTGGCAATAGAATAAATAGTGACATCAGAGGTTACGTTATAAATCTGGGTGAGAAAAGTACCATCCAGGTTTACATAACATATACCATCCTTTACGTTTACAGTGACGATCTTCGTATCGGGATTAATGGTGGGAAAAACCTTTTCATTTTCACCCGGCCCTGCAATGAGCTGTTCTACCACCAGGCGCTCCATGGAAATATTGCTGCTGTAAACCACCGAACGGTTGATTTTTTTCAGGGCGTCTCCCTTTTCATTGGCAAGATAAAGGGTCAGCTTTACTTTCTCATAGGTATTGATCTCATTCCCTGCATTATCAATAAACATGTCCCCTCCCATATAGCCGATCACTGCACCGGAAGCATCGGTGAGGGGCTCATCCCGGATTTGGAAGGATACATACTGTATCCCCTCTATCTGGGTAAGGGTCCTTACAATGGCTGCACGCACAAGGACCTCTGTGGTCACTGGCTGCAGTTTATAGTTTTCGTCAAAGCTCAGGGTCAGCTGGTCTTCCCCCACAGTATAATCCAAAAGCTGGAAGGAGCCGGACAGGGGCGCTTTGTATTCCAGCTTTTCGGAGGCTGCCCCAAGCTGCCCTAAGAATTCTGCCGCCAATAATTCCTTTTGGGCAGCCTGGGTTGTGTATTCATAAGAGGATATCCCCGTTTCATTATTATTCACACAATAAATCTTATAAGTCTTTCCCGGCTTTTCCCGCTCCCCCAGGCTGCAGGCACAAAGAGCCGCTGCCACCAGGAAAAGCAGGAGAAAATATTTTCCCTTTTTTATCAAAATACCGCTCCTTTTATACTAAAACCCTGGTAAGGGGAATCTTTACCGTAAACACAGAGCCTTCCCCCACCTTGCTGTCCACCTTAACAGAGCCCCTATGCAGGACAAGCGCGCTTCTCGTAATGGCAAGCCCCAGCCCGGTGCCGCCGATTTCTTTGGAATGGGATTTGTCCGCCCGGTAAAAACGCTCGTAAATGTGGTTGATGGCATCCTCCGGGATGCCGATTCCCGTATCCGCCACCTGTACCGTAAAAAACTGATGGTCCGCATCCAGGGTAACCTCCACTTTTCCCTGCTCCTGGTTGTATTTAATGGCATTTTCCACCAGGTTAGTGAGGATCAGGGACATTTTCACCTCGTCCACTTCCGCCGTCACTTCCCGCTTGCTAATCAGCGTTACCTCAATATTTTTTTTCCTTGCAATGGGACGGAGCCTTTTTAGGATAATCTCCGTAAGCTCATTGATATTGATAACGCTGATATTTAGCTGCGCCGCTGTCTTCTCCAGCTTTACCAGGGCCAGGAGGTCGTTGATGATCTTGTCCTCCCGCTCGATTTCTTCCGCAATGTCTTTCATAAATTCACGGTAAAGCTCTGCCGGTGCATCCTGCTGGGCAAGCAGGGAATCTGCCAATACCTTCACGGAAGTGATGGGCGTCTTTAATTCGTGGGACACATTGGCCACAAACTCCTTCCTGGAATCGTCCAGGGCTTTCATGCGCTCTAACAGGCTGTTAAAGGCGTCCACAATATGCTCTGTTTCCAGATAGTCAGGCACCGATATAGGTTCGTTGGTATAGCCCTCTTTCACTTCGCTGATAGCTTTGGTCACCCGCTCAAAAGGACGGATCAGGATCTGCACCAGCACCAGGGCAAGGGCGAAAATCACCACCACCATAATGATCTCCACAATCAGCGCTTTCCTGTTGAGAATGTCAATGGTAGCCACAATGGTATCTGTGGAAACACTGGTTAGCATGACGCCCCTTACCAGCTCAGTTCCCTCCGGCAGCTCCTGGGTGGCAGTCTGGGCGGATACCGTTTCCACAATTGGGATGGTAAGCTCAATAAAGCCGTTGACCGCATCATAATTAACAGTGTTTGTCCCTTTCATGCACCGGATAACTTCTTCCGAAATGATGGTCTTTCCCTCACTGATGCCGTAGGTGTCTTTGATGATCTTTAGATTTCCGTTGATAATAAGGACTCGTCCGTTATACAGGTTGGAGAGCTGCTCTAACTCCGCCCCGATCACTTCCGATGATGTGTCCTGGAGATAATTATAGGTGATCAGATGATTGGCAATGATCCGGAGCTGTGTCTGCACATCGGAGGTGCGCACCTCCACGGCCCGGCTTTCATAATTTTCCAATATCCCCGCCCTGATAAAGATGCTGGGCGCTATGCCCAGCAGGAACATAATGACAAATAAGCGAACCTTCAGGCTCCGCGTTATTTTAAATTTTCCAAGAAATGCTCTGATATCAGCCATAATCGGCACGCCCCTCACGCTGCTATGTGAAGCAATAGCCAACGCCACTTTTAAATTTCATACACTACATACCCCTCTTCCAATGTTTTACCCCATTTACCACCTTTATAATATCATAAATCATCGCCAAACTCAATTATGAACTCATGAAATTTTTGCCGTTGCTCCTGATTTTGAATAACTGGTTTATATTTTTTACCTGTTTATAAACTTTATTTACCAAAAAGGTATCCTATCTTTTTATAATATGTTTCCTTGCCCATTTCATGGCCTATCTTATAATCAATCAGCATTTCTTTTAAAGGCATCTTCTCAATGATTGTTTTACTGTTTTCTTTACTCATAAAATGAATATATGCATACATCCAGCCCACCCAATATAATTGCATATGTTTGTATTCAGGCTGTTCCCCTTTCGACCTGAATGTTTCTATATTATTTTTATTGTCTACCTGTATAAAATCCTTCACTGTATCATATGCTGCCTGTGATAGCAGTGTTGGGTGCCCTACTTCCATAAGTGCCCTGCAATCAGATTTCATAAATGCTTCAATAAACTTTTCTTTATCTAAATCAAATGAATTATCTGCCAGTATCTCCTGGCAGTATTTACCACAATATTCAAAGAAATATCCCATGTTTTCCATGTCTTTATTTAACCAAAATTCGTCATAACAGGTTAAATCTTCTAAGCCTTCCAATACCTTTCTCATGCCAACTCCTATAAAAAATCATAGATTGTCTGTTTTCCTGCCCTGCTGCCCTGATTTGAACTTAATGACCTGTAGGTGTCACGTGCATTTTTATCTCTTTTTACAAAGTAGCCCCTGTATTTCTCTGGCACTTCTTCCACTAAAATTCTCTTTAAACTATGAAATGCTTTTTCACTTTTTATAAAGACCTGTATTCCCAATTCCCCTGTCCTCAATGCCTTTTCCAACGTATCTTTGTAAATCGTTCCGGATACAAATGCTTCTGCATATGCAAAATAACTGTCATTAGCCCTGTATCCTATGATGATATCAAATTTTCCTGTGTCTAACTTATATTTATCAAGAAGGGTCTTTATATTATCCTGTACTACTTCTTTCTCCTGGACATTTAATTTTCTATTATATATCAATTCTGCAATCCAGTGTATGCTATCTAATTCTGTTAGATTTAATATATTTCTTGAGAGTTGAAAGTTTTTAATAAAAAGAATAACCCTTTCACATGGATTTGTGG
>OFGR01000098.1_pt1 | contig 83982 bp, 55 predicted proteins | sample 1521811 | NCBI WGS metagenome assembly OFGR01 (sample SAMEA3504098, study PRJEB24116) | mouse gut metagenome | biome: mouse gut; feature: mouse-associated habitat; material: faeces | place: Denmark | collected 2011 | reverse complement strand
TTTGGCAAGTGGGCCTTTTTGTTTACACAATCTCCGGCAGGCTGGCGGCGGCCATGGACTGACCCACCCGACGGAACTTCTCGTCGGGCAGCTCGGGGGCCATCTTGCCGCTCACTTCGGGGTACTCCTCAGCCAGTACCTTCTTGGCGGTATCCAGAATCAGGTCTCCTCCTTTACCGCTCATGACACGGCCCAACAGCAGCACGTGGTGGCAGCCGTACAGTTCGTGGTAGTAAGCCAAGGTATGTCCCAGGTAGACGCCAATGGACTCATAGACCTGAGCGGCCCGGGGGTCATCCTCGGTCATCAGCTTCTGGACCACCTTCAACTTCTCAGCGGGGCTGAGGCTCTCATCCAGCTCAATGCCCGCCCGGGGGGCCAGCTTAATGACGCCGTCCTGAGAGAAATATTTCACTCCACAGCCGATGTCATTTGACCATTCGTCCCGCATGGCATCCGGCTGAGCATCTACAGGGACAAATGCCAGCTCATTGAGCCAACCGGTTATGCGGCCCTCCTCATCTACATATCCAACCGCTTCGCTGGTACCCATAGCGATGCCCAGCACGCTGTTATCGTTGAGACTCATAGCTCCTGCCAAGGCGGATACGTCGCCGTCGTTTATGACACAATAGGGCACGTCGCCGAAAGTGTCCCGGATGGCACGGATATAGATATCTTTCACCTTTTCATCGTAGATTTCCTTGGGGACCTTCAAAAACAGAGAGGCATTCATGGTCCGATTATTGATGAATACCCCAGCAGAAGATACTCCCACCGCGTCAACCTTGGGCATGTGTTCCGCAGCAGACTTCAGCGCAGCCACGATGCCATCATAGTGGTAGTCAGGGTCAGAGTTGGTCTTGGGGAACCAGACCACCTCTTCGGAGTAGACCGTCTCCCCGTCAATCACAGCGGACACCTTGCGGTCTGACCCCCCGGCGTCAAACCCGATGCGACAACCTTCCAGATGTCCGCCGATAGCCTTGGGGGCGTCCTTGGCATCGGGGATTTCATCCACCAGGACCACCTCAAAGGGGTGTTCGAAGACATTGGCCATGTAGTCCCAGTCAAATTCCTGCTGCCCCCCGGCACAGTAGACTGACTTCAAATACTCACATATGTTCTCGTCTCCACTGACATATACCTTGAAGCCCCCCTTCATCCACAGGATGGTCTTCAAAATCCGTTCGATGTAGTAGCAGTCGGCCGCCTTCATTTCTGGAGTGCCGTGGATAAATGTATGGTAGGAGGCCATTTGTCCGTCGGACCTCTCCACGGCAATTCCAACGGGCTTCTTTGCCCCTTCCAAGAAGGCACGGTTGAACCGCATCAGGGGCATAAAGTCCGGGTCCAGTGCCGGGACGTTTTTTAGTCCCACATCAATTCCAAATCTGTTCATAATAATTCTCCTAATGAAAGGACCGTTCGCAAATAATGAGCGGTCCTTCCAGCATAATTAACAGTATTCATCTATAGCCTTTTGAATCATCCCATCGGCGGCATCTACAATAGTAAGGTCTTCATCAATAAGGCCAGGAAGTGGTTTACGCACGCCTCCACAGTCAATTCCGTTTTTCTTTAGTATTGCTTTCATTACGGCGTAGAGATTACCATGCGCTTCACACATTTTATAAATGATTCTGCAAATTTCATATTGTATTTCTGTCGCCTTTGCCAGCTGTCCTTCATAGAAACACTTGTATACCTCAAGGAAAAGCTCAGGCATCACCGCATAAGTACCGCCAATACCGCCAGCAGCCCCCATCGCAAGACCAGAGACAAACTGTTCATCTGGGCCATTCATCACTACAAACTCTGCCCCTCCCTGGTCCTTCCACATCTGGATATCTTGGGTAGGCATGGACGAATTTTTTACTCCAATCACTTTGGGATTCTTCCTCATCTCCGCTAGTAGTGATGGTGTAAGTGCCACCCCTGCCAACTGTGGAATATTATAGATAATAAAGTCTGTATTCGGTGCAGCAGAGGAAATATCATTCCAATACTCCGCAATGCCATATGGAGGCAGGTGAAAATAGATAGGCGGAATCGCGGCAATCGCATCCACTCCAAGATTTTCCGCGTGCCTTGCCAATTCTTCGCTATCTTTCGTATTATTGCAGGCCACATGAGCAATTACAGTAACTTTCGATTTAGCCTCCGCCATTACATTTTCCAATATTATTTTACGCTCAGTCACACCCTGATAGATGCATTCTCCAGAAGAGCCGCCCACATAAAGGCCATTAACACCTTTTTTTATCAAATGTCTTGTCAATGCCCTGGTACGCTCCGGACAAACATCCCCACTGTCGTCATAACAAGCGTAAAAAGCGGGGAATATCCCCTGAAATTTTTCCATTTTCATAGATACTTGCTCCTTTTTCACATTTTAACACTATTTTCAAAGTTATATCGCTATGCAAACACACGTATCACAAATATCATCGCTTCAATTATCCATCTTATATTCATAAAGTATGGGGGCAGTCGACCGCCGACCGCCCCCATACCCGGCGCTAATTACCGCACAAGCTCACTCAATTCAAAAATCTCGTACCGCATGATATCCTTCAGATGGAGCTCGTCTCTCGACCAGGAATCATACTTCTCGTACAACAGTCCTATCTTGCCATCTGGCAGCTCAGTAAGACAAGAGTACGAATATCCATAACTCGTCAGGTCAACTTCATACTCATAAGCCCAATCGACATCATATTTCCCATAACCACTCTCAGACGTCTCATTAACCAAGCCAACAAGGAGCTTTCCTCCCCGCCTACCACTGGTAGATGTGGGCGTAGACAGGATGATAACCGACTTTCCATCAACTTTTTCAGAGTGTTTGATGACAGAAAGCTGAGTCCCGTACGATGCAACCGATATACCAGGAATATACTGGGTATCACTCCACGTGTTTCCACCATCAGTACTTGAGATGTACCCAATCTTCCCGGTATTGGTGCGCATATACGTCCTTAAATAGCCATCGCCCAATTCAACAATCTGCGCTTCGGCAAAATTGCCGCTTCCGCCCAGGCTGGTCTCAATAAATCCCCACGTCTCTCCACCGTCGTCGCTGTAGAGATATCCATACTCACCTGAAATGCTGTTATAAGCGGAAATAATCAGACGCCCAGCACACTCGCCGCTCTTGATTTGTGTCCCAACCCCTGGTCCAAAGAGTACCATTCTCTTATTAACGTCTCTAAAATTCCCAAGTATGTGCAAATCCGACCAAGTCAAACCCTCATCATCGCTATATTTCATGGTGAGGAAATTGGTGGGACGCACATGGAAGAGAGAGTCTTTGTAGAACACACACTGATTCACATCAACATCAGTCTTTTCTTCCAGCAAAGTCGTTCCGCTAAAACGAACCTGGTACTGCTTTTGCGTCAGATACACTCCATCTTTGAGAATCCGATAATCCCCATCCACAGAATATTCCGTCGGTACGTTATTTACATCGTCATAGATAATACCGTTCTCTCGGATACTATAGTTATAGGTATTACTGGCATCCCCATCTTTATAAAGCTCAATGTATTTCTTCCCATCAATCTCTTTAAATCCGGAGCCTCCGACACAGTTGTTAAACCCCTTGCCATAGGAGAAGGCATCAGCAAAAAGGAAGAGTCTTCCCGTACTGCTGTCCTCAAGGAGAACAGAGTCAATGAAAGAGGCACTGCCAGAAATCTGAACATTTTTTCCCACGGAATCTCTCGGCCAATCAACAGCCTGCGGCGCATAGTCGTCAAACAACAAGGGCAGCGTGGGCTTTGACCATGTAACACCACCATCTACACTTCTGGAGAACGCGATGTCGATATTACTTCTGGCGTCGTGCGTCCCGCCATACCGGCAATCTATGCTGCTGACTACAGTACCGCTACTAAGTGTGAGCAATGTGGGAATACGATAGTAGTTCGAACCCGTCCCATCTCCTGCATAGAAGATTTTCGTTCCGTAGGTAGTCGCTGCGGTCTCTTCAAGCAAAAGCTCGTCATCCAAGGGTCCATCGTACACCTTTACGCTGTGAATTGTACCTCCAAACGGATACTTCATCGCTCCGCTTCTGACGGTGCCTCCTAAAGTCACATTATCGACTCCAGTGATGTCACTAATAAATTTGTAATCGCTTGAGTCTAATGTAGCAACCAGCTCGCCATCGGCAAACAGTTTATACTGGCTGGCGTTGGCATCCGCTTTGAGGGCAATAGTATTTTTTGCGAGCTGACCATGGTACTTCCCTTCCAATGCAGCAGGTCTATTAAAGGTATACTTGAAGACCGTATCTGTATTGCGCAGCTCCATACCAAGCAATCCAGTGTTTGTAATATAAATATGAAGATGTCTATCCTGGTTTCCAGTCGTCTTATTCCCAACACTAAACAGGGACTGTACGCCCTCTGTAGAGGTAGATGTAAAAGACACAATAATGGTTCCTTCGTGTAATGCCTCAACAAGATTAGCCCCTACTTCTTCCGAAAGGTCGTATCCCTCGCCAGCCTTAATCGAAACATTTTCTTTTTCCAAAATCAAGGTTGGTTCTGAAGAAAAATAGGTCATTTCTTTCAATACATCGTCAGAAAGAGGCTCCCCATACACCTTCGCACAACCGATTGTCCCGCCAAAGGGATACTTATTCCCTTCCCGAACAGTTCCACCCAATGTAATGTGGTCAAGCCCAGAAATGTCGGCAAAGAACTTGAAGTCGCTTTTATTCATTGTTTGAACCAATGTTCCGTTTGCGAACAGTGAATATCTACCGGTCGCCGCATCTCCCTTAAACGCAATCCGATTTGTCCCTTTAGCATTCAAAACGGAATTAGCCGTCATCGTATACTTAAATACATCATCCGTGTTTCTCAGTTCCATGCCCAATGTCCCCTGCGGAGTCATGTACACATGGAAATGCCGGTCCGGGTTGTCGCTTGTTCCGTTCGACACGCTGAACAGTGATTGATATTGCCCTGTACTGGTCGACTGAAATTCCACATATATTGTGCCCTGCGTTAGAGCATATATCTCCTCGGCCTCGGGCTCGCCGCTCAAATCATAAAATGTCCCACTGGTAATTTCGACGTTTTCTTTTTCAACTAAAGGAGTAGCAAGAGTACCTTCTGCTCCAACCGCAAAGGTTGGCTGGAAGAGAGAGAACAGAAGCGCGAACATGGTCAACGATGCTAAAAGATTCTTAGATTTTCTTCTCATGGTTGTTCCTCCTTAATCCAAATATTTCTTTCCGACAGCTTGCATTCCGGCAATTCTACTGTTCTCACCTCCCCACTTATCACGCCTCTTTATGCGTGATTTCTGATACATCGACCTTGCGGTTCTCCCCTAGCGAAAGCGTAGCCGCATCCGCTGTAGCGATTACCGCTCGAGCCGCTTCGCCGGTAAGCAAAGGTCTGAATTCCTCCGGAATGGGGTCGCCATGCATGATACCGTTAAAGAACTTCATTTCGTTCTTCATGATACCGTGCAGCCACAGCGGAGGTTTCTTCCCTGGCTTACCATACTGGATAGCGCCATCCATTTCGGTGCTGTGGTAAATGTGTGTGCGCTCATCATCTTCTTCCTTTGTCTCATGGAGTAGGTAATGTTCTTCTTTCCCATCCATCGTTTTTACCGTCATACCAACATTACACATATCCAGCCGGATATAGCCTTCGGTTCCCTGAATCAGCACATAGTGCTCAGGATAGTGGAACGCAGAACCATACTCTACCACCGCATAGGTATTGTTTCCAAACTCCATGAGCATAAAGAGCATATCATCCTCATCGCCAAAATTATCCCCACGGTGCGCTACATTACCGCCGGTCATGGTAACTCGAGTAGCATGGCCCATCAGGAACTGGATACAGTCCACCTCATGAATATGGTGGTAAAGGTGTCCACCAGACTTTGCTCGAATTTTTTTCCAGCTAATGGAGGGCTGAGGCTCTTCCCAGCCGTTTCTGGCGGAGTGGACATAGAGCACCTTTCCAATTTTCCCCTCATTAATCAACTGCTTCGCATGACGGACTCCCCGGAAGAAATTCATTACATGCCCAGCCATAAACACAACACCATTTTCCTGGCAGGCTCGGACCATCTCATCACAGTCCTCATAGCGCAGGGCTATTGGTTTCTCACAAAACGCATGCTTCTTATGACGGGCAGCAGCAAGGACAGGCTCTTTGTGCAGATAGTTGGGGGCCGCCACCAAAACTGCGTCTACATCCTCACGGGCACAAAGTGCATCTAAATCTGTCTCGCAGTCGCAGCCCAATTCTTTGGCAATCGTCTCACCATTTTCCGGGTCAAGTACTGCAACAATACGTGCCCCTTCCTCTTCCTTCATAATGCGCCCTAACTCGGCACCAAAATACCCAGTTCCGACAATAGCATATCCAATTGTTTTCATTTTGTATAACCTCCCTATACTTTAATAATTTATTTAACCGCGCCAGAGGCCAGCCCTCCAGCAATTCTTTTTTGGATGAGCATAAAGAAAACAACAGACGGGATAACCACGACCGCCGAGGCCGCCATCATAACACCCCAGTCCAGTACCTCCTGCCCTTCTAATGATTTCAGCGCCATCGCCACAGTCATTTTCTCGCTGGAATTAGTCATAATCAACGCATACAGAAACTCGTTCCAGGCATTAATAAATGTATAAATTGCCACCGCCACGATTCCTGGCGCCACGATGGGAAGAACCACCTGCCCAAACACTTGGAATTTTCCTGCACCATCCACTTGGGCAGCTTCTTCTATCTCTATGGGGACTGTTTCAAAAAAGCCTACCAGAAGCCAGACCGCATAAGGGACAGAAAAAGACAGATAAACAATAATCAGCCCTAGTCTGTTATTGATTAAGCCAAGCTTCCCCATAATGATAGAATAAGGCACTGCCAACAGGATGGGGGGGAACATATAGGTAGTAATCAGTATACGCGTCAGAACCTTCCCGAATTTGGGGAAGAATCGCACAACCCCATATGCTCCCAAAGCTGAAATAGTTATGGCAATCAGCGTGGTGGCACCTGCGACCATAATGCTGTTCATAACGTTGTTTCCAAATCCCAGTTGCCCAAACACCGTCCGAAAGTTATCGAAGGTTATGCTTTTCGGCAAAAATGAGGTCGGGTCTCCCGCAAGCTCCCCCTTGCTCTTAATAGAGGAAAGTAATATCCACAGTAACGGGAAAATGGCGATAATGGAAAGAATCGTTAGATAGGCGTAACTCACAGCCCCTCCTAACCATCCACGCTTCAAAAGCTTTTTCCGATTCATGTCTTATCCTCCATTTCCCATTTATTCAGCAGCCGGAAGTACAAGGAGCACACCAACAGCAGGAAGATAAGCAACAACACCGTAACCGCCGAGGACCTTCCCAACATCTTGAGACCCCAGCCTGTATTATAGGCGTAGATGGGAACAGTCTGGGTCAATCCGGCCGGTCCGCCACCAGTAATCAGGTAAATCATATCAAAGCTGTTGAACACCCAAATCGTACGCAGCACAACCAACAGGCCAACCACCCTGCGTATATGAGGAACTGTGATATAGATGAAGGACTGCCATGCGGAGGAGCCGTCCAAAGTCGCGGCTTCATATTGGTCCTTTGGCACTGTTTGTAATGCGGAAAGAACGTTGACCATAATAAGTGGTGCGCCGAACCAAATATTGATAAACACCATTGTTAGGAAAACTAACCCTCCATCAGTTAAAAACTGTGGTGCCGCCCCACACAAGCCGATTTTAACCAGAAAATTGGGCAAAAACCCGGATACACCGTTCAAAATCCACTTCCAGGACAGAGCGATTACAATAGTAGGAAATGCCCAGGGGACAATGAGCAGTGTCCGGTATATTGATTTGCATTTTCGGACCCTTTCTAAGGCCAATGCCGCAGTAAATCCCACCAGAATCTGTCCAGCTAAAGATACAATTGTCCATTTGACGTTATTGAAAAATGAGCGCCAGAAATCCTGGTCAGTTAAAATGGCAATGTAGTTCTTAAACCATACAAATTCATAGTTTGCTTTAATCAAGTGTTTTGAGGTGAAACTGAAGTATATACTGGAAATGACGGGGTATAGGAGCAACAAGCCAACAACAAGTACGGCTGGCAGAATAAAAACCCAGTTAATAGCCTTTGCCCGCCTCTCCCTTTTTTCCATCTTGTTGTCCCTCCTTTCAAATAATATGGCAGGGACGGCCCTCCGTCCCTGCCGTCAGAACTTGCAAATTAGCTTACGGTTTCAAACAGGTCGTTCAATTTCTTTTCTGCTGCGGCTGCCGCCTGATTGACATCTGTACCATTCATAACAATATCTTGGAACATTTCCTCAATCACACGCTGAGAGGTCAGCAGACCCGCTTCGGCGCGAGGACCATACTCAAAGCCGATAGAGGTACTGCCATCCAGCATTTGATAGAGGACCTCGTTTGCATGGGCAAAATCCTGGACAATTGGATTGGACTGATACTTTTCATTATCAGTAACACCCTTCAATGCCGGCATCATGCCAACAGGAACAGAGAGCAGGAAGTCAACATAACGGTCCGGGTCATAGAAATACTCAATAAATGCCTCGCAGATTTCAGGATGCTTAGAATTTTTCCAGATTACCAAAGGCGTGTTGTTCGTTTCGCAACCCCGCTCCGGGTCACCCTTATTCACACGGGGAATGGGTGCACAATCAACATACTGCATTAGGTCCGGACTATTGGCCTCGACACCACTGATATGGAAACCGGTATTGAAGTCAAAACACACCTTGCCCTGATAGTACAGGGTCGCTTCATCCAGAGTATTATAGTTCATGGCATCCTTGGGAGAGACTTCGTTATACATCTTCACCCAATAGTTGATACCATCAATGGCGGTGGGACTAGTCAGGTTGGCCTTGCCATCTTCGGTGATAAGTGTTTCACCAGCGCTACGTACATACAGATGGAGCCAACGGGTAGCCAGCATATCATTGGTGCCCATCGGCATAGCAGCGCCATAAACCTCGCCATTTTCGCCATCCGTAATGGTCTTAGCCGCTTCATACATCTCTTCCCAAGTCTCAGGGACTTTCAGATTGTACTTTTCCAATAGGTCTTTACGGTACCACATGGCCTCAGTATTCGAATACAGCGGTACGCCATAGCAATGACCATCCTCAGCGGTCATCTCGGTCAGAGCCTTTTCATAGAAATTATCCCGCCCAATTTTGTCAATCAGGTTATCCATAGGAATGATGGCATCTGCGTCAATCATTTCTACCACCTGGATTGCCACCGCGCTGGACATATCGGGAACATTTCCGGACGCCAAGCCTGTGGTCCACTTGGTATAGAAATCTGCCCAAGAGAAAGTCTCAATATTAATTTTCACCTTGGGATTATCCTTCATAAATGCATCTGCCGCAGCTTGAATTCTCTAAATGAGCAAATCTAAAAAATAAACAAAGGCAAACCTCAGCGGAAGTGGTAAGATGTGGGATGACGAATCACCACAAGACCACAAACCCAAAGAGGAGTGCCTTATGGCAGACATTATAGCAGGCAGGAAAGCAATGAGCAAGTTTTTTTACCAGTACGGGTTTGGAGAAAAATTAAGCAGTGTACCGCAGAAGAGGCTAACGGAGATCATATGCGGCCTGGCTATGAAAGGAAACCAAAGCAGGACAACAGATTTTGCCGAACTAAAACAGGGTTTTCGGACCAGTTACGGACATTTTCTGTCCAAAGGCAAATGGGATGAGCAAAAGGTGTCCCAACAGCAGCAGACAGAAGCGCTGCGGAAAGCAGATGAATTGGCTCAGACGAAGGGTGCTCCCATCTACCTGAGTATAGATGATACGGTCATTGAGAAGAAGAAACCATCCTCGCGAGCCACGCGGCCCATGGAGGGAACCGGTTGGCACTATTCTCATCTGGAGGGTAAACAGGTATTCGGTTATCAGGTGTTTGGCGCCAATATCAGCACGGGTGATTTTTCCCTGTGCTATTGTCTGCGCCGCTGCTGTCCAGAAAACGGCTCCAAGATCGACATGGCGGTCCAACTTCTGGATACGCTGCCCGAGACAGATGCCCGTGTTATCCTCCAAATGGACAGCTGGTATACCTGCAAAGCCCTGTGGGACAAGGCGCTTGAGAAAAACATCACCCTCATTGGCGCTATGAAATCCAATCGCATCCTTTATCCTGACGGTCACCGCTGCAGCGCCCAGGATTACGCTGCTATGCTCCCAAACGGCCAATACCACCTCGTTACAGTGGGCGGTCACGAGTATTGGATTCATCGCTATGAAGGGGCGCTCAACGGAATCGAAAAGGCTGTTGTCCTGCTCTCCTATCCCAAGGATGCATTTGGCAGCAAGAAGGCACTCCGCGTCTTCATTTGCTCTGATTTCGGCCTTTCTGATGGGGAAATTCTTTCTCATTACACCCATCGCTGGAAAATTGAGGTCATGTTCAAGCAGCAAAAAATGTATTTGGGCCTCAAATCCTTTATGGTTCGTTCTGCAATAGCCATTGACCGCCTGTTTGTCATCCTTCCCTTGGCCCATTTGTTTTTTATTGTCCTTTTTGATGCAGCTCTGCCTTTGTCTGCCGCTATTCGTCGTTTTAGGACCCTTTTGGGCAGTTTTTAATTTTGCTCATTTAGAGTTGAATTGTTTCCAAACGAGGACCCTGGGTGAAGGAGTGCCAGAAAGTGATTTCTCCCTCCAGCTCTTTGTTCTCCGCAGGAGGTGTAGTACTGGAATTGCCTGGTGCTCCACCGGAATTTGACTTGTCAGAATTGTTTGAGTTTCCGCAGCCTGTCAGACATCCCACAAGCATCAAAGATGCCAGGAGTAAGGTCAAGGCTCTTTTCATAGTTTTTTCCTCCAATTCCTTTCATTTTTGGGCGTTTTGCCCTATGTGTTCATTTTAGCGTCTTAAGCATGTTTTTCATAGATAGTAAATCCACCATTATTTATATTTTTTGGTCAATTATTGAAATAAAAGAAAAATTGCTTGCTTTCTTATTGTGCCTTTGCTACAATAAGCGACACAAATTTTACCTATTCACTGTGCTTTATGGAGGGAAATTATCATGGAAATTCCAGCCTCACTCTATTCATCGATGCGCTTCAACTTCCTATATGTTGATAAATACACCTTCCAAGAAAATTGGGCCTACCCTACCAGCTATATTCCCTACTGTATGCTGCGATATATTTTAAAAGGTGATGCAATTTTCTCTATCAACGGGGAAGAATTTGACGTTCATGAAGGACAAGTAGCTTATATTCCTGAAGGCTGTTATCTCTCATGCTATTCATTAAGTAAAGAATTTCAGTTTATCTCGATTCGTTTTTCCACCACTTTCCGTCTTGAGAATAGTGATTTTCTATCTGAGTATTTTCACATTCCCCGTTTAACAGCTCAGCCGAGCACAGAAGTATTGGGGTATTTTATGGAAGTTTATCAAAATGCCACCAGTAAAAAAGCCAGTCGAATGTTTTCCATTCGTGGAAATCTCGAATTAATTTTGGCCGCATTAACAGTCGATGAATCCACTTCCTCTGATAAATCAATTGAACCAGAATCCAGCTTTTCATTGGCTGGGATCCAGCACCGTGAATCTAGAAGCAGCATCAATAGCGACCCACGTATTCAAGTAATTGTTGAATACATGGTTACACATCCTACAGAATCATTTGACTCATCCTCCTTGTGTAAACTGGCGGATATATCACAGTCTACATTACAACGGCTATTTAAGCAGCATACGGGTAAAACACCCCGTGAATTTATCAAAGAGCTACGTATGGTAACCGCCGCTCGCCGTTTACTCATTACTGATGAACGGATATCTACAATTGCATATGAACTGGGCTTTGAGAATGTGCCCTATTTTTCCAAACTGTTCAAATCTGTTTACGGTGTGTCCCCTCAATTATACAGAAAAATTTCCAGAGAATAATACATCAATAGCTTCATACGAGAAAATTCAGGGTGAAAATTTAATGAGGGAGACTTTGCAGTATAGTCTGTAACGTCTCCCCCATATCTTTGGCAATATATTTATTTGACAAACTTCTTTACGAATACTTCTTGCGTCAAGCCCTGCTGCCTAAGTATTTCTTTAACGACTTGCAGAATATCAACATTTTGGGCCACCGTCATATTTTGAAAACCCCAACAATCTCTGTCTACAATGTAATATATTGTGCCAAATGAGGTTGTGCAAAATATGGCTGTCCCAAGCCTTTTATTTTTATATTGGTAGGGCCGGATGCTCTTTACCCTAATCCCATCTGGGGCAGCAAAACCCACACAGCTCGGCAATATATTCGCCTCTAAACCGGCTAAATCATAGGTTCCTGCTCCTCTTTCAATAATCTCCCTTCTCATTTTCAAACACAGACTCGCCGTAAATTTAGCATCTGCGAGCGCACTATGGTGGCCAGTAATAGGATGCCCATAATATTCACACAGTTCCGCCAAATTATGCTTCTTCATAACTTTGTGAAGCAGTTTCGATAATTCCAATGTACATATGACTTCATTGGTCACAATTCTGCCCACCCGAAGCATATATGGCTGAACGAATCGAAACCAATCAAATCTCGCATTATGGGCTACAACAGGATAATCTCTGATAAACTGATAAAATTCCGGTAATACATCCTCTATATACTCCGCATTCCGAACCATGTCGGTCGTTATCCCTGTAAGGGCCTGTATCTTTGGCGGTATAGTCCCATTCGCCGGCTTTACATATCGGTGGAAACCTTTTACTGCTTTCCCAGCTTCCAGGTCCAAGTGGATTGCACCAATTTCAATAATTTCCGCATGCTTCTGCGCACTAAACCCTGTTGTTTCCAGGTCAAATACCACCACCCCCCTAGCGTTGCGCAGAATTTCGCTCATTTCCTCACAGCTTTTCAGCCTTTTTTGCAGTAAATCACCAGGTCCCATTTTTACCTCCTCTACTTTTTTCTCACAGAATCTTCTGCACCCGGCCTACTGAGCCGCCAACCAGCACGACTTTAATGCCTCTTGTATGCACTGGCTTCCTTGTTAAAACCTTTAGCACAACTCCTCGAGTAAGAACACCAGTTCCTTGGTCCTTTTTTAGCACAATATCAACCGTGCTCCCTATAAAAATGTCCGTTCTTCTTCTGCTATCTAACATAATCTTTCTTCTTTTTTCTACTATTATAAAGATGACTCTCCAAAATACTTGTGAAACAATAGCGACATTCTATTGACCGCTTCTTCACTCAACGGAACTCTATGAGAAACTTCGCTCCATATAAGTAACTCTTCCGCCTCACTGTGATATTTCCCAACAGGGACTAATTCATTTCCATTCGAATACATTCTAGGCCCCTTCCACAGTTCTTTTTCATCACCTTTCGTTTTAATCGAAGCAGCGAACAACAGCTTTTCCTTGCACAGGGCGTCAACAATCTTTTCTGTAAATCCCTTCTTTTCAAATTCGTCACAGTAGGCTAAGACTTTTAGTCCATTTGCAATTCTAAGCGCAAGCACCTTCTCTCTATCCCCATTCTCAACGCAACTGTTTCGCATAATATCCATAAAGCACAATAACCGGCTCATATTGCCCATGCCAATCCTCCGTTATTTCTCATGTCTCTAAGGGCAAGAGCCTCCCATCGTAATGGGAGGCCCTCATAAGGGGGAGGTATGTTCCATCCGAAGACGGAATGGAGCTGGTAGACGGACTTGAACCCCCGACCTGCTGATTACAAATCAGCTGCTCTACCTAACTGAGCTACACCAGCCAGTGCAATGAAATCCCTCCATAGTCTTTTAATATGCATTTCCGCGCACAAATATAAGGAAGTAGATTTTTTGATGCCATTTTACCGGATTTTCCATAATATCAATGAATGCTGGTTGGATTTAGGATTGCGTCCAAATCTCGCTGCAGAGAAAAAACATCTGCCTTCCCATCCATATAATGGACCTTAACACATGTTAGCTTTATCTGCTCAATCACTTCACTGTGTCCCTGCCAAATACCACTCCATCCCCATGTATCAGAAATAATTTCAAACCCTGGTTCATAGGGTGCAGCCTTGGAGTCCACCCCTTGAAATATGGATTTTTCTTCTCCCCTTCTCTGATACATCACCCGCTCCCCAACCGCATCAAGAAAAACAAAATAAAAATCGACGGATTGGAACGTTCTGGTCGACTTATTTTTCCACTTTATATAAACTGTTACAGTATTGTTGGACTCCCTGCAGACTTCAATCTCTTTTATATAAATCGGATAGTCAGATAGCGGCGGCTGAGCCAATTCATCGGAAAACCTATCTGCCCACATTTGGAAACCATCTTCAGCCGGGAACATTGACAGGCCTATTTCAATATAATTGCACGCTGTTTGTCTATCCGCATATGCATAACGCTTTATTCCAGAGAGCAGAACTTCACTCCACTCCACACTGTTTTGGCTCACCTCTGTTTGCACTGCATTGTAATGCTCTTCATCGAGTGGAATAACTTTTGTCCAATACGACAGCTTTGAGGTGACATTTTCAGCGTACAACCCTTTTGCAAATGATTCCTTTGACACTTCCAATCGTTCCACTGTAGCTGCTGCATTTGCCAGGGGTACTGACTGGCCTGGAAAATAGGATATCGCTTGTAGCGTTGCCTTTAGCTCTGCTGTATCAATTCTATTATGAGCATACTGTGAAATAAGCGAATCGATTTTCTTTCCAAGCAAGTCGTCATATTCCTTTCCGCCATCCCTACTATACAATTTATACGCTTGTGCAAAATTACAATCACTCAGAGCCTCTTCGAACTGGATATAGCCTCTCCTGTCTACTATTTTATCAAATAATCTTCCGCCCAAACTCAGAACAATCAACAGCGTAACAATTCCTGCTCCAAATTTAATAATCCATCCAGTTCTCTTAGGCGTTCCCAGCAATTTCCCCTTAACATTTCGTTCCCTCCATTGATTCCACTTCCCTATGTAGGGTATATTGGTCCAATTCTTCCTCTCCCCCATGGCTCCATATTGACGGCTGCTATTGCCGCCTTGCCTATCTCCAAGCTGCGCCAACGCCAACGTAGTACACTGGTCTGATGCCTGCTCATAATGGGGGTTCTCAGTAGTAAACATTAAGGATAAATCTTTGATGCTGTGGTAATCCATTTTTTCTGTAATCCAACAGGCAGGTTCATCATAAAAGCCTGCTACCCGCTCTGTCTCTTGGCGCTCCACATGGTAGGCCTCAAGCATCTCATAAAGTTTTGTATGGTTCTCAAGTGTAAACATCAAATATCGGCTGCTGACTACAATCCTGCTATGAAATTTGAACAAATCCTGAAGTGTCAGAGGAATTTTAACCGTTCTGCCCTGTACTGGCTGCTCACTATCTTGGTCGACGATATAGCAGCACGGTCGGCCATCAATAACAATCTCAGGCTGACCATCACAGAGAAGATAAGACAGTCGATACAGCGAGTTTTTTTGCACCGCTGTAATCAATCGAATACAGTTTATATAAGACTGACTTACACTGGTCTCTTGTTGCAACACTCTCCTACAAAATATGCCAACATAATCAGAAAGTGAGATGGCCGCCCACTCATCCCCATCATTCAAGACCAAGCCATACACCCCCCGCCAGAAGAGAAACTTTGACAGCTGAAGTGACTCTATGACAGATATCTCTTCAACAATTCCTCCTATAACATGTCCAAGGTAGCTATTTGCTAGGCTTTCATGGGTAAAGACGCGCATGAATGTTCTGGGGTCATCTTTGTCAACAGGGGCAATATATGCATCTTCCGCTTTTTTCACTATGTATAAGGGAATATCCGCCTGCATGATGCCCAGCGCCAGTGTCTCCAAAGCTGCCATTGCTACATTGGTATTCCCGACCTCAGCATCTCGCCGTATACTTTTGATTTGCACTCTTACATTACTTACAGAGAACACAGCTTCCTCCTCTACCCCAAAATAAAAGCGACTAGAAATGTGTATAGGATATCTATCCCTCCTAAAATTGCGAAACAAATCAAGCAAACTGCAATTCCATCCATTGCCGCCCTGCGCTCTTGGGGGTTGTCTCCAGCCTTTGCCAGTTTTGTTATATTGAAAACAAGCATTATAATAACCACAACCGTAGCAATAGCCAGTGCAATTGTCACGGCAACATTATAAGTTGTTAGGAAATTTTCAAGCTCCTTTGAGCGCATTATTCCACTCAAAATATTCTTCTCTCGTAAAGTCATCGGATTCTTCTCCCTCCTTTTCAAATAAAGTAACGGTCTCATCCTAACGCAATATCTAAGTTTTAAAACAGACTCTAAGCTGATAAGTCAAAAATCTTAAATTCCAGGCCGATTTTATATATATCTATCGCATACAAAATATCTTTTGTAGTGCGTAGATTCATCTGTTTAAGATGATACTCTAACGTTTTCCCTTGGAATTTTCTCTCTAAAACATCACAAATTGCTTCAAGTAACCTAATCCGGTCCACTGAACCTACCGTCCGCACTGCCTCACCAACCAAACGCAGCGCCCCTTCTGAGACACTTGGGCACAGTTTCTCCGCCATTGAGGAATTGACCTCCGCAGCATAATATAAGTCAACTGCGTAAGAAATCTGGCCCGTCGTTCCGAGCTGTATCTCTTGTGCCCGCTCCTCCCAGCAGTCCTCTCTCCACATTGTCTCTAACTCTTTGCACACCGCATCCACTAGCTCAACCCTGTTGATAATGCCATACTTATTTGCAACATCGCTAATAATCTCAATGGCCTTTTGGGGAAAACCATTTACTTGAACACCCATTGCATAGACCCCTTCCAATTTTTATCCCTAGATTTGTCTAAAATAGTAGTTTTTATGTTATATGCAAACTTATCATAGTTATAAATCATTTCAGATAATGATTGACTTGAAGGCAAAGATTTTTCCGTTTACAAAGCGGCTCATATGTGGTACACTTAATATCAATAGTAGGAGGCTTGCTCCAAACCTAAGGAGTTGAGTTGCATGATAGCACAATACATTGACGCTCTTAATAGTGGGAAAATTATCTCTGTTGACTGGAATGCTATTGAAGAAATGCTTGGAGAAAATCCAAAGCGCCTACATTCCTGCTCAATCTGCACAAATGATGACTGTTTTCCGCCAAAGGAAACATATTCAGACACTCTCTCGGAGGACCAGCTTCAGAACGTCCTCCAGCATATCAATGTTCAATATATGGCCGAGTTACATAAGGATGGACTCCCCTACCAACCTATTACCGTTCGATATTTTTCACTTGTAAAGCCTCTATCAGATGGTCCATGGGTTCACAGCTAGATTTTTAAAAATAAATCAACAGCAATTTGCATCGAAGGAGCGCTACATGCAATCTGCATGTAGCGCTCCTCTCAGCTATTCAGAGATAACTTGTCCAGCCCTCACTCATCATATGGCACACCTTCAAAAAGTGACTGCCTTACAAGTGCTGTTAGTTTTGGGCGGGCAATCATGAGGTCAATAATTTTGCTGATTCCTGTTTGCCTGTCACCCATTAAATCACCTGGTCCTCTGATTTTCAGGTCTTTTTCCGCTATTTCAAATCCATTTGTGGTGCTGCAAAGGATGTCTAGTTTTTCATTTCGTTGCCGCTCATATAGCAGGCAATATCCTTGGAGGCTGTTTCTACCAACGCGCCCTCTCAACTGATGCAGTGCAGCTAAGCCAAACCGGCCTGCTGACATGATACAAATAGCCGTAGCATTTGGGACATTCACCCCCACCTCTACAATGGACGTTGAAATCAATATATCCGCCTGTCCTGTTTCGAACAAATTAATATTGGTCAGGATATCCTCAGCCTTCATATCTCCGCTTATTATCTTGACTCTGGGGGTAAAATCCGTATTGCGGCGTATGTAGGCCCTTAGCATTTCCTCCGCCTGGACTACTGATATGACTTCTTGAAATTTTTCATCCTTCGATGTCTCAATAAAGGGGCAGATGATATATGCCTGATGCCCCATATGGATTTCCTTTTGAATGGCCTGAAACGCCTCCTCAACCCGAAAGCATTGGCGGGTAATTGTTTCTTTTCTCCCCTGTGGCATTGTCTGGATAGGCAGGACAGCGACATTCCTCCCATATAATGTCATCGCAATACTTCTTGGGATGGGGGTAGCTGTCATTGCTAAATGGTGAATGCCGGCCCTGTCATATTCCTCCAATTCCGCCTTCTGCGTTACGCCGAACTTGTGCTCCTCATCAATAATTGTCATACCAAGTCTAGCAAATTTGATATCGCGTGAGAGAAGGGCGTGTGTTCCTATCAAAACATCTACTTCATGTTTTTCCAGTTTCCCAAGGAGTTTTTTTCTATCGCTCCTCTTGGTCTCACCCGTAAGCAGTGCAATCCTTAATTCATGGCCAGCAATCCGGACTCCCGCAGTTATTTTGACAAATTCCTCATAATGCTGCTTAGCCAGTACTATGCTTGGCGCAATAATGGCTGTCTGGAATCTATTTTCAGCCATAAGGATTACTGTGATAATTGCAACCACAGTTTTCCCGCACCCTACGTCACCTGAGATAAGCGAATGTAGCCGTCTCCCCGCCTTTACCTCACTCATAATCGAGGCGACCGCAGATGTCTGCCCAGGTGTAAGTTTAAAGGGTAAGCCAGTATCAATAAATTTTTCTGTCACGGCCGACTCTTGTAGTGGTCCAATTTCTAATGTAAGCGCAAGAGACTCCTTCTCCTTCAGCATATCATAAAAGTGATAAATGGCTTCAAATGCTACTCGAGTCCTAGCCTTCTTATACAATTCACGGCTGGTTGGAATATGTATCTCTCTTAGCGCTTCCAAATATCCCACTAATCCAAAATTTTTGGCGAGCAAATCTTTCTTTGGTTCATTTTGATTCAGTTCCAAAAAGTTGAGTGCCGCTTCAATAGATTCCTTAAGATAAGCATCCGACATTCCTTTAATTTTAGAATAAATCGGATGTATTCTTAAACTATCTCCGGCGTTCTGACTTACTGTGATTGGATTGCAGATTACCCAGCTCATCTGAAATTCAGTCACTTTCCCAGAGAAATAACCCCAATCTCCTGTACGAAACTTCTTAAAAAAGTAATCGGTATGGAACCATGAGATATTCATGCAGTAGCCATCTTTATCTTGGATAACTAATGTATTGGTATTTTTTCCTACCATCATACGAATAACTTTTCCATAAACAACCGTCACCTCACCGAGTTTTAAATCCCTGATTGGCGTTACTTCCCGAAAATCGTAATACTTCCTTGGAAAAAACTCTGCTAATTCCTCAATTGACGTAATCCCGGCATTTAAAAACTGCTTTGCCTTCTGTACGCTAATTTGAGTTAATCTATCCAATGGATACATTTACATTCCTCCATGTTGCTTTCTGAGATATGTTTCTGTTCCTTTTCCCCCTCGTTTCAAGCAATTCCATTACGAATTTAAAAATTATATGCTGAACAGTCAATATCTATAAACCTTATAGCAAGCGTGCTGACAGTACACAGTACCCTATTATAGCTATCGCAACGGTTGGTCCAAGTAGATGAATCCTTCCAACCGGTAATGAGCCTTATATGTCCAATTACTTTTTGTGATATGCCTCACCCTCGGATATCCGCAACCATTCCAGCTTTCTGATATCCAGAAGGTTCCATCCTTCTCAACCGCTTCAACATACGCGACATGTCCATACCCTCCAGTTGTGTCTACCCAACAGACCCAGGAATTTGCCCTTGGCGCCGTTCCTCTTTTAAAGTGTTGCGCTGTGTTTTTATAATACTGTCCACCATGTCCGAAGCTTCGTGGTAGTGAAGCTATCGGATAACCATTCGATTCTAAATATTGAGCGCCACGTCCCCACGCATACCATGGACATTCCCAAGTGTATCCTGTATTTACTGGTCGGCTATGCCATTTATCATACGTCTTTGTTGATTGATTATTTGCACTTTTCAGGGCTTCCCGCAGGACCTGGATTTTCCCTTCATCCACATTTCCGTTTTCATCCAGCAAATCTGCAAAGGGAACTCCTGTATTCCACGTAGGTTGATAAAAATAGTCCAAAGGATTTACTGGCACACCATCAACATAAAATGCAAAGTAGAACCCATCTTCTCCTGCTACTCCTATTTGCTGTCCCTTTTGCACACTTGCCCCCTGCCGCACGGAAACCTCACTCAAGCGGCCATAAACCGCCTTATAAACTTTATCCCCTTCTCTATAGGTGACTTCAGCCCCTATCCCATATTCTGCTCCTGCCGCTTCTGTGCTAACTGCAGATACCTGCCCACCTGCAACAGATTGAATCACAGTTCCCTTAGGAACCGCAATCATGATATAAGGATGACTTGCTGTAAATGGAGCCGTTGTTTGATAATAACTTTCGGTGGGAGATGTGTAATTCTCTAAAGTTGACCCTATTCCAGGTGTAAATGTCAGCTCATTTCCTAAAGTTCCAATCCCGATGGTTCCCTCTTTACCAACAAATAGAAACATTAAATTTTCTGCATGTTCTAAAGTATCTGCTGCCTCCGAGTACGATACCCGATTCGTAAATGTCACCGCCTGATACACAATATCGTGAGCATCTTGATTTGAGATATTTCTGGCCACACGAAGCCGTTTAGTATCAAGGACACTATTACTTGGAAACAGCCGGTCCATAGCATTAAAAAAGTTTGTAACCTGGCCTAGCATTGCGTCAAATGCATCGCCGAGTGCCGTGGCAAGCCAGTTACTGTTTTTATCTACGGCCTTCTGCATGGCACCTATTGCCGTTTGTACATCAAAATTCCGCACTGCATACAGTTTATAATCTGAATTGATTTGTTCAGGAAAAATTTGTGGCGTAGTATCCCCAGTATCAATCACCGGCGTAATAACAGGGTTTCCTTCTTTCCCAATCCCATCCAATGATTGTGCCCAAGCTACAATTTCTGAAGGTTTTTTCGCTGGATTTCCTGCCCAGTCGGTAGTGGCTAATTCCTCTGCTTTTGGCCAGCAATAGTAATGCGGATTACCTGGACCTACGTTTTCATTCCTCAGCCATAACTTTCCCAGAGCCTTTTGCGATTGAAATAGCACATTTTTGGGAATTGTAAATTCTCCAGATAGCACCTGCTGCGCACTCTCATAATCTCGCTGTGTTGGTGTGGCATTTTGAAATGCTCCACTTGCCCATGTAGAATACTGTTTCCCATTCCCCTGTGATATAACTTCAATCAAGGTGCTGCCAAATCTCCCCTGTTCATCTTTCCAGCGATTCACCAATACCGCACCTACAAGGAGTTCGTCCAGCTTATTTGCGCCTGCTTCGCAGGCTATCAGTTTTGCCACTGTCTGCACATCATTCAAATTTGTTGTCGTAACTGCAGCTTGAGCTCCACCTGTGTATTCCTTAAGAAGCCCTAACTGCTTTAGAATATCAAAAAGGCCCCCATCTTCAATTCGATTTGAGAAATCTAAATCCTCCAAAACCCCTTCTGGAACATACGCTACATAGTTATCCGCATATGCGTCTAGATACTCAAAGCCCCATGGCTCTGTTATTTCTGTTGCTGATGGCACAACCATGTGGATATCACCGCTTCGAACCGCAATCAGGTTTCCTACCCGCTCACAGCCGGTACCTACAATAATATCGGTTGCGTTATCCTCCATGTCGCTACCTTCCGCGTCGTTGAGCCGCACCATGGACTCTGCAGCAGTATCATACTCATATCGAATGTTTCCAGACATGGTAGCTGCCGCTGTGATAAGAGGAATATTAATCGGATAGTATCCGTTATTATCTTTATTCGAAAAAGAAGCTAGTTTTGAATCTGTAAAATCTCGACTTGCAATGCTCTGGTCAATGCTTTCAACTTTCTGGGGAATGCGGCTATTGTAGGTGCTGTTTGTGAGCAGTGCAATTTTCTCTGACCCTGGCTGCGCTTTCACATATTGATAGGCATTCCCCCCCGCCTCTGTTGGAGTCTCGTTGTAAGCGTCGATAAGCGCCTGCACTTGAGCCGCAGTGGCACCGGATGGTATGCTTATTGCCTTTTTCCCAAGGCATGTATCTGTACTTTCCCAGCCGTTGCTTGTCTTATTCCATGAAATACTATGCAGGTCTATTTCAACGCTATTGTAGGTACAGGATATATACTGGTCTTTCTCAAACGCCTCATACTGCAAAAGTGAGCCCAACCCATAATCCCAAATACCGGCCTCGTCAACATCTGTTTGCGTTTTCCCATCTTCATTCCACTGTTTTGAGCGGGCCGTTAATTCTCTTGTCTCTGTATCATAAATTGGAACCGCTGTTACATATCCCTCGTTTGATAATTTAAAATTTACTGGCTTTATAATTTGTTCAGGATAGTAAAATTGCCCTCCATGTATCAGCTCGTCTGCCATTTTAATAAAGGCAGACGAGAGATAGAAATAATCCTCCCTACCATAATAATCTTGCAATCCAGCAAAGTCCTCCGTTTGAGCACTGTCACTAAATCGATAGAACTTTCCATCATAGTATTTCTGATGCGAATCACAGGCCATATATTTATAGTAAGCATCAATCAGGGCCTGCGGTTCAGTCAGGGCAATCGCATACTGCAGCCCTCCCTCCCCTACCATCGTAGGATTTTCGTAGAGATAGTTCAAGTCCTGCTGCCCCGATACCCCGCGTTCATCCTTTAAAAAATTAAATACACTTCCTAAAAATATTATGGAAATGATAAGCGCAAGTGCCCACCATCCCATTACTGCAGCCAAGCGAATTAGGTGCTTTAAAAAAGACACTGCCGCTTTTTCCGCACTTTTCCCAATCCGTTTTCCTATCTTCCTTCCCCAACTGCTATCTCCGTTCTCTTCGGCGCTGAAATCAGAAACTTTAGGCGGTATCCCCAACATATCAACCCTTTCCCTTTCTTCTGCGATAAGAGTATCCCCCCTCATGTCAGCAATCACGCCGCTCGTGAGGGGGGAAATCTTCTAGCTCTCCTTTGAGCAAAAAATTGTCGCTCTAACCGGTGAGAGAATCCCGATTTTGGTATCATCTTCAGAAGGCATATACCTATAAAAATGGGCCTTTTCCATCCCCTTAGCAATATCAATATCCGTAGTAACTCTGAAATTTGGACTCATTGTGCGCCGGTAGAAAATATCAGCCGCCTCTAATGCATCCTCCGCCGTTTCCGCAAGGAGTATAAACACAGGTTCTTCCGGAAAAGTTTGTCGCCAAAACTTATTCATGATAAACGGAGAAATCTGCTCCGCAACTTTCTTGCGCCAATAGGTTGGCAGGTCATACGTTCGTACTGATTCCAGGATGAACCTTCTAATCTGTCCCTCTCTGGCGATTTCAAAATTCGCCGAAAACCTTGCATCTCTTCGCCCAATCGACACATCAAAAATAGGCTCAAAAATACGCAGGTCCTCCCGTTTTGCCGCTAGCAAGCTGAGGTAAAATTGGCATGTTGACAGGCACTTTACAACTTGCTCACTTCCTCTATTATTGTCTGTCGTCTGCCAATGAACAAAATCCTCTCTGTAAAAGTGCGTTAAGATAAATTTGGCACCATGGTCCAAACAATATATCCGCATCGCATCATCAGGCATCTTATCCAGAGGGAACTGAGCTAAAGTAAAACAATTAATGATTCTGTTGCTCAGATATTCTTCCAGTATTTCTTCTAAAAGCTGTGACTGGAGTCCCTTCATTTGCAATAGCTTTGCCATATGTTCCTTCGTAGCAAACCAGAATTTCGAGAGGAATACCAATATTTCAATCCCCAACCGTTGCTTCTCTCTACTGCCCTCCAAAAAGTAGCGAATCATAAGATTCTCGTTTCTCGTTTTGTATATAGAAAATTCATGGTCCCAGGATTGCACGTAGTCGTAATTGATATTAAAGGACTTCCCCTCTTCTTCCGTGACATAATTCCGCATATATTACACACCCTTTGCGTTTCTTTGTGGCCGCATTTGTGATGTTCTATGCGATTCCATTAGCTATTATAAGCAGAATAAAATCCCCCGGCATATCCAGGGGATTTTACGGATATATTTTAGATAACCCTAAGAATACGACCCTTGACTCTCGGAGGCATATACTTCTCTTTTGCACCGTCAACGCTCTGGATGCGGATAGAGACTTTTACCCCAATTTCAATTTCCAGGTCGCTTGGGGCAAAGCAAAGCGCATCAAGTCCCGGTGCAATTCTGACAAATACTCCAACGCCATCATGAAAGGCTCTTATATCCTGAATCGTCCCTACTACAGCTGTGCCAGGCTCAAAGTCATAATCAATTGGTACTCTTCTGTGCTGCTTTACTGGCGCAATCCAGAAGATTTTCCCCTCATTTGTGACCTCTTTGCACTTTACCTGTACTGTATCTCCCTCTTTTTTACTTTCTGATACTTCGCTGAAATCAATCGAATAGTCTGTATTTTTAAGGAGGCCAACGACTCCATTCACTTCTACATAGGCACCAAAGGCTACAAAATTCAGGATTCTTCCAGTAAATTCCTTCCCTGTGGCCAAGTCCTGGAGCATCGCCAATTTAGACTTTTCCTGCGCTATCTTCCGGGAGCCTTCAAGCCGCGCTTTCTCTTCATCAACCTTGATAATGACGTAGGGGATTTTGTGGCCGAGCAGATAGACCAGACTGCCACGCTTAAATTCTGCATCGGCTTCTTCACGGTAGATGATACAGGGGTAGTTTTTTGCGCAATTCTTGGCATCTGTATTTAACAGCATATAGGCTCGCTTCTCTGGTGTTTGCCCCACCCGGACTACCTCACCCCATAGAATTTCTTCTTTCTCCTTCAGTTCCAACAGGATATCTTTATCCTTCACGATATTTTCTACATTGCCCATTCTTTTCTCCTTTATTTTAGCCATCATATCATGTTTGGCGTATCTACTCTGTCTAAACCTCACTTTCTTTCGTTCCCTTTGTATTATGCAAAAAGGTCCCCATTTATAATAGGACTTAAAGTATCCTATCGACTAAATTGATTTTATTTTGCATACTCCCAGCGCTAATATCAATCTAAATCTATGTCAGGAAGGATGTGCTTATTGCTTGCGTGACATTGCAATTCGCAGTGGCTCAGTATGGACTATATACTATGAAGATAGGGTATTTGATTCCATCATCGCATTTTGTGAAGCTTATGGCTGCCGGGTCTCCACCACCCAAAAGAAGTTTGTCCGTGGTATTCCTCCCAGCCAAGTAATCAGGGATAACCAATTGTATAAGCGGAATGAGCGAAAGCCTATACAACACAAACGGCAGTATCCTTGTACCTTCGGCAATGAAACCTATTCCTCTCTCGCAGAAGCTGCTTCTGCCCTGGGGATTCCTCTATATTGGCTGTACAACTTCAAAAAGAAGCATAACTATTCAGCTCAAACAGCTTTGGAGCTAGCTGTTGATGAATATCCGAAAGCCAAGCGAACAACTAGCCACAAAAATGGTCGTTGTCTTCCTTGCAAGATTGATGGTACTACTTATCCCAGTAGAGCATCAGCATGCAAGGCCTATGACATGCCAGCCATTACTGTATATTCCAGAATGGAGAGGGAAGGCATCAGCTTTGAAGAAGCTTTAGCTCGTGGCAATAAAGACCGAAAGCATATCATCCCTATCCCTGTGAAATTCAACAAGCTGCATCTCATCAAACACGATATCACTGAGTTGAATCCCGAGCTATCTATTGTGTCTCTCTACAACATGTTACAACGATATAAGTATTTACCTGAATTCTATAAGGCTGCAACGGGAGAGTTCGTTCTCAAAATTGATGAGACATTCTCTCCCATACAGAGACCTTACAATATGTATATTGTCTTTCCTTCATCTGACACAAAGAGTCGTGTCCCTGTGGAAATCGTTGTCCCAAAGCTAATTACATATCATAACGATGAAATGCCCTATAGTCCTTCATTTTTTCAGCGTCTCAATGAATTGAATTTGAAATACATTAATCTAAAACTGGTCTATGACCCACCTAGCAGGACCGTCTCTGCGATATGGGCACAAACTATAAAACAATCTCACGGCCAAATTGCTGATATGCTTCAAACTATCTTTTTTCTGCTTGGCACATGTGGCCGGGTAGTCCAATTCTTTCAAGAGCCTTCTGAATCTGTATGAGGTAACGCTACATAAAAGGAATCCAAGTCAAACCAGTCAGATTTAGCATACTCAGTCCGAAATCTCTTCAGGTAAGACACCGTCACTGGTTCATCTGGCTCTGCCACATCTTCCACTCTGAACATACGGTACGGGGCATATGTATAGTCCTTTTGCGCTACAATTTCCAGCCTATATTTATCACCATATGCTTGAAACTCAAATAAAACAAGCCCAATTACCTCGTTACCTAACGTACGGTGCCGGTTAATATCCTCTATTCGGGGGATGTATTCCTCTGGACGCAGTTCTATCCTTTTCAGACATGTCAAATGTGCGTCTTGCGCATAGACAGCTGGCAGGATTAAGGAGTCCTGATTGATTATCGAATCAAGCTTTATTGATAGCGGAGTATATATAATGGCTGCCGCCAATACTTCTGGCATCTGAAACTTTGTTAAAAGTATTGCTGCGCCACTTTTATCTGATAATCTGGAAAATGATTGTATAATCGCTATGTCTGAGCGGATATTCTGAATTAAACTCATATAGCTTAAATCCTGCCCGGACTCCTCCCCCGCTTCTTGATAGGTTGTTTCCAAACGCAAAAGCCAGTCATCCAGTTCTGCAAAATTACCTGACGATAAAAATCGCAGCACCCTTGATTCAAAATTGCCAACTATATCGTTTGTTAATGGAAGCCTACTTTGATATTCTTCTTCTCGATTCTTCGCTGTTATGGCTACAGGTGCATTATTTGCAGTTACGTTCAGTAGTCCAAAAAGACTTTTTGCTTCAACTCCACCAGTGGATTCAGACCACAACTGCATAGATAACACTACTGATAGAACTAGTACAATCAGTAATGCTACCACAGCCGTAATCACAATCCGCCTCTTCTCTCTGCTCATACCAACCCTCCACAGTGGCGTCAGCTTAATAAGCTGTCCTCATCATCTACAATCCCGTCAAACAGGCTTCCACTATCATCTAAAGGCTCAAAATCAAGGTCGTCCTCTACATCTTGGTTATTTGCCTGGAGGCCTATGTCAGTATCCTCGTCCTCCTTTACGCTCTCATGCGCCGCCAGTTCGATTGCATCCTCAATTGCTTCTTGCAATGGTTCATCACCGACAGCTTCGCCGTCTATCAAATCGCCTCCTAAATCATCCAATTCCTGGCCATCCTCAAAGGCAATCCCATTCTCCCAATGAATCACCGGCTTTGCCTGTTCTTTTGCCTCCTCGAATTTTTCATCGTCAGTTTTCCGCTCATGAGCTTTCACATACTCTCCAATTTCTCTATCCAGTGTCTCATTCAGCGCTCTAGGAATATAAGAAATAATCCCGACCGTCGGCGGTTGAACCGTATTATTCTTTATGATGCAGTACGTAATCTCCCCAAATGGGCGGTAAATCAAGTCTGTTGGCGAATATTTCGCCGTCATCTTCTTCTGCTTTCGAATTGATTCTGTTGGATGCCCAAGTCTATCCAGTCCACCTGTAATCAAGTTAAACCGCTTCCGACTCACACCCACCATGACCTCTTCTTTCTCATATTCTCCAAATTGGTCCGAATAGTATTTTGCATCATCGTAACTGCAGCCGGGGAAAAGGATAACATTTCTTGCGTTTGTAGATACTAGATTCACAAAGTTTCGGCCGTCTCTTCCTCCCCCCATAGCCATTTGCGACCTGGCCTGAGTCGCCAAATGCGAGGCCACACGGTAAGACCTCCCCATTGTCAGCATATCCGCAAAGCCTGGTGTAGAATAGGTCTGAAACTCATCAATGTATAGCATACAGGCACGTCGGGTATTCTCATTCCCAGGTCTACGAAATACCGCTGACTGAAGCTGAAGGATAATAAAATAGCCCAGAAAGCGACTCAGGTCCCGCAGCACTCCCTGTGCTGTGGAGATGCATATCACTTCACCTTCCGCCAGTGCCATGTCAAAATCGATGTCGTTGTGCTCTCCAGCCATTACATCAGGATTCAGTACCTCCCTCAAAAACTCGTTAGAGCATATTTTTGATACCTGAGACCGGATACCAGATGTATTTTCATAGATTTTTGACCGTTCTGGAAAGTAATCGTTTAAGAACCAAGCGGCAATGTCCCGATTCTCAGCCGCTTCTGATTCTGTCCGGGAGTTGATTCGGGAAAATCGCTGAACAATGTCTCTGCCCTGTCCGCCTGAATTTTGGAGCAATCTGCTCAAATTTATCAGCGTTGCGTTCTTTCCCTCAATACCCTCCGATTTATCAAGTCGTTTTAGCACTTTCACCGCATTTCGAACCAACTGCTCATTCAAATCCAGAAAAAAGGTGGGAGAATCCGGATTCAGCATACGGAAGGTAGTAGCAATATTTTCGACCACGTCGATTTCCCGGCCAGCTAACGGATTAAAATGTGGACAATCATCCATCGCCGGGTCAAAATATTTTGCAGGTCTTTTATAATGCTTTGACATCATCTTTATTTTTTGAGCCAAATCCCCTTTAGGCTCCAGTACTATGACCCCAATCTCCTGGTTTTGGATATCTTGGTGAATCATAGGAATCAAAATTTGGGAAGTCTTTCCTGTTCCTGTCGCACCTAAAATCAGCATATGTAGAAAGCGGTCCTTATATGGGAGGACTTCATATCTATCTGGTGCTGCGCCGTCATTTTCTGGTTTCACACTACATAAAACAATATCCCCGGAACGGATACTACTCTGTTCATTGTCTCTTCCCAATTTTAACTCACATTCAATCATACGAAAAAATGCCTTTCCCGTTTCACTAATTGAAAAAACGAAGAATAGCAGTATCACAAGCGCTCCAACAATAAACCCGACAGAGAAAATCGCTCCGCTTCTTACTCGCTTACTCAGATAGAAAAATGGTCCCGCACAGGCATAGGTTATCAGGAGCAAAAATGACGCCTTAACAGTTCGGAGAAATTCTTTTCTCTGCTCCGCTTCGACTACTCCATTAAAAATCGTGTATAATACAACCAAACTACCGGATAACAGCAACTGGATAACAATAAGCGCCGGCCGGAAGAGCAGCGGAAAAATCAATGTGAGCAGAAGCAGAAGCAGCATGCCAATGAAAGGTCCATGAACATATGCTCCTGCTTTTTCTCGGCTGCTGTCTGCAAAATTATATATCGCAGTCAGCATTTTCTCATAGGCCGGCTTCAAGGTATTAACTCTGTCCTGCAGCTTCGTGGTATTTTTCTTATTCAACACAATCTCTCCCACTAATTTTAGATAGTATCATTTTATGTGATATCCAGTTTTTTATCAGGATAATAGAAACTGCCCTCCGTACACATCAAATGCGGTAGAAGAGACTTCTCTATCCTCTAATAGAACGCTTATCTTATGTATTTTTTGAAGCCTGTTGATTTCAAGGGACAATTAGTGTATGATAAAGAAGATAGCGAGGTGTTTGTATCCCAATAGATAGAGGATAACTACTATTTGATTAGTATAGATATTTAGGGGAGAGAATGATATGGCATACCAAAGGCTGTTCGAATCCGATAAAGATTTTAAAGCACGTGCAAAGAAAGAAGCCTTAGAAAAATCTTCTGGTCTTTCGCAAGGTCTTTTTGAATCAGATGAAGCTTATGAGCAACGTGCTTTAAGGGCTGCATTGGAAATAACATCAGGAGTAAGCCAGGGCATATTTGAGTCAGATGAAGCATATCGGCAACGGGCTTCAAAAATTGCATTAGAAAAAACTTCTGGGCGTACTCAAGGTATATTTGAGTCAGATGCGGCATATGAAGAAAGAGCATCACAGGGAGCATTGGAAAACATCTCTGGCGTCAATCGTATATTATTTGAATCTCAAAGCAGTTATCAAGATAGGGCTATGCGTTCACTAGCGGATAATCCGTATGGGCAAAGAGGGTATGTATATCTCACACACGAAGCAAAGCAAACAAAAACCGAGGAAACAAATGTGGAGTATATTCACCCCATTGCAACCCACTCATCATCAAATTCAGAAACAAGCCCCATATTAAAGGGAATTGGAATTGGCTTCTTAGTGGATGTAGGCATTTTTTTCTTAACCCTCGGTGGCTTTTTATTGGATTTGATTTTTGGAAAACAAAACTACAATTTTGTACTTGTGATTCCTCCTGTGATTGGTGGTATCATTGGTGCTGTTAGTTGCTCAAAGAAGTAACTCAAGAGGTACTTAGAGTCTACTTGGGAAGGGAAGAGCCGGGAGAGGAACGATGTCCTTTAAGCGCTAGCTGACCTCATTCTTCCAGAGCTTACAAACTTATTTAGTGTAACAACTATATACAGAAATGCTATATAGGATTACCCTCCCCAAATGCATTTGATTATAATAATAAAGCGTCTCGAACTAGCAATGATAAAGCACGCTTTTCCCCTTTGAACTGCTGCAGTGCTGCGGCGGTTGCCCAATTTATGCCGAACTAAATAATTTAAGGCAGCAAGTGTACTCTTGCTGCCTTTGCTATACTTTAGGATATTTTAACGTCCGCCTGACCTGAACAATAACAGGGAAGTCTCTTCTTCCAAAGGCAAACGCTTAGCCTACTAAAGAGGCCACGACTTTCAACTTCACCTCCGGCTGATTCTCCTTGCAGGTATACATAGTAATCTGCTCTCTCCCATTTTGGGCAAGGCCAGAAGTATCTGTGGTGGCGCAGGTACTGATATTGCTTATAACGTAGGTCCTTGTTCCATAAGCAGTCGTATATGTTACGACATCGCCCATTTTTACATCTTTCAGCTTGGCAAAAGCAGCCCAAGAGGCCGGGCGATTGTGGCCTGCAAATGCAATATTTCCACCCCAACCTGGTGTACAATCGAAATGGGCAATACCCTTTTTCATGTTGGCCTGAGTTGTGCCATCATAGACATACTTGCTCAATCCAATCGACTGGATAGTGAGTTTGCCGATAGCTCCGCCCCTTGTAATAGCGGGCATAGCAGAGGCGGAAGTCGCAATGCCAAAGTAATTGCCCATCACACCGGCATAACCTGGTGCTGTCGCCATAACTCCTCCGGATACCAGTGTGCCTGCTACCAGAGTGTTTGCCGGCACGCCATAGCCTGTGGGCAAAGCACCGGAATTGACCGGAACCGGGATATAAACTGGGGAATATATATTTGTTGTCTGAGATGTAGGCCCGAGCTCATTCGGGAACACACTGGTCTGCGCAATTGCAACATCCACCGCAGTCCCCCATGCGTCTGGATACTCCCCGACTGGCATGTCGAGAGCCGACAGCGGGCCGGACGACACATTTCCTGTAACATTGGTGGAAACTGTACCATCCGCTCCCAGAACAATTTCACCGCTGTTCGCCACATAATCCTGGTCAGTCGATGTTGCTTGGTAGAACGTCTCGCCGGGCACATCACTGTCGTAAGTATACTCCAGAGCACTGACAGGCAGCGCAGATGTCATGAGACATACCGAAAGCGACATGGTCAATATCAAACTTTTTCTTATTGTTCTCATCCGTTTCTCCTTTTCTTTTTTTGACGCTTTATGCGTCAGATTGTGCAGATTTTATATTTGCGCTACACAAGGGCCTTACTCAGAGTCAACGGCGATTTTGTAATCAGTCCCATAGCTCTGCGCAACAACATGTTTTACGATTTTTTTACCGATGCAAATCGTCAATTGCTTCCCAAGCAGTTTGTCAGCCTTTTTCGGTTTTAAAACAATCAAAAAGTGCCGTGATTCTGGTGCTTTGAGATAATCGATATTGATTTCAGGCTTTTTGTCCCACAGAAACACTCGCTGTATCTTCGTATCCTCCCCGGAGTGTTCGTCGCGGCTATAAATTATTGCAAACGAGCTTAGAAATCTTTTGACAAGCTTCACTGCAACCAGGCAAGCAAGCAAAATGCAGGCAATCCCCAACGCAAATAACAGCAGTTTAACCCCGATAACTGTCACAGAGGTTCGCCCATTGCTTTCTTTCTCTATCGTTGTTTGCGTTTTTGGGGTCCTGTCTACAGTAACTGTCGGCTCAACCCCGAGAATTCTCTCCAATAGGCTGGGCTCCTTCACCACAATTGGATAGCCTCTGTAAACTAATGTGTATCTTACTGTGTCTGCCACACCGTATGAAACAACTCCGCTATATTCTACCGAAGCTGTGTAGCCGTCATTCTTGCGGCTCGATGTACCACGTTGGTAAGTAACCGTCGCTTGATACCCTACAGGAACACTGCCACCCTCCGGGTCAGGCAGCTCTGTCCAGCTATGAGTTGCGTAGCTCCAGGTGTATCCGCCTTCACTGACAGACTGAGGGATAATCCCATCGTCATTGTACTCATTGGTATAGCTTTTCTGAATACTTCGAGTGCCCTTTATCGTTCGCTCGTTGACAGGAGCAAGCTCCAACGTACTGGGATTAACATACAGTGTGCCTTTATACCCATCTCGTTCATATTCTATTGATGCCTGCATGCTTTGGATTGCCTCTTCTCGCGCCGCAGCTTCTCTTGTCTCTTTAAGTGGGATTTCAACTACATCTGTAACTTCCTTTTCCAGCCGCTCTGTCCCTTCATCCTTTGTGATGCTAATTAGTTCATACGAAAAGCCGTTTTGCTCAAAGTCCTCCTTAATTAGTGTCTCCGGCTGCGTATCAATAGACACCTCATAAATTTGTGTTAACGTCTGCTCCCCGTTGATTTCAGCCTCTGTCTGTGAAATAGGGACATCCATCGCAAATGCCTGCGTTGTCATAAGAAGCACCAGCGATAGCACACCAAAACTCTGTCTGATTGCTTTCTTCATCTCTTAGCCACTGCAGCGCAATGGCATACACCTCCTGCTCTATAATCTACCTCGCTCCCAATAAACTGCCAGGTCAAGCTATAGTATGCAGTGGATACAGCATCTATCAGCTGAACTCATGCGAGTTAAACATACACACTGGAATGGCGCCCCCAGCATCCGGGAGTCGCCTTCTATCTTGTACTTCATTAACTGTCTCTATTTAATCTTCTGTTCAAATTTTGTAAGAGTTAAATTTATCCTATAAGTAAAAGTCCGAACTTCCTTACTGGAAATTCGGACTTTTGGGTAAGCCTTGCCCTCTACATTATATACCGTTCCTATTGGGTGATTAGCTCAATTTTCCACCCCGCCTTTAGCCTGTCCATGACTCCCGCAGACAAACGAATGCTTTTTCGCAAAGGGAATCTTTTATTCCCCTCTGGTGTTTTGAGATATACAGGTACTGTGCCAGGGTGCAATTCAATCAGTTCCAACACCTCCTCCTGGCTTTGCCTATTCGTCACCGTAATGAGAAGCATCTGTTTCTTCAGTTGGCGCAATTTCCCCTGAGGCATAACTGTATCCACAATAATTTGTTTCCCATAGGTCTCGTCACCCTGAAATCGGCCATAGATGCCTATAATGGACTTCTCTTCCAGATGTGCCTGTGCTGTTTCAACTGCGGACGGGAAAACAACACAACGTATGCCCTGAAATTGGTCTTGAAGCTCAAAATTGTACATCACATCATTATTTCTTGTATACCGTCTCAATAATCCTTTTACCTGACCAACCACAAACACATTTTTAGAAATATCGCTGCCCTCAGTTACAAGGTCAGTGATTGTTATCAGTTTTTGCTTCAAAGACTTATCCATCGCCTGCAAGGCTATATTGACTGGATGCCCAGAGAGATAAACTCCTAGACTCTCATATTCCCGTTGTAGTAAGTCATCCTCCGCATATTCACTCATATTTGGAACTATCAACTCATACTGCGCTCCGCTAAATAAAGAATACTGGCCAAGGGTACGTTCAACTGCGCTTTTCTTATAGTCTTTGACAACTAGTTCTGCCAATGTACGCAACTCTCTCTTATTCATACCGAAAGAATCAAGTGCCCCTGAAAAAATAAGTTTCTCCAGATGCTGGTTACTCAGTGGCTCACCTGCGTCTGCCGTCCTATCATACAAATCCTTTAGGTCTTTGAACTGACCATGTACACTTCTTTCCTTGATAATAGATTCTGCAGCCTTATTTACATTAGCAATTCCAAGTAGCCCAAATCGTATTCCGCCTTTCTCCGTCTCTACAGAAAATAATTCCTTCGAGCGATTGATATCAGGTGGCAGTAGTTTTATCCCTCTTCGAACCGCCTGAGCCAAATATCCTTTGACCTTTTCTGGATTATTGATAAAAGCGTTCAACATGGCCGCATAAAAGTGGATTGGCCAGTGGCAACTCATGTAGGCTGTGATATATGCAACAAAAGCATAACACGCCGCATGAGAGCGATTAAACGCATATCGTGCAAATGCATCCATCTTTCCCCAGATAGCTTCTGCCACTTCTTCACTAATCCCATTTGCAATACAGCCTGGTGCATAGTTTTTATCTATTCCAGCCTCAAAAGCTTCCCGATTGCCATGGACAAAGACCTCATGTTCATGCTGCATAACCGCTTCTTTCTTCTTACTCATGGCCCTTCGCACTTCATCGGCCCGACCACCCGTAAACCCGGCCAGTTTTTGTACGATGCTGATGACCTGCTCTTGAAACACAATAACACCGTAGGTCACACAGAGCAATTCACGAAGGGACTCATGGTCGTAGTGTACAGCACTTTGGTCCCGCATACCCTTAATATAGTCTGGGATTGAGTCCATCGGTCCTGGCCGGTATAGCGCAACAGCGGCAATCAGGCGTTCAAAGCATTGATGCAATTCACTATCGGGCAGTTCATTGATATCAACAAACATATCTTTGATAACTCGTGTCATTCCTGGTGATTCAAGTTGAAATACTCCCGCCGTCATTCCACTTCCCAGCATCTGATACGTCTTTCTGTCGGTCATTGGAATATCCTGATACCGAAACTTTGGCCCTGACGCCCCAATTTCTTTCAGCACTGCGTTCAGACCATAATCCGACACGACCCCATCACAGACCTCGTGAATAACAGTCATATTTCTCAGCCCAAGAAAATCCATTTTTAGTAAGCTTAAGTCCTCACATTCGGACATAGATACTTGAGCTGTAACACCTTTTTCTCCTGTCAACTCATCTAGTTCCATCGACGTTGGTACCCAATCACTGACTACCCCGGGAGCAATTAGAACACCACAATTATGTGCCACAATACCGTTCGCAAGGTAGGAACTATCATTTTCTACTGTAAGATTGTACATCACCTGCCCTGTAGGGACAATTCTTTCCGTAATTGATTCTATAGGCCTTTCAAAGAACGAGCCTGCTTCAAATACGATTAGCTTCTCCTCACTTGGTTTGATTCCTGCCGTAGGCTTCCACACTTTATAGGTTTCAGCGCCTTGGCGCTGCAGCACCAGCAGGGGGTGATTTCCTGTTACTGTCGTCACTTCACTGTTCCCATCAAGTAAGATATCATACACTTTCACTGCTATACTGGTCATGGTCCGAACAACTCGCTGATATCGTCCACGATGCGTCATTACAAATTGTCCTACAAGGACCTTTTCAATAGGAATTGCACCTATAACTGTCGTGACTAAAGTACCTGCTTGAAAGCACGCATGTTGAGATGAATGCCGTTTACAGCCCTCAATCGTCTTTGCTACATCAATGATGCATCTACTTACTTCATTGCGCTTATATTCATCCATCAACTCAGGATTTTTTTCAAACGCCTTATCAATTGTTATTTTGGGCTCCGAGGGAATCATTTTGGCTAAGTTATTTCCCACGCTGGTGGGGTATCCCATAACTCGTGTTACATCCTTAATTGCCATTCTGGCTCCCATTGTCCCAAATGTAATGATATGACTTACATTTTCCTCACCATATTTTTGGCAAACGTACTGATATACCTCATTGCGACGCGTATGCTCAAAATCGATATCTACATCTGGCATACTGACTCGCTCAGGATTTAAAAACCGCTCAAACAGGAGATTATACTCAATAGGGTCTAAGTCTGTGATACCCAAGCAATATGCTATCAAGGACCCGGCGGCTGAGCCACGGCCTGGCCCTACATAGATACCTTGTTTTCTGGCATAATTGATATAATCCCAAACCATTAGAAAGTATGGCACAAAGCCCATTGCCTTAATTACACTTATTTCATACTCAAACCGTCTGTTATATTCATTATTTGTAATCTTTTTGGTGCCTTGAAAACGTTCTTGAAAACCTTCTCTGCATAAGAAATTAAAATAGTCATCTTCGCTTTGGAACGAAGCGGGAATAGGATAGGCAGGAATATTGACATCGCCTAAGTTAAGGGACACATCACATTTATCAGCTAAATCCAAGGTCGCATCCAGTGCCTCCGGATAGTCAAAAAATAGCTTCTCCATTTCCTCAGATGAATGAATATGGTATCCAGTCCCAGGGAATGTCATATGCTTTTCTTCCAGTGTCTTTTGCGTCTGTATACATAGAAGCACCTCATGAGCCTGACTATCTCCCTGATTAAGGTAGTGGGAATCTGTTGTTGCAATATAGGAAACTCCATGACTTTTTGCCATCTGAACGAGGACTGGTGTTATTCTATCTTCCTCTGGGATTCCATGTCTCTGAATCTCAATGTAAAAGTCATTTCCAAAAATACTAATATAACGTTCCAGCGCCTCATTTGCCCTTTCCTCTTGACCATTCAGTAAATATCTCTGAATGACACCTGCCAAACATGCCGATGTCGCTATTACCCCTTCATGATATCGATTTAGCATTTCCCAGGTAACATGTGGTTTCCCCTTAAAGTGCTCGCTGCCTTCTGAACATAACTTTAGGATATTGTGGTAGCCAACAAGATTTTTTGCCAAAAGAATCAAATGGTTTTTCTTCAGGGCACCATCCAAGTCCTCTACATATGCCTCAAATCCAATAATTGGCTTTTTCCCTTTTGCAGTCATTCCTTTATAAAATTCCAGAAATCCGCATAATACTCCATGGTCTGTTAATGCTCCTGAGTACTCAATTGCATCTACTATCTCCGAAACCTTTGCTAAACCATCTAACAGGCTATTGTCTGAATGGCAATGCAAGTGCGCATATCTTATCACTTCTCCCTCTGTTTCCGACTTCATTCTGACTTTATAGTTATCACGCCCCAAATTAGCCAGATTACACTTCTTAATTGGCACCTGCTTTCCTTCAGCTTCGATTTTCCACCCATCTTCAGTACGTACAAGTTCAACGATGACTCCGTGCTTGCGTGAGACTGGTTCTACTGCTTCAATTTTCACTTTTCACACTCCTTCCAATTTTTCCTCCATAAGTTTTCCCTGTAGTATGCGGAAGGGGTGGTTATTATAATAAAAGGCAGCCTTGCGTTACCGCAGAGCTGCCGGGTCCATACCAGCTTTTATTAATTCTTCAGTTACCTTCTTTCTAAAATCCTTGATAATATAGTGTACCATTGGCTGGGAAATACCAGCCTTTTTTGCAATGTATGCCTGTTTTTTCTCTCTATAGTAGTCCTGCACAACGCTCCTTCTATTATCTGGAAGGTTGCCAAATACACGTGCTGTAATCTCCACAATCTCATAGTTTAAGACGGCATCTTCCGGCGATATTGTTCCACTGTCTATAACCTCTATTATCAAAACCCCATTTTCCATTTCCTCATCAATAGAACTAACCCGACCATCTTCCGCTCTTTTTTTTGCTTGACTGCTTCGAAACAGTTCTTTCATTCGAGTCTTGGCAACCATACATGCGTAAGTGGACAGTTTTGCACCTCTCCCCGGCGTCCATCGCTTCAACGCTTCCCAGCATACTAACCGAAGCTCTTGCATCACATCCTCACAATCCATACCTGGAATCTGGTATGTCCTTGCCAGTTTCCATAGTAATGATTCATTTTCGCTAAGCCACAATTCAAAGTTCATGTTTCCCTCCTGTGTACACCCTCGTTGAAACATACCCAATTGGGCAGTTTCTATTTTGTACTACGGAGGGAACGCACTTGTTCTACTTTACAAGTTCAAAGGATTTCCTCCATTTCGCTTATGAGTAAGCTAGCCAAACATTCAAATAATCTGGTTACTGTGCGTTCCCAACGTTCTTCTTTACTATCTTTATCCTCCCTTCCGCGCCTCAATACTGAGCAGCCTTTTAGAATAAAAAATCAAACCCTGCCTTCCGCATCTCATAAATGAGCTTTGCTCGAATCATTTTGTACATATTTGATATTTTCGCCTGAGAGCACCCCATCAATTTTGCAATGGCCACTTGTGTCTCCCCATTCAGTGACCTAGTCAAAACTTCCCGTTCCTGTCTGCTTAATCGCAACTCTATTAGCTCACGCAGGTACTTTATTGCTTCCTGATACTCAAGCCGCTTATCAACTGCCATTTGCGGCTGATGTAGCCAATCCGTTTGGCTAGTATCAATATTTTCATATCCAAGCGATGACTGTCCATCTAAAGTTTCTGTACTGGAAAATGGAACAACCACCGCACTTCTCTTTTGCGCCTTATCACTGCGAATTTGCATGTTTATTTCATTCTTTATCGCTCGATATACATATCACTCAAAATCTTTGCTCTAGTCGCAGATGTTCCAAGGCCTACTGCTTCCTTCAGAATACTGCGTTGATTTGTATCTGAAAGACTTTTTCCCGCATTCTGCATCGCCGCAATCAATGTACGTGGCGTATATCTTGCTGGCGCCTTGCTCCAGCCTGATGTGATAGCCGTGTCTTTGAGTATTACAATATCTCCTTCCGCAATATCAGGTAAAATGATATTCTCCCTTTTGGCCCTATACAGCTGTACATAGCCTTTATCTGTCACAACAATCCCATCGCATCGAAACAGATTTTTTCCAACCTGCACCAAAACTGCTGTTGTATCTGCTTTATATGGACCCATAAAAATTGCGACAAACTGCTTTGCAGTCAGGAGATATAACTTTTTTTCATCATTGGACAATGCTTGCCATGGCGGAGCATCTTCTGTTGGAATGATTGCATGATGGTCCGCTATCTTACAATCATCAATGTATACTTTTCCGGCCACCACTCTTGCGATGTCCTCTTGTGTGACAGCCTGGGCAAATAGACCAATATCAGGAATGCTATATAATGCTTTCAGATGGTCTTGAAGCTCTGGAACCATATCCACTGGCAGATATCGTGAGTCAGTCCTTGGATATGTGATATATCCACTCTCATATAACTTCTGTGCCACTTCCAAGGTCCGGTCCGGCGTCATTTTATATGCTAGATTGGCCGATTTCTGTAATTCAGCCAGAGAAAAAAGCGTCGGAGCAATCGCTTCCCGCTGCTCCTTCTTTACTCTTACTATTTTTCCCGTTTTTTTAAGTGAATGTTGAATCGACACTGCATCTTGCTGTGTTCTGTACTTACTCTCTTTAAATTCCGGTGCAATTAGATTGAGCGTATCTAATAACTCCCCCTTCTGAGTTTCAAATTGAGCTTTGACCTCCCAGAACTCTTCCGCCTTGAAATTTTGAATTTCCAGCTCACGGTCTACCACCATTCTTAATGTAGGAGTCTGAACCCTGCCAATTGCAACTGTCATTTCTGTAGAGAGACTTGCTGCTCGTGAAAAGTTCATCCCCACGAGCCAGTCAATCTGAGCTCTGCGTTTTGCCGCTTCTCGCAGCCCATCAAAATAATTTGATGGGAGCAACCCCTGCAGCGCCGAAGCAATTGCGCGTTGCACATTGCTGCTTGCCCAGTATCGCTTTACAGGAAGGCTTAATTTATAGGTCTCATAGAATGACCAGAAAATGAGTTCCCCCTCCCTGCCGGCATCACAGGCATTTATCAGAAAATCATAACCGCCATTTTCAATTTTCTTATAAAGCTTATCTGCTGATGGCTTATCTACCACCTTATATTCAAATATCCTGGGGAACATTGGTAACTGTTCTGCCGACCACGGCGAACCCCAACCGGCATCTATTTCATGCGGCTCTTTCAATCCCATCAGATGACCATGGAATGCGGCAAATTCCAAGCTGTCTGGATAGCCTTGCATTTGATTATACACAGCTTGAATTGCCTGCATTACCGACGGCTTTTCTGCAATTAAAAGTCCCCTCAAATCATAATTACCCCCTTGTTCTGAAACACCTGTGTTTTGCTTGTGGCAGTTATATGCCAGATTAGACCGGCTTATAAAATCGACAGTTTATATTTTCCCGTGACAAGCCGTATCACAACATATAGAGGACAATATAGTGGGGAGGGGAGTGGCGATTGTGGTTAAGACAGGTAAAATTCCGGCAGATACATCTTCATTTGCCTGTACTTCAATCGCCAAAGTGAAAAAAATCACCTACCAAGAAAAAAAAGACGGTTACACCATCTTTATCGGGCAAATTCTTATAAAACGAAGACGTGGGCGCGGCTACAAAGCGACTGGTGAAACGAAGATGTACCTTGGCAACTTTACTGCCATCTATATCAATGATATTTTCGAAGTCCAGGCCCATAAAGTCGAGAATCCTTACTATGGCGAACAGTACCAGGTCATAACCTATCACCGCATCTATCCTGGTACCTTAGATGAATTAAGGACCTTCCTCTTATCCCGAAAAATTCGGCTTGGGCCAAAACGAGTTGACCTGCTCCTTGACAAATATGGTCTTGATACGCTTCTTATGATTGAGCGTGACCCACATGCTTTTGATACCTTGCCTATACCATCCTCCTACGCCACCGCCTTACAGAAAGAAATTATTGAAAGCCGCACATTTGAGGAAACTCTTGTGCTGCTTCAAGCATGTAATTTAGACCACAGATACGCTATGCCACTCTTCTCAAAATATCATGAAGAGACCCTCACCCACCTGCAAAAAAGCCCATACGCCCCTTATTTGGACGGCATTATAGATTTCAGGACCGCAGACCAGCTGAATCAGGCTTTGGGCCACCCCTACAACTCTAAAATGCGAGTTGCGATGGCGGTTTATGCTGCCTTGAAATATGACTCAGAGCGAGTTGGCAATTTGTATCTAAACAGAAGCTGCCTCTGCGCAAAATGCGAGGATTTCTTAGAACGGCAAAAGACATGGTATGAAAATAGCCAACCATTCACAGCAATAGAATATGAACAAGCACTCGTATACCTTGTAAAACGGGAACTGATTTGTGTTGATACATCTATTGACGCCGGGGACCCTCCTATATACCTCTTCTATAACTTTACGAATGAGACGAATATTGTAAAATATCTTCAAGGCATCCTTGGTGGTGAAAAACAATTCTCTTATTTGCCCTCAGATGTACAGGATTTTTTGCTTTCCTATGAGAAAAAATCCAACTTCTCGCTCGCTTCAGGTCAACGGCAGGCAGTTATCATGGCTTTGTCCAACCCTGTCAGCATTCTGACTGGTGGCCCCGGGACAGGAAAGACACAAACCATCAATGCCATCATTTCTACCATCGAGGCACTCACTCCCTCCGCTAAAATAAAGCTCGCGGCTCCAACCGGCAAGGCTGCCAACCGAATGGCAGAACTGTCTGGAAAAAGTGCCTGTACCATCCATCGATTAATTGGATTAGGCTCTTTCCAGACAAAATCAATTCAACCAGGCCAGCTGGATTGCGATTTCCTTGTCATCGATGAATTCTCAATGGCTGATGCCTATTTGACCTACCGTTTGCTTTTATCCACATCAACAAAGACCCGAATCCTGTTTGTCGGTGACTATGACCAGCTTCCTTCTGTGGGACCAGGACTGGTATTACGTGACTTCATCAATTCCGGATGTATTCCCTTTACGCGCCTAAGTACAATATTCCGCCAGGACCAAAAGAGCCGAATTGTGGAAAACGCCCACCGAATAATAGTCAGCACATCTACTCGTACATGCCGGTCTTTAAAGTGCGCCAAGCAGCCCAATGGCGATTTCTATTTTATTGAGGCAACAGACCCAGAAATAATTCTAAAGACAATTCTTTACTCTATAAAGAGATTGCTCCGAAGCGGTAATTTTGAAATTGACGATATCCAAGTCCTCTCCCCGCTCCGAAAACCCATTCTCGGTGTTGATACATTGAATACGCTTTTGCGGGAGCGACTTAATCCACATACACAATCCCTCACTTTCCAAAACCGGGAATTTCGGCTTGGTGACCGGGTCATTCATGTCATTAATAATTATGAGCTTGCAGTATTTAATGGGGAAACGGGAATCATAAAATCTATAGGATATCAGGCAGATAAGTCAGTTGAAGTCTCCTTTCCACATCAGGATGTTTGGTATTCAATTAAAGACCTGGAGCAATTGGAGCTGGCCTACGCCACCTCTGTACATCGGGCACAGGGGTCCGAATTTCCCGTCGTTATCATGCCCGTACATGAGACATTAAGTACTGCTTTGAACCGCAATGTATTATATACTGCAATTACCAGGGCCAGGCAGATGCTGGTTCTGGTCGGTAGTAAGACGGCCCTCGCTGCAGGCATCCACAAAGATATGACCCTTGAGCGTAATTCAAATCTCTCTCTGCGGCTAAAAAATATATCAATGATTTCAAACGCCACTCTCTAGCATATCAAAAAACAATATAAATAAGGTTGCCTCTCCCCCAACATTTTTAAATATCTCCCCTCCTATATGCATAAAACAGCCAAAGCATTTTTTAGGAGGAAAAATATTATGTCGTTGGAAACCGTAAGAGAGTGTGGCCGAAAAGCATTTGCTCAAAAGTCTCTTCCTGCAACCACAAAAACCTCTTCGCTCCATTGGGTCATGCTGGAGGCAATGCATTTGATAAAATTTGACCCGATAGCTGCTACAAAGGCTGACATCCAGGTCGCCTGCCAAACCGCCTTTGACACTAAGGCGCAAAAGATGCTCCCTTTTGAAGCGGATTCAGAACGCAGACGTATGACGTTCTTAATTGAGCGCTGGGCTGACTGGGAAAAACACACCGCAGACTGGATTTTATTGGCATCGGATTTGACCCAAACAGTGTCTTTCGCCGGAGCGGACCACCATGTCAAAATCGACATTCTGGTTCGAAGGCATGATTGTATCGAAGCTATCCGATTTCGTTACAGCGCACCAAGAATGAAATATAATGGACGTGTGAAGGACACAATGCCTTCCAAAAACCCGGAACTCCTCTTGCTGCAAACAGCCGGAGAACAAGCAGTCCTATCTCTTAAGTGTAATCCCCAAAATGTACCTATCTACGCCTCTTTCTACCATATGAAGGGAAAGAAAGATACCGCCAGAGAATTGAAACTTGAATATGACGATACCCCTGGAACAAACATCATCACCCATTCTTTCTCCCAATCTGAACGTAAGCAGTTAAACAATGAGTTTTCCAGCAAACAGGCTGACCCGGCCATGCTTTCCTGCGATATAAAGACCTGCCGGGACTGCACATGCAACGACCTGTGTTATGCCGAATTTGTACCCCATAAATTGGAGGAAGCCCCCGACACCGAGTTGAAAAAAATACATGACATCAGCCTGACCCCAAGTCAACAGGAGTTCGTCAACTTTGACGACGGCATCTTACGGGTGAATGCTGTCGCTGGCTCCGGAAAAACGACCGTCGTCACTTTGAGGACCATTGCGCTGATTGAAGAGGGTGCCGACCCAGAAAAAATACTGATGGTCACCTTTACTGACAAGGCGAAAAATGAAATGAAGCAGCGCCTGAAAGCTTATGCGGAGGGAGATGCTTTGAAGGCGGAAAATCTTCCTGTTGAGAAAGTACAAATCGAGACCTTTAACTCTTGGGGACAAAAAACCATTGAACAATACTATGACAAACTCGGCTTTACCGTATCCCCTGTCTTGGTTGACGATGTTATCAAAAAAGATATTATCGTACAGCTCTTAGAAGCACACCAGAATCTGCCACTTGACTACCGAAATCCATTCATGAACACAATGAGCGCTCAAGGTGCCGTCACTACTATGGTCTCCATTATCGACACCCTTAAGGCAAACCATGTGGAGTCGGTCAATGATGTCATGTCCGTAGTATCCCGCTACTCGTCGTATGCTTCTGAATTGCTGGATATGTATCAGGAGTATAACGCAGCGCTGGTCAGTCTCAATATGCTGGACTATGAGGACCAGCTGAGATTATTGCTTCAATTGCAGTCTCTTGGCATTTTCTCCACACTGCCCTATGAGCATGTAGTGGTTGATGAATTTCAAGACAGTAATAAGAACCAAATCGACATTATCGTCCAACTCGTTCAAAATTGCAAAACAATCCGCAGTCTGGTCGTAGTTGGCGATGAGTTGCAAGCCATCTACGGGTTCCGAAATGCGACACCGGAAAATTTGGTGGAGTTTGGCCAGTACTTCCCCCATATGGAGGACATTCCTCTTGCAGATAACTTCCGAAGTGAAACTCCGATTATCTCTTTGGCCAACCATATTATTAGTCAAACCGCCCGTATCCCCAAGATAATCCAAAGCCATAACACTGCTGCCGGGCTTCCTCCTGCTGTCATTGCCATTGATGCTGTCTCAGCCGAGCAAAAGCTTTTTACAAAACAAATCCAAAAACTCATTCAGAAGGACGGTATGGCCCCTTCTGATATTGCTGTCCTTACTAAGACCCGAGCTGAACTCATCAAGTACCAAGAAGCGTTTGATAAGGCAGGTATTCCCACCGTCCTGCGTGTCCCCAAAATCATCGGTGATGAGCCATACGTAAAGGCCATCATCTCCTTGGCGCACTTTTTCAAAGACTCAAACAATATGCAGGACTTTGCACTCTATGCAAAATCATTGGGCCAGGACCCCTTTGATATCAATACCCTGCAAGCAAGTGCAAAAGCTGTGACAAATGGTCTCGCCCAATTCTCAACTGAAGCGGCGAAGATTTCCTATTTTCTTCAGCTTATTGACCATTGCAGACAAGATTACGTCGCCGATAGTTTTATCACCTCTATGTGCGCGAAAGGCTTTCATACTCTTAACAACTACCTTCAATACTGTATGAAGTACCGCCTGTACAATACGAAGGAAACCATTTCCTCTTCCCGTGAAGATGCTGATTGTGTCTCTCTTATCACTGTACATTCCGCAAAAGGCCTTGAATGGGACACTGTGCTTCTCTCTCTACGAGGATTCCGGTACTCCCGTGAGGAGGAGCGACTTCTGTATGTCGGCGTCACAAGAGCTAAAAAAAGATTGCTGGTCACTTATACTGACAAGCAGCAGGCTTTCATGAATCTTCTGTATCCCTGATTTGGTGGTCACTCAAACAAAAACAGAATATAAATCTAAAAATAGAGGTAGCAATCGTTTCAGATTACTACCTCTTATTCTGTCAAATGGGGAAAATATATAGTTGTCTCATCACACATCTACAGTGACTTCAAAGGTTCCTGTCTGTGGCTCTTCAAACTCTTCACACATTATTGCATACTCAATCTCAAATTTACCCTGCTTCGTAACAATCAGGCAAAACTTATCGCTCTCATACATTCGAGTGTGTAGAAGTTTTTTAATATAGACTTCCAATTCTCCATGAGCCTCTTTGATACTGAAGTCATTTCTCTCCAATGAAATAGCCGAGGAGAATCGCTGTCCCTGGACCTGAAATCGATTGCATTGTTCGCTTATTTTAAGTACAGCCTCCAGCCCTGGGTAGCGCCCTGCCCAGAGTCCCGACTGCCTATAATAATCCGCATCCATCGCCTTCCTGACCGGGTCCTCTGGCATATCCAGTTCCTCAGGCTCACGGACACATGCGCAACCATTTTCAGAATACGCAAGGAGTTCTGATGGCAAGAACAGAGTAATATAAATGGATGTCCCTGGTGCGTTTCCAATATTCTCTAGAGACAGATAAACCTTATGGTTGTTCTCCTGTACATTTTCATATAATCTTTGCTGTCTGTTAAACTCGTCAATCAGTTCTTGGTCCGGCAGCGCCTCATTGTATTGGCGAATGTCTTCCAACGTCACTCCGTCAATTAAATCGTCCTCATCATATGGTCTTGACCAAACCAGCCCTTGTGGATGTTTGTAGACATACGAAAGAGAAGCATTATCTTTACTTGTATTGTCCCTTAACAGTTCAAGTTTGAATTTTGGGGTTTTCTTCATGACCTTCAACCTCTTCGCCCACAACCTTTCAGCTTGGTCGATATCGGCACTCTTATTAATATCAGTATTTGATTCTCCAACTCTGGTATAGATATGGTACGCCTTGACACGCTTGCCTTGGTCTGTATAATCTTCATCAAGATAGTAAGGCGTTTTGTCCGTATTTTTTATCAGAAGCACATCGATTGTCTTCCCACAAATGAAAATTGTTTGAAATTCCAGCTTTGGCCTCACCCCACCAGCAATTTTTTTGTCTTTGAGAAAATTGGTATAGTAGTTTAAATTCCGCCTGTTTTCATTTCCCTCCACCCCAACGATTTCAAATGTCCTGTCCTGGACACCAAATATTATCATACCGTCATAAGGTGTCAAGTTATTTGCCATACATAAAATATCATGCAGCAACGAAGCCTTATTTTTATGAAAGTCAAGTTTGAAGTCCCAGTATTCTCCTTCCATCCTTGAATCAATCAATGCTGTGACAATCTTCAGTAGCTTTTCATTTTCCATATGTTCTTCCCCACTAGTTCTATTATATCTTTACCTTCATATGGTTTTGGATTGCCTATTTAAAAGTATAGCACAGCAGAGGGAATCTGGTCAATTTCCTGAAAAATTAAAGTTTAGGGCAGCAATCTTAAATGACTGCTGCCCCGTTTATTCCGTGCTCTTATATACGCACTCCACCTCAGCTTCTATTCCCAATTGAATTGGCTAGTCGACTCTTCAATATCATCTGCCAATTCTCGGACATCATCTTCAAAGCTGATTCCAGAAATATCAGGTATTTCGGCATCTCCCCTCGACTGAACCTGCTCCTGTTTTGTAGATGTACTTCCCAAACTGGGGAGCGGATTCGGTATAGACGCTTCTTCTCCCTGACCCCCGCTGGTTTCAATACTCGTATTAGGGCTAGGGGTCGCAGTGCTAGGCATGATAATGCTTTGAGAGGGCCGGCCAGTTTCTTCAATTGAGTGCCGGTTTTCTTGTGTTACTGGCGCAATATTTCCATATGCGATAGAGTTCTCCCCGGTCTGCGCCACATTATCCCCCTTCGCCTGGGCATTAAGGACCTTAACCGCCTGCCTTGGGCTAATTGTTGCTGAACGGACCGTCTCCTGGACTAATTCCCCATCCTTTGACCTAGTCACCGCTTCAAACCCGCTTCCAACACGTCTAGGCGGCTCAACAACCCGATAACTTAATCTCTCATATCCTGGCATATTGGGTGTCGTTACGGATGCAGTGCTTTGCATTACACTAAAAGAAGGCACCATAGATGCTGACTGTTTTCCTTGACGGGAAGCTCGAATAGATTTCCCTGCCACACTTATGCTGGTACCTGTTGCCTGCTCAAATACACTCTTATCAATATTAACGCGATAGTTCCCGGTCGCCTGCCCTGACTTCATAACTGGCGAGACTGCGATTCCTGTCTGCGACACAATTTCCTGCCGTTCTTCAGCCGGTAGCGTGTCAAGCATCTGAGCATATGCTCTAATTTCCTGACCATAAGCGGTGTCTCCATCAACATCGAACTGCATTCTCTCTTTCTGGTCCATAAGGTTTGCAATTCCCGCTTCCTGCTGGCTTTGCGCACCAAGAACAGAATCTGTCATATCCCTACTTGCATCATAAGCAGACTCACCGTTTTGGTATAGCGGATTTGATACCAGTTCGGCTGGGCCGTTGTAATCTTCTGAGAACAACTGAGAAAAGTCATTAAAACTGCCCGGCCGCTGACTCCCCTCTTTGGATACATCCTCTTCATCCTCAGTTTCGGAGGGCGATATGCCATCAACTCCATATGCGCATATCATCTTTCCGCCTTGCTGTAGTTCTTTACCAATACCCCAGCCTGTCGCCGCAGAAAGACCTCCACCAATCGCACCTAAAGCGATACCACCACCGATAGCTGCCGTTCTTCTCAGAACGACACCTTTTCCTCCAGGTTGAGCTATACTCATTGGAGAATCCGACACCCGGCCTTGCCGCTGTAGCTCTAAATCACGTTTCATCACATCATTTAGAGAGCCTATCGCCTGCCGTGCCATGGAAGCAACAGGCCTTTGGATAAACTCTCCGCCACCAGTACCACCTATCTCACCGTGTCCAAAAGATGCAGTCTGGCCACCTCCCTGAGTAGCGTTAGAATCAAGGGAAAAGTCAGTTTGTGCATTTCCTCCCACTCCAGATAGGTCTGCTTCTTTTTCAGGCCCAGCTGACATATCTGTTTGTCTCTGGATTCCATCTGTCTGTGTACCGCTACCAGCTTTTACTCCCAGCTTTCCAGCCACCGCATGGGCCGTCGCACCACCTGCTGCCGCAAGGGCTCCGCCGGCTATACCGGATGCAACACCTGTTGTAAAGTTCTTTGCACGGCCTGCCGCCTGCTCGCCCCAACTGCCGGCGCTTCCAAAAAACAGGCCCCGTATGACACTAGTGAAGGGAATTGTTGCGTAGAATAGCATAATATTATCAAACGCATGTGTCCCAACCGGGAACAATAATATAATGGCAAAGACAAGTGCATGAATTGGTTGGATGAAAATATTAGCAAGCAGTTCCTTCGACCAGTTGGTCACCATAGCTTTTCGTTTATTATCAAATGTTGCTGACACGACACAGATAGGTGCTATTACAATCAGTACCGCAACTGTCAGTGAACGAAGCAGATAGAAAAAATTATAGTAGACATCAATACCAAAGAAGAGTACTTGTACCACTATCCCCGCCAGGGTCCCAGAGCCTGCAGATGCCACATTCCGTAAATTTACAATCGTCTCTCCCTGCAACGCCGATTCCAATATGCCAGTTAGATTATAGGAGAGACTTAGTAGGATTTGTAATGCGACTGGTAGCAGGGCTAATGTCAGGGCCACCACGATAATATCCTTTACCTGCTCCCAGGCGTGGAGGCGCCCCATATAGTTCATCGTCGATGTTGCTCGTTTAAGTACATTGTTGACAATAGAGTACAGCAGACTAAGTATTGCCACCAGTTCTGTCAAAACGAAAAACATCCAAATGACGGGTTCCCATGATGTCGGAAAGACCCCATGGACATAAGAAGATGAACCTCTCAGCCCAGTATTGTAGATAAGGTCATCTATTTTCCACAGTCCTAATGCGCTCTTAATGCCGGTCAAGAGACTGGCAAAAAGCTTAACCAGAACATTTTCCATCTGCGTGGGGGCAGACGCATAAACATTCATGGAATTGACCGCATTATCGCCTTCAAGCAGGAAATTATTGAAGGCTTCCACAGTGAGCATGTCCCAATTGACAAATGCCGCGTCATCACTACTTGTTAGTTGTGGTAGATTTCGCGGGAGGCTTCTCCCTGTAATGGGGACATACCCTTTGGGGATACGGACCAGCAGATAATAAATGTCACCATTAGTTGTGCGGGCCTTTATATAGTCGGAACCCTGTGCTGTCTCATCATAGAGTCTTAAGCCAGCTGAAAGCAGCTCGTCTGTATTCGTTTTTGAAAAAGTCACCGAGCCGACGCTCCCTCCATTTGCCGCTGCGTTCAACAATGACGCCATCTTACCCTCAAATTCGGCCAAGTCTTGAATCCCGCTCCTGTCAGGCCATGCCAACTCAATGGCCTGCTTCAAATCATAAAGTAAAGCATCACGCACCGCTTCCGCTCGTGCCTGGTCAGCATCTGTCGCTCCTGGTGACCGACCAAATATCAAGAATCCTTTATTGATGGCCGGAAATGTCAACACTAGTTTATCGCTACGTGCTGTGGTTAACTGACGTTCTGTTGTACCAAAGCCAGTAATAACCGCTTCCATCTTCCCTATGCTATCCGAACTTGACGCTAAACTTTCCAGAATGGAACTCTCGACCCGCTTCGCCTCCAAAGGCGCACCAGTAATACCTATAGTATCCTTGACCACAGCTGCGTCGATTGTCCAGTTATCGGTATTGATTGTGGTCTGTATTGTAAAAAAATCTTTGGCATTTGCCGGGATACTCATAAGCGCCACTATAATGAAGGTCATAATGGCTAGTATACTGCTTTTTACTATCCAATATTTCATAGCCCTGCCCCTCACCGCTGACATTGTATTCACTCCTCTCTGCGGTTTCATTCAAGTGGGGCAGACTACTTCCCTCCAGACATTCGGGCAGTAGACTTTTTCTCGATGAGATATTTTTCATAGCTGAACGGATAAGCATAACCTGTTGTACTCTCCCTAGCCATCTTCAGTAGAAAATGGCCCTTCTTTGGACTAGCCAGAAAGTCTCTTTCTCCGTTGGACAGTTTAAATACCTGTTGGACCGCATCTAGGTCTGTCGCATTTTGCTTCAAAAAGATATTTACATGGGTATTTGTTAAAACCGCCTGTCCCTGCGGATTGTCCGCAAACTCCTTGAAGTTTTGGGAAGCGACCAACAGCGCTCCATTTCTCTTTCGAATCCGTCGTGCAACGGTTTCCAGGAAATGAGCTGTATACTCGGCACCCGGCATTGTCTTCTTCACCATCATCCATGCCTCATCGCAGACGATTCGCTTCTTGACTGTAATATCCTGCTTTGCAAACTTTTCAGAACACCATGACAATGCCACATGCATCCCAATCGGTCTCAGTGTATCGTCATTCAGGAAGCTAACATCGAAGTTGACAACTGGCGCATCCCCTAAATTCAGTAGAGATTGCGGCGTCTGAACATCGAACATTCCAAACACACCAGTTTTGGTGAACATCTTCAAAGAATTAGCCACCGAAATCAGACATTCATTGCCTGGGAGCTTTGCAAACTCTACCAGCCGACTGTGGAAGTCAGAAAATGTCGGCATCTCTTTTCTCTGTCCGTGGTGGATAAGCTCTCCTGCCTGGTTTAAAACTACCTCCTGATTGTACAGTGAAACGGGGTCCTCATTCATCCCAAAATCTCTATAGGTCATATCCAGCACATGTGAAACTAGTGATTTTTGCTGCTGCTCTAATCTGCCGGCCATAACTCCTATCAGATTCAATAAGTCAATAATTTTGTCGTTGATTCGGACTATCTTCTGGCCAGTTGAAACTCCATTATCATCGACTTCATCTTCCTCCTGAAGGTCAAATGGATTGGGAATTGCTCCGCCAGGCCGGATTTCCACATTCACGCCGCCCAGAGCCTCTGTAATCGATTTATATTCCCCCTCAGGGTCGACAATTGCGGTACGAATACCTTTTAGGGCAGACCGCATCGTGAGCAAAGACACAAAAAATGATTTCCCGGAGCCCGTCATCCCAAATACGGTAGCGTTGCCCGAATCAAGCAGCTTTCTATCAAAGAAATCAATATAGACCGGAGTTTTTGTCTGCGTATTTACCCCAATAAATACACCTGAAGGGTGGCTTATTTCAGAGTTATAAAATGGGAAGCATGCGGTAAGACCCTCGGAAGAAATGTTTCGATAATTATGGGGCATCCAGCTCTTCCCGAATGGAAGTGCGCTTTTATAACCTTGGTCCTGTCTCAAAAAAGTAGGCATCAATTTGACTTTTTGCGCTCGCATACTGTTGTCCAATAGCTGTGACTCCTTATTCAGCTGCTCCAGAGAATCACAGTAGAGATTGAACGTCATCTGAATCCCAAACAGACTGATATAATTCTGCTCAGCCTTGATGCGTTCCTCATACAGGTCATGAATTTGTGCTTGAAGTCTTGTTACATTACGGTTACTGCCCTTTTCTAACTCCGTTGCGAGCTGGGCCTGGAATTGTGTGATTTTCATTGTCAGCTCGTCTAGGGCAATGCGCTCATCCACTGGATTCACATGGATAGCCAAGTCAAGGTCGCCGTCATAGTCGAAGATGTGATTTGCCCAACCCACAGGGATTTGTTTCGGGTAGCCCGCAACTAAAAAGTTACGAACAAATTTTGCCCCAACCTGAATACGGTCAGGTTGGCTGCGGTCAAAAGATGGTGGACACATCAAATCATGAAGCTTTGGAACACCATTTTCCAGCAGGTTGCTCTTCCGCTTCTTCCCAAATGTATTTTCCCTTACGTTTACTCCACCTGGCTCATCCACAGGTTTCTTTACCTTTTTTCCAAACATCATACTCCCTCCTCAAGAAAGTACCCTGCATATTTTTTCCGTAATTCCGTAATGGTGCACAACACCTCCCTGCCCGCCAGGTCGTTGTCCAAGTTTGATACTTGCAGCTTTGAAATGGTTTCCCCTAAAATAAGGTCGAGCATTTTTACTTTGGGTACTTCACGATATCGGTCCATCTCCCCCTCTACAAACAACGAAAAGCAGTCTCCCTTCGATATCTGTTCTGCATAGGAGTAATCATCTCGCCAGTAGCAAGAGTAGACCAGTTCAATCAGCTCCCTTGTATCCATCATCCGGGCTGTCACACCAACTGTTTCCAGGTTATTCAATATCAAATTACAGCGGTGCCTGATTTCCTTGGCAGCATGGATAACTTTCTCCTCTTCTGTCAATTCACTCAACTCATCTGCATTATCGTAGGTAACGATGATATATCTTCTCTTCTGCTGATTGTTACCCAGCTTTTCGTTGAGTGACGCCATATCGGAGAGGTATTGTTCCGCATAATTTGCAATATTGGGAAAATCTGAGACAGTATGTTCTATCTCCGCTTTAAGACTTTTCAGCCTGTCTGTGTTATCAATGACCTTCGTTTGCAAAAAAAAGGTAATTGGGAAGGAGATAGAATTCAAAAATCGTTGGAACGCCATCTCAATGTTCTCTTTCTCCCGCGCTGTCTTCAAGTGGTAGTTCGTAGCTGTGCACGCTAAAACAGCGCGATATCGATGCTGGCCAAGCAAAATCATGTCCTCTCTGATATCTTCAAAAGGTAGGAACTCCTGTGCTGACTTAATATCGGAAGCCTCGGTTCTGTCCTGACCCTTCGGGTCTGCCTTTTTTATGCAGAGCATTAAAATAATTCCTGCTGCGCCTATAATGACCAGCATAATCAGCGCAATTATAATTGCAGGTCCCATATTAGTTGCTATGCGGCCCCTCAGGGCCGCCGCCTCCTTTCTATGTTATTGGAACAGCATCAGCTGCTCCTTAAGATTCTGCTTAAATGTTAAGGTATTGATTAGCTTCTTCGTCTTTCTGCGGAATGCATATTGGTATAGTAAATAAGTCGCAAAACTCAGCTGTTCCTTCTTATAAAAGGCAAAGACTACCGCAAACGCGGTCCCCGGTGGTACTGCGATAAACAGTGAGAGAATCGGGGGGAGTAATATGTTGGCAAGGAAGAATATCCCACCAGAGATGAATATTCCAAGCACTATCCAGCCGCCTTGATAGATAGTAAGAATGCCTCCAATGATTTTTTCCTTCTCACTGGTGTCTGCCGACACTTTGTACATACGAGCCACTGTATGACCTCCTCTCTCTGTTTTCCTTTGTTCTATGTCTTTCTTCTTGCGGATATCAGAACATAAAAAGGAGCCGGCTTCCCGCCAGCTCCAAGCTTCAAATGGCATACCCAATACAATCCCACGGCCGCTCCCCGGTTACTCACAGCCAAGGCAGACAAGGTAGCTCTTGTTGTTTATAGTAATCATAGCCTTGTATAATGTCTTGTTGTAGGCTCTCAGGGAAAACGTGACTAAGCACAGATATGTATGTAGTACCTTCTCCCCAAAATATTGAATACAGGATGAGCACTAAAATTATTGCGAGCAAAAGTCTTAATAAACTCTTGACCAATGCACTTGCTATAGTAACTACTAGGGTAGCAATTAAAACAAGCGTAATGGCATATATCAATCTTTCATTTCCCATTTTCTCGACACATTCTGTTACGGGTAAGTCATGGCCCAAGCTGCAATGAACTGCACGATTTGCTCTCCGCATGTAATAGCTGCATAGGCCAGGCCGGAGATGATAGCACCAATAATAGCTTTGGCTAACGTTCGCTGATTGCCAATAATGCCGATTACAATTATGATACAGCAGATGATAAATGCACCTAGGCACACATATCTGCCCACAATTTTAATCAGATATACAAAGTCACCTGCCTTTGCAGCCAACCTCTCCCCCAAGTCGTCTACAGTCACGTTTGGCACATCTAAAAGATTATCGGAGTCAGTTTCATTGGATAAACCAAAGAGCTCTCGATAGTAATCCGTTGCTACATTGTTCCCACCAATCTCATCCGCAACCGCATTGTCAACGCCTTCTTCCGCTGCATATGCAGGAAGGATAAATGCCAACAACGTTAGTATTATAATCAGTGTTCGTTTCAAGTCCATTCCTCCTCTCTCAAAATTTCTCTTCTTGTATGCACTTCCCTTCCCTTTTATCACACGTAGCGCAATATCCTAACTTTTAATATCACCGAGCCATGACCTTTTCTCTCAGTGTATCATACTCTAGGCTGAACCTTCCCTTACTTATTACATAGGGGACTCCCGCAATTGACGAAGCTACATACCCTAAAGAATCTTCAGATAGTGCTGTAAATTGCTGCGGGGGCACATGTAAGTGCTTTGCTATCTTAGCTGTTGTAAGCGGCCCAGTATGATTGAATTTTGATACGATATACTCTGCATTCACGACCAGTCCAGATGCGCGAGACTTCGCCAAACTGGAAACAAGAACGCCTGCAGAGGATATACTGTGAGGGTCCTGGCTCATTGTCATAATCATTCTATTAATAACAAGACCGCTATTTATCAGTGCATCTATGGTCTGGTGGTCATCAGGCTGCACATCCACAATAACATGAGTGTATTGCTGCTTGATGATAAGGTAATTAAAAAGTGCCAATACGGCAGCCGCTTCTATTGGTCTGTGGGTCCCACTCATTGACGCAACAAGGTCCTCATTTGAATAGAGAAGCAGATGTAGTCCCTTTGGCAGCTTTTTGTATCTCCTGCCTAATTTGCCATTTAACGGCCTAAGCGCATGAAACCGTATAATCGCCGCATCAACTATCTGTGTATCCCCCTTGACAATACTGTCAAGGGAATCGTTCAACCCAAGCGGAACATTTGTCAGCTCAAAGTATTCGTTAAGAAGAGGAAATTTGTCGTTTACTTCTATTAAGAGCGTTTTATGACCACGTTGGGCTGCGGAGGTTGCTAAATTCAGCGCCACAGTGCTGTTCCCCACCCCATGTTTCGCACCAAGAACCAATATCGTTTGTGCCGGCCCTTCACTGGGCAGATAGATTTCCTCATCAGGAAGGTAGGGGATTTCCATTACGGGCCGCGAAAAATCCGGCCCACCTTCAGATGCAACGTCCAGCTTCGCCTGGGTGCTACTCAATTCATTTCGCACTAAGGCAAGTTCACCTTTCATCATTGTGTTTTCTCTGCGCAGCTGGGCGATAAGTGAATCCGCCTCTTTGCCCACTAATTGAGCATCTTTGGCAATCTTAAGAGCTGCTTCCATCTCCTTGTAGGATTGCTTCATCCTATCATATTCCAACATAGTATAGGATTTTTCGTCCTCTAAGGCCGCTATCCTTGTCCGGCTCTGCACAATCTCAGTGCTAAGGGCCTGCTTCTCCTCCTCCCACCGCTTTGACTGCTCTCCATACCAAAGCGGTGTGTCCTTTTGTGATTTCAGAGCTTGCAGCTGCGCCTCATAAGTTGACATCCCTTTATTGGCAGACTCCTGTAGTGCCTTAAAGTCAGACTTCACTCTATCTGCCACCACTTTAGCCTCATCAAGCTGCCGGAGCAGGTCGCTGATTCTATTTTCCTTTTGTTCCATCAGTAGCCGGCTATCGCCCAGCGCCTTTTTCAATGCAGACAGTTCTTCCTCCAGCCTCATAGTTTCTTTCCGCGCCGCAATCTTAATCAATTCGTCAAGGTTGCGCTGAGCCTCCCTTGCCGCTTCCTCCCGCATCGTTTCCCGCAGTAATTCGATATCCACTTGCGGTCTTATCGTTTTCTCCTGCACTGGAACCGGAACGGTTTCAATCCCCTCCTGCTCCCCTCCCCGAGGCAGCTTCTTCTTAAAACTGTCCAATACACTGAAGAATCCATTTATCTTTCCTGATGACACTACATTCTCCTGCTCAACCGGTTGAACAGGCACTACGACATCCCCCTGGTCAAAATTATAATACATCGCTGCATCCCGAAATGATGCTGGATGCTTAATACGCTCCACAATATCGTCAACGGGAACCGCATTCTTGTGTATAATATCATATATACCCAGCGAAACGATTGCTGCAAGCATTTTATCCCCTTTGGGCCTCTCTCCACATATAAAAACAATGCGTATCTCTGGATATTCGGTACGAATTTGCTCAAACAGTCTTGTGATATCTATACTACCATCAAGGGAATCTCGAAAGACCAATATATCGGCGCCCGCCCCTGGCAATGCGGATAGTACAGCCTCCCGATAGGTTACTGCGTTAACAATGATATAATCTGGGCCAAGTCTTTCTGTAACAAAATCTTCCGTTGCTTTGTGATTAAGTGCGAATAATACTTTTTTCATTTTATCCCCTCGCATCTGTGCTCTTTAAACCTATGTTCATACACGGTCTCTTTTAGTCCCATGTTAGAAAAATGGTACACAGTTCCCTGTTCGTCAAGCTGGAATACAGCTTTATTGAACTCACTATTCCTAAGCCTGTCTGTAGTTGTATAGAAGACATCCTGGACCCCTCTCGCATTACATAAGGCCAACATTCTATTGACCCATCTTTCATCTGGTACAATAACCAAGTACGGAACGCTTCTGGCAACACATGCTCTAAACCTGCGCTCAATGTCGTGATAATATAAAATCTTGTGAAGCACAGACAGTCGCCCATCCAGCCAAACATCGATAAGAAACTCTTGCGGCCTATCTTCCTGTATCATGACCTTTTTGGCTGGCGTCAGTTTCCTGATGTACCCATCAAACTCATAATGTGTAATCGTCCCAAATAGCGCCTCAGAGATGGAAAAACCATGTGCTGCTATAAGATTTTTGTAGGTTTTTGCAGTTTGCAGATTGGTTGAAACTCCTTCCATCTTCTCAAGCAAAATATCCTGTAGTGTGCCCGGTTCGTCAGCATAAACTTCAAAATTTCCATCTATCTTATCAATCAAAAAGCGTCCGATGGACGACCAAACTGTCCGCTGTCTCTGGGAGAGTACTTTTATATTTTCCAAAATGAAAAGCATCGTTATATTTTTATCCTGATAAAACGAGCTTCTCGATTCTAAAAAAGCCCGGTAATTATTCCACTTCCTTGCCATATGAGGAGACCTTTCAGTCCCCATGTCCATCTCTAGAAAAACAGTATGGCCACTGAATTCGAATATACCATCTGGCATCAAACTTTCAGCCGTTGACGGCATAAATTTTCCATCATAGTATCTATAGTCGTGGCTATCCTTTACCCGTGCGTTAACCTCCAATACAAATTTATTCAATGCCATCTGATGCGGTATATTTTTGGGGCTCATCTTTAAGTCATAGGCCGATTTGGTCACCGGGCCTATCACTTTTTCTTTTATGGCCAACATTTTTACCGTTTCTATCCCCAGCGTCGTCAGAAAAAGCACCGGATATCCGGTCCCACATTCGACCTCTTCCAATAGTCTCTTCATGACCAACCATTGAATCCGCATCTGGGTATATTCCATATCGGCATTCGCCTGCATATAGAAATATTGACACAGCAATGGAGCGTTAAGGCATCTGTGTCGATAAATTGCGCTCAGTACCGAACAGTCCTCCTCTGTTAGCCCTTGCAGAATAGCTTGACTCACTTTTACATTCGCCAATATTATCCCTCCCCTACTATCACATAGCAGCGTCCTGACATCGCTGTCTCTCGGCACCTAAAAGCGTAAAAAACCCCACATAAAGGCCAATATAGTGGACAGCCCTCCCAGCATTATGACTGCCCCTCCGGCCCACATGACTTGCTGCAATGCCGCCTTCCTGGCACGCATATCATCTCCGGCGGCACCAAGCTTTGTTATCGCAACAAGGAAAAAAATGATGCATGTTATCGTGGCAAGTGCAAAAAATGCCACTCCAAACTCTTTTAGATGGCTAATCGTTGCGCCTGCCTGTTCTACTGTGGGTTCACTGGCCAAGCTGAAACCTGGAACCCAATTGGACGGGTCCAGTTCCAGTGCATATGCCCCTGGCAAGAAAATCAAATTTACAAATAGCGCTGTACCCATCACACATGCAAACTTAACCTGTTTGATAATTCTTTCCATACATTCTCCTAAAAACAGGGCAGCAGGGCTTTACCCCGCTGCCCCAACTTGTGTGTCCTTAAGTCTTCTGTGTATTGCTAATAACGTTCCAAAAGAAACCAACCACAATCGTGGCCCCACCCAAAAGGGCCGTAGCAATACCAGTCGTTAAAATACCTGCGATTGCCTTCTTCCTTGCCATCTCATTATCGCCGGCTGCACCCAATTTTGTGAATTGAATCAGCATAAAAATAAGCATTGTAATTGTCAGGATACTTGTAATGACCGTTGCTATCGTTTTATACTGGGTCACCAGTCCGCCCATATCAGGTGCAGTGCTGCTGGCACCCGCAGTAACCTTTCCGCTTGCATCCACTGTTACAAAATCATCAAAGACATCTGCGTGAACCATTGTCGGGGCAAATGGAACCACTTCCGGGACAGCAAAAACACCTACGCCTGTAAGCATCAAGACGATAGCTGTCAGTACAGCGGCAAGTCGTGCGCTTCCCCCTTTTATCTGCTTTTCCACCTGCGGCACCTCCTTTCTGTCAATACAAAGCGGTCTGTCAACCACTTTGTCCATGTTCTATGCGGAGACTGCTGCTGTTATTATGAAATCCTAAAGTTATGCTAAGGATGCCTTCAGCTACATAAAACCGCCAGAAGGCATCACCACTATTTTCAGCGAGGCTTAGAATCCTTCAGCCGGCATATCCTCATTTCAAACGGGGGCGCTAAAGCCTTGCACCACACCTCCCGGGCATGCAGCTTCATAATTTTCCCTCTTCTTGACTTTTTCAAAAAGTGTGTTATTATTACAGTAATAGGGCTATATCTTGTGCACTTCCCTGAGGTTATCCCTATAAGCACAGTTGAGGGGCTGTGTTTACTCAATGCGCAGTTTTGGGAGTCATCAATCGCCTCAATAGTAGGAGGTGTTGATAATGCTGAAAAAAATTTCTTATGTGTGCAGCTATGAGTATGGTTGCAGCAGCTGGGGTGCATTCCTCGTGAACCGCTTCGTCAATTTTCTCGGAAATGTCCTCTGGATTATTTCTACCCTTATTGGGGTATCTGCAGCACTGTATTTTCTTATGTTGCTTCAGCTCTGAGTCCAAGCTTTCTTCGTGTACGGGGCAGGGAAATCATTTTCCCTGCCCCTTCATTTTTTCTATTTTATATCATATCTTTTTTTTGCATATCATTAAAGTAATTAGATTGTGGCGGTAAATATAGTTAAGGACGGTCATTATGGAATCGAAATACACATATCAGGCAGTCTCTACACCTGACAGCATTCTCAACTGCGGAATGTTGCGCAACATTAATCCAGTGTTTTTAGATATCCTCTATAAGCGCGGCTATAAAACTGAAACTCAAGTGCAGCAGTTCCTCTTTCCTGACGTATCCTCTATACTCCAGGACCTGGATGTAAAAGGCATGGATATTGCTGTCAATCTTTTGGAGCGGCATATAAAAGCAAACGATAGAATCATTATCTACCGTGACTATGATTGCGACGGCTGTGCCTCTGGTGCTATTGCAGTTGAATGTCTCCATCAGTTAGGCGCCAAAGTTGAGCATTATGCAAATAAGCGCAGCATTGACGGATATGGCCTGTGTAAACAGGGGATAGAAAATATTTTGACTCGCTGGCCAGATACCAAGGTCGTTGTGACTGTGGACAATGGAATTTCCGCCCATTCTGGTATTGACTATGCCAAGTCACTCGGATTGACCGTAATTGTAACTGACCATCATGAGTGTGGGAAAATTCTTCCATCTGTAGATGCCATTGTCAACCCCAAGCGCCCGGATGAAACCTGCTCTTTCCGGGACCTGTGTGGAGCAGGCGTAACTTTCAAGCTTATGCTGGCACTATATAAGCATATGGGCAAACACATTGAGCCTGTTATACGGACATTGGATTTAGTCGCACTGGCCACAGTTGCAGACGTTGTACCTGTCATCTCTGAAAATCGTTTTCTTGTGCAAGAGGGATTGAAGCAAATTAATGCTGGGAACCGTCCCTTTTTCGCCGCACTTCTCAGTAAAGGGAAATATAGTAATATCAACGCACATCAAGGATTAGCCTTTGGCCTCGTACCTATGGTGAACTCGATTTCAAGGCTGGACTTGGATACAGACATTGTCGTTGAAATGATGCTTTCAAAGGATATGGACCGAGTCAATGCCCTGGCTGACCTGCTGATTTCCACAAATGACCACCGCAAGCAGGTAACAAAGGACGCTTATGAGCTTATACAAAGTCAACTCCCTGAACCAACCTCAGCAGATTTCGCCATCGTCGTTCGAAATGATTCACTTCCTGATGGTATTATCGGAATCATAGCAGGGCGACTCAAAGAGCAGTACAATCTCCCCTGTGTAGTTGCAACCGCAAACGGCGACGGTACTATCAAGGCCTCTGCCAGAAGTCCGGAATGGTTTCACCTCAAAGAAGCTCTCGACCAAATCTCAGATGGTATCCTGCTGGGATATGGTGGCCACGCCCAAGCCGCCGGCTTTTCTGTTACCCCCGATAAATTCAACGCTTTCATCGCTGAATTTACGCAGTTAGCTCGCCATTCAGCTCCAAAGGATACAGTCGAGGTGACAAGAGAGATAGATGCAGTACTATCAGAATTGGATTTTTCACGAGCCTTTGTTCAGGAGCTGCAAATATTAGAGCCCTTCGGCTCAGGATTTCCTCCCCTCCTCTTCGGTCTGAAAGCTGACCCCACAGAAGTCGTATATATGGGGCAGCAAAAGCAGCATGTAAAATACAAAACCGCATCCGGTCTTGATATTATACAGTTTGGGCAAGGAGACCAAGCTAGGCGGCGAGCACACTTCCCCCGCAAATTTGTAGGCAGTCCTTCGCTTAATATATGGAACAAAACTGTCACCGTTCAATTTGTCTGTGAGTAAAAATCCATAAATCCCAAAGTAGGAAGGAAAACCATCGCTATGAGCAAATCCACTAAATACAATGAACAGGAGGCATTGAATGCATAAGATTCATCTACCCAATGGCGCAAAAAACATCATCTCTGCGCTAGAAGAGGCCGGTTGCGAAGCGTATGTTGTGGGCGGCTGCGTCCGTGACAGCCTGCTTGGTCTGGAACCTCACGACTGGGATATCTGTACCAGCGCCACACCATTAGAAGTAAAGGCCTGCTTTTCTGAGGAAAAAATCATTGACACAGGTATGAAACATGGTACAGTTACAGTTTTTATGGAAGACAGCTGGTATGAGGTCACCACCTTCCGTATTGACGGTGATTATTCTGACAACCGGCATCCAGACAGTGTAAAATTTACGTCCAGCCTTCGGGATGATTTATTTCGGCGAGATTTTACTATGAATGCAATGGCCTACAATGACCGTGATGGCCTGATTGACCTGTTTGGTGGTGAGAAAGCCTTGCAGGATAATGAAATCTCATGTGTCGGGAATCCATCTGACAGATTCCATGAAGATGCACTTCGGCTCATGCGGGCTTTACGCTTTTCATCTGTTTATGGGTTCCATCTTGACAGGGCAACAGACATAGCTGTCTATACTCATGCTTCCATGTTGAACGGTATTGCTATGGAACGTATTAATGCAGAGCTGTGTAAGCTACTCTGCGGGAAAGACGTCCGCCGTGTTCTTTTACAGTATAATGATGTGATTACCACAATTATCCCAGAACTAAGGCCATGCGTAGGGTTTGACCAGAATAACCCATTCCACAAATACACAATCTACGACCACATCGCCCATGCAGTTGCCAACTATACAGGCGATGACATTTCGGTCAAGGTCGCACTTTTGCTCCACGACATCGGTAAACCACAGTGCTACACCGAGGATGAACGCGGCGGTCACTTCCATGGCCACGGTGCATCAAGTCACGACATTGCGAACGTTGTAACAAAACATCTGCGCTTCGACAACAAAATTAGGGCAGAGGTTGCCACACTGGTGCTTTGTCATGACTCTGTTATTGAGCCGACTTACAATGTGGTTCGCAGATGGTTGAACAAGATTGGTGAGACAAACTTCCGAAAGCTCCTCCACGTTCGGATGGCAGATATCAAAGCTCATTCAGAGGGTACCCAGGCATCCAGAATTGAACGGTGTCTGGCACTCCACGACATTCTGGAAAAAGTCATAGAACAGGAGCAGTGCTTCTCTATGAAGAACTTGGCCATCAACGGCAGGGACATTATATCCTTGGGTGTGCCTGAGGGGAGACTAGTTGGTGACACCCTGCGCCACATTCTCAATATGGTCATCAATGGCGACCTTTCAAATGAATTCGAGTCTCAGATGCAGGCCGCTCAGCAGTATTTGGTAATGCGTTCTAATCAATAAGCACTAATCCCTCTTTTCCTCTTAGCAAACAAAGTGTTTTCCCGAGAGCGCTCTCTTCTCGAGACTAAAAATGAGCGGCGGCTTTTGCCCCCGCTCTCTCATGTCCATAGACAATTCATTTTCCTTGTATTCAGCTTCTTCTCTCATCTCCGGCATCACTTTTCCCTGCCTGTTTCTGTGCTTTTTCGCAATTTTCATTATAATTGTAAATACAATTATTCCAATCACCGCCAGGACAATAAGATACGGTGATGCTACAAGGAGTCCAATTACCGCTTCCCGGATGCCTCTTCCTACATTATATAAAGAGTTTCCAAAACCATCCTTGATCTCTGTGAAAAATCCTTTCCCTCCTTCTTTTGTTTCCCGTTCTACTTCTCTTACATCAAGATATAAAGTACTATACTCTACTTGATTTTCCAGAACACGGAGTCTGGATTCATAAGATTCAATCTCATAGTTCACTTCCGATAGCCTTTCCTGCAGTTTGATAATATCCTCCAGCGATTCTGCCTTCTCAAGCAGCTGCAAAAGGCTTCCTTGTTCTGTCCGAAGTGCTTTAATCCGACTTTCTACGTCTACGTATTCCATCGTCACATCCTGTGTGTCCTCGCCAAAATATGTAACCTTTGCCCCATTCTTTGCCTCATCTGTAAGCACGCTTAAATTTGCTGCCGGAATACGAATGGACAGGCTTGCATTGCGGTTTCCTTGCTCTTTTTGTCCATTCGTATTGCTATTCGACAGGTATCCGCCTAGTTCCGCGGTTTTATTCCTTATTGTCTTCAAAAACTCATCAAAATGTTCCGTCTCCACCGACATATTCTGTGTAACTATAAGCTTTTGGCCCGCTGCATGATTATCATCCGCTGCTTCGCCTTCTCCAGATGATTTTATATCCGCTGGCGCGGCTTCCCCTTCTGACATATTTCCTACGGAATCCATTGTCATATCACTGCTGCTTTTTGCTGTTTCTTCATATACTTCTTCATATGCCCCTCTTCCGTCTTTTTTCGAACTGTCACTTTGGGCACCGCATCCTGCCGCCAACATGCAAAAAACCACAAGTACGATTCCTATTTTTCTCCATCGCTTATTCCGTCTCTCCATAAATCCACACCTCACTTTCATTAATCATGCGCATCATACGCCACTGCTCCGATTCCGTGATATCATAATCATCTAACAAAATACGTTCTTCTATCCTTTCACCTGATAAAAGTTTCCTCCTTTCCACACTTCCTTCTTTCTTCCAAGTCGTTTTCCACACACCTTTCGTTTCATCCCAACACTGAGCCTCAAGGATATCGCTATAATAAAATTCGTCTGCCCAGACATTTTCCAGGAACAGCCTCACCGTATCCCCGTCTTCTTCAACAAACTCCCACTTCCACGGTTTCCCGCTTGCTTTCTCATCGTACGCAAGCTCATCATTCGTCTCTTCTACACAGATATCCTTCTTCGCATTTTTCTCCAACTGCATATCCACAACTTTTATCATCCCGGCTCCAACGGCCAAAACCACAAACCATCCTGCCGCTCTTACGGCAAATGTTCTTTTTGATTTTTTCTTTTTGTTTTCTTCCTTTATAAGAAAACGCATCTGCTCTTGAAATTTATGTGAAAATGTATGTATTCGCCTGATCTCTCTCTCATTCGGTATATCCCTAAAACTCCTGTCCATACATATTTCCAAGGCCTCTTTTAGTATCTGGTCTCTATCAACACTCATAGACTCCCTCCTTTATCAGGATTTCCTGCAGTTTTTTCCGTGCGCGAAAAATCCGTACATTTGCATTTTTCGGACTAATTCCAACCATTCTCGCCGTTTCCTCTTCACTCAGCCCATGAAGATACCGATACTCGAGCACGATTCTGTACGATTCATTCAAATTCTCAATCGCTTTTACAATCTGTTCCATTTTCTCTTTTTGCAAATAGGTATCCAGCATATCTTGACTCTGTGAATGATCACTTTCTTCCAGTTCTTCCATTACCATACCTTTTTGTCTCCTGAGAATGTCAATTGCTTTATTCCTCACAATCGTTGCCAGAAAATTTTTTGTCCGCACACTTTTTATGTCTTTTATTTTTTCTATATATTTAATTATCGAAAAAAACGTCTCCTGAACTGCATCTTCAGCCAGGTACTCATCTTTCAATATCTCATGAGCAAGAAACCACAGAAAATACCGATACGTCTCATAAATCTCTAAAAATACGCTCTTCTCTTCCTCTCCTTCCAGCATTTCCAAAAAAACAAGCATCTTTTCCCTCCTGTCTGCGTATTTGTATATATATATCAATAATAACGTAAGATAACCCCCTTATACTACACTTAACGCATGATTTTCGGCATAAATTTTTTTGATTCATTGAATGGCTACAAAAAGGTTAAATTTTATTCAAAATTCTTGAATTTTTTGCACAAAATCGTGGAAAGATTGACCAGAAAATTGTATAATATATGCAAGAAATTGAAAGAGAGGACTAACTTATGAAACAAAATAGTATGTTAGCAATGATTTTGGCCGGTGGCCGCGGCAGCCGACTGCATGATCTGACCAACAAAGTGGCCAAACCAGCCGTTTCATATGGCGGAAAATATCGAATTATTGACTTCCCGCTCAGCAACTGTGCAAATAGTGGAATCGATGTTGTCGGCGTATTGACACAATACGAATCCATTTTGCTGAACAGCTACGTTGCAGCAGGTCATCGTTGGGGACTTGATGCAAGAGACAGTGGGGTATATGTACTTCCTCCTCGTGAGACAGCTGATTCTAACCTTGATGTTTATCGTGGTACTGCAGACGCAATCTCGCAGAACATTGATTTCATTGATACTTATTCTCCAGAATATGTTTTGATTCTTTCCGGAGACCATATTTACAAAATGAATTATGCAAAGATGCTTGCAGAACATAAAGCAAACAAGGCAGACGCGACTATTGCGGTTATCGAAGTGCCAATGAAAGAAGCAAGCCGTTTCGGTATCATGAATACAGATGCAGAAGGCAAAATCGTAGAATTTGAAGAAAAACCGGAAAACCCAAAAAGTAATCTTGCATCTATGGGTATTTACATTTTCAACTGGAAGCTTCTTCGTAAAATGCTTGTTGCTGATATGAAAGATCCTGATTCCAAACATGATTTTGGTAAAGACATTATTCCAGCCCTTTTAAATGATGGCAAAGCGCTTTATGCATATAAATTCAAAGGATACTGGAAAGACGTAGGAACGATCGATTCCTTATGGGAAGCAAACATGGATCTTCTCAATTCCAAAAATGAACTGGATCTTAGTGATCCTACATGGAAAATTTATACGGAAGATGTCACCTCCCTTCCACAATACATTGGCGCTAATGCTAATATTAAAACTTCTTTTATCACCCAGGGATGTATGATCGACGGGGAAGTAAAGAACTCTGTATTATTTACCGGCGCAAAAGTTGCTGCCGGCGCAAAAGTTATCGATAGCGTGCTCATGCCGGGCGTAGTGGTTGAAGAAGGCGCCATTGTAGAACGCGCACTTGTTGCTAACGAAGTAAAGGTCGGAAAACAGGCGATTGTCGGTTCTTCTGACAGCGAACACATCGAACTTGTTGCAAAACGTGTGAAGGGGGTAGAATAATATGTATAAAGCATTTGGAATTATCAATTCTTCTGGAAAGAATGTTCATGTAGAGGGGCTGCAGGACTACCGCCCAATCGGTGCATTTTCTTTCCTTGGAAGATATCGTGTTGTTGACTTCCCAATTTCAAACATGAGTAACAGCGGCATTGACCGTATTCAGGTATATATAAACAGTAAGCCTCGTCCTCTGATCGAACATCTTGGCACAGGACGTCATTACAACATTAACTCAAAACGTGGAAAACTCCACTTATTATTTGCAGAAACTGCTGCTGATAACAGCTTATACAACACAGATATCTCTGCTTATATCGATAATCTTGACTATATTGAAGGAATGCATGAACAATATGTTGTCATTGCCCCAAGTTATATGGTATATTCTCAGGATTACAAAGCTCTATTAGAAGCTCATGCAGAATCCGGCGCTGACATTACATTGTTATACCACATTGTAGATAATGCAAAAGACGCATTTTTAAATTGTACTACATTAAACTTAAACCGCCAGAAAGGTGTTCTTTCCTTAGAACCTAACCGCGGAACTGCTAAGAGTAAAAATATTTTCATGGATACTTATATAATGAAGAAAGAAGTATTTATTGATTTGATCAAAAAAGCAAACAAGACTTCTTCTTTATACACTTTGGCCGATATCGTAAATGCTGCCTGCGGAGAGCTTGACATCCGCGGCGTTTCTCATCGCGGATATTTTGCAACCATTACAGACTTCAAGAGTTACTATGACGCAAACTTATCCTTACTGGATTTCAAGTCTGCCGCAAACCTGTTTGATGAGGAATGGCCATTCTACACACGTACAAATGACTCCTGTCCGACACAGTACTACGAGTCAGCTGAGGTGAAAAGCTCTGTGATCTCTAACGGCTGCCAAATCGAAGGTACCGTTGAGAATTCCGTTATCGGACGTGGCTGCATCATCAAAAAAGGCGCCGTTATCAAAAACAGCATCATTCTCGCCAGCGCAGTAATTGGTGAAGACGTACATGTAGAAAATGTTGTTGTGGACAAACACGCAAAACTGATTCACGTAAAAGAAGTGATTGCCGATCCACAGAACCCTGGCTACATAGCAAGAAAAGACACTCTATAATAAATACTTTGTAATAAAGTAATTTAGTAAAAAGAAAGCGATGACCGAAATCATCGCTTTCTTTTTATATTCGCATATCTCTATTCTACTATATCAAATCTCTTATGCGTTTGTTCTTTTTCTCCAAGCTGCGATTGCTGCAAGCACCGCCATAAGTCCTGCCGCCGCAGGAATTGCCACGTTCGCTGCATCGCCTGTCTTCGCTGCTGACTTACCTGTCGTGTTTCCTGTAGTCTTGCCAGTCGTCTGCTTTCCATTATCCGAAGCTACTTTGCTGCCTGATTCATTAGAACCATCTTTATCAGAGTCATCTGATCTATCTGCTGTCTCATCACTGCTTGTCTTTAATGCTTCCACTGCTGCATTCAGCGCTTCTGCTGCCGCGTCTACTTCTTTCTGATCTGCCGTATCGTCTTCGTATGCTGCGATTGCTGCCGCAAGTGCTGCTTTCACTGCTTTCGCAGATGCATCGCTGTATTCGCTAAGATCCATTGCTTCTACTGCTTTGATCAAATCTTTTAACGCTTCTTTGTTCGGTACTTCTCTCAATCCGAAGATTGACTGCAGCAATACACCGTATGCTGTATTGATTTCTTCCTGTGTCACATCATCTCTGCCGTATACTTCTTTTGCACTTGCAAGGGAAGTTTGAAGGTCTTCTACAGAAAGGTATTTCTCCGCTTCTGCCAGATAGCCTTCTCCTTGGGCAATCAGCGCCGCTAATTTTGTCTTGTCAAACGGCAGGCGTTCCAATCCGGCCTGTGCTTCCTCTAACGCTTTCATTGCATTGTCGATATCGACTTTCAGTGCATTTTCCCCGTCTGCCAATACCTCCTGTGCAAGTTTCAGCGCTGCTTCTAATACTTCTATACTTTCCTCTGTGTAAAGGTCTTTGTTCAGTTCGCTTAAGATCTTATACAGTTGCTCCAAATCATCCGTGCTTCCACCAATGAATCCTAACAAGTGTACCTTTGTAAGGAGTGCATCGTACGCTGCGTCTACTTCCTCCTGTGTCGCTGCTGTGTCTGCGCTCACTCTTTCTGCCTCTGCAAGCGCTGCTTCAAATGCATTCTTTACAGCCGGTACTAACAGCTGATATTCCTCACTGCCCTTTTGTCCCTGTGCATATTCGATCAACGCATCCAAGTCGGATTTGTCAGATTCTGACGGCTCCGGTGTCTTACCTTCCATCACGAAAGTAAACTGTGCCGGCAAGGACTGATTTCCTTCTGCATCATATGCCACTACTTTTACTACATAAGGTTTTCCTGCTTCCAAACCTGTCAGTTCATATTCCGCAGACTCTGTTTCGCCAAGTTTCTGACCGCCCATGTATACTGCATATCCTGCTGCATCGTCGGATGCCGTCCAGCTTAATCTCACCGAATCTGCTCCGGTCACTTCTTTTTGAATATCTGTCACCGGTGCAATCGCTGCTTCATCTTTCGATAACGCCGTAGTTACTTCAAGCTCGATCGCAGATGCTGATTCTCCGCCTTCATTGACTGCATAAATCTCGAAACGATATGTTGTTCCCGAAGCAAGTCCTTCTACGATGCAGGAAGTATCTGTGGTCTCCACCACCAACTCACCTGCTTTGATCTTATAAGAAACTGCCCCTTCTACTGCATCCCATGTAAGCATAACTCTCGTGCTTTCTACCAGAATTGCTTCGGCTGTTTCATCGGTGATCATCGGCGCCTGTGCATCGCCAAGCGCGATCACTGCTTCTGCCAATTCATTTACCGCATTTTCTACCTGTGCCTCTGTAGCATCATCATCATTCATTACTTGCACGGCTCTGTTATAAACAGCTTTAAATGCCTGCCATTTTTCCGGAGCATACGCCGTCTCTACCAATTTGGATGCCATTGTGATATTTCTTTGAAGCTCGGCTTTGTCTACCTCTGTAGATTCTGTCGGTGTGAAAATCTTCAGGTAATCGAGATTCGCCTGATTCTTGCCTCGTTCTTCCACGATGACACATCGGATGGTATGCTGTCCGTTTTCAAGGTCTTTCTTTGAGAACAGTAGCTGCTGGTCATCTCCGCTACCGGAGCCATTCATGGATTTCACTCCCTGACTTTCTCCGTCTATGAATACTTCCAATGCTGCAAAGTTTGCATGCTTTTGTACATATACTTCGATTCCGGTTCCGTTGAAACTGTATTCAAAGTAGTTTCCTGCGCCATTGCATTCTGTCTTCGTTCCGCCATGATGTCTGTCTGCTTCCCCTGCCCATGTGGACCAGTTTCCGCTCCATGTGATGGCATCGTTCTTCGTGGAATTCATATTTCCGTCTTCCACGATCGTCTCCGCCGGCTGTGCATCGCCTGCGATCGCAATCTTCAGTTCTGCGCTACCGCTTACCGAAGTGTTTACCGTGGAGGTCGCTGTGATCGTGACTGTTCCGTTCTGGGAACCAATTGTCACAAGACCATTTTCATCTACCGTTGCAAGACTCGTGTTGGAAGAACTCCATGTCACAGTCTTATCAAATACTTCTTTTGGCAGAACCTCTGCCTTCATCTGCACCTGACTTCCCGCTTCTGCAGCCGTTGTAATTCCAGATACCGTAGATACGTTGATCCGCTCTGGCTGTGCAGCTGTATTATCCAGTACGACAAATGCATCGAGTTCTACTTTCACTCCGGAACTTTCCGCCACCTTTTCATTCAATACCTTCAATACGATTGTATGTCTTCCATACTCTAAGCCATCTTCTGTAAATACAATGGACTGACGCTTCTGACTTGCAGAGTATGTATTTAATCTCCCGTAAGATTCTCCGTCAATAAATACTTCATAAAAACCACGATCCCACTGTGTACATGTCATGACCTGAATACCGGTTCCAACGAACTCCAATGTTGCAGTCTCTCCGCCGACTACATCTGCGTTATTGATATACTGAATCGTATCATTATAATTGCCTTCTTTTGCTGTCCAGTTACCCCAGCCTGAACCTTCATATACCACGCGTGAATCTGCATTGTCTATGATTCCTGCCATGTTTCTTAAGTCTTTTACGGATGCCTTATCTGATTTCTTGGATTCTCCTCTATCTACCGACGCACTGATCTGGTATTGGATATCACCCAATCTGTCGCTTGCAGTCATATCTTCATATGCAGCCTCGGTGAGTCCGCTTGCGATTCTCTGTACTTCGCCGTCACCAACCTGACGATATACATTGTATGTCACGCCTTCCATCGCATCCCATGTAAGTTCTACACTCTCTGCCTTGATGCGGCTTGCGCTCAATCCGGTCGGAACTTCTATGTTATTTGCTGCCGGGATATCTTTCAATGTATAAGTTTCTCCCGCTTCTGTCTCAAATGCAATCCTGTCTGCACTTAAAACTTCGATATCCATAACATTGCCTTTGCTGTCTGTAACTGTTGCTAATGCTGCATTCGTTGTTTGAACAGTTGCTGTTCCGCCATTCTTGGAAAGAATCGTTGCTTCTGTAAGATTCTTATCTTCCCAATCCATACTTACTTCAAAGTTGCCTCTTGCAATCAATCCGTCTACGCTTCCCGTTGCCCATACGTCCGGAAGTGCCGGAAGCATGTTGATGTAACCCATGTTGCTCTGGAGCAGCATTTCGGCAACGCCTGCTGTCATGCCGAAATTACCGTCAATCTGGAACGGTGCGTGAGAATCCCAAAGGTTTGGATAAATACCGTCATTGAATAATGTCTTGATTAATTTATGAGCCTGATTACCGTCACCGGTTCTTGCCCATGAATTGATTCTTTGTCCCATACCCCAGCCGGTACTCTTATCTCCACGCTCTCTCAGAGAAACAATTGCAGCTTCCATATATTCTGAATTGTCTACAGAAATCAGGTCACCCGGGAAGAGTCCTAAAAGATGAGACATATGTCTATGTCCGGAAGCGCCCAGACTTCCAAGTGTTGTCTCTGTATACCATTCTTTGATCTGACCACTGTCGCCGATTTCGATTGGCATTAATCTCGCCTGTCTTTCACGCCAGTTTGCTACCAGATCTTCATCAACTCCTAATATTCCCGCTGCGATAGATGCATCTTCATATAACTGCCAGATCAAAGACTGCTCATATGTATTTCCTGCTGTGATTGGTCCGTGCTCCGGTGAATATGCCGGTGCAGATACCAGTCTTCCCGTCTTAGGATCTTCGATCATGATCTGGTCATATAAAAGTGCAGATTCTTTCAACATTGGATAGATATTCTCTCTCATGAATTCCACATCGCCAGTGTACTCATAGTATTCCCAGCAGTTCTGTAGGATCCATGGAAGCGCTGCCGGTGACCATCCCCAGCTAAATGACCATCCAGGACAAGTCCATCCAAATGGTGTATTCTGTGTATGAGCAGTGAATCCACCGTTCTCTACTCCAAAATATGTTTTTGCAGTTATCTTACCAGGTTCCATTAATGAATATACATAATCTACGATCGGAACTGCACATTCCGCCATGTTAGTAGAATATGTCGGCCAATAATTCATCTGAAGATTTACATTCATGTGATAGTCAGAACCCCAAGGCACACGATTGTGATCGCCAACACGATTCTGCCACACACCTTGCAGATTGGACGGCAAATCGCCTTCTCTGGAAGAAGCAATTGTTAAATATCTTCCGTACTGGAATAATAATACCTCAAGCGCTCTGTCTTCTTCCGCTGTATTGCTTCCATTCTTATATCCTGCCAGAAGAACATCCGTTGCTTTCTTCGGAACATTCTGTCCAAGATCTAAGTCTACTCTTGAGAAAATCCCAGAATGATCTGCAATATGAGCCTCTTTTACCGCTTCATATCCTTTTGCTGCCGCTGCTGCAATATCGGCTTCAACACTTGCGTCCAGCTCTTCTGCACTCTCACCAGTACGATACACCGGATATTCATTCGCATAATCCGTATCCGCAGATACATATATGATAACCTCTGTAGCATCCGCTACACTTAATGATTGTGCGTCCTTTGCATTTACAGAACCGTCCTTTGGCACAACTTTCAGCTGTCCGTTCAATTTCATCTGGTTATCCTGCATCTCGCCCGCTACTGTAATCGTATTCTCTTCTACTGTTGTATTTACTGTTTTTCCAAGGTTTCTGGAAGTTACTCCTTCTGCGTTATCAATCGGGAAACTGATATCGAAGTTTAGTTTCTCATTACCTTCTGCGGTAAATTTCATTGCCAGAACATTATCCGGATGGCTCATGAAATACTCTCTGTGCATCTTGGTTCCATTATAGTCAAAGTCTACGGATGCCACTGCATTTTCTAAATTCAGATCACGCACATAATTCTCTGCCGTGCTTTCATCGAATCCAAAGTCTAAATAAATATCACCCCATGACTGATATGCTCCATATCCGTCGATTATACCAACCAGCTGTGAAGAAAGGTTGTTTGCCTCTGTATCTTTTCCTTCTTTATACAACTCCATGATACGTTTGTATAAATCCGACATTTTTTCTCCGCTTGCTGTGGTTTCCTTATTACCGCCATTGTAGTCTGGCCTTCTTGTACTAGGCCCTCCATTCCATAATGTCTTATGATTAAATGTAAGTCTTTCCTCTGCAATCTCTCCATAAACATTGGCGCCCATATAACTATTTCCAATTGGAAGTGTCTGCTGCTGCCATGTATTATCCTCTGCAGTTGTGCCATAAGCTCCAGGTGAAAGAATATTAGTTCCTTCTGATGCAGGCTGACTATACCATAATCTCAATACACCGCCTTCTTCGGCCTCCACTGTGTGTACCGGGAATGGTACTGCTGTTACAGTAAAAGCTGCCGTCATTGCCAGCGCAAGAATTCGTTTTGCAACTTTTGTCTTCATAAATCTCCTTTCCAATCTCTTCCGGCAAATCCCCCTTTGCCATGAATAGGAAGAGAGCCTCGAAAGCTCTCTTCCTATTCAAAAAGATTATCTTCTCTTTCTTTTTATTGTGACAGAACTAATCATAGCTACTGCTGCAATCAATAATATTGCGATAATCGGCATTACTGTTACGCTGTCGCCTGTCTTAGCAACACCCTTTTGGGATGTAGTGTTTGTCTTTCCCGTGTTGTCTCCGGCAACTTTTCCAGTACTGTTATCACCAGACTTATCATCGCCTTTCTCTGATGTTCCTGAACCTTTCGCGTCTGCTACTTTAAGTCCTTCCATTGCGGCACGAAGAGCTTCTTCTGCTTCTTCCACTTCTTTTGCTGTCGCATTTTCATCTTCCATGACTTTCTGCGCAAATGCTGTTGCTGCCTTAACTGCTGCCGCTGATTCTTCTGTGTAATCTGCCAGATTAATTGCATTTGCATTGTTTAACAGACCTTCCAGCACTCCTTTATCAGGAACAAGACGCAGTCCGAAGATTACCTGACGTAATGACCTGTATGCACCGTCTACTTCATCCTGAGTAGCATCATTATCATCTACGATCGCCTGTGCATCTGCTACAGCAATTTCAAGCGCTTCTCTTGTATCTTTCGTGTATTCTTTTCCGTCAGTTAAGTATCCGTTTGCTTCCGCGATCAGCGCTTTTAATGCGTCTTTATTTACCGGATTCAGTACAAGTCCATTTATCGCATTTATTAAATCTGTGCGCGCCTCTTCGATTTCATCAGCAAGCGCATTCTCATCTTCATCTACTTCTTTCGCCTTTGCCAACGCATCTTTTAATGCGTCTGCAGTTTCTTTCGTATAAATGCTCGTGTCGATATTTTCAGCTCTTTCGATTGCATCTGCAAGATTGCCTTTATCTGCACCTAAGTAGCTTAACAGATGTACTTTTGCAAGCAATGCGTCATATGCTGCATCTACTTCTTCAGCCGTTGCCTGCGCATCTGCATTCACAACTTCTGCTGCCTCAAGCGCATCTTCAAACAATGCTTTGATTCCCGGAACTACCCACTCATAATCAGCGGATGCCTTCTGTCCGTTTGCATATTCAATAAGTGCCGCAAGATCAGATTTGTCTACGTCAGATGGTCCCGGACCAGGATCTTCTCCGTCTATTTTTGCGATTGTAAATGGAAGACGGATCTGCCCACTGTAATATCTGATACCGGTAATAATAGCTACGGCTTCACCGTAAGCAGTGTTGTTCTCGTATGTTACAACATAATCCTCACCATGGTAAAGTTCCACGCCGTCTTTTGTCACATTCACTCTTGCAAGTACCGGATGTGCCTCATCTACAGCAGCAACTTTGATTGTATCAGATACAAGAGATGCTTCTATGCCATTAGCTTCATCTGTAATATCTGTTACTGTTTCCGGAACAGTAACTCTCATCTCTGCTGTACTCATGTGCTTGTCATTTCCTGAATCCGCCCATGTATGCACACCTACGACACGTACCTGTTTTGCCATTACCGGTTCGTCAAATGTAATCTCTTTCCATGCGCTGTCGTTATAGCTCCATGTACCCGTCGCAACGTCGGTCCATTCTCCGTCATTGTTTTCACGGTACTGGATCTTATATTCTGTAACAGCGCCATTGTTGCCGCCGAACGTTCTTGGAAGATAACGGATACCGCTTACTGCTGCCGCTTCTTCTAATTCCAGACCGATCCAGCGTTTTTCTACGTCTGCTGCCTCAGATGTACTCCAGTTGGTATGCCAATGTGTTTCCCCATCTCCATCTAACACGTAACTTGCAGGGCCTTCATTGGCGTTGCCAGAATACTGGCTGTCTGCGATTGCCGTAAGTTTCTCAACCGGGTAATCTCCCGTAAGAGGTTTCACTTCTCCGTTCAGCATAATCTCATACATATTACGTGTATTATGATCTTCTGACTCAATGATGATTCTGATAACATCGTCCACTGCCGGAAGTACGGTTACAGATGCATTGTCAGCGCCTTTTGCCTCCACATCCGCATAAGATGCTGCTGTTACATAGCTGCCAGCTGCCAGATCTTCCTGTGCGATCTCAAGTCCATTGACAGATAAACTTCCAAGTTTCGCTGTGGTATTCGCAACAAACGCACCTTGCGCTTTCAAAAGTTCAATCTCTGTGATCGCAGTACATGGCTTCCATTGAGTACCTGTTGTTGCTGTTGAATTAACAAGGTCAAATCTTACAAACGTAGCTGTGATCGGTGCAAAATCATATGTATATGGTTTCACACGGTTGCTTTCTGCTCCGATCGTTTCTGTTGCCTCAACTTTTGTCCAGCTTCCTTCTTCACCCGTCTCAGAAATATAGATTTCTGTCGTTCCCGCATCCGGGTATCTCATGCTTCCGCTGTCTTTTGCAAAATGAATCACGATACGTCCGATTCTTTGCTGTGTATCATAACGGAATGTAATCTCTGCGGTTGTGTCTCCTGCCTGAGCAGCGCTCCAGTTACTCCATGCAGTTGGGTTTGCTCCGCCGCCTGAATTATCACTAATCGTTGTGCTTCCGTCTTTGATCGCGTCTAATGTATCGCTTTGCTGATCTTCCGGAATATCCTGTGTCAAATATGCTGCACCGGATACGCTGTCACCGATTGTAATAGATTCATTTGCCACACGGATCGTCGCGGTTACTGCTACATCCTGTCCAAGCACATTTGCAGTTCCGTTTATCACAACTTCTCCGATTTCATTCCATACGCTGTCATCTACTTCTTCCCACTCTACTGCAAATGCAGTTGCCAATACCGTTCCATCCGGCATAACTGCAGGTCTTGTCTCCGGGATTACCGGTTTTACACCTACCGGAGTAGCAGATGAATAATTAAGAAGTCCGCCGATATCATCGATCATATTGACATTTACACTAACAACATACATACCATCCACAAGACCGCTTACTGTAAATGTACCTGTCTGTCCGATCTGATCTTCTGTTACTTCATCCCATACAACATCTTTTAACTCTTCACTTCCATCCATATAGCGTGCTTCGATCTGTGCCGGAAGTTCCGGCATGTTGCCAGCTTTTACGTAATAGTTCTTTGCCATGTAGAAGCTGCTGATCTCTTTTTGTGCGCCCGCTCCGGTATCGACCGGTGTTGTAGTGATCTCAACTGTTGCAGGTTCAAGACCCTCTGCAGTTGCTGTTACCGTAATATTGCCTGCATTCTTTGTAGCTTTGATGATCGCTACTAATTTACCGCTGAATGCTTTTCTGTTATCTGCCTTATAAGAATCATGGTCCGGTGAACTTCCGTTATCTACACCAACTAATTCTCCGTCTCCTTCTACTGTAAATGTAACTCTGTCGTCTGCATCCGGAACAATGTTGCCATCTGCGTCTGTTACATCAACTGTGATATAAGAAAGATCTTTTCCGTCTGCTTTGATTTCTGTACGGTCTGCTGCTGCTTCTAATTTTGCTTCTTCTCCTGTCGTCTTAACGATGGAGCGTCCTTGTGTATCTTCGATCACGTTGCCATCTGCATCATAAGCAACTGCTTCCAATGTTCCCTCTGCAAACGGAACATTCCATGTCAGATATAAGTTCTGATGTGTACTGTAGCTTGCTCCTGTACCCTCATAAATCTGATATGTATATCCTGCTTGTGTTGTCTTCTGTGTAAACGCTTTCTTACCAAGCGATTCTCCGTTTAAGAACAACTCCACTGCCGCAGCGTCAGAATAAACAACAACCTCTACGTTATTTCCTGATTTTACAACAACGTCTTCATTCCATGCAGGAAGTACGTGCAATGTATTCACTTCGTCATTCCACTGACTCTGATAGAAATAGTAAGAGTCTTTTGGAAGTCCTGCGGTATCTACGATACCAAAGTATGAACTCTTCGGTGAAGGCCATGATGTTACTGCTCCTGCGCCTGTTCCATTCGCTGGTGTAGGCTCGCCGATGTAGTCAAAGCCTGTCCATACATATTCACCAGCCACAAAGTCTCTTGTGATAACATCATACCATGCCGCACTTGCAAATGCGCCCCAGCCAACCGCTGACTTATCATAAGAAGTAAGCTGCTTATTTGCATTTAATGAATTGTTGGCTTTTGTACTATAGATACCACGGCTGTTTACAGAAGATGCTGTTTCGGAACCTACCATACGCCAATTCGGATACCGGCTGTGTAAGCTGTCATAGCTTGAACCGTTAGAATAGTTTGTACCGGATACACCGCCTTTGGCTGTCAGCTGATTTGCGATATCAATATGTTCTGATGCACCGTTTTTGACTGCATTGCTTCCAATTGTCAACAATTTTGTCGTATCTACTTCCTCTGTCCACTTAATAAGGTCGACTGCCTTTGTGTTATAGCCTGATCCGCCGGCTCCTTCCTGAATCTCATTACCAAGTGACCACATGATGATAGACGGTGCATTTTTTCCTCTGTTAGCTGTTGCTTTCAGATCGAACTCTGCCCATGTCATTCCGGATTCGCTTCCGAGAATCTCATTGCCGCTCTCAATCGTTCTGTTAAACCATACAGAGTAGTCATTGCTGTTACCGTTCTTTGGATACATCCATCCGTCAAAGAATTCATCGATTACAAGAATTCCTTTTTCATTACAGATTTCAATCAATTCATCTGCTGCCGGATTGTGTGTTACACGAATGGAATTACATCCCATCTCTTTTAAAATCTCTACCTGACGCTCTATCGCACGACGATATGCTGCGGATCCCAAAGCGCCTTGATCATGGTGCATACATACACCTTTGAGTTTTACATTCTCTCCATTTAAATAGAAACCAGTCTCGGTATCAAATGCAATATAACGGAATCCGTACTCTGTATCGTATGTATCTACTACTGCATCCCCAACTTTTACTTCTGTGCGGACCGTGTAAAGTGCAGGATTCTCTGTGCTCCATAATTCCGGATTCTCTGCCGGGAGAACAGCTTCAATATCGGCGCTTTCACCTGCGCCAATCTCTGTGGCATCTGTCGTTACTGTTCCAATACTTACATCAGAGCCTTTCTCGTAAATTGTATGTATAAGCGAAACATCAACTGCCTCTTCGGACTCATTTGCGATAGTTGCTTTTACATTCATATTTACGGTTCCGCCCTGCTCTGCCTCAAGGTTTGGAGTCTCTACCTTCGTTCCGTATAATCCTACATGAACCTTGTCCATAACTGTAAGATTCACGCTTCTGTAAATACCGCTTCCTGAATACCAACGGCTAGAAGGAGTTCTATGTTCAACCTTTACTGCGATCACATTATCTCCGCCGTAGTTCACATAATCTGTGATGTCGAAAGAAAATGGAGTATATCCAAATGGGTGTGTTCCAAGCTGCTCGCCATTTACCCATATGGTAGCGTTCATGTATACGCCGCCGAAATCGATTCTTAACTCCTTGCCTTCCATTTCTTTTCCAACTGTGAAGCTCTTTCTGTACCATCCTGTGCCACCAGGCAAGTATCCGCTTTCTGCTTCCATGGATCTTGAATATTCCTGTTCAATACTGTAATCATGCGGCAATGAGAGTTGTCTCCACTTAGAATCATCAAATGATGATACGTGCGCATCTCCTGCCTCGCCCAAATAAAACTTCCAGTTACTGTCAAAGTTCTGTGTACGAACAGTAGTATCATTATAAGAATTTACATATACGACCTCCGGTTCAGAACTCATCTGTGTCTGAGACTGGGAACGGACCTTGATCTGTTTATCCGCTGCCTGCAGGGATGTAATACTTCCGGCTCCCTGAAGGATTAAAGATAAAGACATAAGGACCGCCCCGATACTTAAGTACCTTTTTTTCGTCTTTCTCAAAATACTTTCCTCCTTTTCTTGTTTTTACATTTTGCTGAAATTATGCCTAGCATAACTACCTCTATTATACATTATCCACAATGTTTCGCATTTGCATTTTCCACCGCTTTTTTTGCATTATCGGGAATTTAGTTTTACTGCTTTGCAAAACAGTATCAATCCAATCACGAACATCACAGAGATAATTGCCACCCCCGCATTGGCAACGTTCGTAACCTGCGCTACAATACCAACCAAAGTAGTTCCCATAAAAGAAGCCCCTTTTCCGCAAATATCATAAATTCCAAAATATTCTCCCGATTTATCTGCGGGAATGATTTTTGCAAAATAGGATCTCGATAATGCCTGAATCGCACCTTGGAACATCCCTACCAAAATCGCCAATAACCAGAATTTCCACTGTTTATCCAGCCAAATTGCAAACAACGCGATGCCTGTATAAGCGATAATACATACTTTGATCAAGCTCGCGGTATTATATTTCCCGGATAATTTCGAGAAGATAAGCGCACATGGAAATGCCACGATTTGTGTCACTAATAATGCAAGAAGCAGTCCTGTGGAATCTAGTCCCAGCGCACTTCCGTACGCCGTTGCCATCTCTATGATCGTATATACCCCATCAATAAAAAAGAAGAATGCCAGAAGGTACAGAAAAATATTTTTTTCCTTTTTAATATCTTTTAAGGTATTTCCTAGTCTTTTAAAGCTATTTCTTACCGGGTGCTTTGGCATCTCAACATAATTTTTCTGTTCATAGTTTCTAAGAAGCGGAATCGTTACCAAAAGCCACCAAGCAGCATTTAAGAAAAAAGCGATCGCCATTGCCATCTTCATGCTGATGCCGATTTTTTCATACATTAGCACAAATGCCAGTGAAATCGCAAAGGGAATACAGCTTCCGATATATCCCCATGCATAACCATGGGAGGATACCGTATCCATCCGTTCAGATGTTGTCACATCCACCAGCATCGAATCATAAAAAATCAGACTTGCATTATAACCTACCTTCGCAATGACGAATACCGCCAAAAAAATCACCCAGGAAGTCGGGAACGACAACGCCGCGCACCCAAGCACGCCAATCATCATTGTGACAATAAATAACGGTTTTTTAAAATTCCTTGTATCCGCAACGGAGCCGAGGATTGGTCCGATCAGCGCAACAAGCACCGTTGCTACTGACGCGGCATACCCCCAGTATGCCAGATAATCCACCTCAGAAATTCCGGCATTGCCGGCAAGATAATTAAAATAAATAGGAATGATCGTAGAAACGAGCATAATAAATGCCGAGTTTCCTACATCATATAAAATCCAGTATTTCTCCAGTTTTGTTAATTTTGATTGTTTCATAGCTCTTCCCCTTACTCAAATGTACGATCAAAACGTTCATCGAGCACCTTTCCTTTTTGCAAACTTTCATCAAAGCTTTCTATTATCCGCACCGCCACCGAAACCGCTTTGTCAAACCGCTTCAAAAGTCCGATGTTGCTCTCCAGACATTTTTCATTATCCTTATGCTGACGCATCATACCTTTATAATCCGGATATTTTCCAGCCGTTTTCAATATCCCCTCGATCAGATTATATTTAATCGGACCTGGCGCTGTAATTAACTTTTCAATCCGCTTCATCCATCTCAGGGATTTTTTAACCGTAACCCAATCCTTTCCCTCAAAGAATGGAGCGATTGCCAGCGCTGTCGCCGTATCTGTCGGCACGAGTTCCGAAAGCGGATACGCCAATGGATCTTTTTGGTCCATACGCAAAAGCTTCTTTTCAAATTCTCCTTCAATCTCGACATGTCCGATACCGGTTTTCTCTATCATCTCACTTACATAAGGATGACATTCACTATCCAACACAAAATGACATATAAATCCAAGCAAATAAGCATACTCCCGGCTGTTTCGCCCACGTTCCTTTATAATCTTCAACGCCCTTTTAAAAAAAGGATATGCGGAAATCTCATGCAAATGACTCCCATATCTTGTCACGTCATTCTTAGAATACGCCTTATAAAAAAAGAAAATATCCGGTCCTTGCAGTCCGATTTTGAATTGTGTATCATGTGCTGTTACAATATCTTTCAGTTCGCCTTTCAACTGCTCCAAAACTTTTTGTCCAAAACGATTATGTGCATACAATGCAGGCATATGCTCACCCTCCTTGAATCCTATCTTGATATTAACTATATTAGTATATCCGCAAAAAGTAAACAATAAAGCAAAAAATATCCTTATGGGAAACAAAAAGTATATCTTGCTTTTTCTCCCCACAAGGATATCTGTTATTTTAGAAAATATATGATTTTACTTGCTTCTATATCTCTTCTGTTTCTGCAAGTTCCTCTTCTTCCTCTTCTAATAAGTAATCCGATTCTTCATCTTCTGCCTCATCAAAAGATTCCAGCTCCTGCTCCATATCTTCATCTGCCTCTGAAATAACTTCCTCATCCAATTCTTCCGGATCTTCATTCTCTTTTACAAGTTCTTCCCCTGTATCCAGTCTTACATCACGGTACTTCTTCATACCCGTACCTACCGGAATCAATTTACCGATGAGTACGTTTTCCTTCAGACCGATAAGCGGATCGACCTTACCTTTGATCGCTGCCTCTGTCAATACTTTTGTAGTTTCCTGGAAGGAAGCTGCTGACAAGAATGAATTGGTAGCAAGCGATGCTTTCGTAATACCAAGCATGATCTGTTCGCCTGTTGCAGGCTCTTTTCCTTCTGCAACCAATTTTGCGTTAACATCATCGAATTCAAGTGTATCCACCATTGTGCCTGGAAGGAAGTCGGAATCTCCATTCTCCTCAATGCGAATCTTTTTAAGCATCTGACGCACGATAACCTCGATATGCTTATCATTGATTTCTACACCCTGAAGACGATATACACGCTGTACTTCCTGAATCATATAATCCTGTGCAGCACGCAAACCTTTGATCTTCAAAAGGTCATGCGGATTGATGCTACCTTCTGTCAGCTCATCGCCGGCTTCTAAGTATACACCATCCTGAATCTTAATACGGGAACCATAAGGGATAAGGTATGCCTTAGATTCTCCTGTTTCTTCGTTGGTCACAATAATCTCACGTTTCTTTTTCGTGTCATTGATGACTGCTCTTCCGGCAAATTCTGTGATAATCGCAAGACCTTTCGGCTTTCTTGCTTCGAAAAGCTCCTCGACACGAGGAAGACCCTGCGTGATATCGTCACCGGCTACACCACCCGTATGGAAGGTACGCATCGTAAGCTGTGTACCAGGTTCACCGATCGACTGAGCAGCAATGATACCAACAGCCTCTCCAACCTGTACCTGCTCTCCGGTCGCCATGTTCGCACCATAACATTTTGCACAGATACCAATATGAGATTTACATGTTAAGATAGTACGGATCTTCACGGTCGTGATTGGTTCTCCGTTCTCATCCACACCAGCTGTCACGATTCTTTCTGCACGTTTTGGTGTGATCATGTGGTTCGCTTTTACGATAACCTCACCATCTTTATCGCAAATAGTATGACAGGAGTAACGTCCTGTAATACGATCTTGCAAGCTTTCAATCTCTTCGTTTCCATCCATGAATGCTTTCACATACATACCTGGAATCTCTTCGCCTTTTTCCACACAGTCGATTTCACGAATACTAAGTTCCTGAGAAACATCAACAAGACGTCTTGTCAGGTAACCGGAATCGGCTGTACGAAGCGCTGTATCGGAAAGACCTTTACGAGCGCCATGCGCAGACATGAAGTACTCCAATACGTCAAGACCTTCACGGAAGTTTGACTTGATCGGCAACTCAATCGTACGTCCAGTCGTATCCGCCATAAGTCCACGCATACCTGCAAGCTGTTTGATCTGCTTGTCGGAACCACGGGCTCCGGAATCCGCCATCATGTAGATGTTGTTGTATTTATCAAGTCCGGACAGAAGCGCTTCTGTAAGCTCATCATCCGTTGCTTTCCAAGTCTCGACAACTTCTTTGTAACGTTCTTCCTCTGTGATAAGACCACGTTTGAAGTTCTTCGTGATTCTGTCCACCGTATCCTGTGCTTTCTGGATCAGCTCAGGTTTCTGCGGCGGTACGGTCATATCGGAAATCGATACGGTCATAGCCGCTCTGGTTGAATACTTATATCCGATGGACTTAACTGCATCCAGCACCTCTGCCGTAGCTGTAGATCCATGGGTATTGATTACCTTCTCAAGGATCTGCTTCAATTGCTTCTTACCTACGTGGAAATCCACTTCCAGCAATAAATCCGCGCCTTCTGCCTCCCGGTCAACGAATCCAAGATCCTGCGGGATAATCTCGTTGAATAGGAAACGTCCAAGTGTGGACTCTATATTACCGCTCTTCACCGTACCGTCAGGCAGCTTCTTGGATACCCGCACCTTGATACGTGAATGGAGCGTGATCGCGTCATTCTCATAGGCAAGGATCGCCTCGCTGACATTCTTGAAGAACTTGCCTTCTCCCTTCGCTCCGGGTCTCTCCTGTGTCAGATAATAGATACCAAGTACCATATCCTGTGAAGGAACCGCAACCGGTCCGCCGTCGGAAGGCTTCAGCAGGTTATTCGGCGACAGCAGGAGGAACCGGCACTCTGCCTGTGCCTCCACGGACAGCGGCAGATGCACCGCCATCTGGTCGCCGTCAAAGTCAGCGTTATACGCGGTACATACCAACGGGTGAAGCTTGATCGCCTTACCCTCTACCAGGATAGGCTCGAATGCCTGGATACCGAG
>OFGR01000095.1_pt1 | contig 84752 bp, 82 predicted proteins | sample 1521811 | NCBI WGS metagenome assembly OFGR01 (sample SAMEA3504098, study PRJEB24116) | mouse gut metagenome | biome: mouse gut; feature: mouse-associated habitat; material: faeces | place: Denmark | collected 2011 | reverse complement strand
TTGTCATCCCGAAAAATTTGTGAGTGAACAATACCGAGTGTTGAAACCAGACGGTAAAATTATCATTATGGATGTTTATAACAGAGGTAATAAACCTGAAGAATGGATACCAACTGATGCTTGTGAAGAAAAAGAACTATTTGATAAAGTCTGGGCGGTAGCATCTGCCAATCCTCATAGCCAAATTAAGCGTTATGAGAACCAAACAGAAAAGTATTTCGCCTATCTTGCAGAACAAGGATTTCAAAATATTTCTATTGATGCAATGGCTACAGTTAATTATGCTCCGGATTGTGATAACATTAATGATGAAATGGCGCAGGCACAAATCAATGATGATAGGATATCGGAACTTAGCAGTGTGGAGAAGGCATATAATATGGCTCCAAATGCACTTAGTGAAACAGAGTACCAAACTCTGCTTGATATGGTTAATCAAAGATATGATAAGAAGATTTTGCAATACAAAAATGGTGATAAAAACTGGGAATTTCGCATTTCAACGACTGTGCTAATAAGCGGAACAAAGCCTTTATAATTATTAAGTACCTGATTATAAAGATATTCGGTTTGATGAATTGCGTAAGGTGTTAGAGAGCTATGGATATGAGATGAATGCCCCAAGAAGTGGAAGCAGTCATTATATATTTAGAAAAAAGGTTGTATGCCAATTACGATACCAAAGCATGAGCCAATTAAGAAAGTTTATGTTGAGATGGTGAAACAGATCGTAGAAGGTGAGGAAAGAAACGATGAAAACGCTGAATGACTATATGACAATGTCTTATCGGATGGAGATTGTGGAGGATAAGGATGAAGGTGGTTTTGTGGTTTCTTATCCCGATCTGCCGGGATGTATTACTTGTGGTGAAACAGTAGAAAAAGCGGTGGTAAATGCAGCAGATGCTAAGAGGGAATGGATTGAAGCCGCACTTGAAGATGGGATTAAGATTAATGAACCAGACAACTTGGAAGATTATTCTGGTCAGTTTAAATTGAGATTACCTCGGAGCTTACATCGCCTATTGGCAGAGCATTCCAAAAGAGAAGGTATCAGTATGAATCAGTATTGTGTGTATCTTCTATCAAGAAATGATGCTGTTTATTCAAAGTAAAACCAACAATATAATATTAAAAAGATGGCAACATTTTGGCAACAGAAAATCAGTAAACCAAAATAATTGATTTAATTGAAGTAAAAATGGGCGTGTATTTGCGCAAAACTTAAATAAATATCGTTAAGTCAAACAAAAAACACACCGAGTTCGAGTGATGAAAAATTTACACAGATTCTTTTATATGGCAAGTAGTCTATGGATTGCTTGCCATATTTGATATTATTTATCAAGGGAGAAATTGAGTATGGAATATAGAATTACCAATGAAACGGACTTTGAGGGGTTAGCTAACGCAATGATGTTGGCTTATTCTGAAGAACCGTGGAATGAGCAGTGGAGTAGTGAACGTGCTGTCAGGCGAGTGAAAGCAATCATGGGTAATTTTCAATCGGTTGGATTGGCGGCAATAGAAAATGGCAAAATAATTGGTGGTCTATTAGGATATGTAGACCCATATGCGAATGAAGATTTTTACTATGTGTCAGAGTTATTTGTGATTCCTGAGAGAAAGAAAAATGGAATTGGTAGAACTTTGCTAAAAGAACTTGAGAATGTTTTACATGAGAGAAATATTTTTGTTGTTCAACTAATTTCCATAGAAAATAATGAATTATTCTATAGGAAAAGTGGATTGAATAAGGATGATGTTTCCGTATTGTTTAAGCGTTATTAGGAAGTGGAGAAATTCTTGATGGTTACAAATTTAAGATCAATCCCAAGACATATTTCCCAGTGACAATGGAGAAGAAACAGATTTTCCCAAGTATGTGATGGAGGATACCAAACGATGAGAGATTACAGTGTGCAAAATAAGCAGGCGTGGGAATATAATGCGTATGATTTTTGGGTGAAACAGTCAGGGACACCGGCTGAAAGGGCAAAAAGGGACTTGGAAAATCCTATAGGAATGTTAAAAAAATATTCTGGTTACTTTGATACCTACAATGCTGTGAAGATAGCTAATATATGTGGCTCTTGCGGAAAGAAGGCTGTTCCTCTGGCTATTTTAGGGGCGGAAGTCACGGTCTTTGATATCTCAGAAGATAATAAGAAGTATGCCCTTGAAGTGGCAGCGGCTGCAAAAGTCGATTTGAATTTTGAAGTATGTGATATATTGGAAATTGATATGGAGCAGTATGGAAATTATTTTGATGTAGTGTTTATGGAAGGAGGAGTGCTGCATTATTTTCATGACATTGATGAATTTATGCATATTATGTATTCATTGCTGAGAGACAGTGGAAAAATGATATGCAGTGATTTTCACCCATTTATAAAAATATCCGATATATTGAAGTTTGAGCAGCCAACCATGAGCTATTTTTCAAAGGAAATTTTTGAAGGTAAAATGCCGCATGCCCGTTTATTTGAAGAAGCCATTCAGGAGCAAATGCCGAAGTGTATTTATAGAAAGTATACCATTAGTGAGATTATCAATTCTGTCATAAACAGTGGATTTACGTTAAAAAGGTTTGATGAACATCCAGCCTGGACAGATGAAAAGCTGCCGGGAGAATTTACCATTGTAGCGATGAAACAATAAAAAACAGCTCAGGGGCAGTTAAAAAAGGAAGTCAATGCCGCTTTGCCCGCCAGACAGCTGAGGATTCTGCCTGGCGGAGTCAATAAATCACCTGGAAGCATTTTCCTCATGGATCATTGCAGAATATCCAATGAGTACAGTCCACACATATGCACATGTTTTGGGTATCATCAGCATGCCAATCATGGGGAGGATATCGGCCCAGAGTACCACAGGAATATAGAAGCCGAAACTGAGCACGATGGTCAGCCACATATATTTAAACCTGTGGTCATTCTGTTTTTTGGCGCTGTGATAAAATAAAATGATAATAAGCAGTCCCAGCAGTGCGAAGGGAATGTTGCGGTAGATTCCCCATGAAAGAGACGCTTCCGCGCTTAACCAGTTGTTCTGAGGGAAAAGGCACAAGGCGATCCGCAGCGCTGACAGGATATATACAAGAGCGGTTATGCCCTTTTTCCCCTTGATTTCATAGCGTGTTCTCCAAACATAGTACAACAGAATGTAGAAAACGGTCATGGTGACAGAAGTGATAAATTTACCCAGTCCCAGGGCTGTGGTGAAATTTTCAAGACCTGTGGTACAGAGTGCAGTGGCCCGGGGGATGAGATGGAAAGAATCTCCGATGCCAAGTACCACGGCCATAATCCCAAATAGGCGGTACTGCCTGCTGCCTTTGGATTTCGCAATCATCCGAATACCAATTGTAATTACAGAGAACAGATACACTGTATCAAATAAGGTTTCTACAATAGCCTGCATAAAAAATTCCTCTCTTTACTTAGTGTTAATTTCATAGTGATAATTGTCTTCTGATAAATGATATTGGCAAAATCTTTTCTCCCTATGTTCTGCTGCCGAAAGTCTTTCTTTCCCTCCTTTCTGAACAATGTTCATTTTTAGCTATGAAAAACTCCCGCTGAATTACGGGATTTTTCAATCAATAGAGCAGCCTGCGGGTCATTTCCAGTATTGCACTGCAGTCGTAATTTTGCTGCAGCAGAGCAGAAAGAATGAAAGAAAATATAATGTGGATAAATTCTTCACAGGTAAAAACCTGGTCAAACGCATCCTGACGGACATTTTTGTCATTCTTTAAAACGGTGTGAAGCCCGTTCTGAATATGTTTCCAGGACTGGGCCATCAGCAGCTTTCCGTTTGACTTATCCTCTTCCAGGAAACTCATGGAATGTAAGGTAAAGAATCCTGGGTATTTCACATTTCCCTCTTTCATACAGTCAAAAATCCATTCAAGGCAGCTGACAAAATCGTCAAATGTGCTTCTGCTTTCAGGAAAGTGGAATATATCGCACCAGACGCTTTCCACCACTGCGCTGAGCAAATCGGACTTGGAATGAAAGTAGTTGTATACAGAGCCTACGGAAATCCCACATTCCGCAGCCACAGCTCTGATATTCACCGCTGTCCATCCCTGGCTTTTGATCAGTTCCCGGCTTACATTTAAAATGGATTCTTTGGAAGTAATTATAGTGTTCATATAGGGTCCCTCCACAAACTGAACAATGTTCATTATAGGGTTTTCTCCAGGATTTGTCAAGGGTCTTTTTCAAGTTTTTGTAACTGTCTCATTGCAGCAAAGGATTTTTTATCGTATGCTGTGGGGAAGGAGGTGCAGAGTTATGGCAAATGAGGATAAAAAAGATTTTAACGCAATGCTTCATGACAGCAAGGATATGCCCAAAATGCAGATTATCACTGATGAAAAGAGCATCAAAAAATACGGTGGAAACAGGATGTATTTTGCTCCTCCTGTTGCATATGACAGAGTGATGCGCCTTGTGCCGTTGGGGAAGCTGCTGACAGTGGGGGAGATAAGGAAATATTTTGCAGGACAGAACGAGGCTGATTTTACGGATCCCATCACAGCGGGAATATTTGTGTCCATAGTGGCCTGGGCAAGCAGCCAGCGGGAAAATGATGTGACGCCTTACTGGAGGACTCTGAAAGCAGGCGGGGAGCTGAATTCTAAATATCCCGGCGGGGCAGAGGCACAGAAGGAAATGCTGGAAAAAGAGGGACACACGATTATTCAGAGGGGAAGAACCAATATAAAGTACTATGTCAAGGACTATGAACAGTTTTTGTTTGTTCTGGGAGAATCAATGGTGACAGCTCACACAGGGGACTGAAGTTTGAAGCAAATTTGCAAAAAAGTGAAAAAATGCTGTTGACTTTGACACGATGTCATGGATTATTCTGTGGTTGGAAGAGCAGCGAGGAAGGGGCTCCAGGGGCCATGAAGGGATGAAACAGGACTGTTGACCGGGCGTGGACAGGAGAGCTGACTATCCAGAACCGTGCATGTACAGGGCGGTCTCATCGTGCCGTCTTCCTTAGGCTGTGCAGGTAATCCAGGCTTATAAATTCATGGGTCGGATTTCTCACAGCAATGGCATGAAGACGGAAAATTATGCATGCATGGTCAATGGTATAGAAATGAGGTATAAAAGTGGAGAATCTTACAATCAGCCAGGTGTCGAAGCTCTGCGGCGTCACGCCCAGGATGCTGCGACATTACGAGAAGATGGGGCTTATCTGTCCCCGGTACAGGGAGGACTATGCGTACCGATGCTATGACGCGGAAGCAGTACGTCGTCTGAAGCAGATTATTTTGCTGCGAAAGCTTCGTGTTCCCCTGAAACAGATTGCAGTGATTCTGACAGAGGGGAAACGGGATGAATCCATGGAGCTTCTGCGGGAGAACCTGGCCGGGCTGGACCTGGAGATTGCCTCCCTGAGCCAGATTCGAGATGTGCTGAAACAGTTGGTGAAGCGCTTAAGCGAATGCTTCGAGGAAGAAGAGCTTGACCTGTTGTCGGACCAGGAACTGGTGGACGCTGCTTGTCTTCTGACTCTTCCCAAAACGACACTGAAGGAGAGTTCCGGCGTGGAGGAGGGGAAGTTTTCTGCTTCCTGCCGGCGCAGTGCCGCAGAAGAATCCTGCGGCGGAGAAAGGAGTAACAGCATGGAAGTTTTAAACCGAGCAGAAGAGAATCTGAGCAGAAATCTGAACGTGAGGATCCTGTGCCTGCCTCCCTGCACAGTTGCCGCCTGCCATTTTATCGGCGAGAACCCGGAGGAAGTGGTGGGAGAGAAAGCATCCCGTTTTGTGCAGGAGAGCAGGCTTTATGAGCGCAAGCCCGATGCCAGAATGTTTGGTTTCAATCATCCCAACCCCGGTGTGCTGGAAGGCGGCGTCCATGGGTATGAGGACTGGATCACCATTCCAGAGGACATGGAAGTTCCGGAAGGATTTGAAAAGAAGAAATTTGAGGGCGGATTGTATGCGGTGCTCACGATTCCTTTTCCGGAGTTCCAGCTTTGGAGCAGCCTGACCCAGTGGGTGGAGGACAGCGAGGAATTTGAGCCGGCTTACAGCGCTCTTGGGGAAGAAATTATGGGCGGCTGCCTGGAAGAGCACCTGAACTGGGTTTATTCGGCTCACAGGGAGTGGGTTGAGGACGGGCTTCCGGCACAGATCGACTTGATGCTGCCTGTGCGGCTGAAAAAGTAAGGACTGTTAAAATCTCCGTGCCTGTGATATGATGTGGGCAGATCATAGAAAGGGAAGGAGAGTTGATTTCTTATGGAAAAAACAGCCGTGGGCATGGACAATGACAGGATATTGCAGGGGGCAATGGAGCAGTCTGCCATAGATGCAGGCTGCAGCTGGAGGGATTTTCTGAAAAATGAGAATGTGGTCGTGTACTCAAAGGAGGATTCCAGGGCCAGACGTTATCTGACCCTGCCCCATGTGTGCAATCTGATCTCCTACGGAAACAATATCGTGGCGTCAATAGAAGAAAAATACGAGGGGATTGTGAGGGCTTACATAGAAAAATATCCAGCAGTGCACTGTTTTGAAACCCCCAATCTGCATGTGCTCAACGAGGCTTTTATGGGACACGGTATGCAGATCTGTTTTATGGCGGAGTACTTTCTGCCCCGTGTGGAGGAGCTTCAGCCGAGGCACTGCGGCTGTGAGCTCAGGGTGCTCACCCAGGAAGATCTCGGCGCGCTCTATCTGCCGGAATGGTCCAATGCCCTCTGTGAAAAACGCCGGGAACTGGATGTATTGGGGGTGGGAGCTTACGAGGACGGCCGCCTGGTGGGCCTGGCCGGGTGCTCGGCGGACTGTGAAACCATGTGGCAGATTGGGGTGGATGTGCTGCCGGAATACAGGCGCCGGGGCATTGCCTCCGCCCTTACAGGAGCTCTGGCGGCGGAGACCATGGCCAGGGGGAAAATTCCCTTTTACTGCTGCGCCTGGTCCAATATCAGATCTGCCCGCAATGCCATCAGGAGCGGTTTCCGGCCTGCCTGGGTGGAAATGACGGTAAAGCCCAGGGCGTTTGTGGAGGAGATGAATCGCTAGGGCGTCTCTGAAGCTTGGGAACTGGCGGTATATGTTGTAAACTGCATGGACGGCTTTGGAGAAGCCGACTTAAAACTGGTCCATATGCCATTTTCCGCCTGTGAAATCAGGGACATCCACCACGGCGCCGCCTCTGGCGATAGACATCTCCGAGAGGGCTGTCACTGCCATCCAGCTGGCGGCGTCATAGGCATCCACCGGCATGGGGGCATCGTCCCGGAGGCACTGGAAAAAGACTTCAAACTCCAGCCAGTCTATGCCGTCATGGCCGCCCCGGACCCCTTCTGCAATGTATTTTTTCCACAGGGGATGATCATATTCTTCCTCATAGCCCGCCGCATTATTGACATTGGTTTTGCGCCAGTCAAAGTCGTGGGCGGCATCCTCTTTCCGGTCAAGAAACACGGAATCTGTGACTTCCTCGTACATGCCCTTAGTGCCTCTGACCGTAAAATTTCGGCAGTAGTACCTGGGCAGGGTGGTGTCCAGGGTCAGGACAATAGTCTCCCCACGGGCGCATTTGATCACTGTAGTTACCACATCTCCCTGGAGGAAGGTCTTGTCTTTGAGAAATTCATCGTCCCCCTTGTGCTCCCGGATATAGGCCTGCAGTCCGGCGGCCTTGGAGGCTGTGGAGGAGAGGGTCAGCATGCGGTTGCCGTGGTTGAGTCCCAGGACTTTGGCGATGGGGCCCAGGTCGTGGGTGGGGTAGTTTTCACAGTTTCTGCTCAGATAGTTCCGGAGTCTGTAATGTCTGTTTTCCCTGCCATAGGAGATTTCATACCGCAGGTCATGCTGGTAGCCTCCTGCGCAGTGAACCACTTCTCCAAACAGTCCTTTCTGGACCATGTTCAGCACCATCAGCTCCCGTCTGCCGAAGCAGCAGTTCTCCAGGAACATAAAGGGAGTGCCTGTCTCTTCATAGGTCTCCACCAGCTGGAAACACTGCCGCAGATCATAGGCACCGCCCACTTCCATAGCCACCGGTTTTCCCGCGCGCATGGATGCCAGGGCTATGTCCATATGGCTTTCCCAGGCAGTGGCGATGACAATGGTATTTACGTTTTTGTCTTGAATTACCTGACGATAATCTGTGTACACGGCAGGTACTGCCTGTCCGGCATTTTTGACGGCGTCAGCTCCTTCGTTTGCCCGATCCTCATAGGTGTCACAGACTGCCGTCACCTGTTCTCCCTGACGGAGCACCACATCCCGCAGCAGGCCGATTCCCCTGCTGCCCAGTCCGATAAACCCCACCTTGATGTCCTTCATCTTGTATTCCTCCATAAGAGTTTATATGTCATTGATTTCCTAAATCATAGCACGGATAGGGGGATAAGGCAATATGAATGTGAAATAGTGCGATATCTTTGATAAACTCTTGACAAAGGGATGGTTATGGAGTAAAATGATTGACATCTGGAGTAATCAAAGGATCGTGCTGTTTGCACTTCGGGCGTTTCTGCCATTTTACTCAAGGTAAACTTATTGTTGTTGGAATGGCAGGGGGATCTCGTGTATTTGTGGAATGTCTCTGCCGCACAGGAGGTATGACATGAATATGGAGAGAACTGGAGGACTGTTGAAGCAGGCTGTTCCTGCTGCCACACATCAGAGAGCCGCAGGATGGCTTTTTACGGAGATTGCCCTGTATGCCAGGACGGGCAGGAAGGGCTGTCAGGTGATGCCGGCCCCTTTTGCGGTATATCTCAAGGGGGACGGCGGGGAGTGTCTGCTGCCGGATATCACGGTGTTCTGTGATGAGAGCATGATGGATGAGGAAGGCTGCCATGGGGCGCCGGACTGGGTGGTGGAAGTGGTTTCGCCGGACAGTCGGACGGAGGATTACGGCGGAAAACTGGCGGCATATATCCAGGCCGGCGTCAGAGAGTACTGGGCTCTGGATCCGGAGCGCCGCACCATTGTTGTCTATTATCTGGAGACACCGGACGTCCCTGCGGTTTACCGGTTTGGAGACAGCGTCCGTTCTGGCATTTTTCCGGATTTGGTGGTGGATTCCACACCTTTGGGAGAGCTGCGCTGCCGCGGGGCAGGAAACAGGGTGGAGGAAGCCAAATGCCGGGAAAACGGAAAGGCGCAGGAATTCTATGGGCAGCAGGGAGAGGATGCAGACTTGGCACAGGAACCCCATGGGCAGCGGGGAGAGGATGCAGATTCGGCGCAGGAACCGCACAGGGAGCGGGGAGAGGATGCAGACTTGGCACAGGAATCCCATGGGCAGCGGGGAGAGGATGCAGAGTCAGCGCAGGAACCGCACAGGGAGCAGGGACAGTGCACAGGCTTGACGCAGGGGTCTGGCGGGCAGATGGGGATGGAAGAAGTGAGAGCGTACCTGGAAGAACATTTTGGGGAACTAGCGGCTTCCAGAAATAAGGGCCAGGTCATGAAAGCTGCAATGGGGGCACTGAAGGGAAAGGTTGACAGCAGAACTTTGAACGAGGCAGTGGCGGAATTGTGCCGAAATAAAACAATTTAATACGATTTTTATTGACAGGGAGACCGAAAGAACGATAATATACTAGAATAAAATGTTGGCGATAACAGGGGAAAACAAGGTAAAAGGAGGTAGCCTTATTGAAGAAGAACGAATTGTTGATGGGAAATTATGCAGAACTGTGCAGGGAAGCGGATCGTCTGTCGCCGGAGATGTTTGACAAATATGAAGTGCAGAGAGGTCTTCGCGACAAGAACGGGAACGGCGTGGTAACAGGACTTACCAACGTGTCCAGAATTGAGGCCTTTAAAATGGTGGACGGGGTGAAGACGCCCTGTGAGGGCAGGCTGTGGTATCGGGGGTATGACTGTATTGAACTGGTGAAGGGCTTTAATGGAAAACGGCCTGGGTTTGAAGAAATCTCTTATCTGCTGCTTTTTGGCAGGCTGCCTGACCAGGAGCAGCTGGAGGAATTCCGGGATGTTCTTGCGGACAGCAGGACTCTGCCCACCAATTTTACCAGGGATGTCATTATGAAAGCGCCCAACAGCGATATCATGAATTCCCTTACCAGGAGTGTGCTGACCCTGGCTTCCTATGACAGGAACTGTAACGATACTTCGGTGGAAAATGTGCTGCGGCAGTGTATGCGTCTGATAGGGGTGTTCCCCATGCTGGCGGTGTACGGATACCATGCATATAATCATTACCAGAACGACGAGAGCATGTATATACATCGTCCGTCTGCGGATCTGTCCACTGCAGAGAACCTTTTGATGATGCTGCGGCCGGATAAGAATTATACGGAGCTGGAGGCCAGCGTTCTGGATACGGCACTGGTGCTGCACATGGAGCATGGAGGAGGAAATAACTCCACCTTTACCACGCGTGTTGTGTCCTCATCCGGTTCGGATACATACTCTGTTATCGCCGCCGCACTGTCATCCCTGAAGGGACCCAAACATGGCGGCGCCAATATCAAAGTGGCGGAGATGATGAATGATATTCAGACCCATGTGTCCGACTGGGAGGACGAGGATGCGGTGAGGGCTTACCTGAAGAAGATTATGAACAAGGAAGCCTTTGACCGAAAAGGACTGATCTACGGCATGGGCCACGCTGTGTATTCCCTTTCCGATCCCAGGGCTCAGGTGTTCAAAGGATTTGTGCATCGTCTGGCGGCTGCCAAGGGCAGGGAGAAGGATTTCACGCTGTATTCCATGATAGAGCGCATGGCGCCGGAAGTGATTGCGGAGAAGGCGCATATCTATAAGGGCGTGAGTGCAAATGTGGACTTTTACAGCGGCTTTGTGTACAGTATGCTGGAGATTCCCCTGGAGTTGTTTACACCTATTTTTGCCATAGCCAGGATTGTTGGCTGGAGCGCTCACAGGATTGAGGAGTTGATCAATATGGATAAGATCATCCGTCCTGCATACAAGAGCGTCGCAGAGGAACAGAAATATATTCCTCTTGAAGATAGATAAAGGATTATATCGTATTCAGGCTTCTGTCCACGGTTTGGAGCAGATGTATCGCACGCCGTGGACTGCCTTTCAGCTTATTTTTGCCCGTCAGGGCTATTCTGGCTGTCGCCATTTATTTCGTCAGAACAGTTTCAGCAGTGCAATCCCGTCAGGGTAATCTTTACATTCCCTGTGCTTTTTGCTATAATGATTTCAGAAAAGTATTGTGGGAAATGTGGTGTTGCTGTCTTTGAACTAAGAGAGGTAGTGTCGGGTGTGTTTTGTCCAGTGGAAATGGGAAATGAAAGGTAGGATGTAGAAGTTTGAAAATAGTGCGAGGAATCTTTTTTACTGTCATGGCTCTGATCATGGCAGGTTGTCTTGGAATTATAGTCTGTGCCATGAACCCTTCTCTGACAGGCAGACTTGCGGAGATGCTGAACGGGAAGAAACCTGCAAATGATCTTTTGAGCGGGTTTTTGGGCGGCGGAACACCGGGAACGATTCAGACAGGAGGTACGGGGAGTGGTCTGCCAGGCGGCATAGGAGGTGGAGGTTTCCTCCCCAGTATTGGAGTGCCGGGAGGAGAGGGCAGTACGGGAACAGGCGGAAGCCAGCCAGACAGCACTGGAACCGGGCTGGCGGCGGATACCCGGCCTGGCGTCAATGCATCCTGGCTTGAGGGCAGGGACACGGCAAGCTATGAGGTTCCTGCCGCCCGGCCAGAGGTGGTTCCGGACTCTGTGGCCGGAAGAAACGGCTATGAGGCCGTTCAGGAGGATGCGGAGGAGATAGCTCCGGAAGAAGCGGATGTTCTGCCGGGAAGCGGAGAAAGTGGAGAAACAGGCAGCGGGCTCAGTTTTAACGGGGAGCAGTATCCCTATTATGCCATGCTGGAAGCAGATATGCAGAAGCTGTACTGCCAGATTTATGCCAATGCCATGGAACAGCGCAGGGAGGCTTTTGCCCCTGCCGTCCAGGTGTCTGTAAAGCAGCTTAAAAGTGTGTTCGAGGCGGTGTACAATGATCATCCGGAGTTGTTCTGGCTGCAGACAGGGTATTCCTGTAAGTATGTTCACAGCGGAAACTGTCTGGAGATTACGCTTAAGTATAATAAGACTGCGGATAATCTGCAGGCGGCCAGACAGGAGTTTGACGCGGCTGCGGAAAAGATTTTGGCGGAGGCAAGAACTAAGGGCAGTGATCTGGAAAAGGAAAAATATGTTCATGATGTTCTGATGGAGGCGGCGGAATATGATCTGAGTGCTGACATGAGCCAGAGTGCCTACAGTGCATTGGTGCAGGGCAGAAGTGTCTGTGCAGGTTATGCCAGGGCTTTCCAGTACCTGATGCAGCAGCTGGGTATTCCATGCTACTACTGTACAGGTTATGCAGGGGAGGATCACGCCTGGAATATTGTGAAGCTGGATGGACGTTACGTTAATGTGGATGTTACATGGGATGATACGGATCCGCCCACATCCGATTATTTTAACAAGTCAGACAGAGAGTTTTCGCGCACTCATGTGAGGACGGGGCTGTCGGTGTATCTGCCCGCCTGTGTGGATGCAGGGGAGGGAACCGCACAGGGAGGAAATGCTGTTTCAGGTGTTCAGACGGGCACAGGAAATTCAGGAGGCGCGCAGACAGACAATGCAACAGGAAATCAGACCGGGACAGGAGAAGAAACGGATCAGACTTCCAGTGTGGCGGGACTGATCAATCCTAATCCTTCCGAACCCCTTACCTGGCAGAGTAAGTATTGGACGGGTGATGCGGATCTGGACGAGGATATGTCTGCCGAGGAGAAGAAGCAGGAGAACCTGGATCAGGCGGGAATTACCGAGGAAGAGGTTCGGGAGACCCTGGAGGAGTATTATGAGGATTGCAAGAAGCTGTTGAAGGAGGCTGGAACTGGCCAGAAACAGTTTTCCAATGTGATTCCTGAGTCCTTGTGGAGCAGCCTTGAGCGCGCCTACAGCAGCGGAGAATATTGGAATGGATATGTGGAAGGAACCCTGCAGGAAATGGGAGTGGAGAATTTCCTGATTCAGCTCCAGGCGCAGAGGCTGGGAGGCGGCTATTACCGTCTGTATCATAATGTGCTTACTTATTAGAAGGTTGTTGATTGGGAATTTTTTATCAGAAATTTGTTTTAGAATTTTACTCCTCTTTTGAAATTGTATACCCATTTAAAACGAGCTTATATATTTGTTGTAGGTGATAAATGTATATTTTTAATCAGGTTTATAAGTCGGTATTTGCGAGGAAGGTAGAAATCTATGCTTATTAGAGAGATGGAATCTGAAGATATTGTCTCTGTCTTACATCTGTATATTTCTTATTACAACGAACAGGAGGAGGGTTGCAATTATTGCCTATAAGCACCAAAACAAAGGGATTGGAAGTATGCTTCTGAGAGAACTTGAGCAACGGGTAAAAGAGAAAGGGGCGTCTTGTGTTGAGCTTCAGGCAGTAAATGATGATATGCACGAACGATATTACGGAAATGCTGGTTATAAAAATGCAAAAAACTTTGTCATGAAGGTCAAATGGTTTGTATAAAAACGGTTTAAAACATATCATATCTGTAATTGGTCTATATGAGTCCGCAGAGGCAAAGACGGGAACAAGCGGCTTTTCACTACCATGCTTCTGCGGACTCCAGGACCCAATATAATATCTCAAAGTATCTGGGAAAGTTATCGAATAATATTTCAAATATATCTCAGGCAATTATCATGTAATATCACGGATAATATCTCATATATTCATCAAAGAGACACCATATGTTTTGTCATGCGTTGTAATTTCAGTATCCGCAGGGTCTGCTTCATAACAGTTTGTCAGCCGTCAGAGGGCAGATATTAAATTGTCCGCTTCAGGAATATCCTGGCTCTTTCCTCATATATTTGAGAAAGGGGGACAGGTTTATGGGAGAGACGATTTTGCAGTTATTTCCGGCTGGGCACCGGGCTTTCTGGAGCAGGACGGCCGGGGCCCAGGAGCGCATCCAGGAGATCCGGCTGAGAGCCGGACGCCCGGTGGTGCTGTATATGGATGGCCGGGAGATTTTTCTCACAGAACAGGGGGAATTTTCAGAATTTGGCCCAGGAGTTCGGTGTATGTCAATGAAGGAACTGGAAGAGATCCTGGAGCATATCTGCCATTACTCTCCCTATGCCTTTGAGGAAGAGCTGCGCCGGGGATTTGTCACTGTGGCAGGAGGACACCGTGTGGGAGTTGCAGGACAAGCCATCCTGGAGACGGATGGGGGGATCAGAACCCTGAAGAATATTTCGTTTCTCAATATCAGGGTAGCCCACCAGGTAAAGGGTGCGGCGGACAGAGTGATGCCGGAAATGTATCGGAACGGTATGCTCAGGAGTGCCCTGATTATCTCTCCGCCCGGCTGCGGTAAGACTACACTGCTGCGGGACCTGATCCGTCAGATTTCAGATGGGAATGCCTATGGAAGGGGAATGACCGTGGGCGTGGTGGACGAGAGATCGGAGATTGCAGGATCTTTTCTGGGAAGGCCCCAGAACGATGTGGGTATGCGCACGGATGTGCTGGACAGTTGCCCCAAGGACAAGGGGATGCTGCTTCTGCTGCGCTCCATGTCTCCACGGGTGGTTGCCATTGACGAGCTGGGGAGCGGAGAGGAACTGAAGGCTTTGAGACAGGCCGCTGCCTGCGGGTGCCGGATACTGGCCACGGTTCACGGGGAGAGCCGCCAGGATGTGGAGCGGAGGTTCGGTCTGGAGCGGGATTACTGGGAGAGGATGTTTGACTTGTTTTTTGTGCTGGGGAGAAAGAGACAGATCTGTGAAAGGAGTGAGGCGCGTGGTCAGGATTCTGGGAGGCTGCATGATCTTTAGCGGGTGCCTGGGTCTGGGGCTGTGGTACCGGTCCTGGCTTCTGGGAAGAGCCAGGGCCCTGCGCAGTCTGGGAAGCATACTGGAACTGCTGGCAGGTGAAGTCAGGTATGGCAGGGCCACTCTGCCGGAGTGCTGCAGCCGCACGGCCAGACATCTTACGGCGCCTTTCGGGGAGGCGTTCCAAAGGATTGGGAACAGAATGGAGGAAAATACCGGGGTGTCCTTTGGAGAAACGTTCCGGGAAGAGATGGAAGGGGTTTTGAAAGAGCTGCCCTTGGAGACGGAGGACAGGGAGAATTTCCTGCGGTTTACTTCACAGACAGGGTTTATGGACGGTCAGATGCAGCTGCGGGCCATGGAGCAGAGTCTGGAGCTGCTGCGGGGAACCTGGGAGAAACTGGAACAGGAGAACACAGAGAAATGCAAAATGGCTGTGGGGCTTGGGGCCCTGGGCGGGCTGCTGTTGATCCTGGTATTGTGGTGAGGAAGGGGTGTTGGTCTGTCCTGGCCTGACTGCCCGCCGGGGAAGGAATTACCTTGAGCGGATGGGGATTGCGAGGGATTATGGGAGTAAGTCTGATATTTAGGATTGCAGCAGTGGGAATACTGGTAACTATATTGAGCCAGATCCTGAGGCACAGCGGCAGGGAAGAACATGCGTTTTTGCTGAGTCTGGCGGGACTGATCCTGGTGCTTACATGGATTGTGCCCTACATATATGAACTGTTCCAGACCATTCAGACCCTGTTTGCCCTGTAGGAAAAGGCGGGACAAAGGTGCGGCGAAAACGGCGGGAGGTGTTATGTCGGAGCTGATCAGGGTGGCTTTCCTGGGGATCGCAGGGGTTCTGCTGGCGATGCAGTTTCGAGGGGAGAAACCGGAATACGCAACTTATATTGGACTGGCTGTCAGTATCATTCTTTTCTGGTTCTGCTTAAGGCAGGTGGAGAATGTGGCGGCGCAGTTTGCCAGGATAAAGGGGTATCTGGAGGGAACGGAAGGGTATCTGTCCATTTTGTTCAAAGTCATTGGCATCACCTATATCTGTGAATTCAGCTCGGATATCTGCAGGGATGCGGGATATCAGGCGGTGGCAGGCCAGATTGAGATACTGGGGAAGCTGACGGTGATGTTTGCAGGGCTGCCCATCCTGTTTGCCGTTATTGAACAGATCCGCAGTTTTATGTGATGGAGGGCATGGGTGATGGATGGGCTGGTGGACTTAAACCTTGTCTGGCAGGACTATGGCCTGGATAAGCTGGAGGAAGGGATATCAAGGATATTTCCGGAAAGACAGTTTCAACTGGATCAGTTGTTTTCGCAGGTGATGTCGGGGGATATTCTGGGGGCGCTGGAAATGTTGTTCCATGGGAGTATTTCGGATTTTATGGGGCAGATTGCCGGCATGAAGAATGTATTTATATGGCTTCTGGTACTTGGACTTGTCTCTTCCCTGATGACGCATTTCATGGAATTCTTTGACAGACGGCAGGTGGCGGAAATGGGGTTCTATTTTATGTATCTTCTGGCCACGGCAGTACTGCTGAAATGTTTTTCTCAGGCGGCGGATACGGCGGCATATGCGGTGGAAAATATTATTATGTTTGTAAAGCTTCTTGTGCCCGCATATCTGCTCTCTGTGGGGGTTTCTTCTGGGGTTATTACCGCAGGAGCTTCCCGGCAGCTGATGCTGGTGGTGATATATGGAGTGGAATATATCTTCTTGACGGGACTGCTGCCCCTGATCTCCAGTTACTGTATGATGGCGGTGGTGAACGGCATTTGGATAGAGGAGAAACTGGCTGCACTGATGGATCTGCTGGGGAAAGCCATTGGATGGGTACTGAAAGGGGCTCTGGGGGCGGTGACAGGGATCGGCATTTTCCAGGCCCTCATTGCTCCGGTGGTGGACTCGGCCAGAACTTCTGCACTGCAGAAACTGATCTCAGTCATACCCGGAGTAGGGGCTGCCGCCAACGGTGTGGCGGAGCTTGTGCTGGGGAGCGCCGTTGTGATCCGCAACAGTATTGGTGTGGTGCTGCTTCTGCTTCTTCTGCTGCTGTGTGCGGTTCCGCTGCTGAAGATTGCGCTGATTGCGGGAGTGCTGAAATGCGCGGCGGCTTTTATGGGAATTGTCAGTGACAGCAGAATTTCTACTTGCGTGAACAGGGCCGGGGATGCAGGCTTTCTGCTTCTGCGAACCGCCGGCACGGCCATGCTGCTCTTCCTGATCTCCATCGCAGTGACGGCCGTCAACTAAGATTATAAAAAACAGTTTCGGAACGGAGATGCCCGGAAGAAATTTACAGCTGCGAACTGTGCAGATGGAAATTCCTTCCTCGAAAGGGCATAGAAGTGAAGAAACGGAACTGGAATAGGAGCGAAATGCAGCAAACTTTTTTTCGGGCGATCTGCCAGACGGGAATTTTTATGATATGTGCCCAGGCCATTATTCATTTTCGGCCCAGGGAAGTGTATGAGAAGTACCTGAAGTTCCTGGTGAGCGCCATGGTGCTGATCCAGCTTTTTCTTCCTATTGGAAGCTTTATCTGGGGAAAGGGGGGAGAGGGAGCCGCGCAGGCCCTGGAACAGTTTCGGAGCAGGCTTAATGAGAGCATGGAGAGCGCGGAGGAAAGCGCCGCCGCTGCGGATAATATCCTGGAGCAGATGACGCTGGAGGAAGTGCGCAGGCGTATGGAGGCACAACAGGAGGAAAGCGTTGAAGCACCTGAAGGGGAGAACAGTGAAGAAGACCTGGGGGAAGGCACTGAAACTTTTGAAGGGACAGGAAAGATTGAGATAGAACTGGAAGTGGAGCCTGTGGAACCTGTCAGTATTGGGAACTAAGGAGCAGGATAAAGGCATTCTGTTTCAGGACGAAGGGGGAGTAGGAAAATCCGGTCGAAGTTTGGTTCCGGGAAGGCATCAGCGCGGAAATGAGGAAAGATATGGGCAGGGATTGGAAACAATGGGCGGTAGACAAGGGGTTGCAGAAATGGTTTCGGAGGGACAATCTGGTCATATTGGTGCTGTCTGGGATACTGTTGGTGATCATAGCGCTTCCCTCCAAGAAGGAAAGAGGAGGGGAGAGCGAAGGAGGGGAGGCGGGCGGCACACCTTTTTCGGACTATCTGGCAGATCCCCCCCAGGAGGAGAGTCCGGCGGGGCAGAGCTTTCCTGAGGATGAGATGGAGGCATATGCGGCGCATCTGGAGGCACGTCTGACAGAAGTGCTCAGCCAGATGGCGGATGTGGGGAAAGTCAGGGTAATGATAACATTAAAATCTTCTGAAGAGGTAGTGCTGGATAAGGAGCAGCCTGTGAGCCGTTCCACCACCAACGAGAGTGATTCCCAGGGAGGAAGCCGGGTGTTGAGCCAGGTGGAGTTCGGCGATACCACTGTATACAGCACCAACGGCAGTGTCAGCGAACCATATGTGGTCAAAACGCTGACACCCAGGATAGAAGGGGTGCTTGTGGTGGCAGAAGGGGCAGGAAGCGGCACCACCAACCGCACCATCTCGGAGATTGTGCAGGCACTTTTCGGGGTGGAGGCCCATAAAGTGGTGGTGGTGAAAATGGATAGCATATATTTTTCTACAAGCTCATACAATGAAGTAGTAAAAGGCGAAGAGGGGAATGAAAGTGAAAAACCTAATTAAGAAGAACCAGCTTATGATAACCGCACTGGCCATCATGATTGCGATTGCAGGCTATCTGCAGTTTGCGGGAACCGGCCTGGAGGAAGAGTACCTGACATTAAACGATGACGCAAGCCCGGTGGACTCGGACGGCATCGTCACAGAGAATTACACTGCGGAGGGGCTTCTGGATCTTTCAGAGGAAGACCTGGTGTCAAATCTGGTGGACATTGAAAGCCTGGATTCTGATGCGGATATTATTGTGAATGACTATCTGGATGCGGATATGCAGATTGCGGAAACCTCCGGCACCACAGATGGGCAGGTGGCAGCAGGTACATCGGAGGAACAGGTAGCGGGAAATACACCGGAGGAGGGAGAGATTCCCGGAGAGGCAGTGTTTACTTCCTCAGTGGGCTCAACCATACTTTCGGATGCAAAGCTGCTGAAAGAACAGACCAGAGCAAAAAACAAAGAGACCCTGCTGGAAGTTATCAACAGCGCAGGAATCAGCGATGAGCAGAAACAGGCAGCTGTGGACAGCATGGTGCAGATGACCGCTGTTGCGGAGAAAGAAGCCGCTGCGGAAATTCTTCTGGAGGCAAAGGGCTTCCACGATGTGGTGGTAAGCATCAACGGAGATGCGGTGGACGTAGTGGTCAACGCAGCAGTGCTGGATGAGGCCATGAGAGCACAGATTGAGGACATTGTAAAGCGCAAGACGGAGATTGCCGCCGAGAATATTATTATCAGCACGGTGGTGCAATAAAAATTGTCTTTACATAATGATTGTGGTATACTTACCTCAGATAAAAGATTCAGCCCGCCGCCCCGGCAGGACCTCAGGCCCCGGAATTCCGGGGCTCCTGCCAAAGGGAGCGGCCGGCGGGCTTCCGGCGCTGCAGGAAGGAGAGATGGCATATGAAGAGAGTATTTTTGATTGTTTTGGACAGTTTTGGCATCGGAGGAATGGAAGATGCGGCTTCTTATGGGGATGTGGATGTGAATACCCTGAGGACCGTGTGTTCCAGTCCTCTTTTCCACATGCCCCATATGGCACAGCTGGGGTTGTTTGGGATAGACGGTGTGGAGGATGCCCTGAAAGCTCTGGATAATCCGGCGGGCATCCTTTCGGGGAAAAAATCTCCCAGAGCCCTGACAGCCCGGATGACGGAGAAGTCCAGGGGCAAGGATACCACCATTGGCCACTGGGAAATTGCAGGAATATATTCTCCCAAGCCCCTTCCCACCTATCCAGATGGGTTTCCGGAGGAGGTACTGGAGGCATTCTGCAGCAGAACCGGCAGAGGGGTGCTTTGCAACCTTCCCTACTCCGGAACGGCAGTGATCCAGGACTACGGGGAGGCCCATATGGCCACGGGAAAGCTGATTGTGTACACATCCGCAGACAGTGTCTTCCAGGTAGCGGCACATGAGGACATAGTGCCTCTGGAGGAGCTGTATGAATATTGCCGGGCCGCCAGGGAAATTCTGCAGGGAGAACATGGGGTGGGAAGGGTTATCGCCCGCCCGTTCACCGGGCCCTGCGGGGGAAGTTTTGTCCGGACGCCCCACAGGCACGACTTTTCTATTCTGCCCCCTGCCCCCACAATGCTGGACCAGCTCCGGGAGGAGGGAAAGGATGTTATTGCTGTGGGCAAAATCAATGACATCTACGCCGGAAAGGGAATCTCGGAGTGGGTGTACACAGGGAATAATGAGGAGGGCATGGAGAGGATTCTGGAGTACCTGGACAGGGATTTTGAAGGATTGTGCTTTACGAATCTTGTGGATTATGATATGCTGTACGGGCACCGCAGGGATATTGACGGCTATGCCGGAGCGCTTGCCCGCTTTGACGCCAGACTGCCTGAAATCATGGGGAAGATGCGCCGGGAAGATATTCTGATGATCACTGCGGACCACGGCTGCGATCCAGGTTACAGAGCAACCACCGACCACACCAGAGAGTACACTCCTTTTCTTATGGCAGGGACGGCGGTTACGCCTGGAAACATAGGTACCAGGGATACCTTTGCGGACATTGGGGCCACAGTGCTGGACTATTTTGGCATAAAGCCCTTGTTCCCAGGGAAGAGTATGCTTGCGGGCAGCAGAATCATATAGGAACGGAGGGTTTTATAAACCATGGATCAATATACGGAAGAAATACAACGCCGCCGTACTTTTGCGATTATCTCTCACCCGGATGCGGGTAAGACCACGCTCACGGAGAAATTTCTGCTCTACGGCGGGGCAATCAATCTGGCGGGAAGCGTCAAGGGCAAGGCCACGGCCAGGCATGCGGTCTCAGACTGGATGGAGATAGAAAAGCAGAGGGGAATTTCTGTCACATCTTCAGTGCTGCAGTTTGAGTACGGCGGCTGTTGTGTCAATATTCTGGACACGCCCGGACACCAGGACTTTTCCGAGGACACTTACAGAACTCTGATGGCGGCGGATTCTGCAGTGATGGTCATAGACGCCTCCAAGGGTGTGGAGGCCCAGACCAGGAAACTGTTCAAGGTCTGCGTTATGCGCAGAATTCCCATATTCACCTTTATCAATAAGATGGACAGGGATGCCAGGGATACCTTTGAACTGTTGGATGACATAGAGAAGGAGTTGGGGATCGCCACCTGCCCCATGAACTGGCCCATCGGATCCGGAAAAGGGTTTAAGGGGGTCTATGACAGGGACCGGCAGATGGTGGTGGCTTACTCGGATACGGAGAAGGGTACCAGGGAGGGGACGGCCACGGAAGTTTCCGCCCAGGATCACGGGGCGCTTCGGGAACTGGTGGGTGAAGAGGCGGCGGACAAGCTTTTGGAGGAGATTGAGCTTCTGGACGGGGCCAGCGCTGAATTCGATCTGGAGCAGGTCCGGGCGGGGGAACTCAGCCCCGTGTTCTTCGGATCGGCCCTGACAAACTTCGGCGTGGAGATCTTTCTGAAGCATTTTCTGGAGATGGCCTCCGCTCCCCTGCCCAGGAAGGCGGACAAGGGACTGGTGGATCCGGTGGAGAATAAGTTCAGCGCGTTTGTCTTTAAAATACAGGCAAATATGAACAAGGCCCATCGGGACAGAATTGCCTTTATGCGTATCTGTTCCGGCAGGTTTGACGCAGGGGAGGAGGTGCGCCATGTGCAGGGGGAGAAGGTTATGAGACTTTCGCAGCCCCAGCAGATTATGGCGGACGACCGTAAGATTCTCACAGAGGCCTATGCGGGGGATATTATCGGGGTGTTTGATCCCGGCGTGTTTTCTATTGGAGATACCCTGTGCAGCCCTGGGGAAAAATTCCGGTATGAGGGAATTCCAACCTTTGCGCCGGAACATTTTGCCCGGGTAAGGCAGGTGGACACCATGAAGCGGAAGCAGTTTGTGAAGGGAGCCACCCAGATTGCCCAGGAGGGTGCTATACAGATTTTTCAGGAGCTCAATGCGGGCATGGAGGAGATCATTGTGGGTGTGGTGGGAGTGCTGCAGTTTGATGTCTTTAAGTACCGTATGGAGAATGAGTACAATGTGGAGATACGCCTGGAGAACCTTCCCTATGAACATATCCGCTGGATAGAGAACCAGGATCAGGTAGATGTGGGCAGACTGACCGGCACCTCGGACATGAAAAAGGTCAAGGATATGAAGGGGAACCCGCTGCTTCTGTTTGTGAATTCCTGGAGTATCGGCATGACTCTGGAGCGGAACAAGGACCTGGTTCTGGCGGAGTTTGGCCGAAGCTAGTATAATCCACAACAATTACCACTATGTTTCGCGAAGGATAAATTTTCAGTCTGCAAGGCGGAGGAAGGAGTCGTAGCGGGCTACGATGACTGACGACAACGATGCAGATGGAAATTTAGACAAGTGAAACATGTGGTTAATTGGTGGGGGTTATACTACATCTGACCAGAAATCGCACTGCCGGTGCCGGATTTTTTGTCAGTCTGCAAGGGGAAGGAAGGAGACGATGGGGTGGCATCGTTGACGTCAGTCATCGTAACCCGCTTCGATTCTATCCTTTGCGAAACATGGTGGTAATTGCTGTGGGTCATAATAGCGGTTCCCGGAAACGGTATTCCGTGTAGGAGGTCGGTGGATGAAAAGAAAACCGCGTATCATATGGATGATTCTGGGGACAGTTCTTCTGTGCTCTTTTCCGGGAGGATGCGCCCTGGGACAGATGCTGGATGAAATTCCCAGGGAATTTTCTCTGCTGACAACAGCCTCGGAGGACATGACGCAGGAGAGCCAGCGGGTTCTGCTGCCCGAAGCTGGCGGAGAGATTCTGCAGGAGGTTTCTGCACTGGGGGCAACGGTGGGAGAGTCCTTTTTGATGCAGGAAGTGTTTCCCTATGCCTGCGGCGGTCTGAGCAGGGCAGAACAGGTCTGGTATCATGACATGGAGCGGATTTTGGGGAATTTCGGGGAAGGAATGGAGCTGAGTGCGGAAGGTCTGGCAGCGGGGATGGATGAATCCAACATAGACCGGATCTTCCAGTGTGTTATGGCGGACCACCCGGAACTGTTCTATGTGGAGGGCTATTCTTACCTGAAATATACCAAGGGGAACCGGCTTATCTCCATTGAATTTTCGGGAACCTACAGTATGGATCGGGAGACCGCAGAGGGGCGCAGGGAGGAGATTCTGGCCGCCGCCGAGGAGATTCTGGCAGGGGTGGAGAAGGATGCGTCGGATTACGACAAGGTAAAGTATGTCTATGATACGCTTATATGCAACACGGACTATTCCCTGGATGCCCCGGACAATCAAAATATCTATTCTGTGTTCGTCAACCACCTCTCTGTCTGTCAGGGGTATGCCAAGGCCACTCAGTATCTGCTGAACAGGCTGGGGGTAGAGTGCACCCTGGTGCTGGGGCATGTGGACACAGGGGAAGGACATGCCTGGAATCTTGTAAAGGTGGATGGGGAATATTACTATGTGGACACCACCTGGGGGGATGTGTCCTACCAGACCGAGGGGGTGCCGCCTGTTCTGCCATCGGGCCCGGCTATCAATTATGACTATTTAAATGTGACCACAGAGGAAATTCTGCGCACCCATTCCATCGGCGGAGAGGTTCCAATGCCCCAGTGCGTAGCGACAGAGGCAAACTATTATGTGAGGGAGGGCGCCCTGTTTTCCTCCTATGACAGGGATCAGATGGCAGAGCTGTTCCGGCGGAAGATACAGGAGGGACAGGAGGCCGTGACAGTGAAGTGTACGGATGCTGTCTGCTATGGAGAGGTACTGGATGCCCTGGTGGGAAAACAGGAGATATTCTCTTATCTCCCGGACAGGGAGGGGAGCATTGCCTATGCCCAGAATGAGAAACAGCTCTCGGTGACATTTTGGGTGACAAAAGAGTAGATTTCGTGGTATACTAAGAGGGACGCGGGGGATTCCTGTCCGCCGGGACAGGCAGGTCGGAGGGCCCAGGTATCATGGGATATATGTATCTGGCGTTATTTTTTCAGGAGGGCATATGTTATGAACAAGGAAAAGGAAATGGAAAAGAGCACAACGGTACTGGATGCCAGGAAAAGTGTCGGCGTGGTGCAGATTGCCGATGATGTAGTGGCGATGATTGCATCCCTTGCGGCTACCGAGGTGGACGGCGTCAGTGCCATGGCGGGAAATATCACCAATGAACTTATGGGCAGGGTGGGCATGAAAAAACTCACCAAAGGTGTGAGAGTGGACGTGGCGGAGGGCTGCGTGAAGGTAAACCTTGCCGTTACAATGGAGTATGGTTACAATATTCCTGCCACTTGCCATCAGGTGCAGGTCAAAGTAAAGGCGGCTATTGAAAATATGACCGGCTTGAACTGCACGGATGTCAACATCCGCATTGCGGGTGTGAAAGTGCGCTGAGGGGCACAACAGGCAGGTTTTGAATAAGCAAGAAGGACAAATGCGCACTATGGGAAGACATGAGCAGAGAGAACAGGTTTTCAGGCTGTTGTTTCAGGTAGAGTTTCACCGGCCGGAGGAAATGCCCAGGCAGATGAGGCTTTTTGTGGAAGATAATGAAGTGGTTGATTCTCAGAAGGCAGCGGATGAGATTGAGTCGCGCTGTCAGTCTATCCGGGAGAAAATTCCTGAGATAGACAAGCTGATCGACGACAATACGGAGCGGTGGGATACCACCCGCATGGGAAAGGTGGAACTGGCCGTGCTGCGTCTGGCGGTATATGAGATGTGTTATGACGATGATATACCGGTGGGGGTTGCCATTGATGAGGCGGTGGAATTTGCCAAAAATTACGGACAGGAGAATTCAGGCGGTTTCGTCAATGCCATTTTGGCCAAGATTGCGAAGCTGTGAGGCGGATAAGGCAGGGTGATTGACATTCGGAATGTATATACGGTAGGACAACTGAATTCCTATGTGAGAAATATGTTCACACAGGATTACCTGCTGAGGAACCTTTTTGTAAAGGGCGAGGTGAGCAACTGCAAGTATCATTCCTCCGGCCATATTTATTTTACGCTGAAGGACGGAAAGGGAGCCATAAGCTGCGTTATGTTTTCAGGCAGCCGCGGGGGTCTCTCTTTTCGCATGTCTGAAGGGCAGCAGGTTATCGTGGGCGGATATGTGGATGTGTACGAGAGGGATGGGAAATATCAGCTCTATGCCAAAGAGGTGCTGCTGGACGGCAGTGGGCAGCTCTATGAGAAATTTGAGCGGCTGAAACAGGAGCTGCTTGCGGCGGGGCTTTTTGCGCCGGAGCACAAAAGGCCTCTTCCAAAGTATATTCGCACCCTGGGGGTGGTGACTGCGGACACTGGAGCGGCCGTGCGGGATATTATCCAGGTGGCAGGGAGAAGGAATCCTTATGTGCAAATAATTCTCTGCCCGGCCATTGTCCAGGGGGAGGCTGCCGCGCCGAGCATTGTCCGGGGCATCCAGTCTCTGGAGTCTCTGGGGGTGGATGTGATGATTGTGGGCCGGGGCGGCGGTTCCATAGAAGATCTTTGGGCTTTTAACGAGAGAGAGGTGGCTCAGGCGGTATTTGACTGCCAGGTGCCGGTGATCTCTGCGGTGGGCCACGAGACGGACACTACGATTATAGATTTTGTGGCGGATCTTCGGGCGCCCACTCCCTCGGCGGCAGCGGAGCTGGCGGTGGCGGACATTCGGGATATCCTGGGCCAGATGGCTTTTTATGAGGATGCCCTGGGCCGGCTGATGCAGGGAACGATCCAGGGCAGGCGCGGCCGCCTGGACAGCCTGGGCCTGAAGCTCAGGATTGTCAGCCCTCTTCATAGAATCAGTGAGAAAAAGATGGAGGCCGTTTCGGCGGAGGAAAGGCTTTTGGAAGCCATGGGGCGGGTGGTGCAGAAAAAACGCCATGCTCTGGAAATTTATATTGAGCGGATGAAGGGACTTTCCCCTTTAGAAAGACTTGGCAGCGGCTGTGCCTATGTGACGGACGGGGAGGGCAGGAATATCCGCTCCGTGGAACAGGCGGCAGCAGGACAGGCTCTGGCCGTGCGGGTAAAAGACGGAATTATTGACGTGGTGGTATCCGGAACCAGACGGCAGGAGCTTCCCTGAGAGCTGAAAATATTGTGAGATAGAAACTTTTTCCGGAAGAAGGATGCTGTGGGACTTGCAGAAATGTCGGAAGCGGACTTTGCGGGATAGGAGCTTACGTCGGAAGAAGGGATCTGTGGGTTTGGAATACCGGTATGTGTGAAGATTTTGCAGGAGAGCATAGATAAGCCCGTTTGGACGGGCAGGGGAGGGACAAGCATGGAGGAACAAACAAGGCAGCCCAGCCTGGAGGAAAATTTTGCCAAACTGGAAGAGATCATTGTGCGGCTTGAGGCGGAGGATATCTCCTTAGAGGATGCTTTCTCGGCATATAGCCAGGGGATGACAGTTCTGAAACAGTGCAGTGACCAGATTGACCGGGTGGAAAAGCGGGTGCTGAAACTGAGCGAGAACGGACAGTTGGAGGAATTTTGTGATGCGGACGGAAGATTTTGAGAGAGCGCTCCTGGAGAAAAAAGAGGTTGTTGACCGGATACTTATGAGGTTTCTGCCGGAGGAGACAGGACTTCAGGGCAGGGCTGCGGCTGCCATGAACTATAGTCTGCTGGCAGGCGGTAAGCGGCTGCGGCCTATTCTGATGCAGGAGACCTACAGAATGTGCGGGGGTACGGACAGCCCGGTGGTTGAGCATTTTATGGCTGCCATAGAAATGATCCATACCTATTCCCTTGTCCATGACGATCTTCCGGCCATGGACAACGACGAACAGCGCAGGGGGAAAGAGACCACCTGGCATAAGTATGGGGAGACCATGGGGATTCTGGCCGGGGACGGACTTCTCAACTATGCCTTTGAGACAGCCGCCGGTGGGTTTTTCTGCTGCAGCCCGGCCCCGGAGGAGAAGCTTGTCTGGATGGAGCGGACGGCGGAGGCCCTTTCCCTGCTTGCCCGAAAAGCAGGCATTTATGGGATGATCGGCGGTCAGGCAGTGGATGTGATGGCGGAGAAAAACCAGGAGGACACAGAACTCTGCGCCCGGACCCTGACCCGGGAGCAGCTTCTTTTCATTCATGAACATAAGACAGGGGCTCTGATAGAGGCGTCCATGATGGTGGGAGCGATTTTGGCCGGAGCTGCCCGGGAACAGGTGACAGCGCTGGAAAAATGCGCCCGGAATATGGGGGTTGCCTTCCAGATCCAGGACGACATACTGGATGTGGTGGGAAATGAGGCAGAGCTGGGCAAGCCCACAGGGAGCGATGCCCAGAATCAGAAACAGACTTATGTGACCCTGCACGGCCTGGATCAGGCCCGGGCGGACGTGGAGTCCCTGTCCCGGGAGGCAGCGGCAGTTTTGGACGGCTTTGAGGGAGAAAAGGATTTTCTGAAGCAATTGATTTTTTCACTGGTGGACCGGAGAAAGTAAGGCAGGTTCCGATGGGCAGGAGTCTTGGAAGTGACTCATTCGGGCCTGGGACAGAGAGACATTTTCAGGTATGACAAAAGGGAAGGGTGAGGCAGGGATATGTTGCTGGATACCATTGAACAGGCAAATGACATTAAGAAGATAAAGAAAGAAGAGCTTGGAGAACTTGCCCAGGAGATCAGGGATTTTCTGATACAGGGCATCAGTGTCACAGGGGGACATCTGGGCTCAAATCTGGGGGTGGTGGAGCTGACCATGGCGCTGCATCTTGTCCTGAACCTGCCTGAAGATAAGATTATCTGGGATGTGGGGCATCAGTCCTACACACATAAAATTCTCACCGGACGCAAGGACGGTTTTGAATCTCTGCGCCAGTTTCGTGGCCTAAGTGGTTTTCCCAAGCGAAAAGAAAGTGACTGTGATGCCTTTGAAACAGGGCACAGCTCTACCTCCGTCTCCGCAGGGCTGGGGCTTGTGAAAGCCAGGGATATCAATGGAGGGAAGAATACCATAGTCTCTGTCATAGGGGATGGATCCCTCACAGGGGGCATGGCATATGAGGCGCTGAACAATGCCTCCAAACTGGAGACCAACTTTATCATTGTGCTCAATGACAACAACATGTCCATCTCCGAAAATGTGGGAGGCGTGTCCCAGTATCTGAATTATATCCGCACTGCCACCGGCTATCTGGACCTGAAGAAGGGAATATACAATGCTCTCCACGGCACCAAAAGGGGAAAGGGCACTATCAACACCCTTCGCAGGGCCAAAAGCAGTTTTAAGCAGCTGGTGATCCCCGGCATGTTTTTTGAAGACATGGGCGTTACTTATCTTGGGCCTGTGGACGGTCATGACATCGGTTCCATGACCGCTGTTTTCAATGCGGCCAAGCGGGTGAAGGGGCCAGTTCTGGTGCATGTGCTCACCCAGAAGGGCAGGGGATTTGCCCCTGCAGAGCGCCATCCGGCCAGATTCCACGGCACGGAGCCCTTTGACATTGAGACGGGTATTCCCTCCCATCCCAGAACCGTGGCCAACTACACGGACATCTTTTCCACGGTCATGTGTAAGCTGGGCCAGAGGGATGATAAGATTGTGGCGGTCACAGCGGCCATGCCTGACGGGACGGGACTGAAAAGATTTCACAACATGTATCCCAACCGTTTTTTTGACGTGGGAATTGCCGAGGAGCACGCTGTGACTTTTGCGGCGGGGCTGGCGGTGGGAGGCATGAAACCCATTGTGGCGGTGTATTCTTCCTTTCTTCAGAGGGCCTATGACCAGATCCTGCACGATGTGTGTCTTCAGAACCTGCCTGTGGTCTTTGCCGTGGACAGGGCAGGGCTGGTGGGCAGCGACGGCGAGACACATCAGGGAATCTTTGATCTGACCTACCTCACCGGCATCCCCAACATGCATGTGTGCGCGCCCAAAAACAAGTGGGAGCTCTCGGATATGCTGAAATTTGCGGTGGGACTGGGACGGCCTGTGGCAGTGCGTTATCCCAGGGGCACTGCCTACGCGGGACTGCAGGAATACCGGGAGCCCATTGCCCTTGGGAAGGCGGAGTGGATCTATCGGGAGGGGGAAATTACCCTCTTTGCCCTGGGCAGTATGGTGAAGACGGCGCTGGACGTGCGCCAGGCCCTTCTGGAGCAGGGGCGCAGGGTAAGTCTGGTGAATGCCCGTTTTGCTAAGCCCATAGACGAGGAGGCGGTTCTGGAGGCCTGCGCCGAACACAAGCTCCTTGTTACCATGGAGGAAAATGTCTTCTGCGGCGGGTTCGGGGAGAAGGTTCTGGATCTGGTGAACCGGAAGGGAATGCACTGCCGGGTAATGAATATCTGCATTCCAGACGCCTATGTGGAACACGGCAATGTGGAACTGCTTAAGAAAAAAGTGGGCATTGACGGGGAGAGCATTGTGGAGAAAATACAGGAGTGGTGCCTGGGAGAGGCGGGGGCTGAATGAAGGAACGGCTTGACGTCATGCTGGTAAAGCGGGCCCTGGCGTCCTCCCGGGAGAAGGCCCAGGAGATGATTCGCTCCGGCAGTGTCTATGTGGACGGAAAACAGGCGGTAAAGGCGGGCTCTTTTGTGGAGGAAGGCGCGGTTCTGGAAGTGCGGGGGGAGACTCTCCGGTATGTGGGCCGGGGTGGATTAAAACTGGAGAAGGCTCTGGAGACATGGAAGATCCGCCTGGAAGGTCTGGTCTGCATGGACGTGGGCGCATCCACAGGGGGCTTTACGGACTGCATGCTGCAGCAGGGAGCAGCCAGAGTGTATTCCGTGGATGTTGGCAGGGGGCAGCTGGCCCCTGTGCTGCGGCAGGACCCCAGGGTGATCTGCATGGAGCAGACAAATTTCCGGTATATGACTCGGGAAGATCTGCAGGAACAGCCGGCTTTTATCAGTGTGGATGTGTCGTTTATCTCACTGGAAAAAATGCTGGGCCCTGCCATGGCGCTGCTGCGGCCAGGGGGCAGGATGGTCTGTCTGATCAAGCCTCAGTTTGAAGCGGGCCGGGGCCGGGTGGGAAAAAAGGGCGTGGTCAGGCAGCCTGGCATTCACAGGGAAGTGATAGGGGGGATTGTGGACCTGGCGGATCTGGCCGGATTTTCCGTGCTTGGCCTGGACTATTCCCCCATAAAGGGGCCGGAGGGAAATGTGGAGTATCTGATTTTCCTGGAAAAGCCTCTGGAGGCCGGGAGCCGGGAGAGCCGCAGTCAGTCTCTGAGTCTGTCCTGGCAGCAGTTGATTGCCCGGACTGTGAAGGCGGCAGGGGAGAGCCTATGAAACATTTTTTGATATATGCCAACGAACGCAAAGACAAAAACCTGGCGGCGGCCAGGCAGATTCAGAGATATCTGGAGCTGAAGGGCAAGCATGTGACTCTGCTGAAGAATCAGGACTCTTCGGCAGGGCAGGAACCTTCTGCAGAGCGGGCGTGTCCGGCAGGGCAGGAACCTTCTGCAGGGCGGGCGTGTCCGGCAGGGCAGGGACCTTCTGCAGGGCAGGGTCCCCCGGACAGCTGCCTGTTGGTGCTGGGAGGGGACGGCACGGTGCTTCAGGCGGTGAGGGAGTACCGGCACAGAGCGCTTCCCATCATCGGTGTGAATCTGGGGACACTGGGATATATGACAGAGATAGAGATGCCCAACCTGGAAGAATCCCTGGACCGGCTGATAGCGGGGGATTTTGTGCGGGAGAGCAGAATGATGCTGAAAGGCATGGTACATTTTTCACATGGGGGGTCCGAGGAAGGATTTGCCCTGAATGACATAGTGATCTCCAGAAGCGGTTCCCTGCAGATTATCAAATTTAGTATCTATGTAAACGGACAGTTCCTAAACGATTATCATGCGGATGGGATGATTGTAACAACGCCAACAGGCTCAACAGGCTACAATCTGTCGGCAGGAGGTCCCCTGGTGGAGCCCGGGGCCAGGTTGATTATGCTGACACCCATATGCCCCCATTCCTTGAACCAGCGTAGTATTATACTTTCCTCTGAGGACGTGGTGGACATTGAGATACCGGAACGGGGAGAAGGGGGCGTGCAGACAGTGGAAGCAAGCTTTGATGCGAGCCATGTGGTGCCTTTGGAGACAGGGGACAGGGTGCGCATTACCCAGTGGGAGGAAAGCGCAGAGTTTCTCCGGCTGGACCAGGTGAGCTTTCTGGAAGTGCTGCACAGGAAGATGCAGGGATAGGTGACAGAATGAAGAGGAGCAGGCATGAAAAGATCATAGAACTGATACAGACCCAGGCTATCTGTACCCAGGAGGATTTGGCGGAAAAATTGAAGGCAGAGGGGTTTTCCGTCACTCAGGCCACAGTGTCCCGGGACATCCGGGAGCTGGGGCTGTCCAAGGTGGCCGCGCCGAGCGGAAGACAGCGGTATATTGCCCTGGGTCCGGTGCGGGGGGAAGGGGCCCGGGGCGGTGAGGAGAGATATGTCCGTGTGCTGCGGGAGGCTCTCTCCAGTGCAGAGGCCGCCGGGAACATTCTGGTACTGAAGACGGCGTCGGGCATGGCCATGGCGGCCGCATCGGCTCTGGATGCCCTGGGATATCCGGAGGTGGTGGGCTGCGTGGCGGGGGACGACACCATCTTTGCGGCTGCCCACACGGCGCAGGAGGCCAGGGAGCTGCTGGAAAAAGTGGGTTCCACCACAGGCTGCACATTCTCGGTGAAGCGGGCAGTAAAGGGTGAAACGAAGGAGAGAGGAAATGCTGCAGAGTCTACATGTTAAAAACTTGGCGCTGATGGAGGAGACGGAGGTGGAATTCGGCAGGGGGCTGAACATCCTCACCGGGGAGACCGGCGCGGGAAAGTCCCTGCTCCTTGGGAGCGTCAATCTGGCCCTGGGGGGGAAATTTGAGAAGGACATGCTCAGGAAGGGAAAGGAGAGTGCCCTTGTGGAGCTGGTGTTCGATGGTGTGGAAGGGCGGATCCGGGAGAAACTTCTGCAGCTGGAGATTGAACCGGAGGAAGATGGCACTGTCATTGTAAGCCGGAAGATGCAGGTGGGAAAAAGTGTCTACCGGGTCAATGGGGAGACCGTCACTGCCAGACAGGTGAAGGAACTCTCTGAACTTCTGATCGACATCCACGGACAGCATGAACACCAGTCCCTTCTGAACAGGAAAAAGCATCTGGAGATTCTGGACGCCTACGGGGGGGAGGAAGCCCGGGCCGCCGCAGGGGCGGTGGAGGCCGCCTATCAGCAGTTTCGGGAGGCCCGCCGTCTTCTGGAGGAAGAGGGCATGGATGAGCGGAACAGGGAAAAGGAAGCCTCTCTGGCCCAGTTTGAGGCCCAGGAGATTGAACAGGCGGCGCTGCGGACTGGGGAGGATCAGGAACTGGAACAGCGCTATCGGCTGATGGTGAACGGCAAGAGGATTATGGAGAGCCTGTCTGAGAGCTATCAGTACACGGGCAATGACTTTGACTCAGGGGCGGGAAGTGCCCTCAGCAGAGCGCTGCGGGCACTGGGGAATGTCTCCGCCCTGGACGACCGTCTGTCGGAGCTGGAGGATCAGCTGTCAGAGATAGACAGCCTGCTGGCGGATTACAATAGAGATTTGGCAGAGTACATGGACCAATGCGAGTTTGACGGAGAGGATTTTGCGGCGGTGGAAGAGAGGCTGAACCTTTTAAACCGCCTGAAGGAAAAGTATGGGGGCACCATAGAGGAAGTGGCGGCTTACGGGCAGGGCAGGAGGCAGCTGTTGGAGAAGCTTGCAGATTATGACGCCTACATGGAGGGGCTTGAGAAAGAGTGTCGGCAGGCGGAAAAAAAGCTTATGGCGGCCTGCGAAACTCTCTCCGCCCTGCGGGTGAAGAATGCTTCTGCCCTGACAGAGGTTTTGAAGGCAGCCCTGGTGCATCTGAACTTTCTCACGGTGGAGTTTCAGGTGGAGGTACGCCGTGCCTCCCAGGCTACGGCAAAAGGGTTTGACGATGTGGAATTTCTCATCTCCACCAATCCGGGGGAGAGTCTGCGTCCTCTGGGCCAGGTGGCCAGTGGAGGAGAGCTCTCCCGGGTAATGCTTGCCATTAAGACGGTGATGGCGGGCAGAGATGACATTGACACACTGATCTTTGATGAGATTGACACTGGTATCAGTGGAAGAACTGCATGGCGCGTGTCGGAACAGCTGGACAGCGTGGCGGCAGCCCATCAGGTGATCTGTATCACCCATCTGCCCCAGATTGCAGCCATGGCGGACCGGCATTTTGTCATAGAGAAGAGCAGCACCCAGGACAACACCATCACCGACATCCGGGTTTTGGACAGCCAGGAGAGCCTGGGAGAGCTTGCAAGGCTTCTGGGCAGCGACGCCCTCACGGAGGGAGCCCTCTCCAACGCCAGGGAGATGCGGGCTCAGGCCATGGAGCACAAAGGGAAAAATGGGGAGGCGTGAACGGCTCTCCTGGAAATTTTTGGGATTTTTTCGTTTATTTGACGTTTCCGGATTGTATGAAACGTCTAAAAAACCACATACTATACCTGATGCGAAAAATCGTTCAGGGAGTATGGGAATCTATGAGACAGGATATATTGAAAGAACGGGCAGGAGAGGATATGGTGATCCTGCTGCGGAACTGGAAAAGCAGGGTAAGGCGCTATAAAATTTACCGTGCTTTTCTTTCACTTATGCTGGCTGTCAGCTGCACGGCCCTGGCGGGCATGCTCTACTATTATATAGACAGCAGCATTCCCTCCACCATCAATCTGCGGGCCGGGGAGGAGGAGTCTTTTAACCTGGGTGTGCCTGCCAGGGCGGAGATTATCAGTGTCAGCGACCGGGGCACCAGCAATATTCCCCCCGGCGCGGTGGACATAGACTTGAGCAGGACTGTGACCCTGAAAGCGCCCGCCCAGACCAGCTACCAGATGCAGGTGAAGCTTTTCGGGCTTTTTTCCTTTAAAGATGTGGATATCCATGTAATTGAGGATCAGGAGCTGATTCCGGTGGGAGCTCCCGTGGGTATCTATGTGAAGACGGATGGGGTGCTTGTGATAGGAACCGGGGAGTTCCAGGGCAGCGACGGCGCAAGCTATTCCCCCGCCAAATACATCTTAAAGTCAGGGGACTATATCCGCAGGGTGGACGGTGTGGAGGTGAATCAGAAGGATGATTTCATTGCCCGGGTTCGGGAGAGCGGGGGCAGGGAGATGGTGCTGACCCTGGAGCGGGACGGGGAGCAGATGGAGGTTCAGGTGACGCCCAGGCAGGACGGGAGCGGGGAGTACAAGATGGGGATCTGGGTCAGGGACAATGCCCAGGGTGTGGGTACCATGACCTATATTGACAGTCAGGGGAATTTCGGCGCTTTGGGGCATGGTATTACCGATGTGGACACCAGCACCCTGATGCACATGGAGGGCGGTACCCTCTACCAGACGGACATTGTGGACATCCGCAAGGGTTCCGCGGGAAATCCCGGTGAGATGACAGGGATGATCGTCTATTCCAGTGACCATGTTCTGGGGGAGATTACCGACAACAGCATTCGGGGGATTTTCGGCGTCTGCAACAGCAAAGCCCTGGATATGGGGGTCAGGGAGGCTCTGCCCATCGGCTTGAAGCAGGAGATCGTCCTGGGCCCTGCCCAGATTCTGTGCACGGTGGATGGGACGCCCAGGTACTATGACGTGGAAATCACAGCGGTGCACATGGACCACGACAATATAAACAGAGGTATTGAGCTCTTGGTGACGGATCCGGAACTTCTCGCCGCCACAGGAGGCATCGTCCAGGGCATGAGCGGCAGTCCTATTATCCAGAATGGCAGGTTTATCGGGGCCGTGACCCATGTGCTGGTGCAGGACAGCAAAAAGGGGTATGGGATTTTTATTGAGAATATGCTGGAGCATTGAGAAAGGGCGATAGAGATGGAAAAGAAGAGCGGAGCTTTGGCAGGTCTGTCTGCGGGAGATTCGCTCTTTTCTATTACGTGATGTAAGTATGAGTAGATTGTCTTGCAGTTGTGCCTGTTCTTTATTCAGGCAGTCAGGAGAAGTTGGGATAGCAGGTTTTCCTATTTTTTATTTTTATTGAAAAGTGGCTTTTATGGGATTTTAGAGAGGTGACATTTTGAGAAGGAATTCTCAGTTGTGCAGACATGTATGATATGATAATATTGTGTATATCAAGTTTAACTATACTATAACTTAATACGTGAAAGAATGGGGAAGCAGAAAGTGAGAAATGACTACTATAGATATATTAAAAAGAAGATACGGATACAGGATATATGCGAAATACTAGGAATTCCAGTTTACGGTCAGGGCATTAGGGATATGTGTAAATGTCCTTTCCATGATGACCGTACCCCTTCTATGGCGATATATGAAGATCATGCCTATTGTTATGCTTGCAATAAAAGATGGGATAATCTCGACTTTATCGGAGAACAGCTGGACTTGGATTTCGAAGGACAAATCGAATGGATGGAAAAGCATTTTCCGGAAATTTTGTCCCAGAGGCAAAAATTTATTAAATCAGATGAGAAAGCAATACCAAAAAGCGGTTACGAAATTGCATACGATTTATATGAAAAAATGACTCCCGAGGAGGGTAAGGATTTACAGCAGTTTGCGGATAAGCGTCAATATCAAAAATCGTTTTTGGAAAACCAGGGTATTTTTTTCGCAAAAGGACGGAAACTTCAGACATTTTATGTGCAGGATGGAGATGTTTGTATTGAGGAACGAACAAAGCTGGGGCAGTGTCAATTGTTGCTCCGTCAGCCATGGCGCGAAAAGTCTTTGACAGACCGTTATGCAGATTATTATCCACAAGATGGGGTGATAATTACCATTCGGGATAGAAAAAGGAATATAGTAGGCTTTGCCCAGCGCGCCGATGGGGAACGTAAACCGAAATATAAATTTACGAAAGAACTGCCGAAAAGAACGATACTGTATCGGATAGATGAGTTTGAGAAAAAGATTCAGGCGGAAAAAAAAGTAAAGAACCTCGAAGTGTATCTTGTGGAGGGGATATTTGATGCACTGCGAATGGAAACCGAAGGGAAAAATGCGCTTGCGGTTTTGGGAAGTCAACTGACGAAAACGCAGACGGAAGAATTGGAAACGGTGCTGCGGGAGTACAGCTGCTCGGTTTCTATACATATTTTTATGGATAATGACGAGGCGGGACAAAGGGGAAATCTTCAGACGCTTAGAAATCTGTGGAGCAAAGAGTTTTTCCGAAAGAGCTATATAGATATTATTGTTCCATCAGAAGGAAAAGACCCTGACCAAATCTTTAAAAAGGGAAAAGATGCAAAGAGGGTAAACTATCTTCCCTTTGAGTATTTAGTCCGTTCCAATATACCGGATGAGGAAATGGAAGAGGAAGGGATAGATACAAAGAAACGATTTGAAAGCCTAGGGACGGAAGAGAGGATTTTATGCTTAAGTAAAATAAAACATTGGCTGCCGGAGCCTTACTGGCAAGAAATTTTGGATGTCTATACAGTAGTATCGGACGATTACTTTATCCAGATAATCAACGCTTTTGTGGGAGGCCGGGGTACAGAATATCCACAGGTTGCAAAGGTTTCAATGGTTCTTTCAGCCAGAACAGGCGCCTACCAGTTTCAGACAGCTTTACAGATAGCCCGCACAAGTTATGAGAGGGAGGCTTTGCCACTGGACGAGCTAAGCTGGGAGCGGATTCAGGCCTGTGCGGATGCCTTTTTTACATATTTCGGGGAGACTCTCCGGGAAGGGAATACTTTAAGGATTCCTTTATTAACCATTGGCTTTCCCAAAAAACTCGGCGAAGAGAGGACGAAATCTATCTATGCTCATGAGCGGCTGATTCTTCAGCAATATGTTTTAAATGAAATGCTGGGAGAGGGGGATAATGGGTATACGTCCTATATCCCGGCAGTGCGTTACAATCGGCAGAACAATAGGATTTTTACGACAGGGGTGAGCGCTGACAGAGACACAGTTAGTTTCGCCTATCAGGTTGACATGGATGTCTTGCTGGGAAACAATGTGGCAGAGCATGGGATGTTCAGGGAGTATTATGGCTGTTGGAAAGCATATATTCAATATATTCAGGAGGGAATTCAGAGGCTGAATTCCGACCGTATTTATAGAATCAAGCTGGATATCCGGAAATTCTATGACAGCATTCCCCAATATGCTGTTCGCAGGGTTGCTTTTCCGGCGCTGCTGAAAGCGTTGAGCGCCGACCCGGATAAATTTTCGGCGTTTCAATCAGGAGAAAAGGAGAGAGATGTCAATAGTCTTGCTGAGAACGTGACAGGTTGGCTCCTCAAAGAATTATATGAAAGCAGGTACTATGATTCCGAGGACGGGAGTGTGACTGTAAAGGATGAAACAGCCATAGGTATTCCGCAAGGGCCGAATCTTTCCGCATACATCGCTAACATAGTCCTGTTTGAGATGGATCGGAAAGTTGTACAATTGGTTGACGAAATAAACGGGAGTGCTCCCCAGGGGACGATTATTATCCGATATGCAAGGTATGTGGATGATATGATTATCATATCTTCCAATGCGGATGCATTGCTTGAAATAAAGAGCCTGATATCTAGTGAACTGCATGAGTTGGGATTAATACTCAGCCCCAAAACGGACAGAGAGGATGGGGTTTCAAAAGAGGAAGCGCTTACATGGACTACAGACCAAAGGGGCGGGTTGGGGGTTTCAGCTGTTTTTGATTTTCCGGATGATACATTAGATGACGTTTTGGACGAACTGGAGTCTTATGAAACAACAGACCGAAGAAGTGCATTGAAGCTTTTGGAAAGCGCGCTTTTTGCCGTGGATAAAGACCTTTTTCTGGAAGAGACAGACCAGAACCGCCTTTTGAGCGTTCTTTTTCAGACGCAGGAAATCCGCTTTGCTGATATGGTGCGGGTTGCCGAACTGCTGCTGACAAAGGCGGCCAGACAGGACGGAAATATGGATGAAAAAAGTATTTATGACTCTTTTATCAAGCTTTGGTGCGATGGAAAGAAGTCGAGTCCAGGGGATTCATTGTTCTGGGAAGATGGGATTGAACTTTACCTGTTCATAGAAGGCTGTAATAAGGTTTTAAAAAGGAAGGGTGACTCTATACGAGCAAAGAAGCGCTTTCAGATTTGGAAAATGGTAAAAGAGGCAATCGGAAAATGCTGGCAGGCAGAATTTGTCCGAAAAGTTATGGAACAGCTGAAAGAAAAACGGGTGCTCAGGGAAAATCAATGGGCTTTAAGACTGCGGGTGACAGAGATTCAATGCCGATTGAAGGCAGAGGGGCTAATGTCTGGCGGGACATGCGAACTTGAAGGGAGGAATGTATTTGAATGCCGTTGGCAGTATGCTTTTTGGGAAAAGGATGAGGGACTTTTCTGTAAATTTCCATCGGGCACGGCGGAAGAAAGAATAGTGTCACTTTTTCATAGTGCAGCTTTTTGCCTGAGTAAAGTGTCAGAGGAGAGGGAATATAAAGAGATACAAAGTGCAGTGCTGGCAGGGGCACCGGGTATTTTCGTCCAGAATAAGGCTGGAATTTTGGGATACTGTCTGGCGGATTGGTTTCAGGAACAGAGGAAGGTGGAACTAGGGGAAGAGAGTACCAGAATCTCTCTGCTTACTTTGTTGAATCTTTTGGAGGACAGTGTAAAGGCTGAAATAATAGATAAACTTCCCCATTATCAAGAGTATATGTTCCATGTGGGAAAGGAAAGTCTGAAGAAATGTCTGCCTGTAGTGCCGGGTGTCGGTTACCCGGGGATTATCGCTGAGATCGTGTCTGTGGGACATGGAAACAGTATTATTAAGAGAGTTGATTTTGCGGCAATGGCCAATGCGAGGCCAGAGAACTGGGAACAGGAGGAGGAAAACGCTTATTCGCTTTGTTCCATGGCTTTGGATGAGGGATTTGTTGCACTGGATACCTTATTTGATGATAAGGGCCAAAAGGAGTTACAGATACCGTTGATTCTGGACGTGTATCAAAGATTATACAAAAAGATACAGGAAATACAAAAGGAAAATCCCTCTTGGTCGGTTGTGTTATCAAGAAAAAACGTATTTGTGAAGAGAGAAAATAATTCAGAGGACTTCTCGCTTCTTCTCTGTTTTTATTTGTTGCCGCAAACGAATACTGGAAACGGCGTTTTGCTGGATGGCGGAAGAGGGCGGTTTGTCTTTCATACATTGCATGATTTAGGAAGCGCTTATTGGATTGCTGGTTATCTTGTCAAGGATGTATGCCATTTTGACGCATTGCGCCTGGAATATGAGAACGAGGCGATTTCAGAGGAAAAAGCGGATGAAGTCAAAATGATGGAATATACATTCAGGCGTTTGACGGGCGAGAGCCTGAATTTCGGAAATACGGTAAATAATATTCACTCTTATGAAAAATCTGTAGACAGGGCGATCAAACGCACCAAAAGCTTTCTCTTCATGCGTGGGTGCCGGGATATATTTTTAGAGGAAAACGTGGCGGTGGATTCTTTTATCAGTCAGCGAATGAGAAGGGAGAACTACGACTATAGACCTGTTGAATGCAGCTATTATGCGGCTGTCTGGGCAAAAGGGTATTTGCGGAGCAGGTTTGACGCATTGATGAAGCTGTCCGAGAAAAACGAAGTGAAGATTATGAAGAAGCACCCTACGGATAGAAGAGTGCCGAAGGCTTACCTTGTCCTGGCGGATTATATAGAGGGACTTGTGGATATGGTAAATGCAGATATGAAAAGAAAAGATGATTTTCTAGGTCTGCAGACATTAGCATGTGGTCTCCGCGCGGATGCCGTTTTGTTGCAGTTAAGGATGCAGGTTTTGGAATTGATAGAGTCTTTTGGCATTGAGCAAAGAGAAAGAATGAAAAAGCAGAAAGAGGACTTGCCTTTTGCTGTTTTGGAACTGGAAGAGAATCAGGAGCTTACAGTGGATGAGAGTCCGATTGCAGAGATTCTAACCTGTCTGTTGGATGGAAAAAACGATAAAAGGCTAAGCAAGATAAACCATATAGGCTGGCTGCTTCTGCTCGAATGGATATTGGAAGCTGAAAGCTTTGAGTCGAAAAAAGAAATGGAACAGTTTGCAGGGGGGATTAAAAAATTGGTTCATGGAATATTAAAGGATACGGAAAAAGACGGGCAGGAGTTTCCGTTTGAAAAGATGAATTCTTTTTTTGACTTGTGGACCTGTGCCCAGACAAATGAATTTTTCAGTTTTTGTCATGAGATTGACCAAAAACTGAAGATTAGGGTAGATGTTAGACATTCCGATTTTTATTACCAGAAAAAGGGTAAAATACATATTCTTTTGGACAATCAGCATTTAGAGAAGCCGGAGTACTTTTTGACATATAGTAAGCTTGACAATGGCCTGATTCAAATTGAGGAGGAAGAGGGAGATTCGGAGACAAAGATTTTTTCACAAAGTTTCAGGAATGGAAAAACCGTGGGGCTGTCTGTGGTGGAAGTCCGATTGGGAAAAATGCTGCACAGAGCAGAAGGTCAGGAGAAGGCCGCCGAAAAGGAAATGAGAGGAGATGACGGGAAACCAACGGAGAATGGCGCTCTAATAGAAGAGGGACAACTATCAGAAGAATATGACGGAAAGCCAGGAGTAGGGGATAACAGTTTCAAGGAAGAAAGGGAAGAACAGACAAAGGATGAAGGGAAGAAAACGGGAGATAGAGACATAAATGGTGTCTTGGGAAAAATAAGAGAATGGCAGACGAAAAGCTGGGAACAACGTATTAATATTTTCGGCGATTATGACAGGATTGCATTATTCCAATTTAAAACTGAATGTAGCTATTACCATCCGGTTAAGGAAAAGTGCAAGAAAAAAGGACAGACAGGCGAACTGGGATATAGTTGTCATGAATTTCGCAGAAGAAAATTGTTGGAGCAGGTTCTGCAAATCTGTGGTTTTTTGCATGTCAAAATCTTGCTGTTGCCTGAATATTCTGTTCGTCCCGAAACGGTAGAGTTTCTATGGAATGAAGTAAAGAATAAGGGGTATCAGTTTTCAATCTGGGCAGGTACTTTTCGGATTCCATATGATTATAAATTTTCAAAAGGATTGTTTCAGGACTTGACTGGCAAAAGCAATTTGCTCCATGCGGCTGTGCTTCCGGTCATTATGCCGGGAGTGGACAAGGTATATTGTTCCAGAATTAAGAAATATCCGTCTATTGCACTGAACGAGGATATAAATCCCAGTGCGGTAATGGACGATAATTTTAAACCTGTCGCAATGAACCATCAAGGAAACGATGGATGTGAGGAATATGGCGATGCAAGAGATCGTGTGACAGAACTGATATGTGCAGAGATGTTTGCATTGTCATCACCGGGGAATATGATCAGTTTTGCGGAAGAGTCTTTTCGATTATTTTGTAATTATACTTCTAGGTGTTTGAAATTTGAGGAATATGAGGAAAAAATGTTGAAGGACATTCAAGAATATGGAGAAGCAATATCGCTTTACCGAAGAAAGGGAAAAGGGAACCGCAGGCCGATTCTTCTGGTGCCTGCTTGCACTACACGTGCCGCAGACTATTATATTTTAGGACAGGCAAATTATTTAGGCTCAGGGACGAGTATGGTTTTTTGCAACGGGGCCGGGAAATTGGCGAATGGCGGGAGCTGTTTTGTTGGCCAGAATTCGTGGGATGACGAAAAGGAACGTAAGAAAAAGAGCATTGAAATGGGAACGGCAAATATTTATCATGGAGTGTCTCCGGGAATTTACAGGCAGACATCTGATATGTCGGGCAGAGGCGGATTGGGCCGAAACGAACAGGCGCTTCTGGTATGCGATTTGATTCCGGATATGGACAAGCGACAGCCGAATCCGGAATCCATGAAGCATGCACTGGAACTGGTTGCACATATTCCGATTTTGGAAGAAAGTATTTATTGTGATGATTGTATTAAGGAGTGCATACACAAAGACAAGAGTTTTTTATGTAAAAAGATTCAAGAACAGCAGACGGAATCACGAAAGAAGAACTTTGAGCTGATGGAGCAGATTTACGAATCTTTGGAGCAATGTAAAAAAGGCAGAGATAAGGCTCCTGCCCAAATAGCCGGAAGCCTGATTGAATTGGGAGAAAAATATCAGTCGGCTTGGCTGAAGGAACGAGGGAAGCAGTATTGGGAAGGGAATAGGCTGTTTCCGCGAAATGGGCTGCCGGAAACAGCTCTTGACTGGTGCTATATCGAAATAGATTACCGGGAATTTATGTCGTCCGATGAATATTATTTGGCAATGCCGGCAAAAGATAATTCAGAAGCAGAAAAATCCATGCCGGAAAAAGGGAAAGAAGGTGATGCTTAATGACAATAGAAGAAATCATGTCCGGAGAATCAGGATATCTCGAATTCAAGCAGATGGTACCGGAAAAAAGCGAAACTTACATGAAAACGGTAGTCGCGTTTGCAAACGGCAGCGGCGGAAGAATTGTATTTGGCGTGGAAAACGGCACGCTGAATGTAGTTGGAATCAAGCAGGAAAATGCCTTTTCCCTTATGGACGGGATTACTTCGGCGATATGTGACAGCTGTACGCCGATGATTACTCCCATTGTGACATTGGCCTCTATTGAGGATAAAATAGTGATTGTCGTGAACATAATGCCAGGAGGCCAGCGTCCATATTATCTTACATCAAAGGGAAAGGAAAAAGGAACTTTTGTCCGGGTATCCGGGACCACAAGACCGGCAGATCCTTTTGTATTGAAAGAACTTGAATTTGAAGGGGCTAACCGTTGCTTCGATCAGACCTATGCCGCCCCGGAAAAGAGTGTGACAGAGGATGAAATCAATCTTTTATGCAGTAGGATGTATCAATATGCGGTAGAACATTGTAGATTTCAGGAAGCGGCTGAAGGGATTCACCGTCTGACCAGACAGAATCTGCTCAGTTGGGGTTTTTTGGTAAAAAAGGGGGACAAATATTATCCTACCAATGCGTTTCTGCTTATGACAAGTAACCTGCTTCCTCAGGCAACAATCCAATGTGCTGTATTCAAGGGAACGGAAAGGGATGTCTTTATCGACCGAAAAGAATATGACGGGGATATTGTGGCGCAGTTGGATGCAGCTTATGAGTATGTCCTGCGAAATATCAATATGGGTTCGGAAATTAATGGATTATATCGAACGGATATATACGAACTTCCGACAGACTGCATCAGGGAAATGATCTGCAATGCCGTGGCTCATCGCAGCTATCTACACCCATCAAGCATTCAGGTGGCAGTGTATGATAACCGGGTGGAAGTGACTTCTCCGGGGATGCTGTTTGGAAGTCTGAGGTTGCAGGATATCAGAGAAGGTATTTCTATACCCAGGAACCGTGCGATAGTGTATGCATTTACGTACATGAATATTATGGAGCATTGGGGGAGCGGGATTCCGAGGATTATCAGGCGATGTAAGGAACTTGGGCTGGAAGAGCCGGAGTTACTGGAAATTGCCGGGAACTTCCGCATCAATCTATTTCGGCATCCTGATAAGACGCGGATTGGAAAAAGTACGGATAAAGTGACGGAAAGTACGGAAAAGTACGGAAAAGTACGGATAAAAAGTACGGATAAATTGAATGACAATCGTAAAAAGATAATTCAATATATAGCAGAGAGAGGAACAATAACAAATAGAGAAGTCCAGAATCTGCTGAATGTGAAGGATTCTCGTGCCCTGAAGATCTTGAAGGAAATGGTCGAGGACGGAATATTGAAAAAAGAAGGGAAATTGAGGGGAAGCTGTTACAAATTGAAATAATCTGTCAAAGGCCGTGACCCATGTGCTGGTGCAGGACAGCAAAAAGGGGTATGGGATTTTTATTGAGAATATGCTGGAGCATTGAGAGGGGCAGGAAAGAGAAAGAGTGCAGGCAGCACATCAGCAGCCATAAATACTAATATTTTATAAAAATAAATGAAAAACTTGCGTCCCTTCTTTTTTTGGTGTATAGTGATTCACGAAACATTGTTTGAAGGGGAGCATGTAATGGCAAAATACCTTGTAATTGTAGAGTCACCGTCTAAAATAAAGACAATCAAAAAATTTCTGGGCTCCAACTATGAAGTGGTAGCCAGCAACGGACATGTGCGGGACCTGCCCAAGAGCGCCCTGGGAATAGATGTGGACCACGGATTTGAACCCCGCTATATTACCATCAGAGGAAAGGGGGATATCCTGGCGAACCTGCGCAGGGAGGTGAAGAAGGCCGAGAAGATTTACCTGGCCACCGACCCTGACCGGGAGGGGGAGGCCATCTCCTGGCACCTGCTGACAGCGCTGAAGCTGCAGTCAAAGCTGGAGGAGAAAAAGGTTTACAGGATCACCTTTAACGAGATCACCAAAAACGCAGTGAAAGAATCCCTGAAAAATGCCAGGGAAATCAATATGAATCTGGTGGATGCCCAGCAGGCCCGCCGGGTGCTGGACCGCATGGTGGGCTATCGGATCTCCCCTCTGCTGTGGAAAAAGATCAAGAGAGGCTTAAGCGCCGGGAGAGTGCAGTCCGTGGTGCTCCGCCTTGTGTGCGACAGAGAGGACGAGATCAACGCCTTTATCCCCACAGAGTACTGGACACTGGATGTGAATCTGCTTCCGGGCGGGGAGAAGAAGCCCATCAGCGCCAAGTATTACGGCAGGGGCGGGGAGAAGCAGGGGATTGAGAACAAGGAGCAGGCCGATGCCATTATGGAAGCCCTGAAAAAAGCACGCTTCACTGTGGCGGAGGTAAAAAAAGGCGAGAGGACAAAAAAGCCCCCCCTTCCCTTCACCACTTCCACCCTGCAGCAGGAGGCCAGTAAAGTGCTGAACTTTTCCACCCAGAAGACCATGCGTCTGGCCCAGCAGCTCTACGAAGGAGTGGATATCAAAGGGGAGGGTACCGTGGGTCTGATCACCTATCTGCGTACCGACTCCACCCGCGTGTCCCAGGATGCCCGGACGGCGGCGGCAGCTTATATCACTGCCCAGTACGGGGAGAAATACCTTCTGGAGGAGCAGGGGGAGAAGAAGACGTCCCAGAAAATCCAGGACGCACACGAGGCCATCCGTCCTACAGACATTGAAAGACTGCCCACAGCGGTGAAAGACCAGATTTCCCGGGATCTGTTCCGGCTCTATCAGCTGATCTGGAAGCGGTTTACGGCCAGCCGTATGTGCGCCGCCAAGTACGAAACCACCTCGGTAAAGATCCGGGGGGCGGCGGAAGGGACGCCGGACGACCAGGCCCATATCTTTACCCTAGCGGCTTCTTCACTGAAGTTTGACGGCTTTTTGAGTGTATACAGTCCCGGGGACGAGAAGGAGGAGGAGGGGATTCTGGGAGGCAGCCTGGAGAAGGACAGTGAACTTTCTCTCGTGTCCTTTGACCCCAGGCAGCATTTTACCCAGCCACCGGCCCACTACACGGAGGCCGCCCTGGTGAAAGAGATGGAGGAGCTGGGGATAGGACGTCCCAGCACCTACGCGGCCACCATCACTACCATTCTGGCCAGACGCTATGTGACAAAGGAGGAGAAGAATCTCTACGTGACAGAGCTGGGAGAGGTGGTAAACGGCATGATGAAGGAGGCCTTCCCCAGCATTGTGGATGTGAACTTTACCGCCAACATGGAGGCTCTTCTGGACGGCGTGGAGGAAGGGCAGGTGAAGTGGAAGACGATAGTCTCCAATTTCTATCCCGACCTGGAGACGGCGGTGGATGCGGCGGAGAAGGAACTGGAGCATGTATCCATTGCGGACGAGGTCAGCGATGAAGTCTGCGATCTGTGCGGCAGGCAGATGGTGATCAAGTACGGCCCTCACGGCCGCTTTCTGGCCTGTCCGGGATTTCCCGAGTGCAGGAATACCAAGCCCTATTTTGAGAAGATAGGAGTAGCCTGTCCCAAGTGCGGCAAGGATGTGGTGCTGAAGAAAACCAAGAAAGGAAGAAAGTATTACGGGTGCATAGATAATCCGGAATGTGACTTTATGGTTTGGCAGAAGCCTTCAGGAGAAAACTGTCCCCAGTGCGGGTCCGCTCTGCTGATAAAGGGGAACAAGCTTGTCTGTGCAGATGCCCAGTGCGGATTCCATAAATTGTCTGAAAAATTGGTTAAAAATATTAATAATTAATTCATTGTCAACAGGCATGTACCTGTGGTATGATGTTATGTGTGCAGGAAGTGGCCGGGCGGAAATTCACATACGCCCCAGAGAGAGGCAGGTGAAGAGCGGCCCGGTACGTGCGACAAAAGCGGAGGGACGGATATGAGCGGCGTACAGCTTCTGGATAAGACCAGGAAAATCAGCAAACTACTGCATAACAACAGCTCCAGCAAAGTTGTGTTCAATGACATCTGCAAGGTGATGCGTGAAATCCTGAATTCCAACGTACTGGTGATCAGCCGCAAAGGGAAAGTGCTCGGCACAGGCCGGGCGGAGGGAATCGGCTGTATCGGGGAGCTGATGGAAGAATCCGTGGGAGGCTTTATAGACTCCCTGCTCAACGAGCGCCTTCTGGGGGTCCTTTCCACCAAAGAGAATGTAAACCTGGAGGCTCTTGGGTTTGAGGAGCCGGATATCAGGAAATTTCAGGCGATTATTACGCCCATTGAGATCGCAGGGGAGAGACTGGGGACGCTTTTTGCCTATAAATGCGATTCACAGTATGATATTGATGATATTATTTTGTGCGAGTACGGAACCACGGTGGTGGGCCTGGAGATGCTCCGGGCGGTGAACGAGGAGAGCGCGGAGGAGACCCGCAAACAGGCGGTGGTAAAGTCTGCCATCAGCACCCTCTCTTTCTCTGAGATGGAGGCCATCACCCATATTTTTGGAGAGCTCAACGGCATGGAAGGCATTCTGGTGGCCAGCAAGATTGCGGACAGGGTGGGGATTACCCGGTCTGTAATTGTGAATGCCCTGAGGAAGTTTGAGAGCGCAGGGGTCATTGAGTCCCGTTCGTCAGGTATGAAGGGGACTTATATTAAAGTACTCAATGATGTGGTGTTTGACGAGATTGAGGAGCTTAAGCGCCAGAAGTCCCACGCTACATAGGAAAATTGACGAATGGCAGGATGCCGCAGAATGGTAAAAGGATTTATTGAGAAGGCAATAAGTCCTTTTTATGTGGTTGGGGAATTGGAATGGCTTGAATGGCCTGCTTCCATGGAGTAAATTTTTGTAAATTAGCGCAACCCTATTGTGTATTTCCGCAAAAAGAATTATAATAGGAGAGAATGGGTAAATTTGATAAAGAGTCTTGAAATCCGAAAGAAAGGAGCGAAGAGATGTTTCAGTCTAACGTATTTGATTATGTGAATGTACTGGACAGGGCGGCGGACGCCAGCTGGCTGCGCAATGAAGCCATCGGCAACAATCTGTCCAATGTGGATACTCCAGGTTATAAGAGGCAGGATGTGGCGTTTGAGTCTGTGCTGAAGAAGGCCTTGGGCCAGAACCATTACCAATCCATGGACTCCAAAGTTTCCTCCCTGAAGATGAATCGTCTTGTGGGGCAGGTATACACCGATTTCTCAGGATTTTCCTACCGCCTGGACAAAAATAACGTGGATGTTGACAATGAGGGCGTCATGCTGGCTGAAAATCAGCTGAAGTATCAGGGGCTTATGACGGCCATCAAGCAGGAATTCAGCAATATGCAGGCTGTTCTGAAGTAGCGGGCACCGCCAGGAAGGAGATATCATAAAACATGAGCATGTTTTCGGCTTTTAATATCAATGCTTCCGGCATGACGGCGGAGCGATATCGCATGGACGTCATCTCGGAGAATGTGGCCAATGCCAATACCACCAGGACGGCGGACGGCACCCCCTACCGCAGGAAACTGGTGAGCTTTGCCGAAAAGGGCAGGGGACTGAGTTTTGAACATGTGTTGGGAGAGGCTGCTCACAGCCATATGCGCGCCTATCCTGACCACAACCATATTGTGAGCCAGTCCATTCACGGATTTGGCGCCACGGGCAAGGGTGTGAAGGTGACAGGCCTGCACGAGGATTATGCCACGGAGATGAATATGGTCTACGATCCGTCCCATCCGGATGCGGACGAGAATGGCTATGTGACTTACCCCAATGTAAACATTATCACAGAGATGACCAATATGATCGATGCAAGCCGCGCTTATGAGGCAAATTCCACGGCCTTTAACGCCAGCAAGTCCATCGTCCAGAAGGGCCTGGAGCTTATCGGGTAAAAGCTTTTTACTCTCTATATAATATGAAACATAAAACAAAGTTTTATACATAAATTTTGTGTCCGCGCATAATATTTTAAGGCTCCACAGGGGCGGCGGACATCAGGGAAGGCAAGGCAGAAGGAACATGGATTGGAAAATAAATGCATTAGGGGCGCTGGACGGCGCGGGGAAGATTGCCGGGACAGAACGCACTACACTGGCAGGAATTCTGGAGAAGCAGGACAAGAAAGCGGAGGGAACTTTGTTTGACGCTTTCCTGAACAGCGCCATTGACAATATCAAGACCACTAATGAGTATCTTTCGGATGCAGAGAATGAAGAAATCAAGTTTGCCATGGGTGAGACGGAGAATGCCCATGACCTGACGATTGCCCTGCAGAAGGCTTCCACGGCTCTGCAGTACACGGTGTCTGTCCGCGATAAGCTGCTGGAGGCTTACAAAGAACTCATGCAGATGCAGATTTAAGGGACTGAAAGCGCAGTCCCGGCTGTATCGCAGCTTTGGCTGTACAAACAGCTGCTGTACGGCTGGGGCTGCATGCAGTTCTGGCGGCGCACAGCCCTCCGGGAGGCGGCAAGGAACCTCTTTGGAGGGCTGCGGCAATGAAAGGTTGGGAATGAAAGAAATGACTAGGGGAGAAGTACCATGGCTGACAAGCTGAAAGAGATACCGGGGAAAATACTGAAATGGTGGAATAAATTTACCAACAAGCAAAAGACAATAATCGTAGCCATGGCGGCGGCTGTGATTTTTACTTTTGTTATCATCATGTATACCTTTAGCAGGCCTCAATATATTGAGCTTGGCACCTATGAGAGCAGGGAATCGGCAGCTAAGATCATTGACATTCTGAATGAGGCGGGCATCACCCACAGGGAGTCGGCGGACGCCCGTACTGTCGAAGTGCTGGTCAGCCAGGAGTCGCAGGCGAATTACGCGCTGGGTGCTGCGGGGTATGTGCCGGACAGCCTGTCATATTCCTCCTTTGTGGAGACCAGCATGTCCACCACTTCGGCAGACCGGGAAAACATGTATAAGGATTACCTGCAGAAGGAGCTGGAGAATGCGTTTATGATGTCCACTCCTGTGAAGAAGGTGACAGTTCTGATCGAAAGGCCCAGCCAGACGGGGACGCTCAGTTCCGCCGCCCAGAAGCAGGAGGCTTCCGCGTATATCCACGTGGATGTGACGGATGACTTTACCACGGCCAATGCAACGGCCATGGCCAAGGCGGCGGCGACCTTTTTGGGGAACAGCACCACTGCAAACATCACCATTCTGGACCAGAACATGAACATTCTGTTTGCCGGCGGGGACGACTATTCCCCTTCAGGACCGGCCAGCTCCATGCTGGAGCTCCAGGCCCAGGCCCAGAACACGCTGAACAACCAGGTCAGAAGGGTACTCCTTGGAACGAATCAGTTCCAGATGATTGATGTGGCCAGCAATGTGGTAGTGGATTTCGCCGCTTATGAAAATAAGATCAGGGAATATTCCCCCGCAGAGGGATATGATCAGGGGATGGTGGAGCAGAGGGATACCTTCAACTCCGAGTCCACCAGCGGCGTGGAGGGATACCCGGGGACGGATTCCAATGGGGGAGACCTGACAGGGTACGAGAATCCTGACTATGGGAACAGCAGCAGTTCTTCCCAGGAAGAGTCGGTGCGCTACCAGAACAATGTATCGGACAGTCTGGTATCCATCCCGGCAGGTTCCATCAAGTTTGATGAGTCGTCCATCTCGGTGTCCATGATCAAGATCAGGGAGTATTACGAGGAGAATGTCAAAAGACAGGGACTCCTGGACGGTGGCATGACCTGGGAAGATTTCAAGGAGGCCAACGGGGCGGATATCAAGCAGGAGGTGGACGAGGATTTCTACCGGATGGTGGCCGCTGCCAGCGGTATCAGCGAGGAGAATATCTCCATCATCGCATATGAGACGCCCGTTTTCCATGACAAGGAGGGGCTGAGCATCACTGGCACGGATATTGCAAGTATCGTGCTGATTCTGCTGATCCTGGGGCTTCTTGCATTTGTGATCCTGCGCAGTATGGGACCCAGGAAGAAGAAAGAGGAGGAGGAAGAGCTTCCTTCCCTGGAGAAGTTGGTGCAGGCTACAGCGCCCGAGGCTACTGTGGAGGATATTGATACTGAGGCTAAGTCTGAGGTCCGCAAGATGGTGGAGAAATTCGTGGACGAGAATCCCGAAGCTGCGGCGAACCTGCTGCGTAACTGGCTGAACGAGGATTGGAATTAAAAGCGAGGTACATAGAACATGCCAAAGAATGCATCGAAGGAGGAGGGGATCAGAGGGCTGCAAAAAGCGGCCATCCTGCTGATCTCCCTGGGGCCGGAGCGGTCCGCCGGGATCTTTAAGCATCTGAAGGAGGACGAGATCGAGGAACTGACCCTGGAGATCGCCAATACCAGAAGCGTGACCCCTCAGGTAAAGGAAGACGTAATCAACGAGTTCTATGAGATCTGTCTGGCGCAGCAGTATATCGCGGAGGGCGGCATCGGCTACGCAAAGGATCTGTTGGAGAAGGCCCTGGGTGCGGAGAAGGCCCTGGATGTGATTGGCAAGCTGACGGCATCCCTGCAGGTGAAGCCTTTCGAGTTCGTCCGCAAGACCGACGCCACACAGCTTATCAACTTTATACAGGATGAGCATCCTCAGACCATTGCCCTGATTCTGTCCTACCTGGCGCCCCAGCAGGCGGCACTTATCGTGTCGGCGCTGCCGCCGGAGAGGCAGGCGGACGTGGCAAAACGTATCGCCGTCATGGACCGCACCAGTCCCGACGTGATCAAGGAGGTGGAGAAGGTGCTGGAGTCCAAGCTGGCAAGTCTGGTAAATCAGGATTATACTATTATCGGCGGCGTGGACGCGGTGGTGGAAATCCTCAACACGGTGGACCGGGGAACAGAGCGCCATATTATGGAGACTCTGGAGACGGAAGATCCGGAGCTGGCAGAGGAGATCAGGAAGAAGATGTTCGTGTTCGAGGATATTCTGCTCCTGGACGACAGAGCTATCCAGCGCGTGCTGCGTGATGTGGAGAACAATGACATTGCCATGGCTCTGAAGAGTGCAAACGAAGAAGTGCAGAATGCAATCTTCAACAATGTGTCCAAACGTCTGGCTGTCATGATCAAGGAGGACATGGAATTCATGGGTCCTGTCCGTATGAAGGATGTGGAGGAGGCACAGCAGAAGATTGTCAGCATCATCAGGAAGCTGGAGGATTCCGGCGAGATCGTAATCTCCAGAGGCGGAGGTGACGAGATTGTTGTCTAAAAATCTGGTGAAGTATGTCAGCGTGGCTCAGGAGGAGACCAGGATCATTGACAGCAATGAGCTGCTGCGCCGGCGCCGGGAGGCTCTGGGGATTGTGGAACCCTCCGGGGAGGAAGGTCATCCGGGGGATTCGGATGGATTTGTCTCCGGCCTGGGGCCCACAGAACATATCAGCCTGCCTCCGGAGGGAGCGCTCTCCGGCAATGTGATCAAGGCAGGGGAGGAGGCCCAGGCCATTCTGGAGAAAGCCCAGGAGGAAGCCCAGGCGCTGCTGGCTGAGGCTGAGGCTGAGGCTGCCCGGCTCATAGACCAGAGCAGGGATCAGGCCAGGCAGGAGAAGGACCAGGTTCTTGACCAGGCCAGACAGCAGGGATTCAACGAGGGAATGGCCCAGGCCCAGGAACAGGTGGATGCCATGGAGCGGGAGTACCTGGAGAAGGCCCAGGAGCTGGAGGAGATCTACCAGCAGCAGATTGACGTGCTGGAACCCCAATTTGTGGACACTATCACAGCCATCTATGAGCACTTTTTCCATGTGGAATTGTCCGCCAACAGGGATGTACTCAACTACCTGATCTCCACGGCGGTGCATGAACTGGAAGGAAGCCGGAATTACATAATTCATGTGTCCAAGGAAGATTATCCCTATGTCACCATGCAGAAAAAGCAGATTCTGGCGGGAGCCGTGTCCGGCAGCTGTACGGTGGATGTGGTGGAGGATCTGACGTTGGGAAAGAATGAGTGCATGATAGAGACGGACGGGGGTATCTTTGACTGCGGACTGGATACTCAGCTGACAGAGCTGACCCGGAGACTGCAGCTCCTGTCCTGGACGAAGGAAGCGACCTATACTGCAGACCGCCAGGATTTACAGTGATGCTTCTGGAAAAGTACCTGGCTGGCGGTCTGCAGTCGGGTTGTGCTGCAAATTTAATTGGCGTGCAGTATAAATAACGGATACGAGGAGGACGGAATTTTTGCGCGGGGTAAACGTGGATTTCCAGAAATACAATAAAATAATGGACCAGACCCTGTACAAGAAAAAGGGCAGGGTGGTCAATGTGGTGGGACTCACCATTGAGTCCGCCGGTCCTGACGCGAAACTGGGGGATATCTGTGAGATCCTTTCCGAGGGGGAGGAGAGACATGCGATTCCTGCGGAAGTGGTGGGATTTAAGGACAGGAAAACCTTGCTGATGCCCTACGGCAGTGTGGAGGGAATTGGGGCGGGGTGCCTGGTTGAGAACACAGGTCTTCCCCTGCAGGTGGCCGTGGGCGACGGGCTCCTGGGCAGGACGCTGGACGGACTGGGGCATCCTCTGGACGGCAGCCAGTTTGAGGGAGTGTCCTACATGGTGGAGGCCATGCCCCCGGATCCTTTGAGCCGGAAGCTCATTGACGAGGTGCTTCCCCTGGGGGTGAAGGCCGTGGACGGACTGATCACGGTGGGCAAAGGACAGCGTATTGGCATCTTTGCCGGTTCCGGCGTAGGCAAGTCCACTCTCATGGGGATGTTTGCCCGCAACACCAGGGCGGATATCAATGTCATTGCTCTTATCGGGGAGCGGGGGCGTGAGGTGCGGGAATTTATTGAAAGGGATCTGGGCACCGAGGGGATGAAGCGCTCCGTGGTGGTGGTTGCCACCTCCGACAGGCCGGCCCTGGAGAGGAACAAGGCAGCCAAGACAGCCACGGCCATTGCAGAGTATTTCAGGGACAGGGGAAAGGACGTACTGCTGATGATGGACTCCCTGACCCGTTTTTCCATGGCCCAGCGGGAGATCGGTCTGGCCAGCGGAGAGCCTCCGGTGACCAGGGGATATCCTCCCAGCGTGTATTCGGAGATGCCCAAGCTTCTGGAGCGGTCCGGATGCGCGGAGCAGGGTTCCATTACAGGGCTTTACACCGTGCTTGTGGACGGGGACGATTTTAACGAACCTATCACGGACACTGCCCGCAGTATTCTGGACGGACATATTATGCTGGACCGGAAACTGGGGCATAAAAATCACTATCCGGCCATTGACATTCTCCAGAGCATCTCCAGATGCATGAGTCAGATTGCGGCCAAAGACCATAAGCAGGCGGCGGGCAAGCTGAAAAATGTTCTGGCCACCTACGCCGAGGCGGAGGATCTGATCAATATCGGAGCTTATAAGAACGGAAGTAATCCATCCATAGACTATGCCATATCCAAGATTGACGCGGTGAACCAGTTCCTGTGCCAGGATGTGGATGAGAAGTTTGAATTTGAAGACAGCATTTCCATGCTGAAGGGACTCTTTACATAACAGTGTATCTACATAGAACAGAAAAGGCATGGGGGGACGGCCATGGCAAGATTTCGGTATTCCATGCAGAGTATTCTGAACATTAAGATGAAGCTGGAGACCCAGGCAAAGCAGGAGTTTTCCGCTGCCAAGGCGGCTCTGGACGAGGAAGAGAGGCGGCTGCAGGCCCTGGTGGACAGGAAGAAGGGCTATGAACAGGAGCGGAAGAGGCTCCTGGAGGGCACGCTGAATTTAAGGAAGATCGAAGAGAACAAGACAGCAATCCTCTGTATGGAGGACTATATAGAAAAACAGCGCTTCAATGTGGAGGACGCCAAAAGGAATCTGGAGAAGGCCCGACAGCGTCTGGAGGAAGTGATCATGGAGCGGAAGACCCATGAGAAGCTGAAAGAGAAGGCCTTCCAGCAGTTTCTTATGGAAGAAAAGAAGCAGGAGAGCAAGGAGATAGACCAGTTGACCAGCTATACCTACGGACAGCGCAGGAGCTTGGAAGACAGGGTGCAGGTGCCTGTTTAGGAGAGGATTATGGCAAAGGAAATGAATCCGACCGCCGCTGCAGTGGCGGAGGAGAGATCAAAGCTGAAAGAAGAAAAGAAGCAGTTTAAGCAGGAGCAGAAGGCACAGCGAAAGGAGGCAAGGCGCCGGGCGGCCGAGATCGCCAAACAGGAGGAAGACCTGGGCGAGGACGGAGGAGGCGGCCTTGTGACACTTTTTGCCACCATACTGATTGTGGTGCTGTGGCTTACGGTGGCCTGTGTCATTGTGAAAATGGACATCGGCGGATTCGGAAGCAGTGTCCTTTCTCCCATATTGAAGGATGTCCCCGTTCTGAACATGATCCTGCCCGGTACCTCTTCTCCTTCTGTGGACGGAGAAGAGACGGAGGAGGGCTATGGCGGATATACAAATCTGAAAGAGGCGGTGGACTATATCAGGCAGCTGGAACTGGAGCTGGAGCGGGCTCAGACAGCTTCAAACTCCAAGGATGCAGATCTGGAGAGCTTGAAGGCGGAGGTACTGCGGCTTCAGGAGTTTGAACAGAAGCAGGTGGAGTTTCAGCGAATTAAGAATGAATTTTATCAGGAAGTGGTGTACTCCGAAAAGGGACCTGGTCTTGACGCCTACCTGAAATATTATGAATCCATGGATCCCACCACAGCGGAGACTCTCGCCAAGCAGGTTATGCTGCAGCAGCAGGAGAGCAGCCAGTTCCAGGATTATGCCAAGACATTTGCCGCTATGAAACCCAAGGCGGCCGCTACATCACTGGAGGAGCTGAATGATTTGAATCTTGCGGCAAGGGTGCTGAATGCGCTGACGGCGGAGGAGAGGGCCGCCATCCTCAATGTGATGAACTCTGAGATGGTGGCAAAGGTTATGAAGATGATGAACCCTGATGCATAGGGCTTGTCAGAGCAATGGTATAAATGTGCACTGCCGCCCAGGGCAGAATGAGGGAGCCGGATTAAGGTTCACAAGGCCGGGGCAGCGGCATATTTATATAGATAATCCAGGGAAAGGAGGTAAGGAATGACTACAAGTACAGTCGGAAAAGATTTTAGCTCTGCTCTGTTAAATCTGGCGCCGGCCCAGGGCGGCAGGAATGCCGCGGATGGGGGAGGATTCCAGAAAGTCTGGAATAACCAGATGAAGCAGGGCGGAACAGGCGGCACCGTCCAGGAGAATACGTCCAACAGACAGGGCAGGACGGACAGGCAGGAGACCGTGGCGTCCACCCAGGAGGCACCCACAGAGGCGCCGGAGAAGGCGGAAGCAGTGACCGCCCAGCCTGAAAAATCTTCCCAGGAAGGGGAGACAAGTGCTGTGAAGGGAGAAGCTGCGGTGGAGACTCCCGGGGAGGAACTCTCTCCCGAAGAACTCGAGGCAGTCATGGAAGTGCTGGGGACAGCGGCCATGGGGCTTATGGAGCAGATCGCTCAGATTTTTGGCATCTCCATGGAGCAGCTGCAGGAGACCATGGACACTCTTGGACTGAGTCAGCTGGATGTGCTGGACGAGGGAAAGCTTGGCCCTCTGCTTTTGGCTCTGGGCGGAGCCCAGGATAAATCCGCTCTTATCATGGATGAGACACTGTACGGCAACTACCGGACAGTGATGGAAAGCCTGAAAGGCACTTTGCAGGAATGTGCCGGGCAGCTGGGTGTGGAGCCTGAGGAGCTTGGGCAGATGATTGAGGAAGCGCTTCCGGTGAAGGAGCCTGCGGAGGAACCGGTTTTGGCAGTACAGGAGAGTGTTCCTGTGGAGGAAGCTCCAGAGGGGAGCGAGACGGTCCGGGATGTGCCGGTGACACAGGAGGAAGACATTGTTGTTACCGGAGAATCTCTTAAAGCACCTGAGACAGAAGGACTTTCGGACGGACAGCAGACGGCAGAACAGCAGGAAACAGGCGCAGAGGAAAGCCGGCAGAGCCAGGAAAAACATACAGAAAAGCCTCAGCAGGAAGGGGTGTATGTACAGGACTTCAGGCCTGGGGAGTTTTCGCCTCAGATACAGCAGCCGGAGGGTGTTTACGCCGGAGCCAGCTCCTGGGACCCGAACACAAGAAGCATCATGAACCAGATTATGGACTATATGAAGCTGCAGTTTGGCTCTGATACCACAAGTCTGGAGATGCAGCTCCACCCGGCCAGTCTGGGAACGCTCCATATTCAGCTTGAGTCCAAGGGCGGTATGGTGACGGCCAACTTCATCACACAGAATGAGGCGGTGAAGGCGGCGCTGGAAAGCCAGATCGTACAGCTGCAGGAGAGCTTTGAAGCCCAGGGCGTCAGGATCGAGGCCATTGAGGTCACGGTGCAGACTCATGAATTTGAGCGCAATCTGGAGCAGGGCCGGGGCCGGGAACAGCAGGAACCCCAGAAAAAGAACCGTTCCAGGAGAATTAACCTGATAGATCCGCTGGCCACGGAGGGCCTGGATGAGGAGGAGACTCTTGCGGCGGAAGTCAGAGCGGCCGGAGGCAGCACGGTGGAATACGCTGTGTGACAGAGCCATGAGGGCGGCGGCCGGAGGCAGAGACCGGCATAAAGATTATAGAAGAAAGGAGAACGCTTATGAGTTTAATGGCACCTATCAAGGACGGAAAAGTAGTGGAGACAGAATCCCAGACTTCCCTGAAGAAAGCCCAGACTGCCAACAAGAACGGCATGGACAAAGAGGCTTTTCTGCAGCTTCTGGTAGCACAGATGCAGTATCAGGATCCGCTGCAGCCAACCTCCAACACGGAGTATATCTCCCAGTACGCACAATTTTCCCAGGTGGAGCAGATGCAGAACATGGCGGCCAACAGTGAACTGTCCAGGGCCACATCTCTTGTGGGCAAGGAAGTCTATATCAAGACCACAGATACCTCAGGGGATGCCAATTACAAGTTTGGCAAGGTGGACTATGTGGTATTTGAGGGCGGCAAGGCTTATCTGGCCATTGAGGAATCTCTTTACTCTCTGGATGATCTGGACACAGTGGTGGATGGAGAATACAAGGCGGCTTACGACAAGGCATATGCCTTTACCGGACGTCTGAACAAGCTTCCTCATGTGAACGCAATAGATATGTCCAATGCGGAGGAGATCGACGAGCTGGAGAAGATCTACAACGAAATGACAGACTACGAGAAGGTTTTTGTGGCTTCGGATACCGTCACAAGACTCAACCAGTATATTGAGAAGCTGAAGGAAGTGCGTGCGGCAGCGGAGGACGCTGCAAAGCCGGAGGAAGGTGAGGGCGAAGGCGGAGACAGCACCGAGGACGGCGAGGATAAACCTGCGGAAGGAACCGAAGGGGCCGATAAGGTATAAAAGAAGAAGGAGCTTACGGGGATGAACATTCAAAATAATGGTTATCTCTCCATTGAGCAGCTGTCGGAACAGTACCTGAACAATCCCCAGAGGACGGCGGCCAGAGAGGAGGCAGCGGGAGGCGTCAGTTTCCAGGAGCTGCTGCACAGAAAAGCGGAGGCGGCGGGCAGCCTGAAGTTTTCCAAGCATGCCATGGGCAGGCTGGCAGACCGCAGGATCGAGCTCAGCGACAGCCAGCTGGAACGGCTTGAAGTGGGGACCAGGAAAGCGCAGCAGAAGGGCATCAGGGATTCCCTGGTGATGGTTGACCAGCTTGCGTTTATTGTCAATGTGCCAAGCCAGACCGTGGTCACGGCAATGGACAGCACAGAGACGGATGAAAATATATTCACTAACATTAACGGAGCAGTTATCATATAACCGGACCTTTGCGGAGGTTATGGCCCCCGGAATGACAGACGGGGGCGGGGCTCCGTTCCAGTCAGGAGGAACAAAGCACTATGATGAGATCACTTTTTTCTGGTGTGTCGGGACTGAAATCACACCAGACCAAGATGGATGTTATCGGTAACAACATCGCAAACGTAAACACCACAGCTTACAAGTCAAGCTCCATGGTATTCAGTGCCCTTATGAGCCAGACTACTCAGAGAGCCAGCGGCGCCAATGCCACCACAGGAACGGGCGGTGTCAATGCCAGGCAGATCGGTCTGGGTGTGAAGGCCAGCTCCATCAATATCAATATCGCAGGACAGGGCGCAAGCCAGTCAACGGGAAATCCTCTGGACATCATGATTACCGGCGAGAACTTCTTCGTGGTCAATGACGGCACTCAGAACTATTTTACCCGGGACGGTTCCTTCTATATTGACGGCGCTGGAAACCTGGCCATGACCAGCGTGGGTTACAATGTCATGGGATGGCAGGTTGACCCGGACACGGGGGGAATCAAGAAAGATACCGTTTCCGCTCTCCGTATTATGAGCTCCGCCAACATGACCTATCCTCCCGAGGCTACCAGCCAGGGTTATATGGCCGGCATTATCGACAAGAATGACAAAGAAGTCACCAGCGCAACCGGCAGGGTGGTGAACATGCAGTTCTTTGACTCCCTGGGTTACAGCTACACGGCAAAGTTTGTGTTCCGGCAGTCTGACTCCAGGAATGATTACAGCTTGGAGCTCGACAAGATTGTGGATTCCACCGGCAAGGAAGTGGCCGTGGGGGAGGAAGCAAAGGCATTGCTTGGTACGGCAGGGCAGAAGCAGAAAGTAGAAGATGCGCTGACGCTGAAGGACGGATACACTTGGAACGGCACTACCCTGGAAGGTCCCAACGGCCTTCAGATAAATCTGACAGACCTGATTGACAACAACGCATTTAAAGCGAACAATGCGGAAATCGGGACGGCGCCAAATACAACAACGGTGGGAGAGCAGCTGGATCTCATTGCGGCGGCATACGGATATGAAGGTTCCACTGATGACTTCCTGAATTTGATGTTCAGCAGAGAAGAGGTTCCGGCCGATCCGACAGCAACTCCTCCCACGGAAGCTGTTACCAGCGACTGGTCCATTGCACAGCTGCTGTTAAAGCAGGGAGGCGCTACAGTTCCGGATCAGACGGTGAACAATAATACGTATCAGTGTCCGGCGGGCATTACAGATCCTGCGGGAACCGGCGCTGCCGTAAAGAGTTTCGACATCTCCGGCCGCTTCTTCACAGGTACCACCGTTTCCTTCGACGCCAACAACGGTAAGTTTAACGGCCTGGACGGTTCGCCCACAGCCAACACCTTCACCCTGCAGCTGAGCAAGCTTGGCGGCAACTTCACGGACATTACAGTGGATATGTCAGAGACTTCCATGGTGGACAACAAGGGAACTTCCACCATCGGCGCAACCAACGGTGCTGACGATGAGTACAATACAGGTTCTGGCCGCCGGGTGGGCGAGATGATCGGTGTGTCCATACAGCAGAACGGTATGATCTACGCCAGCTATGACAACGGCATGACAAAGCTCCTGGGACAGATTGCCACGGCCAGGTTCGCAAATGCCTCCGGTCTGGAGAAACAGGCCGACAACCTTTATTCTGCAACACTGAACTCCGGCGATTTCGACGGAATCGGTGTGGATATCACTGCCGGCGGTGACGGCTATATGTCCACCGGTCAGCTGGAAATGAGTAATGTAGATTTGTCTTCGGAGTTTACGGAAATGATTACCACACAGCGTGGTTTCCAGGCTAACAGCCGTATTATTACAGTATCCGATACTCTGTTGGAAGAATTAACCAACCTGAAGAGATAATTTCTCTGTTAATTTGTTCTGAAAAATGCTATAATGGGGGGGCGGACTTCTGCCCCCCGGTCCATATGAGAATGGAAAATCCATGCGGCCTGGGGAGGGCGGCAAGCTGCGGATCCACAGGCGGATGTTTATATTGGTTTGCTCCTGAAGCCGCAGAGACGGACAGGAAGACGGCGGAAGGATTTATGGGGATGAGGGTTATAGTGAGATGATAGAAGTTACAAAACTGAATGGAGTAAAGATTCTTTTGAATCCGCATTTGTTTGAAATGGTGGAGGAAACCCCGGATACGGTGATCACCCTTACCACCGGAAAAAAAATAATTGTAAAAGAAAGTAGACAAGAGATAAAAAATCTTGTAAAATCATATAGAAAGGGCATTTTTGCGGAATAGGATTCAAAAAAGCAAAATTGTAGGTGATTTTCGTGGATATAGCATCTTTAGTTGGTCTTATCATGTGTTTTGTAATGATGTTGGTTGGTATTATGAACGGAGCCGGCCTGGCGAACCTGGTAAAGGAGTACGTTGACCCGGCATCCTTTATTATTACCTTCGGCGGGGCCTTTTTTGCCACGCTCACGTCCCACAGTCTGCAGGACTACATAAAGGGCTTGAAGAGTTTTACACTGATCTTCAAGGCGCCTGCTCAGAACATATCCGAGATGATCCGCAAGATCACGGATCTGTCCAATGTGGCCCGAAAGGAAGGTCTGCTCTCCCTGGAGGAAGCCGCTGCAGATATGGATGACGCCTTTCTGAAGAAAGGGATTCTGTTGATGGTGGACGGCACGGATCCGGAGCTTGTCCGGGCCATTATGGAGACGGAGCTTGTGAGTATTGAGAGCAGGCACAAGAACTGCATGGGATTCTGGGATACCCTGGGAGCCATGGGTCCTGCCTGGGGTATGATCGGTACTCTGATTGGACTGATAGACATGTTGTACCATATGGACAATGTGGCCACACTGGGTCCTGCCATGGCCGTGGCTCTGGTGACAACATTCTATGGATCCGTTCTTGCCAATGCCATCTGTATCCCGGTGTCCAACAAGTTGAAGGCGGACAATGCGGTGGAGATGATGCTGAAAGAGGTTATGATCGAGGGGCTGCTGTCCATTCAGGCAGGCGAGAACCCCAGGGTAATTGAGGAGAAACTGAAATCCTTCCTGTCTCCCAGTGACAGAGAGGCAGTGGCCAGCGATGCAGGAGGTGAAGAGTAATGGCAAAACGCAAAGAAGATGCGCCGCCTGCGGGTGCGCCGGCGTGGATGGCTACATTCAGTGACCTGATGAATCTGCTGCTGTGTTTCTTCGTCATGCTTTTTGCCATGTCCAGCATTGAGGAGGCCAAGCTGCAGGATTTTGTGGCTGCCATGAACAATACATTCAGCGTATTTGACGGCGGGGCCGCAGCCATTGGCGACGGTTTCCTGATCAGCAATGGCGTGAGCCAGCTGAATGAACTTGATCAGTATATCAACAGTACCGGTAAGACCGCTGACAGTGAGACGGAAGGGGAAGATTTTAACGAGTTTGAGAAATCCCCCGAGGCTATGGAGGAGATTCTGGAGGAACAGAATCTGCAGAAGAACGAGGAGCTGGCGGAGGGAATGGAGGAAGCTCTTCAGGACAGCCAGATTGCCGACGAAGTGGAAGTCAGCTTTACCGCTCAGTATATTCAGCTCACCATGAACGGCGCTCTCTGCTTTGACAATGCCAGTGCGCAGCTGCGGGATGAGGCGAAACTGGTGCTGGATAAGGTGGGGGTGCTGTTGGAGCGCTATGGCACAGGCATCATTGAGATCGAAGGACACACGGACAATGTGCCCATCAGCAATGCCCTGTATGCCAGCAATGAGGAGCTGAGCAGTGCCAGGGCCATGACGGTATTCTACTATCTGCGTGATACCACGTCCCTGAACACCACCAACCTGAAGCATTCAGGAATGGGGGAGCGTTGTCCCATTGCCGACAATTCCACGCCGGAGGGTCGGAGCAGGAACCGAAGGGTTGAGATCAGAATCTATAGTCCGTCCCTTAACTGAGGCCGGAAGAAAGGACTTTAAGATATGAAGAAGAATTTAATGAGTGTGCTGATCCTGGTGTTGCTGATTGTAAATATTGTCATGACATCCATAATGATGATCAGTGTCATCAGCACCAACGGCAAGACCGCATCCCTGATGAACAGCATCAGTATGGCCATGAACCTGGAGCTGAACGGCAGCGGAACAGAGGTATCCCTGGCCGACACACAGACCCATGACCTGGGGAGTATGACCATTGCTTTGGCTTTCTCTCAGACTGTGGGCGAGGACGGGACGGTCACTACGAGCACAAAGCAGGAGTATATTGTGTTTAATATTTCTGTGGCCATGAACAAGAACCATGAAGATTTCGCCGAGTATGGAGAGACCATCAGCAACTATAACACCCAAATAGGGGATGTGGTTACTCAGGTGGTCAGCAGCTATACCTCCGAAGAGTGCCGGGCTGGCTTTACAGGCCATATCAGGGATGAAATCCTGAAGGCCATCCAGAACATGTTCAAGTCCGAGTTTATTTACAGGGTCAACCTCAATGATATCAAGTACGGCTGATGAACAGGCGGACAGGAGGAGCAGCATGCGACAGGAGGTGAACTTGCGTGGCTGAGACACTTTCACAGGCGGAAATAGACGCCCTGCTGAAAGCCATGTCCGAAGGGGAAGTCGATACGGACACCATGCAGCAGGGGAACGAAAAAAAGATTAAGGATTATGATTTCAGCCGGCCTACAAAGTTCTCCAAGGAACATTTGAGAACTTTGGAGTTCATTTTTGAGCACTATGCCCGGCTGATCTCCACGAATCTGCCGGTATACCTTCGCAAGAGCGTACAGGTATCGGTGATGAATTCCGAATCCAGTACCTACAATGAGTTTACGAATTCTTTATCCAGTCCTATCATATTGGGAATTATTAATTTTGCGCCCTTAAACGGCTCCGCCATCATGGAGGTGGATACGAATCTTGGCTATGCCATGTTGGATCGAATGTTGGGGGGAAACGGTGTTCCTCTGGAGAAGAGCAGAGAATTTTCGGAGATAGAGCAGATTATCATCCAGAAGATTCTGGTAATGTTCACACAGCTTCTGCGGGAGCCCTGGAAGAACGTAATCGAGCTTTCTCCTGTGCTGAACCGCATGGAGACCAATGCCCAGTTTGCACAGGTCATCGCCCCGGGCGACATGGTGGCCATTGTAACGCTGTCCCTGAAAATTGGAGACATTGAGGGCTTCATGAATATCTGTCTTCCTTTCTTTACACTGGAGGATGTCATGGATAAGTTGAATACCAAGTACTGGTATTCAACCATGCAGGAAAACCGTGATGAAAATTATGAGGCTTATGTTGAATCTATGATCCGCAAGGTGGATGTGCCCATCAGGGCTGTGCTTGGCAAGAGTACTATCTCGGTAAGCGATTTCATGAACCTGCAGGTGGGTGACTGTATCCGCCTGGATTCCGGGGTGGATCAGGATATGAATATTTATGTAGGCAATATCAAGAAATTTACCGCATTGCCCGGCACGGAGAGAGATTCTTATGCTGTCAGGATTACGTCGGTGATAAGAGAGGAGGAATAGACAATGGACGGTGGATTGTCCCAGGACGAAATAAATGCCCTGCTTGCCGGGATGGATTTGTCCGATGAAGAGCCGGAGGCGGCAGGCAGTGGTGATATATCCGGCTTGGAATCGGAAGGCGGTTATAATGTAGTAGCGGATGATGGCGAAACTCTGTCAGATGAGGAAAAAGACGCCATAGGCGAGATTGCAAATATCAGTATGGGATCTTCAGCCACTACCTTATATTCCCTTGTAAACTTAAAGGTGAATATTACTACACCGGTGGTTGAGTTTGCCGATTGGGAAACTCTGATGGATCAGTATGAAAGGCCCTGTGTTTTTATTCAGATAAAATATACGGTGGGTCTGGACGGAACCAATATCCTGATACTAAAGGAACAGGACGTTAAAGTTATTACCGATCTGATGATGGGAGGTGACGGCACCAATACGGACGGGGAGCTGGGAGAGCTGCATCTGAGTGCTATCTCAGAGGCCATGAACCAGATGATGGGGGCTTCTGCCACATCTCTTTCCACCATGATGGGCACGAAGATCGACATCAGCCCGCCGGAGGCTTCTCTTCTGGATCTGACCCAGGTGGCTGACGGAGGAGATGTGTCTCCTTTTCTGGGAGGGCGGTTTGTAAAGATTGCTTTCCGCATGCAGATCGGTGATCTGGTGGACAGTTCCATCATGCAGCTCTATCCTTTTGAATTTGCTCATAAGGTTGTGGATACTTTTATGAATTCTCAGAATTCCGGGGGCAATGCCACCCAGAAGGCCATTGACGCCATGCCGGAGATTTCCAATGCTCTCCAGGAGGGGGCGCCTGCAGGTGCAGAGGCCGGGAATCCTCAGATGATGGGGGGAATGCCCATGGGCGGTGGAATGCCTATGGGAGGCATGCCGGGGATGGGTGCTGCTCCGGATGCAGGAGCCATGAATCCTCAGATGGCAGGGGGAATGCCCGGGTATACAGGTATGCCAATGGGAATGAATCCTCAGATGGGGTATCCCCAGATGGGATATCCCCAGATGGGATATCCTCAGATGATGGGGGGAATGCCCATGGGTGGTCCACAAATGATGGGAGGCATGTCCATGGGAGCTCCTGTGGGTATGCAGAATGTAAATGTTCAGCCCGCCCAGTTCCAAAGCTTTGCGGCAGATGGAAGGGCTATAGCCGGACAGGAGAACATCGGCCTCATTATGGATGTTCCGCTGAATGTTACCGTGGAGCTTGGCCGCACGACCAAGTCCATATCCGAAATCCTTGACTTTGCGCCCGGTACGATTATCGAACTGGATCGGATCGCAGGCGAACCCATTGATGTGCTTGTAAACGGTAAGTTTGTGGCAAAGGGAGAGGTTGTAGTTATTGAAGAGAGTTTTGCCGTAAGAGTAACGGACATTATCAAGTAGGAGGAAAGTAAACATGGCGAAGAATATTTTGATATGCGACGATGCCGCATTCATGAGGATGATGATCAAAAATACCCTTACCAAGGGTGGCTATACAGTGGCTGGGGAAGCTGAAAACGGTGTAAAGGCAGTGGAGAAATATAAAGAGCTCTCACCGGACCTGGTGCTGATGGACATCACCATGCCTGAGATGGACGGCATCCAGGCTCTAAAGGAGATTAAGAAGCTTGACGGAAATGCGAAGGTTATCATGTGCTCCGCAATGGGTCAGCAGGCAATGGTGGTGGAGTCCATTCAGGCCGGGGCCAGGGACTTTATTGTGAAGCCCTTCCAGGAGGATCGCGTGATTGAGGCCGTGAAGAAGGCCATTGGCTGATGGTGCTTCTGGCCGCAGGAATGGGTGAACGCGCCCAGGGGAGCAGTTATGCTCAGTTTATCACTGTGCTGCTGATATTTGTGGTGGTGCTGGGTATCACGGCACTGACCACAAAATGGATTGCAGGTTATCAGAAGCAGCAGGGCGCAAACGTGAACATACAGGTAATAGAAACCACTCGTATTGCGAATAATAAGTACATCCAAATCATACGGGCAGGCGAAAAGTATATGGTGGTGGCTGTCTGTAAGGATACAGTTACCATGCTGTGTGAGCTTCCGGGGGAGATGCTCAGAGAGGGCGGGTCCGCTCAGGGTTTTCACTTTAAGGATTTTTTTGACAGGGCTGTGAAGAAAGATCAGGCTGCCCCGGGAGAGCCAGAGGAAAGTCAGTTGCATGAAGAAGAATAAGCTTAAAATCAAGCGTATAGTAACCGCAATATGCCTGCTGGTCTCGGTGGGCATATTGTGTATTCAAAACTCCATGACAGTATTTGCCAGTGAAGAGCCAGGCATGTCCAATGTTCTGAATATCTCCTTTGGTGAGGGAAACGGGGATATCAGTGGTTCCCTCCGAATGTTGCTGACGCTGACTCTGCTGGCCATTGCTCCCACGCTCATTATGATGATGACGTCATTTACCCGCATCATCATTGTATTGCATTTCACTCGTGCCGCGCTGAATACTCAGACGGCGCCTCCCAATCAGGTCTTGGTGGGGCTTGCTCTGATATTGACTTTCTTTATTATGGAACCCACAGTGGCAGAGATCAATGAGCAGGCTTATCAACCCTATGAAGCCGGAGAGATTACGCTGGACGAGGCGTTGGAGAGGGGAGTTGCTCCGCTGCGGGAGTTTATGTACCCCCAGACCCAGGTGAAGGATGTACAGCTGTTTATGGACATTGCGGGGCAGACCTGGGACGGGGAGAGCCTGGACGATATTCCTATGTCCGTGCTGCTGCCCAGTTTTCTGATCAGTGAGCTTAGGATAGCGTTTTGGATCGGGTTTGTAATATACATACCCTTTATCGTTATTGATATGGTGGTGGCTTCCACCCTTATGAGTATGGGTATGATGATGCTGCCGCCCACCACGATCTCCATGCCGTTTAAGATTCTGCTCTTTGTACTGGCGGACGGCTGGAGCCTTATCATAGGACAGCTGGTGAACTCGTTCTATCTGCTACAATAGTGCGGTGCTGCGGCAGAGCAGGGGAATTTTTAGAAAGGGAGTGATGGGATATGACGATTGATGCGGTAATGGATATGACAAGGGAGGCGTTGTTTCTGGTGATTCAGGTATCCCTGCCAGTACTGCTGGTATCCCTGTGCGTGGGCCTTGCGGTCAGTATTTTTCAGACGGTTACATCCATCCAGGAGCAGACGCTCACCTTTGTGCCAAAGGTGGTGTGTGTGTTCCTGGCATTGGTTTTGTTTGGGAACTGGATGATGAATTCCATGGTGGAGTTCATGACTTCGCTGTGGGCTGACTTTGGCCTCTACATAGGCAGATAGGGAGCCTGGCGGGATGATTAATTACTCCTTTTCCATCTATGATCTGGAATACTTCCTTTTGATCCTTACAAGGATATCCTGTTTTGTGTTCATCGCTCCTTTTTTCAGTATGAACAAAACGCCCAGGACCCTTCGGGTAGGCTTGAGTTTTTTTACGTCTCTGCTTTTGTACCAGGCGCTGACTCCGGCGGAGGGGGTTGCATATTCCACTCTTCTGGAATATGCTCTTATGGTGATAAAGGAAGCCCTGACGGGACTGCTGATCGGCTTTTCTGCCACTATCTGTACCTCCATTGTGAATTTTGCCGGTTCCATCGCGGATATGGAGATTGGACTTTCCATGGTGACACTGATGGACCCCACCTCCCGGGAGGCCACCAGTATCACGGGTGTATTGTATCAGTATGTGTTGACGCTGATGATGGTGGCTTCGGGCATGTATCGGTATCTATTTGGGGCGCTGGCGGATTCTTTTGTGTTGATCCCGGTGAGCGGCGCCGTGTTCCGGGGAGATTCCCTGCTGAGCATTATGGTGGAGTTTCTGGGAGATTATGTGATGATCGGGTTCCGCATTGTGCTGCCGGTGTTCTGCGTGACTCTGCTGCTGAACGCTGTGCTGGGTGTCCTGGCCAAGGTGTCGCCCCAGCTGAACATGTTTGCAGTGGGTATTCAGCTGAAGGTGCTGGTGGGTCTTTCCATCTTTACCCTGACGGCCAGCATGCTTCCGGGGGTGGCGGATTTTATCTTTGAAGAGATGAAACGGATGATCAATTCCTTTGTAGGAGTTATGGAATGATTCGTTATAACCTGCAGTATTTTGCCAAAGAAGGAATGGGCGGCGAGAGGACGGAGCCGGCCACTCAGAAAAAACTGGACGACGCCCGGAAGGAAGGCCAGGTGGCCAAGAGCCGGGAGATCGCCAACGGTATGGGGCTTCTGGCACTGTTTCTGGTGATGAAGTTCTGGGTGGGAAACATGGGAACACAGATGATGAATGTGTTCGACAGCATTTACGGCAGGATCCCGGATATTATCACTTATTACCGGGGATTTATGCCCCAGATGGATATCAGGATCATCTACAGACAGCTTCTCCTGGATGTGCTGTGGATTGTGGCCCCTGTTTTTCTGGTGGGGGTGCTGGTGGCTTTTCTCTGTGACTATGCCCAGGTGAAGTGGAAGCCCACCTCCAAGCCCCTCCGTCCCAAATTCAGCAAGCTCAACCCCATAAAGGGCTTTAAAAAATTTTTTTCTCTGAATGCTGTGATTGAGCTCATAAAATCTGTCGCAAAAATTGCTTTAATCGTGTATATCTGTTATACTTATTTAGAGGATAAGTGGGTGCTCCTGTTTGACCTGTATAGTCTGACGGTGATGCAGGCCCTGCAGAATCTCCTGGCCATAGTTACCGACCTGGGGATCAGAATCTCCGCTTTCTATATGATCATTGCCTTTGCGGACTTTGCCTACCAGAAGATCAAGTTCAAAAATGACATGAAGATGAGCAAACAGGAGATTAAAGAAGAGTTCAAACAGCAGGAAGGTGATCCTGCGGTGAAAGGTAAAATCAAACAGAAGATGAGGGAAGCGTCCATGCGCCGTATGATGCAGGAGCTGCCCAAGGCGGATGTGGTTATCACCAACCCCACCCACTACGCCGTAGCTATCAAGTATGATCCTGAAGTGGCCGCTGCCCCGGTGGTCATTGCCAAGGGGGAGGGGCATCTGGCGGCCCGGATCAAGGAAGTCGCCAGGGAGAACAAGGTGGAGATTGTAGAAAACAAGCCCCTGGCCCGAACGCTCTACGCCAATGTGGAGATCGGGGAGGTGATCCCGCCGGAGCTGTATCAGGCGGTGGCGGACGTGCTGGCTTTTGTGTATAAGCTGCAGGGGAAGATATAGATGCTTTTGTGTGATATTGATCGTTTCGGAAGGAGGAGGACTGCATGAACTCAAAATTGGCCAGGACGGACGTCATGGTCGCCATATATGTGTTGGTGGCATTTATTATGCTGATCGTGCCTGTTCCCGCAGTGCTTCTTGATGTGTTTATGGCGTTTAACATTGCCATTGCTTTTACGATTCTCTTTGCCTGCATGTTCATCAAGGAAGTGCTGGATATGTCTTATTATCCCACCATCCTGCTGTTTACCACGATTTTCCGTATAGCCATGAACGTGTCCTCCACCAGGTATATTCTGGTAAACGGCACGTCGGGAAATGTGGTGCTGACCTTCGGCCAGTTTGTAGGCGGCGGCGACTTGATTGTAGGTGCCATTGTATTTATCATTTTGATCATGATCCAGTTCATGGTTATCAATAAAGGTTCCGAGCGAGTGGCGGAAGTAACGGCGCGTTTTACCCTGGATGCCATGCCCGGAAAGCAGATGGCCATTGACGCGGACTTAAATACCGGAGCTATCGACGACAAGGAAGCCAAAGAGAGGCGCGATAAGATCCAGATGGAATCCAGTTTCTTCGGTTCCATGGACGGTGCTGTGAAGTATGTAAAGGGAGACGCTACCGCAGGACTTCTGCTGACCGCCATCAACATGATTGGCGGTATCGCCATGGGTGTGCTGCGGAGCAATATGGAAGTCACTGCCGCCCTGGACAACTATGGTATCCTTACCATCGGTGACGGCCTGGTGAGCCAGATTCCTTCCCTGCTGATCTCACTGTCAACGGGTGTCCTGGTCACAAAGGGAACCAAGGAGTCTGAGTTCGGTCCCGCTATTATGAAGCAGCTTTTTGGCCTTCCCAAAGTTATGTATATGGTGGGAGGCACCCTGTCTTTCCTGGGTGTGGTAACGGATTTGAACACCATTCTCTTCCTGGGCATGGGCCTTGTGTTCATTGTGGGAGGAAGGATGATTGCCAGCAACCTGGAGACGGCTCAGATCGAGAGCGAGATTGACAGTGAGGCGGCGGAGGCGGAAGAAATGCGTCAGCCGGAGAATGTGAACAGCCTGCTGCAGGTGGATCCCATCGAGCTGGAGTTTGGCTACGGCATCATTCCTCTGGCGGATGTGAACCAGGGGGGAGACTTGCTTGACCGCGTGGTTATGATTCGGCGCCAGATTGCCATGGAGCTGGGAAGCGTGGTTCCCATTATCCGTCTGCGGGACAATATCCAGCTGAACCCCAATCAGTATATCATTAAGATCAAGGGCATACAGGTCAGCGAGGGAGAGATTCTCTTTGACCACTATATGGCCATGAATCCTGGGTATGTGGAGGAGGAGATTACGGGTATTCCCACATTCGAGCCTTCTTTCCATCTGCCTGCCATCTGGATCACAGAGGGACAGAGGGAGAGGGCGGAGAGCCTGGGATACACGGTGGTGGATCCTCCTTCCATTATCGCCACTCACCTGACGGAGATTATCCGTCAGCACATTGCAGAGCTGCTTACCAGGCAGGATGTACAGAATCTGATCAACAACATGAAGGAGTCCAATCCTTCTCTGGTGGAAGAGCTTGTGCCCAAGCTGCTGGGGCTTGGAGAGGTTCAGAAGGTGCTGCAGAACCTGCTGCAGGAGGGAATCTCCATCAGGGATCTGCTGACCATCATGGAGACACTGGCGGACTACGCACCGGCAACCAGAGATACGGATATTCTCACGGAGTATGTGAGGCAGAGCCTGAAGAGGGCCATCTCCACCAAGTACTTCCCCTCCCATGAGACCACGAATGTGGTGACGCTGGACCCCAAGGTGGAGCAGGAGATTATGGGAAGCGTGAAGCAGACGGAGAACGGAGCTTTCCTGAATCTGGATCCCAACAGATCCAGAGCCATCATAGACTCGGTGGGCAGGGAGGTTCAGAAACTGGAAAACCTGGGAAAGAATCCCATTATCATCACCTCACCCATTGTGCGTATGTATTTTCGGCGTTTGACAGAAGACTATTACAGAGACCTGGTGGTGGTATCCTATAATGAAGTGGAATCTAATGTAGAATTACAGTCAGTTGGGATGGTGACAGCATAAAATGATAATCAAGAAGTACGTGGATAAAACGGAAGATGCTGCGGTGGAGGCGGCCCAGAAAGAACTTGGCAGCGGTGTCGTTATCATGAATGTAAGGCCATTGAAGCGCAGAGGGCTGTCGGCGCTGTTCGGCGCCAGAAAGGTGGAAGTGACCGTAGCTTTGGAGGAGGCCAAGGATACCCAGGGAGCGCTGGGGAAGAAGCCTTCCCCGGCTTTGGAGGAGCAGCCTTCCCCGGGGCAGATGTTTCAGGTATCTTCCAGGCCTGTCAGGGAAGAGAGTCTTTCTGCGGAGGAGAAGGTGTCCATTGAGAAGAAACTTGACAACCTGCAGGCTTTGATGATGAGCCGTTTTCAGCACAGCGAAGCCCAGAGGCAGGAGGTCCTGGAGAGCGGGGAGGAAGCCGTTCCCGGTGAGGATGGGCAGGAAAAGCAGGAGGAGAAACAGGAGACCTCCGAGCAGGAGCGTTTTATCCGGCTTCTGTACAACACCATGCTGGACAGTGAGGTGGATGAAAAATATGCCAACCAGATTGTGAATGAGATGGATGTGGCAGGCAAGAAAAACCTTCCCTTTGACTATATACTGGAAGGTGTGTACCAGAAAATGATTCTGAAGTTCGGCAAGGCAGAGGGGATCACGGCAGCGGAGGGGATGCCCAAGATTGTGCTTTTTATGGGGCCCACTGGGGTGGGAAAGACGACCACCATTGCCAAGATTGCCAGCCGCTACGCGGTGGAGGAGAGGAAACATGTGGCTCTTCTGACCGCAGACACGTACCGCATTGCGGCGGTGGATCAGCTCCGGACCTATGCCAACATTCTGGAGGTTCCTTTCCGGGTCATCTACTCAGACCAGGAGGCCCGGGAGGCGGTGGAGGAATTCAAAGATTGTGACTATATATTTGTAGATACGGCGGGACACTCCCACCAGAACGCAGAACAGCTTGCGCATATGAGGCAGCTTCTGGATATCATCCGGAGCGCAGGGGAATGCCAGACCTTTCTGGTGCTGTCCGCCACTACAAAGTATCGTGATCTTCAGAAGATTATTACCAGCTATAAGGAGGTTTCGGACTATCAGCTTATCTTTACCAAACTGGACGAGACGGAAAGCTATGGAAACCTGCTGAACCTGAAACTTTTTACCGGCACACCCATTGCATTCGTGACCTATGGACAGAATGTACCCAATGATATCGAGAATTTTAATCCCCAGAAGACAGTAAAAGAGATTTTGAGCACGAAACATGAGAAGAGTTCTTAGATTTCTGGAGAGGGGCACCGGAGGGGGCCGCGCAAAGGAGGTAGGACATGGATCAGGCGGAACAGTTACGTATCCTGAAGGCAGGCCGGCAGCAACCTAAATCGCTGGCCCGTGTCATCACTGTTACCAGCGGCAAGGGGGGCGTGGGAAAATCCAATACCTCCATCAATCTGGCGATACAGTTTCGGAAGAAGGGGAAGAAGGTCATAATCCTGGATGCGGATTTCGGCCTGGCCAATATTGAAATCATGTTTGGAGCGGTGCCCAAGCACAATCTCTTTGACTTGATTTACCAGGGAAAGAGCATCAAGGACATTATTACCTGGGGGCCCATGGATGTGGGGTTCATCTCCGGTGGAAGCGGCATTGCCGGCATGTCCAATCTGAGCAGGGATTACCTGAGCTATATCATCCAAAACCTGGATCAGCTGGATTCTCTTACCGATATAATTATCGTGGACACGGGGGCGGGCATTTCCGACGCAGTGCTGGAGTTTCTGGTGGCCAGCGGGGAGATACTTCTGGTGACAACCCCGGAACCCACATCCATCACGGATTCCTACTCTCTGCTGAAGGCTCTGTACCGCCACGCCCGGTTTGATCCGGATGTCACCAAGGTGAAGCTGGTGGCCAACAGGGTGGCCAAGGAATCGGAGGGGCCGGTGCTCTTCCGAAAGCTTAACGCCGTGGTGGAGCGGTATCTGAAAGTGCCCATGGTCTACCTGGGCTGTGTGCCGGATGACACGCAGCTGTCAAGGTCGGTGATGCAGCAGGTTCCGGTGTCCCTGCAGTATCCCGGGGCCAGGTCCACGGCGGCCTATGAGCGTATTGCAGAGCGGCTTCTGGATAAACGGGAGGAAGAGAGACAGCTATCCAGGGGAATGGCAGCATTTTTCTCACATATCATAGCAGGTAAACGATAAAAATAGAATGGAGTGTATGTTATGTTTTCAAAGTATGTTTCAATAGGCGACAGGGTGGAGCTGCAGTCTGTGAGCCGGGGGGGAGAGGATACGGGCAGCCCTGCTGGAAGGGTCTATACCAGCGTGGTACAGGATATTCTCTCTGAAGACAGCATTGAGATTAGAATGCCCATAGAGAAATCCAAGCTGATTCTGCTTCCGGTGGACGGGGAATTTGACATGATCTTTTACGGTGCCAGTGGCATGTATCAGTGTCTGGCCAGGGTCACGGACCGCTACAAGAGCAATAATGTGTTTCTTCTGCAGATGGAGCTGACTACCAACCTGCAGAGGTATCAGCGGCGTGAGTTTTACCGGCTGAGGTGTGCGCTGGAGATGCATACGCGTCTGCTGGAGGAAAGTGAGATTCAGGCCATGGAGAGCCTGGAACCCTACACTCTGGAGAAATCGCTGCCGCTGAAGCAGAGCGTGGCGGTGGACATCAGCGGCGGGGGGATCAGGTTCCTTACCACGGAGTATTACGAGCCTGGAAGTTTCCTGTACTGCTGTTATCACCTGAACAACGGGGGAGAGCACAAGAAATATGAGATTGTCTGTAAAGTTCTGAGCACTGTGGAGGTTGAAAAACACCCTGGGACCTATGAGCACAGGGTGCAGTATTATGACATGGATCCGGATACCCGGGAAGAGATCATCAAATATATCTTTGAAGAGGAGCGGAAGAACAGGCTGAAAAAGAAATTCAGCAAAGAATAGTTTTTCCCCACTGGGATTACTGCGGCAATATGTAAGATGAGGAGAGACTGCTTATGAGTGACGTGAATTTGGAGCAGGTTACTGAAAATTATTATGATGTTTTGAAAGAGCTGGGGAATATCGGGGCGGGCAATGCCATGACTGCCCTGTCCCAGATGCTCCAGTGCAAGGTTGATATGAAGGTTCCCCAGGTAAAGCTTCTGGAATTTGGTGAAGTGGGTGAGATCATGGGGGGCGAGGAGCAGATCATGGCCGGAGTGTTCCTGGGTGTGGAAGGGGACATAACCGGAAGCATGATGTTTATGGTGGAGGACGCCAGCGCCAGGCATTTGATTCAAAAGATTACCGGGGGTATGCTTCCGGAGGGGACTGAATTTGAGGAGATGGGGCTTTCGGCCATGCAGGAAGTGGGCAACATCATTACGGGAGCTTACTTAAATTCCCTCTCCAGCATGACCAATATGAAGATATTTCCCTCTCCGCCGGCGGTGACGGTGGATATGGCGGGCGCCATTTTGAGTGTTCCTGCCATCCAGTTCGGCATATACGGTGACAAAATTCTTCTGATCCAGTCACAGTTTTATGATGAGGTGCAGCTGGACGGATATTTTATCCTGATTCCGGATTTGGAGTCATATGACAAGATCTTGAAGGCACTTGGGTTGGCTTGAGGCCTTCCTGCTGACCGGCCCGGGTGCAGGAAGGAGTTCTAAATAATATAAGGAAGTGGCACATGAGCGAGATGATGAAAGTAGGAATAGCAGACCTCAAGACCTGCAAGGCCCCGGACGGGGTCATGACTCTGGGACTTGGTTCCTGCGTGGGTATTGCCATCAGGGATCCTGCCATCAAGATCGGCGGTCTGGTACATATTATGCTGCCGGACAGTAAGGCTATCAGTGGAGGACAGCATAATATCGCCAAGTTTGCTGATACGGGGATTGAGGAGCTGGTGAAGCAGATTGAGAGGCTGGGGGCAAGGCGCGCCCGTATGGTTGCGAAGATTGCCGGGGGTGCCACCATGTTTAATTTCCAGGGCGCCGGTTCTGTGGGGCAGGTGGGAGAAAGGAACACGGAGGCTGTGAAGGCAAAACTGGCACAGCTGAGGATTCCGATTCTGGCCCAGGACACAGGCGCAAACTATGGAAGGACAGTGATTTTTTACCCTGAGACAGGCGCATTTCATATTCGTGCCGTGGGCAAGCCTGAAAAAATCATCTGACGAGGGTAAAGACTATGAACAGAAAGAATATGCCGCTGTTGCTGATGCTTTCGGCGGGGGTGGTAACATGTATCATTACTTTTCTGGAGCACTACACCGTGTTTGAGAAACTGGTCTCCCTGCTGGTGGTGCTGGTGATCTTTTTGATGCTGGGGAATGTGCTGAAATGGACACTGGATTATTTTGACAGGCAGAACGAGGAGAAGCTGAAGGCGGAGGGGGAGGTGATCGAGAAGGAGCTGGAAGAGGAACTGGAATCGGAGGGCGCGGAAGGAGAGAGCGCCTGAAATCTGATGGGAAAGGAGCGTGGGTTTCATGGACGAAACGGGCAGAAAGAAGCTGTTGGAGGAATATGCAAGAACGAAATCGCCGGAAACCAGAGAGAAGATTATTTTGGAATACGCTCCTTTGGTGAAGGTGGTGGCAGGCAGGCTCAGCATGTACCTGGGGTATAATGTGGAGTATGAGGATCTGGTGAGCTATGGTATTTTCGGGCTGATTGATGCCATAGATAAGTTTGACTATCTGAAGGATGTTAAATTTGAAACTTATGCCAGCCTGCGTATCCGCGGAGCTATTCTGGACCAGATCCGGAAGATGGACTGGATTCCCAGGACTATCAGGCAGAAGCAGAAGAAGATTGAGGCGGTTGCCAGGGAGGTTGAGCAGAGGGCAGGACATGTGGCCACGGACGAGGAGATTGCCCAGGGGCTGGGCATATCGGATGAGGAGTATGTGGATTGGCAGTCTCAAATGAAGATAACAGGCCTGGTTTCCCTGAATGAGTATATGGAACAGGGAAGTGACGTGTCTCAGGATCACAGCGGTCATATCGCTTCCAGATTTGAGGCTCCTGAGGAGCGAATCGAGAAGGAAGAGCTGGCCAAGGTATTGGGTGAGGCGCTGCAGCTTTTGACTGAGAAGGAACAGAAAGTGATCACTCTGTATTATTATGAGGAGTTGACGCTGAAGGAGATCAGCAGCATTCTGGAGGTTTCGGAGTCAAGGGTATCGCAGCTTCACACAAGGGCTTTAAAGAAAATGAAGGTAAAGATGGGAAACTATATGGGTATTTTGACGGACAATTAGGTTTGTTATTTGGAAGAGGGGGCTGTATCCGCCGGAGGCGGACAGGGAGGTGCAGGTATGCAGAATGGTTATTTTCGATTGGTAAAGGATGCCACCGGGTTTGGCGTGTCATTGATCCAGCCCACAGGCTGCGGGGAAGAGATCAGGATGGAGGAACTTTTTAAGTATCTCAGTGACCTGAAGATTCCCCATGACAAAAAGCGGCTGGAGGTGGAAGCTGTCATGGGGGTGGACGTGATCTGCCATTTGGGCAACGGAGAGTGCCCTGTCTGTGACGAAACCTTTTATGTGGATGTGAGTGAGGACAACCTGCTCGCCACCGTGCGTTTTATTGCCCCTTCCGAGGGCGGCAAAAGGCTCACCATGGATGATTTTCTGGATGCCCTGGCAGCAAAGCAGATTACTTATGGCCTGGATACCCAGAACGTGCAGGCGCATTTTAACAGTTCGGGCATGTTCTGTACGGATTTCGTTGTGGCCAGGGGCAAGGAAGTGATCCAGGGCAAGGATGCTCAGATTGAGTATGGCTTCAACACGGAGATGCACAAGCGCCCTGTCCACAAGGAAGATGGAAGAGTGGATTATTTCAACCTCGCCACCATCACTTTCTGCCACAAGGGGGATGTGCTTGCCAAGATCATTCCGGAACAGCCGGGAGAGGCGGGAATGGATGTCTATGGCAAGCTGGTTAAGCCTAAGGACGTGAAAAAGGAGACCATCAAATTCGGCAAGAATACGGAGCTGTCAGAGGATAAGATGACATTGACTTCTCTGGTGGAGGGGCATGTGTCCCTGGCCAACGGGAAGGTCACGGTTGCCAATGTATATTCGGTGAAGGACGTGGATACCTCCACGGGGAACATTGACTTTGAGGGAAGTATTGAGATCTCGGGAAATGTGGCCGCAAACTTTGAGGTGAAGGCCGGCGGAAATGTGGTGGTAAACGGTTATGTGGAGGCGGCCAGGATCATTGCCGGGGGCAACATTATCATTGCCAAGGGTATGAACGGCATGGGCAACGGCTATCTGAGAGCCGGCGGCGATATTGTGGTGAAGTTTTTGGAGAATGTGCGCGTGGTCACGGGAGGTTATCTGGAGACGGACGCTATCCTCCACTGCACGGTGTCGGCGGGCAGTGACGTGAGGGCGGACGGCAAGAGGGGGATGATCGTGGGCGGTTATGTCCAGGCCGCCAACACGGTGACTGCCAAGGTCATCGGTGCCAGCATGGGGGCTCTGACAACGGTGGAAGTGGGGGTAAAACCCTTGATCAAGTCCCAGTATGAGCGGATTCAGAAGGCCCTGGAGGAGAACGAGAAGACCAGTAAAGCTGCCCAGGTGGTGGTGGATAACTTCAAAGAGAAGCAGAAGAAGGGGGTTCAGTTCAACGAGCGCCAGGTGCGGTACATCCGCAGTGTCAACACTCTTGTGAAGGAGAAGGCGGCGGAGGCACAGCAGCTTAGCGTGCGTCTGGAGAGGCTTAAGGCCATGATGGAGGTGCAGAAGAAGGCGGAAATCGTTGTGTCAGGCCAGGTGCATCCCAACACCACCATTATTGTGGGAGACGCCTCCAAGCCCATTATGAGTGCCTGCCACTATTGTAAATTTATCCGGGAGGACGGAGAGGTGCGGATGGTTCCTCTGTAGGATGCCGGAGGGCAGTACAGTCCATATACTGGGTGCGCTGCAGGTGTGCCGGCAGAGTGTTTTGCGGGTTTCCGGCCTGGGCAGATTGTCCGGGCCGGCTTAGAAAGAAGGTGTGGGCATGGCGTTTGGATCAATTGAGTTTACCACCATCTCCAGGGCGCAGGATTATTCTTCCATCAAACAAAATGAAGATAACAAGGGCATGGTGGACCAGGGCAATTTCAGCGCACAGGTGCAGAAGACTGTGGACCAGAATATGCGTGAGGTCCGGGGCAGCGATGAGACCCGGTGGCATGAGAACAGGCCCGATGCCAAGGAAAAGGGAAATGGGAAATATACCGGTGACGGCGGACGCAGGCGCAAGGGCAAACAGCCCCAGGACCGTGTGGTTGTAAAAGGCAGCGGCGGAGGCGGCTTTGACATGAAAATATGATCTGAAAACTTGATCTGGGAGGCAGCCCGGGGGCGGACGACAATGGATATAATGGAGATTATCCTGCTGATGGCGGGAGGCACTGTTTTTATATTGAGTTTTTTTATTCCGGACCGGAAAGCGGACACGGTGAATGGGGGGGCTCTGGCCAAGGATGAGCTGGCAAAACTGGTGAGCAGTGAGATGGAGTCCATAAAAAGCCAGGTGGAAGATTTGATGGAACGGACAGAGCGCTCCCTGGAAAAGCTTTCTAATGAGAAGATTATGGCGGTGAGCGAGTATTCAGATACCGTGCTGGGGCAGATCCATAAAAATCATGAGGAGACAGTGTTTTTATATGACATGCTCAACAGCAAGCATGTAAGTCTGAAGGGCACTGTGGCGGAAGTGGATCGCGCCTTAAAAGAGGCCAGGGGGACCCTTGGGGATCTTGAGAAAACGGTGGAGGAGCTTGCTGTTGTAAAGGAACAGTCTGTGTCCGCATCCGGAGCCTGGCACCCTGCGCCCCAGGCTGTCCTGCAGGAGGTTAGGGAGAGTGCTCCGGCTGCGGCGGGAGCGGAGGCTGAAGACATTCAGGAGGAATCTGGCCTGGCGGAGAATTCTCTGCATGACAGCGGGGAGGAGAAACAGGACGAAAACGGCAATGACAGAATACTGGAGCTCTATAAGCAGGGGATGCCGGCAGTGGAAATCGCCCGGAATCTGGGCCGTGGTGTTGGGGAAGTAAAGCTTGTGATTGACTTGTTCCGGGGGCAGCAGCGGGCCGTAACCGGGGAGAAGCTGTGAGCGGTATTGTATAAGGTGACTTTGTAGTATATGTATGGTCTCTTCTGTCACAGGCGGCATTTCTGGCTGCTGGTGGCAGAGGGGAATTTTTAAATTGGGCGGAGTTTTCTGCAGCCCAAAGAGCAGAGGGAATAAGTGAAACTGAGATATCAGATGCGGGGACTGGGAATAGGTATGGTGGTGACGGCTTTGCTGATGGGGGTGGCTACGAAGGAAGGCCTCCCTTTGAGCGATGCGGAAATCCGGGCAAAGGCTCTGGAACTGGGGATGGTGGAGAGTGATTCTCTGAGGCTCAGTGACCTGGGGACGGATGCCAAGGACAGGCAGCCGGAGCAGGGGGATGAGGGCTCCGGTATGGCTCCGGAAGGGACGGCGGAGCCTGTGGACGGCGGAGAACCGGAGAGCATGGCAGAAAGCGGAGCTGGCGGAAGTGATGGGGATGGGGAAGGTGCGTCAGGAAGCGGAGCTGGAGCTGGTGGAAGTGAAGCGGATGGGGAAGGCGCGTCAGGAAGCGGAGCCGGTGCGGAAGGCGCGTCAGGAAGCGGAGCTGGTGGAAGCGGAACAGATGGGGAAGGCGCGTCAGGAAGCGGAGCCGGGGCTGGCGGAAATGGAACAGGTGCGGAAGGCACGTCAGGAAGCGGAGCCGGGGCTGGCGGAACTGGAACAGGTGCGGAAGGCACGTCGGGAAGCGGAGCCGGGGCTGGCGGAAATGGAACAGGTGGAGAAGACACTTCAGGAAGCGGAGGTGGAGCTGGCGGAACTGGAACAGGTGCGGAAGGCGCGTCGGGAAGCGGAGCCGGGACTGGTGGAAGCGGAGTAGATGTGGAGGGTTCGCAGGGAACTGGAGGGCAGGACGGGACGGTGACATTTGTCATAGAACCGGGTGCGACTTCCAGCAGTGTGTGCAGACAGCTGGAGGAGGCCGGACTGGTGGAGGATTTTTCTGTCATTGACACATATTTGTGCAGTAACGGCTATTCCACCAAGATCCGCGCCGGCACTTTTGAGATAGCACCAGGGATGAGCGTAGAAGAGCTAGTTAAGATTATTACAAAGGAGAAATGAACTCAAAAACGGGGGAACATTTTACAGAGAAATAGATGCCGTGTGGCAGACAGAGAGGTGTGAACATGAGACATAAAATGGCCATTGTGGGATTTGGCGGAATGGCAGAATGGCATTACCAGGAGATCCAGACCATAGAAGGACTGGAGATAGCGGGTATCTGGGATATCCGTGAGGAGAGAAGGACATATGCCCGGGAACTGGGGCTGCATGTGTATGGGGACATGGAAGAACTTCTCGCAGATGCCGGCACAGATCTGGTGCTGGTGGCGGCACCCAACGATGTCCACAAACCTGTCGCCGTGGCTGCTATGGAGGCTGGCAAAAATGTGATCTGTGAAAAACCCATCACATTGAATTCCGGAGATCTGCAGGAGATGGAAGAGACAGCCGGGAAGACAGGACGGTTTTTGACAGTACACCAGAACAGACGGTGGGATGAAGATTATCTGACAGTGAAAAAGATTCTGGAGGAGGGGAAGCTTGGAGAGCTTTTCCGTCTGGAGTCCAGGGTTCACGGCTCCAGAGGAATTCCCGGTGACTGGCGGCAGGAGAGGGAGCATGGGGGCGGAATGCTACTGGACTGGGGAGTACATCTGCTGGACCAGCTGCTGCTTCTGTTTGAAGGAGTATCGGTGGAGAGCGTCCATGCCACCGAGACCCACGTGACCAATCAGCTGGTGGATGACGGTTTCCGGGCGGAGCTTATGTTTGCCAACGGCGTCAGCGCCCTGGTGGAGGTGGGGACGAGCAATTTTGTCTCTCTGCCCAGATGGTATGTGATGGGGGCGGATGGAACGGCAGTCATTGAGGACTGGGATCTGAGCGGGCGTATTGTGAGGGCTTCCGGGGTGGACGAGAAAGATGTGACCCCGGTGATCACGGCGGCCGGGCTCACCAAGACCATGGCGCCCAGAAGAGATGACAGCATTTTCACGGAGCCGCTTCCCAAGGTGGAAAGCGACGTGAGGGAGTTTTACCTGAATGTGATGGCGGTTCTGGAGGGCAGGGAGGAAAGCAGGATCCGGCTGCCGGAAGTGACGAGGGTAATGAAGCTGATGGAGGCAATTGACAGGTCTGCCCGGACAGGGGAAGTGGTAAAGGAGAGACTGTAACATGGCGGAAGTAAAAATTGCGGCGCAGGTATATTCTGTGCGGGGAGAAGCGGAGAAGGATTTTCCCGGAACGATGAAAGCGCTGAAAGAGTGCGGATATGAGGGAGTGGAGCTGGCGGGGCTTTACGGACACAGTCCGGAGGAAATCAGGGACTGGCTTCAGGAACAGGAGCTTGTACCCGTGAGCGCCCATGTGGGGCTGGATTTGTTCCAGCAGGATTTGGATGGAACGGTGGCGGCTTATCGTACCATAGGATGCCGTTATATCGGAATTCCTTATCTGCCCGGGGAGCGGCTTCCCGGTGGCAGTCTGTATGAGGAGACCTGCTCGCTGATGCGGGAGATTTCCCATAGCTGCAGGGAAAAAGGCATGATTCTGCTGTATCACAATCATACCTTTGAGTTTGAGAAAACCCCGTCGGGGACATTTGTGCTGGAAGAGATTTATCAGTCTCTGGGAGCGGAGGAACTGCAGACAGAACTGGACACCTGCTGGGCAAAGGTGGCGGGGGAGGATCCGGCTGCCTGGCTGCAGAAATACCAGGGCCGCTGTCCGGTGGTGCATATGAAAGATTTCCGCAGAGGTCAGGACGGCGTGCAGCTGGCGGCTCTGGGAACGGGAGAGCAGGATGTGGCTGGCATTGTCAGAACTGCTGTGGAGTGCGGCGCTGCCTGGCTTGTGGTGGAGCAGGATGACCATCCGTGGGGAAGTCCCATGGAGAATATGCGCACGGGCTGTAAGTGCCTGGAAGGTATACTGGCCGCGGGCTGTGGAAAGGCGTAAGATTTGGGATTTTTTCTCACACTTCTCTTGCAAGGGAGTGGGTGGTGTGTTATAATACAAAAGTTGTGACTAAAAATCACGCATGCCGATTCGGCGGTGGTGCCTGATGGGATCTGGCCTGGGACGGGCTTCCTGCGGGGAGAGGGTTTTCAGGGAAAAGGGCTTGTCAAGGGTAGCTGCCGGAATGCGGGATCATGACGCGGATCCGGCACAGGGAGCAGGATATGTCTCTGTAAGGTCATGCGGAAGAATTCAACCAATGGAGGTAAGAACATGAGCGTTATTTCTATGAAACAGCTGCTTGAGGCGGGCGTCCATTTCGGACATCAGACCAGAAGATGGAACCCTAAGATGGCTCCGTACATTTTCACCGAGAGGAACGGAATCCATATTATTGACCTGCAGAAATCTGTGGGCAAGGTGGATGAGGCTTACAGGGCAGTATCCGAGATCGCTGCACAGGGCGGCACGATCCTTTTCGTGGGTACCAAGAAGCAGGCTCAGGATGCGGTTAAAACTGAGGCAGAGCGCTGCGGTATGTACTATGTAAATGAGAGATGGCTGGGCGGTATGCTCACTAACTTCAGGACTATCCAGTCCCGCGTCACCAGGCTTTATGCCATTGAGAAGATGTCCGAGGACGGAACTTTTGATGTGCTTCCCAAGAAGGAGGTCATCAAGCTGAAGAAGGAGTGGGAGAAGCTTGAGAAGAACCTGGGCGGCATTAAGACCATGACCAGGGTTCCGGATGCTATTTTCGTGGTGGATCCCAAGAAGGAGAAGATCTGTGTTCAGGAGGCTCATGCCCTTGGCATTACCCTTATCGGTATCGGCGACACCAACTGTGATCCTGAGGAACTGGACTATGTAATTCCTGGAAACGATGATGCCATCAGGGCCGTGAAGCTGATTGTTGCCAAGATGGCGGACGCTGTAATTGAGGCTAATCAGGGCGAAGCTGTCTACACAGAGGAAGCCCTTCAGGGTGAGGCCCAGGATATTGAAGAAGTAGCGAACCAGGAATAAATAGATCGGGAATGGGAAGGATTATTTCTTAACAGTTCCGTAGGACAGGAGGAGATATAGATGGCAGAGATTACTGCGTCAATGGTAAAGGAGCTCCGTGAGCTGACCGGCGCCGGAATGATGGATTGTAAGAAGGCTTTGAATGAGGCCAATGGAAATATGGATGAGGCTGTGGAGATTCTGCGCAAGAGCGGCCAGGCCAAAGCTGTAAAGAAGGAAGGCAGGATTGCTGCGGAGGGTATTTGCCGCATTGCCCGCCAGGGAGACACCAAGGCTGCTGTGGTAGAGGTGAATTCTGAGACAGATTTCGTGGCAAAGAATGAAACCTTCCAGCAGTATGTTGAGGCTGTGGCACAGCAGGTTGTGGCTTCTTCCGCAACCGATGTTGAAGCGTTCCTGGAGGAGAAGTGGATCGAGGATGCTTCTAAGACCGTGAAGGAGGCTTTGGTTGACAAGATTGCTGTTATCGGAGAGAAGCTGAACATTCGCAGGTTTGAGCGAGTGGAGGCGGAGGCAGGCTGTGTTGCTACCTATGTACACGGCGGCGGCCGTATCGGCGTTATCGTGGAAGGCTGCACCAATGTGGTTAATGACGCGGTGAAGGAAGCCCTGACCAACATTGCCATGCAGATTGCGGCTTTGAATCCCAAGTATGTGGCCACCAGTGATGTGTCCGAGGAGTACAAGGCCCATGAAAAGGAGATTATTGCGGCTCAGATTGCACAGGATCCTAAGATGGCAGGAAAGCCTGAGAAGGTAATTGAGGGCGCTGTGGCTGGACGTCTGAACAAGGAGCTGAAGGAAGTATGCCTCCTTGAGCAGGTGTATGTGAAGGCAGAGGACGGCAAGCAGACTGTTGCTCAGTATGTGGCACAGGTTGCAAAGGAGAATGCCGCAGACCTGTCCATAAAGAGATTTGTCCGTTTTGAGACAGGGGAAGGCCTGGAGAAGAAGCAGGAAGATTTCGCGGCAGAAGTTGCTGCTCAGATGAATGCTTAAGGCGAAGTTTGCCTGGTTATTTTGAATGAAGAAACCCTTGTGAATGGTGTGGGAATGCCATTTGCAATGAAAAGAAGTTATAGATATTAGAAAGAGAACATGATACAATATCAAAAAGGAGATGATCGGAATGTCGCATAAGCTATCTGTTTTATTGGAAAGCTATCGGGAAGCAGTTGCACAGGTGTTGGGAAAAGGTTTTAACAAGATGATTTTGTATGGCTCCTATGCTAGAGGTGATTTTAAGCAGGACTCAGATATGGATATTATGATTTTGGTAGATGTAAAGCCAGAAGAGATAAGTGTTTATGCAGACAAGGTTTATGATATCACTTATGATTTTGAAATGCAGTATGGAATGGAGATAAATCCGTCTGTTCAGAGCATACAGATTTATGAACAGTGGAAGGTTGTATATCCCTTTTTTATGAATATTGAAAAAGATGGAGTGGCAGTATGAGACAGGAATTTTATGGAAAAGATTTGGCCAGATACAAATTGGAAAGAGCGAGGGAAGAACTTGATACCGCAGAACTTCTTTTCGATAATGAGAGGCTAAAAGCGGCAAATAATAGGGCGTATTATTCAATTTATTATTCATTGACTGCTGTATTATGTTTGGAGCCGATAGCGTTTAAAAAACATAAAGATACGATAGGATATTTCAACAAAAATTATGTTCATACAGATAGGTTTCCAAGGGAAATCGGGAGAAACATATCAAAGGCAGCGAAGATCAGACATGCAAGTGATTATGATGAATTTTATATTGCAAGTAAAGAGGAAGCGGAAAGACAGATCCAGACGGCAAAAGAGCTTGTTGATTTGGTA
>OFGR01000094.1_pt1 | contig 84783 bp, 98 predicted proteins | sample 1521811 | NCBI WGS metagenome assembly OFGR01 (sample SAMEA3504098, study PRJEB24116) | mouse gut metagenome | biome: mouse gut; feature: mouse-associated habitat; material: faeces | place: Denmark | collected 2011 | reverse complement strand
CTGCCGTACTTTGCTGCCGGTAGAGCCCTGGGTCAAATTGTAGCCCGGCCAGGATGAAGGGATTCCGGAGATGGCTTCGGCAGTGTTGATGTACATGCTGTCGCCGTAGTAGTAACGCAGGATCTGGATGGGTGAGTAACCCTGGTCGCCGAGGGATTTGGAGCCCCACTGCGTCAACCTTATTGCCACAACCTATAAAATGGATGAAAAGCCATAGAAACCCTGAAATCGCAGGTTTTTCTATGGCTTTTCATTATACATAATAGAAATAGTAAATTTTCAAAGTGTCGTTGTGGCGGTCAAATATAATCTTATCCACAACCTGTCTGATGGCCTCGCTTTTTTGCGCGGTCGTATATTTATCTGATGTGAGGATGGCATACACATTTTTGACTTTCTCGAGCAGGGCAAGGGAGACATCTTCCGGCTTTTTAGCATTGGATGATAATTCTTTAAGCTGTGCATCGAGTCGGTCGCGTTCTTCCTGGATCATCAGCTTGTGTTCTTTGTATTCTTCCAGAGTGTCAATGCCCTCGCGGTAGGATGCCTTGATGCGCTCTTCTTTATGTATCAATGATTTCAGCCGCTCTTTAATGACAGACTGTTCGTTTATTATCTCAGCGGTTTCGTGGTGCTTTATTTCATAGTCAATATTTCCAGTGCCCAAAACTTCGCAAAAGCCTTTCAAGACTTCTTTTTCTACAACAAGGGAGCTTACGCCGTTTGGCTTTTTGCATTTCCCTTTACTGTAGCCGTAGCAGGAAAAATAGGAGTAAGGCTCACCGTTCTTGCGTCGCATCGTAGTAGCCGTCAGGGTCCTGCCGCAGTCCGGGCATTTTATCAATCCTGAAAGCCAGTGCTTGTAGGTGGAAGAGGGGCGCGCGTTTTTTGGCTTGTAGGTACTTTTGAAACGCATCTGTGCGCTTTCATAAAGCTCCTTTGATATGATGGGGTCATGATTCCCGTCAACAACAATCCACTCTTCCCGGTCTTTGACTTCATTGGTGGCGTTGTGCGTTCGGTTCCACCGGAGCATTCCGCAGTATATCGGGTTTTGGATGATATATTCGATGGAACGGCGCTCAAAAGGCTTGTTGTGTGACGTCTTATATCCCAGTGAGTTTAAGTACCGGGCGATATCGAAAAAGCCGGAGGATTCATGGACATATTTGTGAAAAATCAATTTTACAATATCCGCCTCTTCCGGAACGATGACAGGTGGTTTACCGTGCTCTGCAATCCTGTAGCCTAGCGGAGGGCGCGCCTGGAAAGAACCACGCATGGCGTTTTCTTTCATGCCCCGGAAGACTTCCCCGGATAGACGGATAGAGTAGTATTCGTCCATCCATTCAATGATGCGTTCAATCAGGCTGCCAAAAGGACCGTCCACAAGAGGCTCTGATACGCTGATAACGTCAACATTGTTCTGTTTTTTCAGAAGAGACTTGTAGACGATGGACTCTTCCTGGTTCCGGGCGAACCGGCTGTACTTCCAGACAAGGATCGTATCGACGGGATGCTCTTTGGATTTGGCGGATCCTATCATTTCCTGGAAGGCGGGGCGCTTGTCAGCGGAACGGCCGGAGACACCTAGCTCGTTATAAATTTTCAGGATGACAATGTTATTCTTTTTTCCATATTCCCGGATAAGTTTTTCCTGGGAATCAGGGGATAATTCTTCCTGCTTGTCAGTGGAAACCCTGACGTAGCCGTAGCCGTATCGTGGCATGGCACACCCTCCTTTACTGCAATTTTTAGTCGGATAAGTTGCCCCGGAAAACATCCGGGGCTAAGGATTATCTTGCGCCTAACCGCTCTTTCAGCGCATCCTGCAATACACGTGACAAGCTTAATCCAGTTTCGGCTACTCTGTCATCCATCCATTTTGGAATACTGACAGTACGTTTTACAGCCCTGCCGTCTTTGGTATCAGCACGAATTAAGTTCACGAATTCCTCAGGTTCTGTTTCAATAACTTTCAAGTCGCTTGGGGCCGGAATCTCCATCTCCTTATCAGTAAGATATTCAATCCATTGAGTTAAAGCGGACTGAGCCATATACATAGCGTTCCCAAGTGACTTCCCCTCACTGATGCAGCCGGGTAAGTCCGGATAGGTAATTGTGAAAGTCCTGTCTTCATTTGGATGAAAAATAGCCGGAAAAACATATTCTGCCATAAAAATATAAACCTCCTTTTATGCTTTGAGTGCAGAAGGGCTTTTACTTTAGCCCCGCTGCCTTAAGTATTGATTTAGCTGTGTTCTCATTTATTTCCCGATGCCTCGGAACTTGTACTGGGCGGCTGCCGTCTTTTTCATAAATAGTATGACCGCCGTCATCCCGGTCTAGCCTATATCCGGCGCTTTCCAGTTTTTTGATTAAGTCCCTTCGTTTCACTCGTCCACCTCCTTTATGATTATATTATATTACGTAATTTACGTAATGTCAAGAAAAATACGTAAATTACGTAAAAAAGCACGGATTTATAGAACGTTATTTGATATGTGTATGTAAAATTGGGTATAAAAATAACAGCCTGAGAGTTTTGCTCTCTTGCAATGGCTGCCTAAAGATGATACAATACTTTTGGAATGAAGATATCACCTTTAGGGTATCAAACAATTGTTCAAAGACCGTTCCTGTTGGCGCAGGAACGGTTTTCAATTCGTGAAAAGTTCAAATTCTAATGGCAAACTTTGCATGGGCGGTTCTTCGGACATTTTGATAATGGGCCGCTTTTTACTGATGTTGAACGGCTGAGCGAAGGACATGCATCTGTGCTATGATATACAGATCCACCTGAAGTCCAGTAAACGTTACCGCTTTTTGATGAACTGCTGCTTGACGATTTTTTCTTGGTGACAACTTTTACGGTACAGGTTGCTTTTTTGCCGGATTTCATCGTAACGGTAATCCTGGCCGTGCCTTTTTTCTTGGCTGTGATCTTCCCGGTCTTCGATACCGTGGCAACTTTTTTATTGCTGGATTTCCACTTTTTGATCTTATCGCCTTTTGCATAGCTAATTTTTAATTTTTGTTTCTGCGACTTTCTTAATTCAATTTTCTTCTTTGAAAATTTTACAAATGGTTTCAGCTTTGCAACCGTGCGTGTCTCAGATTTCCCGCAGCTTAAGCAGCTATGGGTCTGAGAGCCTTTTTTAGAGATTGTTGCGCTCTTTTTTACCTTCCAATTGCTCCATTTGTGTACGCCTGTTGCAGGGATGGTCTGGTTTTCAGAAATCTTGCAAAGAGAGCAAGTCCTGGATGAAAGGCCGGTCTTTGTACAAGTTGCGGCCTGTGCTGTAGTCCATGAAGACCATTGATGGGTGCAGGGATCTGCAGCGGCTGCGTTCGTGGAAACGGACAGCATTGTCATGACGGCAATCAATAATTTTGCTACGTTTTTTCTCATAAGTTTCTCCTCTTTTCCTTTTGTGAATTATAGTAACAGCATTTTGAAAACGCTGTTATTACCTGTATTTTCCAGTAGTATTCCATTTTACATGGGGTAAAATGATTTTATGAAAATACTCCTTGGACAGATTATGGTTAAGAAAAATATAACCATCCGTCAGGTATCATTGATGACGGGAGTGCCACGGTCTACTATTTCGGACATTCTTAATGGCCGGACAATGCCGCGGCTGGATACTATGGAGCAACTGGCAGCAGGCCTTAAAGTGAGCATTAATGACCTGTTTGAGTCTCCATTTCAGTATCATTGAGCAAGAAATTGCAAAAAGTGTCCGGGGGCTCGGACAAATTCAAAAATCCCGTAAGTTTTTCCCCGCTCATGTGTCTTTATAGTAGGAGCGAAAATATCATACAAATATATGTGAGAACATTTGTTTGATTTCACGATTGATATTCTACGCAAATAGTAGTATGATATTTTTAATAATTTACGAACACACGTTCTGAAAGCAAATGCGGGGAGGTAGCTTACATGGATAATGAAAAGTGTAAAAAGTACATAATTGAAATGATTCAAAAAATTGACAATAGTAAATATCTTGAACGAATATATAATTATGTACACAGATTTTTTATTAAAGAGGACAGGTAAATATCCTGTCTTTCTTTTATGTAAAAACACTTTTAAAGTAATCTTTAAGAACCTGTCTCTTATCTTCTGGTAATTCTAAATATGTTTCTATAATTTTTCTATCAGTGTCATCTAAATGATATTCTTCAGCAATTTCATCAATTATAGTTTCGGGCGCGTTAGTAAACATTGGGAGTTGCTCTTCTGTAAGCCAATAATAGTTCACTCTAAACTCACGGCAAATAGCTTTTGCCATTTGATCGGTAAGAGAGTTGCGCCCATTTTCAATTTGACTAATTGCATTTTTTTTGACGCCAAGTTCTTCTCCAAATTTTTCTAAAGTAAGACCAAGAACCTTTCGGACTTCTTTGACACGCTCTCCTTGTGTCATGAAATATCACCTCCATTCTGAAGATAGTATATCATGCTGTGGGAAAAAAAACAACAAGAAGTTCATTTAAGATACAAAAAGTGGTTGACAAAGTATCTTAAAAGGACTATTATGTATTCACAAGATACAACTAAGGAGGTGATTAAATGACAGAGACAACATGTTTAGAAAAAACTAAAAATGATGCTGCTGAAATAGCAAAGCTTTTAAACGAGATACCAGAAAACAAGAAAGAAAGCATCTTGATGCTAGTGAAGGGATTCAAATTAGGAATTGAGAGCGAAGAACTGGAGAGGGCAGCGGGATAGGAGGAGGTGATAGGATGATAGAAACGCATATCATAGCTTCAAGAAAACAGCCGGAAAAAAATAATCATATAGAAATCATTATTAAAGCAAATTCCGACAATGATGCAAGAGTTTTAGAAGAGGAAATGAAAAAAGCGGCTCATGGTTTGAGCCGCAAAGTGAAAAGAAAGTTAAGCTATGAAATGATAAGTATTACCCGAAATAGTTTTTAAAAAAATGTTCAAATTTTGCATCAAGATTTCTCCAAGCAACAAGAGACTTTTTAATATTATCCCTTGTATCTCTATCTAGATTTTTGTTTTTGGGCGAATCTTTAAAAACGTTAATAACGTTAGAAATACCGTTGCTGAGGTCTTGCACTTCATCATTTGTAAACATTAGTGGGCAAATATCATGTGGATTATATTCATCTGTTGATGGCACATCTGAAAAAGATGTTGAAATAGAATCAATAAATTCATCTTCGGAATCGTAAGCATTTTCGTAAGAAAAAAGTAAAGATTCATCATCTTCGGAATCAGAAGATATATCGACATACTCATACCCATCTACAGAAGCAGATGACAAAGAATTTAAGAGATCGGATATTTTATATACGGCCATTATAGACGCTCCTTTCTTTTATACTCGGCATTGGCAGATGCCTGTACATAAATTATAGGAGAGATGGAAGAAATTAACAAGAGAGGAACGCAAAGAAATGTCGCCAGGAGCGGCAGCAGGATAGGGAGGAGGTGCGAAATGGGAAATAAAATCCAGTTGGGCAACACTGCGGAGATATCCGGGCGCAAAGACATCCGCCATAGGCATAGGATGCTTGCGTATGCTAGGGGCTACAGGAACATCCGCAGGGCGCAGGGATGCATAAAAAAGTAAGCAACAAGTACAAACCATTAAACATAGGATTAACAAGGAGGTGGGTTTATGAAACATATGAACATTGTAGTTATTAACGGCGAGGAAAAGGAGATAAAGACCCTTCCGGAAGAAATACAGGAGAAACTTGCGGCGGAATTGAATAGGCGCGCATTGGAGGCTATCGGATACAAGAGAGTAAATACCGCCTGAGGCGGTAAAGAGGAGGATTTGCTGGAGAATGGCCTGCTGCATATAGAGTGCAAGAAGGTAAAAGCGGCATGCTGACGATGCGGGAAATGACAGAGGAAAAAGGAGGAAAAATGATGGGATTGGTAGATGAAATTTCGAGCGATGGAGTTGTAGAAGTGAAGTACAAAAGATTTCTTGAGCTTGCGATGTACCGGGCAAAGGCAGAAATGATGAAGAACGCCATTAATTGTGATGTTCCGGGCGAGTATATTATGGAAATGATGACGGGAAAGCAGGAAGACAAGCTGGATTTAAGGCGGGAAGATGGATATGAAAAGGTGCTTTGGACTGCCCGCTCCCTTATGGCAGGGGCGGATGAAGACAGTGCAACGGTTATATCAAATATGTTAAAAAAACTTATTGATTCTGCGGAAATGGAACGCTTGGAAATGCTGACCCCAAAAAATGACTGCCTATTAAAAGAGAAAGAAAAGGGAGGACAAGCTATTGAAGGCAAGGAAGATTAAGCAGGCAAGGCGGCACCAGGAGGCGATACTGTGGCTCGTCATTATAGGCATATTCTTGCTTGGCGCAGCGGCCGGGGCAGGGGCGTGCGTGTTGATCGCAGTAAGCGGCGGGCTGATATGAGGGAGGTGAGAAGATGTCAAAGATGAAAGAGCTGAAGGAAAGGGCGGAGCATTATGCCGAAGAGCATAAGAAAGCGTTTGAAAGCTGGACACATGGGGAAATCGTGGACGCATGGCTGCATGAAGGAAACGAGAAAGTTGTCTGCATCCGGTATGAGGACGGCCGGTATTGGCATTATGAGGAGACCCAGGGCGGGCTGAAATGGTGGTAAGGAAAAGAGCGCTTACCAAAGCCCGGCAAGGCGCTCACACAATTAAGCAACATCATTGTAACAGAGAAAAGGGAAGACGTCAAACAGAAAGAGAGCAGATCGGCTGTGGATGAAGAGTATAAAGCTACCATAAAAAGATTTTTTGAACTGTACAGGGAATTACAGAAGAAAAACAACTTAAGATTCCACTGCAGTTTCAGTGAATACCGCGATGGGGTCATAGAGATCTGGGAGCAGAAAGGATCCGTGAAGAGCTGCATCTGCAAGGTGGAAGAAAAGGAAGATATAGCATGCTATGAAAAGGCAATGGGAATCCTGATGATGCATAGCTGGGAAGGAGGGTCCTGTGACAGGAAAGCGGGATAAAGGAAAGCCGGGGCGGACAAGACCCGGATAACAAAAAATAAGCACACCTACCGCAAATAGATGTGCCAGTGACTTTCCGCCACCACAGATAATGAATACATATATATGGTACCATCTGTGGGGCGGAAAGTCAAGGAAAATACGGGGTTTCCGCCCGTTTTTATCACTTGTTAAGAATATTAAAGTTAGGACAGATGGCATGAGGAAGAGACGGAAGAGATACAGGAGGCTTAAGTACACCTTCAAGGACTCCATCGAGGTCTATGAGCACCTGGACGCAAGGTATGGGGCCCCGGGGGAGAAGAGGAGGGAGAAGAGGGAGGCCACTCCCGAGCAGATAAGAAAGCGGAACCAGTGGAACCGGGAGAGGAAAGTAAGGCACATCCTGAAGACCTGGTTCCAGGAGAACGACTATCTGGCACTCCTTACATACAGGAAGGATGCAAGGCCCCCGGACATGGACAAAGCAAAGGCAGACTTTAAGAAGGCAAGGGATGCCGTAAAGAAGGAATACAGGAAACGGGGGCATGAGCTGAGGTGGCTGCGAAACATTGAAGTGGGAGCAAAAGGGGCATGGCACATCCATATGGTCATAAACCGGATCCAGGACACGGATCTGATCCTGAAGAAAGCGTGGCCCCATGGGAAGGTGACCTTCAAGCATCTGTATGAAGAGGGCGGGTTCGCCGACCTGGCAGGCTATATCACAAAAACCCCAGAGACTGCCAACAGATATAGGGAGAGCTTGGTGGAGACAAGCTATTCGCGCTCCCGGAACCTCCCCGTAAAAGAACCGGAAAGGCAGGAGCTGGCATACTGGCCGAAGGAGCCAAGGGAAAAGAAAGGGTACTACGTGGAAAAGGGAACCTACCACGAAGGAGTGAACCCGGCCACCGGGTGCAAGTACCGGTATTACACGCTGGCAAAGATTAAGCAAGGAGGTGCAAGGAGTGGATGTAAGAATCTACATCGAGACCAGCCTGCAAGGCCCGGCCGTAAAAGACGGGAAGTATGCAGTGCTGCTGGAGCACATGACGGATAAGGGGCCTGCGACCCTGCTCCTTACCGGGAAAGAGAAAGAGACCACCTTCCACCGCAGCACCCTGCTGGCGGCGGTGCATGCATTGAGGAGGCTGAGGCTTGCATGCAGGGTTGACATCTATAGCTACTGCCCCTTCGTCAACAACATGGTCACGGCCGGGAACCCGAAGAAATGGGAGGAGAACGGCTGGAGGAAGTCAGACGGGGAGGCAGTGCAGAACAAGGACCTGTGGCAGAGGTTCCTGGAGCTTGGGAAGTGCCATGAGATCACGATGCACTTCAGCAAGCACCATGATTATCGGGAAAGACTGAAGAAAGCAATGGAAGAGATGTGAAATTGCACTGGCGAAAAGGCAGGAAAAGCTGATAAACACTGAATGCAGAGGGCAATCTGGGAAAAGAAACGGAACCATAGGAGAAATGAGACGCAGAAAAGTGCGGAAAACATGATTTTTACTAAATGCGGATGGCATTTTGACAAGGAAAAGGCAGAAACCGCATGAAAACGGGAGAAACGTTGATTTTGCTAAATGAGGAGGGATAAAGTGAAAGATAAGAGAGCAGAGAGCATCGGGGAAGTGGATTTAAGCGAATTGAAGTTCCCCATCATAGCCATATACAGGCACCCAGCAGACTACCCGAACAAATATGTGGCGAGGGTGTTCGACATCACGCGGCCGACGGACACCGTGGTTGTCAAGGACAGCCTGCAGGAGCTGCAAAAAGATATCTCCCGGAATGTGGCAAAGAGTTTCATCCCCAGGGATGAAAAAGACGACCCCTTCATCATAGGGAGCTGGATATGACAGGGGATGGGATGATGTTCCCCAAGGAGAAGAGGCGGAAACGCAGGAGGAAGAGCCCGGAGAGCGTAATGGTAAAAAGCAGGAAACGCCTGTGGAGCATCTTCACCGCCGACATGGACCGGTGCATGTACACAGGGGCAGCAGGCGTGGAGCGGCACCACATCTTCCACCATACCAGCGAAGAGCGGGTGCGGTGCGAGGAATATGGTTTCATTGCTCCTCTGCGCCCAGAACTCCACCCAAACGGGGCGAGGGCGGGAAAGCATGCCGCACAGGTAGACAAGGACCTGAAGAGGAGATGCCGGGAATATTACCTGAAGAACTATGGGTCAGAGGAAGAGTTCAGGCGTGAATTTTATTATGTCAGTTGAAAAGGGAGGGAACGGAGATGGTGCTTGACACATTTAAGGACCTGAGAAAAGGAGACCGGGTGAGCTTTGCAGAGACCTTCAACCCCACGGGGAAACTGGACAAAGGGGAAGGCGAGGTTGAAGGGTTCGGGAGGTTCGGGTTCAAGGAATTTGTCTGGATTAACGGCGACGATGGGAGACTGCACTGCATCATATACGAAGATGTAAGGAAACTATAGCACCCGCTGGGATGTATCACACGCAGCCAGTAAACATAGATGTCCTCCGGCGCAATGCCGGAGGGGAAAGGAGAGAGATGGTAAAAGACATATTGGAGAAAGCGAAGAAAGAGGCACCGGGAGCTCTAATACCAGGGCAAGGGGGATGTAAATTTTGCGGGCAGATTACGGCGCTGGAAGTTTCCGTTGACTGGACGGAGGCGATGTGCGACGAATTGGCGACGGAGCTGTGTGAATGCGCTGCGGCACAAGACTATACGAGAAAGAGAAAGCAAAAAAGAAAAAGCCATGGGAGCAATAGGGGAGCAGTTCGGGGAAAAGGCAGAAAAAAAGGTAGGAGAGGAGGTTGTGGAACTATTGAATGATATTGCAGATGCAGTGATAGAAGGAAAGATTAGTTCAGGGATGCTGGATATCGGGAATGGGATGAAAGCGAAGATTGCCGTCACGGCCAAAGGGCTTGTGAAAGTGGAGAAAACCGTGACAGAAAAAGGAACGAAAGAGGTGTAAGGATGGAACACAGCAAAATATATGCAGTAGATTTTGATGGAACGCTGAACCTGGCGGAGGAATACCCCAAGCTGGGGGATCCAAACAGGGAGCTTATCGCTTACCTGAGAGGGCAGCAGCAGGATGGGGATAAGGTGATCCTCTGGACATGCCGGGAGGGGAGCCTCTTAAAGTCGGCGGTGAAGTTCTGCAAAAGCTACGGGCTGGAATTTGATGCCGTCAATGACAACTTAAAGGAGAATGCCGAGCACTTCCAGAACAACTGCCGGAAGGTGTTCGCCGACTATTACATAGATGACAGGAACGCAAGTTTCTGGAACATGCCGTCAGTTTCCCTGCCAGATCCGCAGGCAACGGAGAGGATGGGGATTTCGGAATACATCATGAAGAGGTTTGGGAAGGTTGAATAGGCAGGGCATTAAAAAAGGGAGCTTAAAGCCCCCTATTCCCCGCCTGCGTCATCCTGTCCTGGGCGTTTCGTAGACGGAAGTGAAGTGTCATCACGGTAGCTTGCAGTTTCGCGGCTGCCGTCGTAAGCGTCCTTGGATTCCGTGTAATCAATCGGCTTTTCGGTTGTAAAAGATGATTTCTCTTTCATGTGCATGCACCCCTTTCAGAGATAGGATGCGCGGGAACGGCGGGGAATATACAGAGAGTTTTAATAGGAGTTTTAAAGATGTATGGATATATAGGTGGTGTAACAGATACAGATGAAATAAATTTTTGCCCGTATTGTGGCGAGAATGTATCGGTTATGCATGCGGATGGAACTGTGACATGCGATTCATGTAAAAGGAGGTTTGGTGTCGTAGAGATAGATGAAGAATGACAGGGAGAGGAAAATGACATGAAGGCAATATTCAAATACCCAGGCAGCAAATGGGGCATAGCCAGATGGATCATAGGATTTTTCCCAGAGCATCACAGCTACCTTGAGCCCTTTGCGGGGAGCCTGGCCGTGCTGATGAACAAGCCGAGGAGCAACATCGAGACGGTCAACGACCTTGACGGGAATGTTGTAAACCTGTTTGAATGGATCCGCAGAGACCCGGAACGGCTTGCACATGAGATTTACTGGACGCCGTATTCGAGAAAAGTCTATGAAGATGCATTTGCCTGGACGCCAGAGGACAGCCTGGGAAAGGCGGTGAACTTTTATATACGCCTGAACATGGGGCATGGGTTCCGGACAAACGGTGAGAAGGTAGGGTGGAAAAACGACGTGCAGGGGCGGGAGCGCGCCTATGCGGCGCAGGACTGGGGCAGCCTTCCGGAAAGGATCATGCAGGCTGCCGAACGGCTCCGGGGAGTGCAGATCGAGAACAGGCCGGCAATGGAGCTTATAAAGCGGTTCAACTATGAAAACGTGCTGATATACTGCGACCCGCCATATATGCTGGAGACGAGGCACGGGAAACAGTACCGCCATGAGATGGGTGAAAGAGACCATGAGGAGCTGCTGGAGGCAGTGCTTGGACATAAGGGCAAGGCCATATTGAGCGGGTATGGCACGCCGCTATATGACAGCCGGCTAAAGGGCTGGCACAGGGAAGAGACGGAATGCCGCTCACAGGTAGGCAGCAGGAAGAGGGAAGTGCTGTGGATGAATTTTGAGCCAGTGCAGCAGTTGGAGCTGAAGATATGAAAACATAGAAAAAAACAACAGAAAGGAGCCAGCCTCCGGTCGGGGTGACGTGTACACGGGATCTTTGGAGGGATGAAAAAAGTGATTGTCGGAACAAGGAAAAAGTCAAGATTGACGGATAAGGATTGCAATATATGTGGCACCCAGCTAAATACATGGGATATCAGGTTGTCGAGGGCCTTAGCATATAAAAAGCCTATATGTGAACAATGCATTGCGAAGGAGTATGACATGGATATAGACATCCTGAGAGATAGGATGGAGCATTTCTTTGGGATGCGGCCATGCCAGGGGATATAGACATGAGGAAAGAATATAACCTGCTTACGAAACGCCTTTTGTCGGAAGGATATACGAAAGACAAGCATCCGGACTATGTAGAAGTGTGCAAGAGTGCATGGGGGAAGGAGCTATGGCAGAACCTTGCAGGCGGATTCAAGTATACAAGAGAGTACCTGTCAAAGATGGTATTCAAGACGGGATGCGGATTGCTGGTGAAGGGTATCAGGTTCGCCACAGGGAGCCTGTCATATATGGGAATAGATTGGATACCGGAGAACAATAATCCGGTAATCGCTTGCCCATACAGAAAAAAAGACTGTAATTTGAGAAATTCGGTTTTAGGAGGAATGGATGGGGGCACAGTCAGAATGCTGAAATGCGATTGCCGCCAGACCAATGAGCCTTACAGTTATGAGCAGAGCATCGATAAAATCCATGATGATGAAAACAGGGAGATAAGGAGAAAATATGATGCGTTTTCTGAAAGAGTGAAAGGGCATGTATGCTATTGGCACATGAGATACAACGATTGCACAGGCGAATGGCAGCAGAGGTATGACCCCTTAGAATGCGCGAAGATGTGCCAGAACGTAGGGGGTGTTTGCAGCCTGACACATAAGCCTGTGAGCAGGAAACGTGGGAACGTGTTTTATGATGTCAGGACAAGCCATATCCGGCGTGACGGAACCTTGTTTGATGGAGAAGAGGTTATCAGAATTGAAAAGGGGATCCGTCTGTTTGATACTGGGAAATCCATGACGATATGCGAGCAGGCAGAGAAACGTTGCAAGGAGCATATATACAGCCGGGAGAAAGATAGATACCATGCAGAAATCTTTTTATATGGGTGGAGGGTGGAAGTGCTGAATATCCGGGCAGAGCAGAGGGAAAGCCGGGATTTGATGCAGGACTTGCAGGATATCAGGGATGGCATTGAGGTCACGCATGCCTCAGATGTACAGAAAAACCAGAAAGAGGAAAAGAAAAGACGGCGGCAGCAGGCGCAGGAAAAAAGGAAGAAAAAGCTCGAAAAAAAGCTTTTAGAGGTAGGGTATTACAATCTGGAGGAATATAGCCTTGACCGGATCCATGCTGATAAATGGCTTGGGGAAGAAAGAATCGAGGAGCTGGAGCAGATGCGGGAACAGAAAATGAAAGAAGAGCAGAATCTGCCTGTGCAGATAAGCCTGTTTGACTTTCCGGAGGTGATGGTATGAGAGATATGAGAGATGGGATGATAATTGACTGCTTTGCCGGAGGGGGCGGGGCATCCGTTGGCATAGAGATGGCATTGGGGCGGCAGGTGGACATAGCAGTCAACCACGACCCGGATGCAATCCTGATGCACAAGGTGAACCACCCGGACACCCTGCATCTGACAGAGGATATCTTTAAGGCAGACTTGCAGAAATATGTAAGAGGACGGCATGTGTCTTTGATGTGGGCGAGCCCGGACTGCACCAGCCACAGCAAGGCAAAGGGCGGGCAGCCCAGAAAACAGGGATTGCGTATATTGCCATGGGCGGTGTATAAGCATGCGAAAACGCTCCTTCCGGATGTGATCATCATGGAGAATGTGGAGGAAATCCAGCAGTGGGGTCCGCTTGACAAGGAGGGGCATCCTGTGCCGGAGCGGAAAGGAGAAGACTATAAGAAGTTTATTACAGCGATGAAGTCGCTGGGATATGCATTTGACAGCCGGGAGCTGGTGGCGGCAGATTATGGAGCGCCTACGACAAGGAAACGGTGGTATGCCGTCTTCCGCAGGGATGGCAGGGAGATATCATGGCCGGAGCCAACCCACAGCAAAGGCGGCGTGGGCGGGCTGGAGCCATGGGAGCCAATCTGCAACTATCTGGACTTTCAGGATTTTGGGAAGTCCATCTTTGGGCGTAAGAGGCCGCTGGCGGAGAACACCATGCGCCGGATTGCAAGGGGGCTGGAAAAATTTGTGCTCAACTGCCCGGAACCGTTCATCATCAAAGTGGCGCACAAATGTGAGCAGTTCCGGGGGCATTCCATACATGACCCACTACAGACCGTAACATCAAAAAATGATGCCGCGTTGGTGATGCCGTATATGCTAAGGAATAATACAGGAGCTCCGGGAAAAAGTGTCGGGGAGCCTGTCCTGACAATAACAACAGGCAATCATCATGGATTGGTAAGTCCGATACTGATCCAGTACCATTCCGAGACCACGAAAAACGGTGTCAGGGGGCAGCAGGCCACGGAGCCGGTACAGACGATCGACACGAGCAACCGCTATGGCCTCATAATGCCATACATGACAAAGTTTTATAAGAGCGGCACGGGGCAGGATCTGAAGGAGCCGATTCATACCATCACCACTTCGCCAGGGCATTTCGGGATGGTGTCCATCTTGGCGGCTGATGTTGAGGAGCTGCAAAAATCCGGGATTGATGCAGACATGGCGCAGAGATGCACCTGGGCAAGCCAGTTTATTTTAGAATATTACGGGAGCGGCACGGGGCAGGGCCTGAAAGAGCCGCTGCACACGGTCGTGACAAAGGACAGGTTTGCGCTTGTCACGGTGCTGGGAAACGAATATATGCTATTGGACATCTTCCTTCGGATGCTGACCCCGGAGGAGCTGAAACTGGGGCAGGGATTCCCGAGGGATTACATCATTGACCGAGATTATAAGGGGAACAAGTACCCAGTCAGCAAACAGGTGGCGAGGATTGGGAACAGCGTTGTTCCGATAGTAGCGCAAAAGCTGGTGGAATGTAACTGCGGATATCTGAAGGCTGGGGAGCGGATGCCAAATATGAGGATAGATGCCAGCGGGGAGCAGCTGAGGTTTGCATAAGTTAATGTGGGGATGATGTGGCAGAGCATTGAACTGTAGAGGAGGAGCGGATAGGACATGAGATATAAGTGCATAAAAGAAATGTGTTTGCCGAAGTGTGACGGTGACGGCTTTGAAATCCCAAATGAATACGGAATTGTAACAGCTGGCAGCATTTGGGAGAGGGATGACAGGGCAAGCATTATCGGCGGGGATGTCCGTCTTGAGTCAGCTGATGACAATGATGAATTTGGTTGGATAGAAATAACCGTTGATGATTTGAAAGAGAATTTTGTGGAGGGAAATATGGAGAGATTAACGAGCTATAAAAACGAATGCAAAAGAGAAATGATATGTAATCATGAGGAGTGCTTTATGGATGAGGAACATTGTCCACACGTGAATGAGGATATTTGCCCTTGTTTACAAGAAGTTTTAGAAAAATTGGCAGAATACGAGGACTTAGAGGAGCGGAGGAAACTTCCCTGTAATTGGGTATCGGAAGAAACTCCGCCAGAAACTCCGTGCTATGTATTGCTGTCATTTGACAACTTTTCAATGCCTTTGATAGGGAGATGGGAGGAGAATGAAGAGGGCGGGGCATTTTACATAGGCGACGATGAAGAGAGCTGCATCAGCCAGGATCTAATAGTCAATGGCTGGATGCCTTTGCCGGAACCATACAGGGAAGATGAAAGAGAAGAACTTAAGCAGGGCTACCCGGAAGAAAAGGCGGGAGCGGATGCGCTGGATGCAGGGATGGCAGCAGACATCACCCAGGCAATTGAATATTTTGAGGACGAGCTGTCACAGATGAAGGTATTCGCTGAAATGGTCACCTTCCGGGAAGAGGAGAAAAAGAGCGTGGAGACCGCGTTAAAAGTATTGAGGGGCATAACGGAGAACGGAAAGGGGCAGCAGGGCAACCAATGTGCGACGTCGCACAGATAAGGGAATGCCAGCCTTAGCAGGATAGGAGGAACATATGGAGAAAATAAGGACATGCCCGATATGCGGCAGGGAGTTTGTGACGGAGAGGCGGAGGTACTGCAGCGAGAGCTGCTCCAGGGAGGCGCGCATAGAGAGCCAAAAGAAGGCTAACAGGGAACTGAGCAGAAAGCCAAGGATGATAAGCCCGGCGCCTAGAGATAAGCCCTGCAAGGAAAATTCATTGCAGGAGCTTGCCAGGAAAGCGAGGGAGGCAGGGATGTCCTACGGGCAGTATGTCGCTTTGAAATATGCAAAGATAAGAAAGGACTGAAACAGTATGGATGAAGATGTGAAGATGATTGCCAAGCGTTTGATACAGAGTAGCGAGAAAAGAAAGAAGAGAATACGGAACAATAAAGAATCTGAGTTCGACCTGCTAGCAGACAGGGCTGTAGAAGACGCTCTTCATTCATCCTGTGATAACATATCATGTCCGATTATCAGAAAACAGGTGCAGGGGAAGATATACAAGTCCATTGTACAGTACATGCCATATGAACACATGGGAGAGACATACTGCGGGAGAAGGCAGTTTTACGAATATCGGAACGAATTCATAATGGCGGTGGCAGATAACATGGGGATGTTGCCGACCAAAGAAAGAAAAGCGGGTCAGAATTAGAGACCCGCTTATATTATATTAATTCTTGAAAGGGGATGATAGGTCATGAAAGAATATGCAAAGCTTTTCTACACATCCAAGGCATGGAGGGAAACGAGGAGTGCATATCTCCGAAATGCAGACGGATTATGCGAGCGGTGCAGAGCATCCGGGAAGTTTGTGCCGGGAAAGATCGTACATCACAAGAAACACATTACGCCGAACAATATAAATGACCCGAACGTCACGCTTTCTTTCAGCAACCTTGAGCTGTTATGCGACGCCTGCCATAATAAAGAGCATAAGCGGAAAGGGAATGAACGTTATATGTTCGCGGCAGACGGGTCATTGCTCCCGCCGAGGGATTCATCCCCCCGGGGGTGTGTTTTTGAAAAGCCAGCGAAAGAACCGAGGGAGATAGGTCAAAAAAACGCTGAGGGTCGCGCGCGCATAGAGGGGGGTTAGACCATGGAAGAAGAGGAAAGGACTTCCGGGAAGAAACAGCAGAAAAGACCTAAGATGTTGACAGATTCCAGGATAAAAAAGGAGATTGGAAAACTTAACCCGATGTTTTCCGGAATTGTTGATGAAGACAAGAAAAGCCTTGTAAATTCTTTGATTGAAGAGGCTGCATTTTTGAAGATTGCCTGTCTGCAATGCAAAGCTGAACTGAAAAAGGAGGGGATGACGGCAGAAACTGTGAACGCATCCCAAAAGTTTATCAAAGCCCATCCGTCTGCACAGATCTATGAAAAGTATTCACGGCAATATACCCAAATAATCAAGACATTGATTGAATATTTGCCGCCAAAAGAAAAGAAAAAGGTAAGCAGACTGGAATTACTTAGGGAAGAGTAGGTCATATGTGGAATTATATCGTTGCGTATTGGACTGCAATACAATCTGGAAAGGAGACGGTTGGAAAATGGATAAAAAATATCTATCAAATTTTAGTGGAGGGATTACAGGATGGAATATGGTCATTCAATGAGAGAAAGGCAGATAAGGCAATAAAGTTTATAGAAAATTTTTGCCATCATTCTGCCGGGAGGAATGATCTGATTAAGTTGGAGCTATGGCAGAAGGCGATTGTCTCCGCAATATTCGGAATAATAGATTTGTCAACAGGATATAGGCAGTTTCGGGAAGTTTTTATCGTAGTGGCCAGGAAAAACGGAAAATCCCTTTTTGCCGCTGCCATATCTGCATATATGTCCTATGTTGACGGAGAATACGGAGCGGAGATTTATTTTTTGGCTCCAAAGCTGGATCAGGCAAATTTAGTTTATAATGCTTTCCACCAGATTGTAAAAAGTGATGATGAGTTAGATTACATAACAAAAAAGCGGCAATCGGATATTTATATCGAAAGATATAATACAATCATAAAAAAGATTGCCTTCAACTCAAAAAAATCAGATGGCTTTAACCCGCAAATGGTTGTCGGGGATGAAATGGAAGCATGGCCAGGGCAGCAGGGATTAGACCAGTACGAGGTGATGGCATCAGCGGTAGGCGCCAGAAAACAGCCCTTGCTATTGTCCATATCAACTGCGGGGAAGATAAATGGCGGTGCATATGATGAGCTTATGAACCGTGCAACATCATTCTTGAAAGGGAACTCGAAAGAAAAAAGATTCCTGCCATTTCTGTATATCATTGACGACGTGGAGAAGTGGAATGACTTGGAAGAGTTGAAAAAGTCCAATCCAAATCTGGGAGTGTCCGTTTCAGAGTCATTTTATGAAGAGCAGATAGCCATAGCCAAAGGCTCGCTTTCCAAAAAAGCGGAATTCCTGATGAAATACTGCAATATCAAGCAGAATAATTCCATCGCATGGCTGGATTACATAGATGTGCATAAGTCTTTCAGCAATATTCATTTTACTCTTGAAGATTTTCGTGGATGTTATTGCGTGGGAGGGATAGACCTCTCCCAGACAACGGATCTCACTGCCGCAAGCGTAGTAATATGCAGGAATGGGAAAAACTATATCATAACAAAGTTCTTTATGCCGAAAAAGAGATTTGCGGAGGCGGTGGATGAAGACAATGTGCCTTATAACCTGTATAAAGAAAAAGGGTTCCTGGCAATATCTGGAGAAAACAAAGTGAATTACAAAGACGTGTACCAGTGGTTCATTGACCTTGTGAAAATATATAAAATACGTCCTCTGAAAGTCGGCTATGATAAGTACATGGCAAATGAGTTGGTAGACGAAATGACGATGGCCGGATTCCATATGGACGATGTATACCAAGGCACGAACCTAACGCCCATATTACGGGAGTTTGAGGGAGACTTGAAAGACGGAAAATATGATATAGGAGATAATGCCCTCTTAGAGTCGCATCTTCTCAATGTGGCAGTAGATATAAATATAAAAGATTCACGGATGAAACCCGTAAAGCTGGAAAGAAGGCTGAGAATTGATGGGGCAATGTCAGTATTTGACGCATTAACGGTGAAAGACAAGTATCATGCAGAGATTGGTAGCAAGCTGCTGAACCTGGCAGCATAAAAAGAGGGTCAGAATTGAAACAATGAATTATTTAAAATAGGCTTATGGGGCATACCATGAGCCTGTTTTTTCAGAAAGGAGGTAAACGATACGGGGATAATTGCAAATGTCATGAATGCATTTCATGCGAAATACAGACCTCTTTTTTTCAGCCGCGGGGAATATATGCCTACAGGAACATTGCGGGATAGCGATATAGTGGGAGCCATTGCGGATGCCATTGCGAAGAACGTGGGGAAATTAAAACCACAGGTCATACGCTATGACGAAAAAGGGATGGTCATAAAAAATGACGGATTGGCGCGCCTCTTGGCATTGAGACCATGCCCGGAAATGTCAACCTATGATTTCCTTTACCGCATAGCATCCGATTTGGTTTATACTTCCAATTCATTTTCCGTGGTTTTTTACAATGAAGACTTCACGAGGATAAAAAGCATCCAACCCATCCAGACAAGGGATTTTCGGATATTTGTTGATGAGAACGGCAATATCCTTTTCCGCTTTCGCTGGGAATTTGACGGAAAATATTATACCGTGCCTTACCAGATGGTCATACATATTAAGGCGAGGTTCAATAAAAAGCGGTTTCTAGGAACGTCTCCGGATTTGCAGCTGAAAAGCCCGCTTGATCTTATAGAGACATCCGGGGAAATGATAAAGAACTTGGTTAAAAATTCAGGAACGCTGGGCGGCTATCTGAAATACAACAATTTTGCGGATGATGAGGAGCTGAAAAGGAAGACCGAGGAATTCATGGAGGCATATATGAAAGCGTCAAATGCTGGAGGGATTGCGGCGCTTGACAGCACATACGAGTTCAAAGAGCTGAAACAGTCAGTACCAGCTTTCCCAACTGCACAGATTGGATTTTTGCGCGAAAACGTGTACCGCTATTATGGAGTGAATGAAAAAATATTGACATCGACATTTAACGAAAGTGATTGGAACGCCTTTTATGAAAATGTGATTGAGCCAATAGCGATACAGCTTTCCCTTGAATGTATGTTCAAGCTGCTGACAGAAAGAGAAATCTCGTTTGGGAATAAGATTATATTCACGGCCAACCGTCTGCAATATGCCACACTGCAGACAAGGGCGGCGATAGGCGGGGAAATGTTCGACCGTGGGGCAATAACGATAAACGAATACAGGGAATTGCTTTACTATGAGCCGATTGAAGACGGGGATGTCCGCATGGTATCCCTGAATTATGTGAAAGCCGGGGACCAGAGCCAATACCAGGTTGGGGATGAAGGAGGCAGCTCTGGCGGGGATAGAGCGCAGACGATAAAAAGCAGAGACATGGAGAAATTCTATGTTGCTTATATCCAGACAAGAAAGAAAGGGGGAATGGCAGTTGGACGAACTTCTTAAAAAACTGTTTACATTCAAGAATGAAACAGCCACAAGCGCAGACCTGTATTTTTATGGGGATATTGTTACAGACTGGTATGGGGCATGGCAGGATGAAGACCAATATCCGGATGCCGTGAAGAATTTCCTTGCAGAGCATCAGGGAAAAGAATTAAACATTTATATTAATTCCGGAGGCGGCTCGGTGTTTGCAGGAATCGCTATATATAACATGCTGAAACGGCATAAATGGAAGAAGACGGTCTATGTGGATGCGTTGGCGGGGTCTATCGCATCCGTGATAGCTTTTGCCGGAGACAGGGTTGTTATTCCGAAAAATTCCTTCCTGATGATTCATAAGCCATGGGCAGGATGCATTGGAAATTCAGAGGACATGCGGAAGATGGCGGAGGAGTTGGAAACCTTGGAAACAGGATTGCTGAATATTTACGAAGGGCATTTGAAAGAAGGAATTCCCATTGATGCCGTAAAGGAGATGATGACAGCAGAAACGTGGTTAAACGGGCAGCAGGCGGCGGAATATTTCAATGTGGAGATCGGGGAAGAAAAGGCCATTGCGGCAGCAGTTACCGAGGAAACAAGGAAATTCTGCAAGGCTATCCCGGAAGAAATACTGGCCCGGAAGCGGGCACAGGAGAAAGCCCTGGAAGAAAAAGACCAGGAAAAGAGAAATGATATTGCAAAGATGGCAATTGCCGCAATGGCAATTTAGCACTGAAAGGAGAAAAGACCATGACAAGAGAAGAGTTAATGAAAATGTCCAAAAAGGACCTTAAAGCCCGCCTGGTGGCACTCAACAAGGAAGCCCAGGCAAAAGCAGGAGAGGAGTTACAGAAACTTATGGATGAGGCGAAAGAAATTTCCGGGCTTCTGGCTGACGTTGCTAACAGGGAGGCGCTGGCTGGAATGATGCAGGATGGAATAGAACCTCCGGAGTTGGAAACAGGGGAGGGAGAAGAGGGGGGCGAGCCCAGAAATCAGGAACGAAAGAAATCAGGAAAGGCCTTGAGGGATGGGAAAAAGGTCAGATACAAGGCGAAGACGCTGACGAACCCCATGAATACCCTTACGACCACTTCCGGAGTCGTGATGCCAAAGCACACAAGCTCAGACATTGCCCCGGCATTCAACGATGTCTCTTCCCTCATTGACAGGGTACATACCGTTCCGTTGCCGGGTGGGGAAAGCTACCAGCGTCCTTTTGTTAAGTCATATGGTGACGGTGCGGGAAGTACGGAGGAAAGTGCGGATTACAACGAATCGGAACCCACTTTCGGATATTCAGATATTGCACGGGAAAAAATTACGGCGTATGCAGAAGAGCCGGAAGAGCTGCTGAAACTGCCGGATGCGGATTATGATGGGGTTGTGGAAGAATCTGTTGTGCGAGCAATCAAGCGGTATGCTTCCAGGCAGATTTTAAAAGGCACTGGAGGAACGGGGAAATTCCGGGGGATTTTCTACAACCCGGAAAAAGAGACAGACGACATCATTGATCGTTCTAAAGATATCGAAATATCCGTGATTGATGATGGAACATTGGATGACATCATTTATTCATACGGCGGGGATGAAGAAGTGGAAGACATTGCCGTTTTGATTTTAAATAAAAAAGACCTGAAGAAATTTGCGAAACTGAGGGATAAGCAGGGGCGTAAAGTTTACACGATCGTGAACCATGGAAATACAGGAACCATTGATGAAGTGCCTTACATTATTAATTCTGCATGCGGGGAGGTAGGCGAAAATGCAGGGGAATATTGCATGGCATACGGGCCGCTGAGCAATTACGAGGTTGCTATCTTTTCTGATATTGATGCACAGAGGTCTACAGAATACAAGTTTAAGCAGGGGCAGATTGCTTATAAAGCATGTGTATTCATGGGCGGAAACGTGGTGGCAAAAAATGGCTTTATCCGTGTGAAGACGAAAACGGAAACGGCGGCGAAATAAAAGCAGGAAAGGCGGCAGGGAATGACAAAGGATGAACTTGTCTTAAAAGTGAAATTGCGGGTGAGGAAAATGTCGGCTGACAAATTGGATGAAGACGTGGGGCAGCTTGTAGGAGTTGCCCTTGCCGATCTGTCCAGGGTGGGCGTTCACGAAAGCTATTTAAAGGATATTGAGAATCCCCTGCTGGTGGAAGCTATTTTGTTATATGCAAGCGCAAATTTTGGCAGCCCGGAAAACCGAGATGCCCTTATGGCGTCATATGACATGATGTTGATGAAGATTAAAGGGGGCGGGTTCCATAGAAGTAAAGATAGCGAAACTGATTAAAAAGAAAAATCAGACAGAAGTTTCGGAAACGGAAGTTTTTGTGGACTGCTATCCCATCGGGCGGGATGAATTCAATATTGCAGGGCAGAACGGGCACAAGCCGTCTTTCCGGGCGGATGTCTGGGGATTTGAATACACCGGACACCCGTTCATTGAAATCGAGGGCGTGAGATATGACATCTACAGGACATATGGTCCGAAAGCCAATGGAAAAATTGAGCTGTATGCGAGCGAAAGGACAGGGAGGAAATAATGGCGGATACCATCAGGATTGAGAACCTTGCAGATGAACTGGCGGCAGCCATAGCCGGATATTCAGACGGGATGACAGAAAAAGTAATGAAAGCCATAGATGAAGAATCAAAAGAGGCTCTTAAGAGATTGAAAACAGAAAGCCCGAAACTTACAGGAGACTATGGGAAAGGATGGACTTCCAAGAAGAGTTATTCCGGAAAATATTCAAAAGTAAATACAATCCACAATAAGACGGACTATCAGCTTACGCATCTGCTGGAATTCGGGCATGCAAAACGTAATGGCGGGAGGGTAGCACCGAGACCGCATATAAAACCTGTCGAAATGCAGGTTGTTGAAAATCTCACAAGAAAGGTGGAGGATGCGGCACATGGTAATGGTTGAGGCTCTGATTGAGCGGGCAAAGATGTTAGGGCTGCCAGTGGCGGGCATGGCATTTGAAGAAACGGAGGAATCGCCGGTTCCGAAACTTCCGTATCTGGTATATTTAATCCCGCACCAGAAGAAACGTGGGGCAGATGTAAGAAACAATATCAAAGAGACTGATTTTTCACTGGAGCTGTATACGGATAAATTTGCACATGACCGGGAAGAACTGGAGGAAATGGTGGACAGGAAAGTCTTTTTTGATGTAGAGACAGATAAGTATGTGGCAGTGATTGAAAGTGAAAACATGGTGCAGTCTGCTTGGGAAGTAAACGGGCTGCTCCAGAAAATAAAAGGAGCGAAAAAATAATGGACGGGGAAAGAATCGTATTAGGCAGCGGATACTTGTACGTTGCGGATTTTGACGGGAAATCAAAGCAGTTGCCGGAAAATGCAGAGATAGAAAAAGACGAGAACATATTAGGGCTCATCAGCGGAGGGGCTGAGGTTGTCTATAAGCCCTCATATTATGAGGCTAAAGATGACATGGGGAAAGTCTCCAAGACAATACTGACAGAAGAAGAGGCAACCCTTAAGTCCGGGGTCATGACATGGTGCGGAAAGACACTTGAAAAGCTCTGCGAGACCGCAAGGGTAGCAGAGGATAAGACGAAAAAAGTCCGCAAGGTAAAAATAGGCGGGGTCGGCAATGCGACAGGAAAAAAGTATGTGCTGCATTTTGTGCATAAGGACGAGACGGACGGAGATATACGGGTCACTATCGTCGGGAACAACCAGGCAGGCTTTTCTTTTGCATTTGCAAAGGATAAGGAAACTGTGATTGATACGGAATTTAAAGCGGCTCCGCAGGATGACGAGGGAACGTTAATCCATTATGAGGAGGATATGATTGTGCCTGAGGACACAGGAGGCACGGAACCTATCGGACTGTAAATGAAAGCCATCCATTCAGGGTGGCTATCAGTTTCATAAAAAGAGGAGGGAGACGATGGCAGTAGTAGCGTTTAACTGCAACAAGATCAAGCATACTTATTGGCCTTTTACGTTCAAGGACACGGAGGATGAAAATGGGAAAGTGGCGGGCAGAAAAATCATAGTCCGGATGCCATCTAAAGGAACGTTTGAAAAGATACAGGAATTTCAGGAAATCGCAGACATGGGCGAAGACGAGATAAGGGTAGCAGGAGTGATTGGTTCCATGCATGAACTTATTGCAGAAGTTCTTAACAACAATCTGGAAAACCCGAACCCCAAAAAGCCGAAGAAACCGGTGCGGGCATCTGACTTGGAGAATTACGACATAGAGGAGTGCATCGCCATCCTGAAAGCATATACAGCCTTTGTGGACGAGCTAAAGACGGACCCAAACTAAAAATGCCCTTTTACCCACGGGGAGAGGGCGAAAGAGACATTCCGTACACGTTGAAAACCCGGGGAGAAAAGCTGGTAATGGATTATTGCCATTTGAATATTGCACAGGTGCAGGAGCTGCCGCTTGACACTTATCTGTTTCTGATGCGGGAGGCAGTGATCTATGAGAACAGCAGGACAGAGGCGGGAAGGGAATATCTTCATGACTGCTGGAGGATAGAGCAGACGAAACCTGACAGGAAGGCAATACGCGAGAAAATCCGAAGGAAAGGGGGTTAAACTGTGGCAAACAACATAAAGGGAATTATGATTGAGATTGGCGGAAACACTACGAAACTGACGGCGGCGCTTTCAAATGTGAACAAAGACGTCAGGGGAACACAGGCAGAGCTGAAGGAAGTCAATAAACTTTTAAAACTTGACCCGACAAATACTGAAGCCTTGGCGCAAAAGCAGGAGTTGCTTGGAAAGGCGATTGAAGAAACCAAAGAAAAGCTGGACATCCTGAAAACGGCGGAAGAACAGGTGGAAGAACAGTTTAAACGGGGAGAAGTGTCGGAAGAACAGTACCGTGCGCTGAAACGGGAAATAGAAAAGACATCGCTCGAACTATCAGACTTGGAAGAGGCATCTAAGGAGGCTGACAAAGCAGTTGAAGGCTTGGGGAAAGCGACAGAACTTTCCGGAGAAAAACTGAAAGAGGCGGAGGAACAGGCTGGCGATTTCAAAGAGAAAATGGATGGGCTGGGAGAGAAGGCAAAGGCAGCAGCGGCAGCGGTCGGAGCAGGATTTGTGGCAGCGGCAACATATGCCACTAAATTTGAGACGGACTGCGACAAGGCGTTAAACACTGTGATAACGCAGACAGGGGCAGCAGATGGTGAAGTAGAGGGGCTGGAGACCACTCTTTTAAACATATATAAAAATAATTTCGGCGAGGATATCAATGATATTGCCCTGGCAATGTCGCAGGTGAAACAGCAGACTGGACAGGCAGACAAAGAATTGCAGGACACGACGCAGACCGCCATATTGATGCGTGATACATTTGACCTTGACGTGACTGAAGGAATCAGGGGCGTTAATTCCATGATGAAACAATTTGGGATTTCCGCAGAGGAGGCATACAACCTCATAGCCCAGGGGGCACAGAAAGGACTGAACCAAAACGGCGACCTTGCAGACCAGATGGCGGAATACAGTGTATATTACGCTGACCTTGGGATTTCCGCAGAAGAGGCATTCAACATGATGGCGAACGGAGCCAAGAACGGAACCTTCCAGATTGATTACCTGAATGATGCGGTGAAAGAATTTGGAATCAGAGTAAAGGACGGAACCGCTGAGGATTCTTTTAAGCAGCTGGGTCTGGATGCGGAAGACTTGCAGAAAAAGTTCGCGGCAGGAGGCGAGGGAGCAAGGGAGGCTTTTGATATAGTGAACAATGCACTGTTTTCCTGCAAAGATGAAGTGCAGAGAAATATCCTGGGTGTTGCCATGTATGGAACAAAATGGGAAGACCTTGGAGAAGACGCAGTACGCTCCCTTGTAAACACCCAAGGGGAGATTTCTGCCACAAATGATGCCCTTGGGGAGATAAACAAAAATAAATATAACGATATTGGAAACCAGATTGCGGAACTGGGGCGGAACCTCCAGGCTGATTTAGTGAAGCCGATAGGAGAAGAGCTGGCGCCTGTGATAAGCGAAGTGGTGCAGGAAGTAAAGAGCAAGGTTCCGCAAGCAAGGGAAATTGTCATTTCGACAATAGGGAAGGTAAAAGAGTTTGTTTCTTTTGTAAGCGGGAACGGCCCTGCCCTGATTGCTATTATTGCTGGAATAGCTACAGGGATGCTCGCATGGAATGTCATTGCGATGATACAGGGGCTGATTTCTGTTTTTAAAGTCTGGAAAGCTACGACGGAGGGAGTGACGATAGCGCAGAAAATCCTGAATACAGTAATGAACGCAAACCACATAGGAATCGTGGTGACGGTGATAGCGGCACTTGTGGCGGCACTTGTGACGCTATTTGCTACGAATGAGGACTTCCGGAACAAGGTTATCGCCGTATGGCAGAACGTGAAAGAAACGGCTGCGAATGTGTTTGGATCAATAGCGGATTTTTTCACGGTAACGATACCAAGCGCATTTAACAATGTGGTGAATTTTATAAAAAGCAACTGGCAGGGATTGTTGTTGCTTATCGTCAACCCATTTGCCGGGGCGTTTAAGCTGCTATATGACAATTGTGAGGGTTTCAGAAACTTCATCAATAGCATATTGTCGCAGATAAAGCAGTTTTTTCAAAATCTATGGAATGGCATCGTTTCCATATTTTCGGGCGTTGGTCAGTGGTTCGTGGCACGGTTCACAGAAGCCTATAGAGGGGCGACGGGGGTATTTGCGGCAATCGGGCAGTGGTTCGGCGCAAGGTGGCAGGACGTCAGGAACGCGCTTGCAGCGGTTCCGTCCTGGTTCAAGACACAGTTCCAAAATGCTTATGCAAATGTTAAGAACGTGTTTGCAGCAATCGGACAATGGTTTAATTCAAGGTGGCAGGACATCAAAAACGCATTTTCATCAGTTCCGTCTTGGTTTAAGACTCAGTTTCAAAATGCATGGACAAATATCAAAAATGCATTTTCCGGCGTGGGATCATTTTTTGCAGGAATATGGAAAACGATAAAAGCCAAGTTTACAAAAATAGGAACGAAGATAGGTGACGCTATAGGAGGCGCATTTAAGTCCGCAATGAACTCTGCTCTGGCGACGGTGGAAAGAGCCGTAAATAAGGCGATTAAGTTTATCAATGGAGCGATAGATACTATAAATAAACTCCCGGGTGTGAGCGTAGGACATGTCAAGAGCGTATCGCTTCCAAGGCTGGCTCGCGGCGGAGTCCTGGAAGAGGGTCAGGCGATTGTTGCAGAGGCAGGACCGGAGCTGGTATCTATGGTGAACGGGAAAACGATTGTAACGCCGCTTACAAAGACAGCGAGGAATACGGCGATGCAGACGGCAGGGGGTGCAAATAGCGGGTATCATCAGACCATTAACATCTCTTCTCCGAAGGCACTCAGCCCATATGAGATAGCACGGCAGACAAGGAATCAGACACAGAGGATGGTTTTGGCAATACAAAGGGGGTAAATCATGGAGCGGCGCATAATATGCACAAGCGAAAATAATATTTCGGCAGAGTTCAATTATGATTTTTCACCTTTCTTCTTAAAATCGGTGACGGGGATATATGGGATATCAGCAAACGTTACGACTTCGGAAAATACAACCGTCGATGGCTCTACTTACCAGGGCAGCACGGCAAAGGAAAGAAACATTGTGATTACTGTCCAGATGGACGGGGATTACAAAGCAAACAGGGAGTTCCTTTATCGGGTATTCAAACTAAAGAGCGCCGGGAAATTTACATACATGGAAGATGGCGACACGAAACAGATCGATTATGAAGTGGAGGATATAGATATAGGGGAAACAGGCGTTGTGCGCGATGCTGTCATTTCCCTTATATGTCCGGAGCCGTTTTTTAAGGATCTGGATGATGTGGAAGTAATAATGGCATCATGGGTGGATGATTTGGAGTTCCCTGTATGTTTTCCGGAAGAGGGGATAGAGTTTGGACACCGGGAGGCGAATCTGGTAAAAGAGATTGAAAATGATACAGGTGCGGACAATATAGGAATCATGGCTGTAATCCGAGCGGATGGACCGGTGAGTAACCCTGCAATCTATCATTCAGAGACTGGAGAGTACGCAAAACTGGAAATAGAAATGGCAAGAGGGCAGATTATAATATTGACCACCGGCCAAGACAAAAAGAAGACGTGGCTTTTGGAAAGCGTGAGCCAGTCAGAAATAGATGAGAAAGGCTATGACAACCTTATTTTGGAAAAGGGAGTAAATATCAACGAGTTCCTCTCAGAGGGGTCAGAATTCATACAGCTGCAGCACGGTAAGAATACGCTCACTTACGCAGCGGATGCGGGAGTGAACTACATGAATGTTTCCATATTCTACCGCTTGCTATATGTTGGGGTGTAAACATGGAAATTTGGGTTTATGACAGGGAAATGAAATTTCAGGGAATAGTAGAGAACCATACTTCTTTTGTGTGGGCGAGGAAATTATATACGGCAGGAAAATTTGAAATCCATGCCCCCGCAACGGCAGATAATCTTGAACTGCTGAGACCCGGGAACATCATTGCCAAGGCAGACAAAAAAGAGGCGGCGGTCATACGAGGGCTTGAAAATGAAGAAAGTCCTGTCCTGAACGAAATCACCCGGACAGGGTATTTCATGCCGATTTATTTCAACGACCGCCTGACAGGTCCTACATTCAATTATAATGGCACAGCGGAGGGAGCCTTGTATCAGCTGGCACATACACCGGAACCCATCCCGCGGATGACATACGGAGGCTTGAAGGGATATCTGGAGAAGGTGGAGTTTCAGGCAACGTATAAAAATACTCTTTCATATATGGAAAAGGTTGCAAGGGCGTCCGGTTTGGGATTCCGAATTGTGACGGATTTCGGGGAAAAAGAGTTGCGTTATGAGGTTTATAAAGGCAAGGACAAGACAGCGGGGCAGAGAGTAAATCCAAGGGTTATTTTTTCTGAAACATACAATAACCTGAACCGGACGAAGTACACCTACAATGATGAAATGTACAAGACAAAAGTAATCGTTGGCGGTGCGGGAGAGGGAAAAGACCGGGTATATGTGACAGTGGGCGGCGGAGACGGCCTTGATCTGCGGGAAGTGTTTCTGGATGCAAAAGACGTAAACCAGGAAGAAATGACCAAGGGGCAATATATGGAGGCTCTGAGGGCCAAAGGTGAAGAGTACCTGAAGACGTCCTGCCAGGCTGCGGAATGTTTTGAAAGCGAAACAGAGGCGGAAGTGAACTTTGTTTATAAAGAGGACTATGACCTGGGGGATATTGTGACAGTGAGAAAGAAAGGATGGAACATGGAGGCTGACCTCCGTATAACGGAGCTTAAAGAAGTTTATGAATATGGCGGGATGTATGTAGTGCCCACCTTCGGGGATGCACTGCCTGAAACAATAAAATGGGATGATTAGAAAAGGAGGGGAAACATGGTTCAGGGATTTTTTTATAATTCCGTAGACGGAGACAGGAAGTATAACGGAAGTTCTGTAAATGAAAGCAAACGCCCTTTTTATAAGGATGGAGTTTTTGCGGGGCATTTGGAAGTAACAGCAGACGGTGAGGAAATGGCGGTGACGGTGGAAGGAGGGGAAAAGACAGGGTATGCTTGGATAAATTCCCATACGATACATAACACGACACCCTTAAAACTTGACATATCTCAGGCAAGCGGAACGTTGGATCGCATTGACAGGGTCGTTATAAGGAACGATGAAACGGAGAGAAAGCCTTCAATCTATATTTTGGAAGGGAATTTCGCATCTGTGCCAATAGCTCAAGAACTTACCAATACGGACGTAATCCAAGAAAAATGCCTGGCTGAAATATATGTCAGAGCCGGAGCAGTGGCAGTGTCACAAGCGGAGATAAGGGATACAAGGGCAGATGAAACATTGTGCGGTTTTGTTGCGTGTCAGTTTGAAGAATTTGATTTTGCACAGTGGCAGAAACAGTTTGATGCATACATGAATATACAGAGGCAGGAGTGGGAGGAATGGATTCAGGACAAGAAAAATATGCTTTCGGGAGATGTCGCAGGAAAACTTCTGGTGCAGATAGATAATCTGAAAACATATATTGAAAACCTGCAGACAGAAATCAGGAATATGAAGATTTGTAAGTCGGGTAGTCAGGAACTGAAGTTAGAATCGGATTTTGGACAATCTATGGTTCATATGACCGTGAAAAGTATGGGGGGAAAGACGAAACTAACGCTTAGTGTAGATGATTGGAAAACGTCCGGCAAATTACCTAATTCATTTCCTTATGGCTTTGAAATTCCAAAAGCATATCTTCCTTTTGAAATGGAAGTGAATGAGGAGGGAATCTCGGAAATCCTCAACTACGAAGTTCCATTCGAATATTTTGTAGTTGCAGAATCAGGAAACGGTACAGGAGGGAAGGTGGGATTCATGACTTTTAGGTTTTTTATCAGGTCATATGTTAAAGAGGGCTATGTAAGGGTTAATTGTTCCCCAGACAGAACTGTTACGAGAGCAATAAGTCAGGCAGCGGAAGGAACAACCGCAGTAATAATTGAAAGTGTAAGTTTGACATTATAATCTGGCAAAATATGTATTTTTCTAGGTTGTTAGGATGGAACTGGGTCAGAATATATGCTATGAAATTATTATACTTATACTGAAAAGAAAAATGGGAAAGGAGAAAAAATAATGAAGGGAGAAATTTTGACTTTTTTAATGGCAGAGGCTACAAACAGGTTCTTCCATCTGGTAGCCCTTGCAATTGTGTTTGATACGATTATGGGTGTTTTTCGGGCAGTTAAGGAAAGGCGGTTCAATTCCTGCATCGGAATTAATGGAGCCATCCGGAAGGTAGGCATGCTGGTTTCAATAATCTTTCTGGCTGTGGCAGATAAGATTATCGAGATCAATCTGATTGGATTCATTCCAGCAGATATTTGGGGAAATATGGGAATGGCAACCCCGGAGGCAATCGGGATGGCAGAGTTTTTCTCAATACTTTTTATTGCTTATGAGGTGGTAAGCATACTAAAGAACATGACGCTTTCGGGTCTGCCGGTGAAGAAACTATGGAGCATGGTAAAAAACTTCCTGGGGAAATACACGGAAGAGTTGCCAGACGATGATTAGGAGGAGAAAGCATGGCATACAAACTGAGGAAAAATCTTGCAAATAAGAAGAACTATGGCGGCAGCAGGAAGACTTCCGCCATCAAATATATTGTTATCCATTATACGGCAAATGACGGGGATACGGACGAAGGGAACGGGAATTATTTCCATAACAATGTTGTCAAGGCATCGGCGCATTACTTCGTGGATTCGGACAGCGTGACCCAGTCCGTGCCGGATGATCATGTAGCCTGGTCTGTGGGCGGCAGCAAGTACAGCAACTGCAAGGCGACCGGGGGCGGCAAGTATTATGGGAAATGCACGAACAGCAATAGCATCAGCATTGAGCTGTGTGACGATAAGAAGGACAAGAAGATTTATCCAAGCGCGGCAACGATTAAGAATGCGCTGGAGCTTGCGAGGGGTCTGATGAAGAAATATGGAATCCCTGACAGGAATGTCATCCGGCATTTTGATGTGAATGGGAAGAGCTGCCCGGCGTACTGGTGCGGCACGGATGCCAAGGACAGGAAGTGGAAGGCGGAGTTCCTGGACAGGCTTTCGTCTGGAGATGGGGCGGGAAAGGAGAGCGGCTCTAAAGCGCTGAGGGCATCTGACTTGAAAAATATGGGCGTGGCGGATATCATTAAGAAGGTAGGCGCGCTCTTTACCGAAGACCAGAAGGGGAGCGGCATCCTGGCATCGGTTTCCCTGGCGCAGTTTATCCTGGAGTCTGATTATGGTCGCTCGGAGCTGGCACAGGCGGCGAACAACTGCTTTGGGATGAAGAGGAGCCTTTCCGGGAACACCTGGCCGGGCTCTGCGTGGGATGGGAAGTCGGTATATAAGAAACCGACAAAGGAGCATGTGAACGGGAAGTACGTTACCGTAACGGCGGAGTTCCGGAAGTACCCTGACATAGCGAAGTCTATCGCCGATCATTCTGCTTATCTGCTTGGAGCCATGAATGGAAAGAAGAAACGATATGCCGGGCTTGAGGGTGAGACAAGCTATAAGAAGGCGATAACCATCATTAAAAACGGGGGTTATGCGACTTCGCCGGATTACATTGGAAAGATCTGCGGACTTATTGAGAAGTACAATCTTACCCGGTATGACGTTTCATCAGGCGGCATATCAGCAGGCAGCGTATCTTCATCTGGAAACAGTGCCGGAAAGGAACCGACATCCGATACCGCAGGGTATTACAAGAAATATACTGGGAAATCAATACATATAAACGATGTATTCAAGGCTGTCGGGGTTCCGGAGAAGTTCAGGGGAGGCTATATGAAACGCAAGCCGGTTGCGGTGAGGAATGGCATTGCCAATTACAAAGGCACAAAGAGCCAGAATCTAAAGTTGATTAAGCTCGCAAAAGCTGGTAAACTAAAAAAGATATAGCAAGAGGAAATCCATTCAAATTATTTTATAGGTTATAACAAAAAGGTCATCCAGTTCGGGCACTGCACCTGCCTGCCGTCGCAGTACTGGGTCAGGATCGGCTGACGGACATTCGGACGGGACAGGTAATTCGGGAAAAGTTCGTCTACGATTACAGAGATGGTATCATAGATGTTGCGCTCCGGTATCCATTTGTGGTCAAAGGCTGTGGATGACGTTATGGTGAAGTCATAGCCTTTGTTGCGATACCATTCCGTATAGACCCTGTTTAGCGTGAAGGACATGATTGCCAGTACGTTTGCCCGTATGGTATCGGCGGGCCAGGTGGCATAGATTTCGCTGGACGCTACATTTTTGATGTAATCTTTGTATTTTACATAGTAATCCCTGGCGGTGGAGTCACGGGGGCTCCCGTTATGGACAACGATATATTCAGGTATGACGACCCGGCTCAGCACGATTTCCCCGGTCTCGTTGACAGGCTTTATCTCGTCTTCAGGTATTTTTGGCGGGTATGTTCCGTATAATGTATGTGCAGGTATGACGAATACGTCTTCTGAAGATTCGTCCGGGGCGGCCGGGCGCATCTGGATGTTCTGCAGCGCTTTGATAGTGGGAAGGATTTCCGCGCCTGCAATGCTGACAGGCTCGTAGCCGGGGGCGGTGACGTTGAGGGTGTACTCGGAGTAGGGCTGGATTTCGTTGTCCGGGTTCAGGCTGTATTCCAGCGGAGGGGCGTCGAGCTCTATAGTCTCGGTCTGTCCGGAGGAATCGGTAGTAAGCTCTTCCAGCTGGCTTTCGGGAACGCCGGTGTAGGAGATGCTTACTTTTGCGTCCGCGATTGGCAGAGCGGTTATTTCAGACGTGATGTTTACTTGCAGCTCTCCTTTGTCCGGAGTGTCCGCAAGAGGAGTATTAGGTGTAGGCATAAGCAAACCTCGAAAAGACTCTGTTGGTATCAGGATATTCAGGGGAAAGCAAAGGTGTGCGAAAGATTTTAACCGAAAGGAATGGAACATGGAACAGAGAAGACGCAGAAAGAAAAAGAAGAGGGGATGCCTTTGGACGATATTCTGGCTCCTGTTTATTATATTGGCGGCAGAAATCGCGCTGGGGTTGGGAACGGGAACCATACCCCTTAAGAGCAGGCTCCAGGATAAAGCCATGGAATATCTCTCCCCGGAGATTCCTTATCAGGAGGTGAGCTTAGGGGAAGAGGAAATCGGAAAGAAATATTATTATGAGCTGCTCCCGGAGGAGGAAAAGACCGTCTACAGGGAAATCCTGGGAGGAATAAAGGAGTATTCGCCGGAAATCTACCTCCATTCTGCCGACGCAAAGCGCACCAATGAGATCTACAAGGATGTCCTGATGGACAATCCCGAGATTTTCTGGTGCGACGGTACGGGGAAAACCACTTCTTACGAGGGGAAAGAGAAGTATAATGTGCTGGAGCCGCAGTATACATGCACGGCGGAGGAAAAGGAGCAGAGACAGCAGGAGATAGAGGCGGCGGCAGGGGAATGCCTTGCGGGGATAAAGGCTGATGCGTCGGATTACGACAAGATCCTCTACGTTTTTGAATATATTGTAAATACAGTGGATTATGACCTGGGGGCTGAAGACAACCAGAACATCTACAGCGTGTTCGCCCATAGGCGCTCCGTCTGCGCGGGGTACTCAAAAGCAACCCAGTACCTTCTGGAGCGGCTGGGGGTGTTCTGCACCTATGTGCCGGGAGTGGCGAGGGGCGGTGAGAGCCATGCGTGGAACCTGGTTCTGTGCGAGGGGGATTATTATTATGTGGATACTACGTGGGGCGATCCGGTTTTCCTGAACTCGGAACAGGCAGAGGGAAATGACAATATCAGCTATGATTACATGCTGTGCAACGACGGGGAGCTTTTTAAGACGCACAGGCCGGACGCGGATATCAAACTTCCGGAATGCACGAAGATGGACTGGAATTATTACGTGGTAAACAACCTGTACTATAAAGAGTATGACAGTGACACGGCTCTGAAGGAGATGAACCGGACAATCACGGACAAAGGGGAGTGCACGGTTTTTAAGTATGCGGATCCTGACAGCTACGAGCAGGCGCATAAAGATATTTTCGGAAATCTTATCCAGCGGGCGGCGCAGAACCTGGCTTCTCTGTATGGGCTTAAAAATGTCAGGTATACATACATGGACGATCCAGACCTCAATAAGATCGTGATTTTCTGGCAGTATAAGTAATGCCAGATTGAAATTGTAACTGCGGAAGAGATATGGTATAATGGCTGACAGGATATTCTTAGGATAAAGGAGGAGCGTTTATGACGAAAATCGGCGAAAGGGAAATCGTGAAGGCAGAGCATGCCTACGGAGGAGAGGGATATATTACAAAAGAGATGCTGATCTCGGATGCAGAGCGGGGAGAGCACTGTAAGATGTACGCGAAAGTGACGGTGCCGGTAAACTGTGAGATCGGATACCATGTACATCAGGGCGACGAGGAAGGGTACTACATATTATCCGGCACAGGAATTTACAATGACAACGGAAAAGAGATGCCTCTTGAGCCTGGCGACTCATTCTTCTGCAGGGAGGGCGACGGGCACGGCATCAAGAATACAGGCGGCGAGGATATCGTATTTGTAGCGCTGATTCTGAAAAAATAGATGTTTTAGGACGGGGAAAGACGCTCCCCGTCCTTTTTATGAGCAGTTTATCATATAGACCGAAAGACTTTTAAGAGCCGTTCGTTGTCTTCCGGTTTCATGATGCAGAAACGAACGAATTCTCCGTTCAGGTTTTTAAAAAAAGAGGAGCAGTCGCGGATCATCATTTTCTGACGGATGGCTGCCTCAAATACCTGGAAGGATGTCACCCCATCTTTCAGGATGCGTAGGAGGATGAAATTGGCAGAAGGCGGATAGGCCTTGAAGGCGTCAAGCTTTGAGAGTTCCCGGCAAAGCCGCTCCCGCTCGGAACTGATGAGCTCTTTTGTCTTCTTGATGTAACCGCCGTCCTGGAGCATCAGCTCTCCGGCGAAAGCGCCGATGCTGTTAAGGCTCCAGGGATTTTGGTGGGTCAAGAGCATGGAGGTGAATTCCCGGTTGGAAGTGATGCCGTATCCGAAACGCAGCCCAGGCGCTGCAAAGAATTTGGATACCCCACGGATTACCATGAGGTTGTCAAACTTGTCCGTGAGGGGTACGGCAGTAACCTTTTGCATGTCGGGGGCAAATTCAATGTAAGTCTCATCAATCATGACAAAAATGTCTGCTGAACTGCAAAAAGCAAGGATTTTTTCGAGGCAGCTCCGGGTAATGGCAGAAGAGGTCGGGTTATTTGGGTTGCATATGATGAGAAGGTCGGTTCCTTTTGGGACGGAATCCAGAAAATCTTCTGTATCAAGTATAAAATCTTTCGACTCATCCAGATGATAATAGAGAATCTCCCCTCCTGACAGTGAAAGCTCTCTTTCGTATTCAGAGTAGGTGGGCCCTAAGACCAGCGCTTTTTTCGCGCCGCGCTGGCTGATAAGGAGCGATATAAGCTCTGTGGATCCGTTGCCGACTACGACATTGGCGGGACTGCACTGGCAGTACCTCCCGATTGTTTCTTTCAGGCTTGTGTAGCTGCGGTCAGGATAGCTGCTGATGATGTCGAAATTTGCCGCTATCTTCTCCTTCACAGTTTCCGGGAGGCCGAGGGGATTGACGTTTGCCCCGAACTGGATGATTTCCTCTTTTGGGATTCGGTAATATTCTTCGATTTTTTCAAGATCGCTTCCGTGAAATTCGATTTTTTTTGACATTTTTCTACTCCTTATTTATACTATACAATAGTAAATCCAAACTGCTGCATAAATTTTCAACATTTTGTGTTTCGGCATTGCCATAGAGCATAAAACAATGCTATAATTTATTATAGTGTGTTTTGAAAAAAAAGCAACGAAAGAAGCAGGTGTCAGACTTGAAAAATAAGATTCAGAAATTTTCCAAAGGAGACTTCCGTCAGATTCGGCCAGAAGTGGAGTTTGAGGAGACAAATCTGGTGCTGATTATCGGCGAAGGGGAAGTTTACCGGGGAGGATTGCAGATTAAGAGCAATAATGACTGCAAAATCAGGGGGCTCATATACCCCTCTTCTTTTCGTGTGCGCTTTAAAGAACAGGGTTTTGAAGGAAATCCTGCAAGAATAGAGTTTACCTATGACGGGAGAGGCCTGAAACCGGGGCATGTTGAGCAGGGGAAATTTACGGTTGTGTGCTCGGGGGGCGAGTATGAGCTGGCATTTACTGCGATTATCGAAAAGCCCTACATTATGACTGCCTACGGAAAAGTACAGAGCACAGATGATTTCAGAAAGCTTGCGATCAAGGATTACTCGGAGGCAGGCCGTCTTTTCCGCTCCAAATCTTTTTATGAAATTCTGAAGTATGAAAATGAGCGTATTTTCTACCTTTATGACAATATGCGTAAATGGTCCCTGGGGGAGCAGGCGATGGAAGAATTCCTGGTGGGCATTAAGCAGAAGGAGTGCATATTCCTGACGCTCGCCGGCGAGGGGATGCTGTTTGAGGACATCCATGAATCGACAAAGGGAATCATCTCTGTGATGAAAAATACATGGGGCTATATGCCGGTGCAGATCAAGGCTGAAGGAAAGTTTTTGAAAGTTCTGAAATCCGAGATCACGACAGAGGATTTTATAGGCAATACATTTGAGGTGGAATATCTGGTGCGCCCGGAGTTCCTGCACGGAGGGCGTAATTACGGCGTCATCCGTTTTATAACGCCGTATGAGGAGCTGTCTTATGAGGTGGAAGTGCTGCAGAGCGTGGAGTACCATGAAAATCATCATGTTCCGGAGCTTTTGTGCGCGCAGACGCTGAAGGAGTATATCAGCTATGTCGCGGGCAGGAAAGAGCTGAAAAGCTGGGTGGACAGCGCGGAGGAGCGGGTGGCGAATCTTCGGAAGATCGATCCTAACAGCGAGCTGTATCAGCTTCTTCAGGCTCATATCTACATTAAAGGGCGCAAGATGGAAGAGGCGAAATGGAATCTGGAGAACTTTAACTATAACCGTTTTGCCATAGGAAAAGACCCTATCATCAATTGCTACTATCTGTACCTGACGGCTCTTATCCGCGGGAAGGGGAGCCATACAGAGCGGGTGCTTGACGAGATAGGAAAGACATATATGCGTTACCAGGACAGCTGGATGCTTTTGCAGATGCTCATCCACTTAGACCGCAGATACAGGAATCCATATAAAAAACTGGAGGTATTGGAGCAGCAGTTCGACTTTAACTGCCATCAGGTCATGTTTTACCTGGAGGCGTACCAGTGCTATCAGGAGAAACCGATCCTTTTGAAAAAACTCGGGAAATTCGAGATACAGGTGTTGGAATTTGCCGCGAAGTATCGGCTGATGACAAAAGAGCTTGCGCTTTATGTGTCAAATTTTGCCAGCCAGCAGAAGAGTTTTTCGGAACCGCTGTTCCGGATTCTGGTGCGTATCTATGACATGTACGGTGAGAAGATGATCTTAAATACCATCTGTACGCTGCTGATTAAAGGAAATAAAAACCAGAGGAAATATTTTGTATGGTATCAGCGTTCCGTGGAGGCGGGGTTAAAGATTGCCCAGCTTTATGAGTACTATATGGAGACTCTTGACGTGGAGTCAGTGAGGGGGGCGCTTCCGAAATCTATATTCCTGTATTTCATGCATGGAAATTCTCTTGAATATAAAAAAGCCGCATTTTTATATGCGAATCTCCTGACTTATGAAGTCGGAGGGGAGGACATGTTTTTAAGCTATCGGGAGCAGATGGTCAATTTTACATGGGAACAGCTCCTGAAAAGGCATGTGACAGAGCATTTGAGGGTATTATATAAAAGATTCTGCACAAAAGAGGAGATGGACGATGTCCGTATGGCGGCAATGAGGGATATCTGTTATGCATACGGGGTGTCCACAAAGGTTACGGGCATGAATTATGTCCTTGTGATTGAAAAGGACGGGAAGGTGCACCAGAGGGTTCCGTATGAGCATAACGGGGATACGATTATCTGCCTTTACGACAAGGAGTCACGTATCGTATGGGAATCTGTCCTTGGGAGGTACTATACGGACTCGATCCCTTATGAGACGAAACGACTGTTCTATGAGCCCAGATTTCTGGAGATGTGCAAGAAATACGCAGAGGGCGAGAGCAAGAGGCAGGAGTTTGAGACTCAGGAAGAGATGACGCTTGACAATATACTGGACAAAGGAATCAGGGCATTTGACGAGGAGGAGGTATTCCGGTACTGCAGCCATCAGGTGAGGGATGCCAATTACAAAGAGGATGACCGCCTTACTTTCCTGAGTTTTGAATTATTCCGCCTTGGGCAGTACGACAAGGCAACTCTGACATATCTTGCAAACTGGTACTGCGGCGCCACGAAGGACATGAAACGGCTGTGGGCTGCGATAAAGGAATATGAGATTCCGGCATATAAGATCGGCGAGCGCATCATCACCCAGATGGTCTTTTCAGAGCATTTGTTTGATGAGGAGAAGATTTTTGAGGATTATTACTTGTCGGATAATGCGTATTTCCGGCTGAAACAGGCATATCTTGCGTATGTGTCCAAGGAGTACCTTGTCCGTGGACGTGATGTAAAACGTTGTGTGTTTGACATTATAGCGAACGAATGTGAGCAGGGGGAAGAGCTGTCGGATGTATGCAAGGTTGCTTTGCTGAAATATTTCTCACAGTGTAAATATACAGCCGACTATGAGCCGGTGCTTCATCAGGTGCTGCGGGAGATGTGCGAGAAACAAGTTGTATTTCCGTTTTATATGAGCTATGAGGAGACTTGGCTGCGGGAACTGCAGCTTTATGATAAGGCGATGCTCTTTTACCAGGCGGAGCCGGGGAGCAGCGTGAAACTGTATTATAAGATGAAACGCGGCGGAAGGGAAGAGCTGGGCTATCGGACGGAAACTTTGCTTCCGGTGTTTGAAAACCTGTATGTCAAGCAGTATGTGCTTTATGAGGACGAGCATGTCAGCTATTATTTTCAGGAGACGAAAGGGAAAAAAGTTAAGACGACAGAAAAAGAGATTCTCGGCGGGCAGTGCGGCTCAAAAGTCGGAAAGTACGGAAGGCTTAACGCCATGATACGGATGTCTCCGAAAGAGAGGGGCAATGTCATGGCAGCTTTCGCAGAGGAAGAAGTGATGGCGGAAAAGATGTTTAAGAAATACTAGGAGGAAATGGGATGGACGGAGGAAGTATCCTGGGATATGACCTGAATGAGAAATATTGCCAGATCAGTTTTTATAATGACATCAGGCAGGAGCCAGAAACTTTGGAAGTATTTCCAGGCAGCTACCAGATTCCTCTTTTGCTTGGCAGGCTGGATGGGAAATGGATTTATGGAGAACAGGCAGAATGCCTGGAGGTAGCAGATGAAGAGTCGCTTGTAAAGAATCTGTTCGAGTCTGCGTCGAAGCGCAGGAAAGTGAAAGTGGCAGGAAAGGTTTATGATGCCGTATGGCTGCTCTCGAAGTTTATCCAGCTTACCCTGGATCGTTTTGAAAATATAAAATACCTGACTTTTTCGACCCCCCATATCAATGTCGATATGGCAAAGATGCTGAAAAGCATCGGCAGGCATCTTGGAGTTTCGGGTGAAAGGATATATGTCCAGGATTATAAGGAGAGTTTCTGCCAGTATATGTTTTATCAGCCGAAGGAGCTGTGGCAGTATGAGTCGGCTCTGATTTTCTGCAATGCAAAGAAGATAAAAGCGTATATGCTTAGAAAGCTTAATGTGATGAATAACCGTGAAAAGGATACGTTTGTGACGGTAGATGAGGTGGCCAACGTATACTTTAAGGAGCTTGAGATGATCCGGCTGCTTGGGGAAGACGAGGAGAGCGCGAAGAGCGCGGACGAGCGGTTTAAGAATTTTATTCAGAGCGTGTTTGAGAAAAAGGTGATTTCATCTGTCTATCTTACGGGAGAAGGCTTTGAAAATAACTGGTACCCCAATTCGCTGAAGGTGCTCTGTAACGGAAGGAGAGCATTTGTGGGGAACAATCTCCACAGCAAGGGGGCTTGCTACACTTCCTTCCGGATGAGCAGGGATGGCGGCGACGGCCCGATATATCTTGACGAGGCAAAGCTTCTCAAACAGATTTCCCTCCGGATGCGTACAAGAGGAAAAGAAGGGTGGTATCCGATCGTATCCTGGGGAACCCGGTGGTACGAGGCGGACGGAGAATGGGAAGTGCTGCTTGAGGATACAGGAGATCTTGAAATCCATATAGAATCCCTTACGGGAGAGGAGCTGCAGGTAGAGACTGTCTCCCTGGAAGGGCTTCCGGAAAGGACGGATTATTCGCTCCGCCTTAGGATAGAAGTCATGTTCCTGGGGGAAAGGGTTTGCAGGATGACGTTCCGGGATATTGGTTTTGGAGATTTTTTCCCGGCCAGCGATTTTTGCGTTACAAAGGACATACGGTTAGGAGGAATCAATGGGCAGTTTAATTCTATGTCATGATAAACGGGCAAAGCAGCCCTATGAAATCGGACGTGTTCATCTTCGGATCTATACGATAGAAGAATTGTGCTATTATGTGTGCAATAATCTTTACCTGATCGACCATACCATTATGAATCGCCAGCTGTGCGAGTGGATTGCGACGGAGCTTGGCCTTGGCAAACTTGCGGACAAGCTCAGGGATGAGCTTGCCAGGAGCTGCTCGGAGGAACAGTTTGTGCTTACGCTTTTGGGTGGTTCCTACATTTATGCACAGTCTGAGATTAATAAGATTCAGGGTATTTTGGAAAACCTGCAAAATCAGAGGGAAGTTGAGAAGATTAAGTTTAAGGGAGATACGCTGCTGGAAAGCGGGGAGTATTCTGCGGCTGTCCTGGTTTACCAGTCTCTCGTGAACGCTCCTCAGAGAGACGAATCGGCTGGGAAAGCTTTTTACGGACGCGTGTACGGCTGCCTTGGAAGCGCTTACGGAAGGTTGTTTTTGTATGAAGAGGCGGCGAATGCTTATAAAGAAGGATATTATCTCTGTGAGGAACCAGATATGCTTAAGGCGTATCTGTATTGCTGTTACCAGGCATACTCCCGGACGGAATACACAAAGATGCTGTCGGGGAATCCGCTGTTTCTCAGCATGGGTTCCGTGCTGAAGGAGGAGCTGAAGGAGACGCACGCACAGATGGACAGGGACATTCCGGATGAGATGCTGGAAGAATGGAAGAATGAATATCGAAAGGAAGGGGAATCATTATGACAACAGACAGATATCAAAGCCCGCTCTCAGAGCGTTATGCGAGTAAGGAGATGCAGTATATTTTTTCTCCGGACAAAAAGTTCCGGACATGGAGAAAACTGTGGATTGCGCTTGCTCAGACAGAGAAGGAATTAGGGCTTCCTATTACGGACGAGCAGATTGACGAGCTTAAAGCCCATGCAGAAGACATCAATTATGAGGTTGCGAAAGAGAGGGAAAAACAGGTGCGTCATGACGTGATGTCCCATGTGTACGCATACGGGCAGCAGTGCCCGAAGGCAAAGGGCATCATCCATCTGGGGGCGACATCCTGCTACGTGGGCGATAATACGGATGTGATCTTGATGGCGGAGGCGCTGGAGCTTGTGAGGAAAAAGCTTGTGAATGTCATTGCTGAGCTGGCGGAGTTTGCCGATGAATATAAGGAACTTCCAACCCTTGCCTTTACGCACTTCCAGCCGGCGCAGCCTACTACCGTGGGAAAGAGGGCGACGCTGTGGCTGCAGGAATTTGAGATGGATCTGGAAGATCTTGAGTATGTGAAGAAGAGCTTAAAGCTTCTCGGCTCCAAAGGAACAACCGGAACGCAGGCAAGCTTCCAGGAGCTCTTTGACGGAAATCAGGAGATTATTGATAAGATTGACCCGATGATAGCGGAGAAGATGGGCTTTGAGGCGTGTTATCCTGTGTCGGGGCAGACTTATTCCCGCAAGGTAGACACGAGGGTATTGAATGTGCTTGCCGGGATTGCCGCGAGCGCCCACAAGATGTCCAATGACATCCGTCTTTTGCAGCATCTGAAAGAGGTGGAGGAGCCTTTTGAAAAATCTCAGATTGGATCTTCGGCTATGGCTTATAAGAGAAATCCTATGAGGAGCGAGAGGATCGCATCGCTGTCGCGGTATGTGATGATTGACGCGCTTAATCCGGCGATTACGTCCGCGACCCAGTGGTTTGAGCGGACTCTTGACGATTCCGCCAATAAGAGACTGAGCGTGCCGGAAGGGTTCCTTGCCATAGACGGCATCCTTGACCTGTGCCTAAACGTTGTGGACGGACTGGTGGTTTACCCGAAAGTGATTGAAAAACGGCTGATGAGCGAGCTTCCGTTTATGGCGACGGAGAATATTATGATGGACGCTGTGAAAGCCGGAGGAGACAGGCAGGAGCTGCATGAGAAGATACGCACACTTTCCATGGAGGCGGGGCGTAATGTGAAAGAGAGAGGACTTGACAACAATCTTCTGGAACTTATCGCGTCAGACCCGGCCTTCGGCCTTACGCTTGAAGAGCTTAAGGACACAATGGAGCCGTCAAAATATACGGGACGCGCGTCTGTCCAGGTGGAAATCTATCTTTCCGAAGTTATCCGTCCGCTCCTTGCCAGGAATAAGGATGTGCTAGGTGTGAAAGCAGAGATTAATGTGTAGGTGTATGCGGCGAAAGTTTGACAAAAAATTGGCAAAATGCCGAAAATGAAAAAAACAGTAAATAAAAAATAAATTGCAAGGATAAAGAAACAGCGGGAAATATAGGTTTTCCTGCTGTTTTTATTATTGAAAAAAGTATTGACAAATTTATCCATTGGAAAAATTGACGAAAATTATTCTGCAAAATGCAAAAAAGTTGAAATAAAATCTTCATAATGTTAAGATGGTATCTATAAAACGATTAAATTATTAAAGATATCTATAGGAAAAGGGGGAATTATAATATGGAAACATTAAATAATATCGTTTTAACTATCCAGCACTATCTGGCAGATTATATCCTGATCGTTGCCCTCCTTGGAGGCGGCATCTGGTTTTCTGTGAAACTTGGTTTTATTCAGATCAGAGGTTTTGGCGAGGGTATGAGAAGAACTTTCGGCGGCCTGTTCTCCAAAAAAGGAGCGGCAGGAGCGGATGGAATGTCATCTTTCCAGGCGCTTGCCACAGCTATCGCAGCTCAGGTAGGTACAGGTAACATTGCCGGTGCGGCTACAGCTATCGCGATCGGCGGGCCGGGAGCTATCTTCTGGATGTGGATCGCAGCGTTTTTAGGAATGGCGACCATCTTCGGCGAGGCAGTTATGGCTCAGAAGTATAAGCAGATGGGCGAGGACGGAGAGATTACCGGAGGACCGGTATATTATATCCGCGCGGCATTTACAGGAACCTTTGGAAAAGTCCTGGCAGGGCTTTTTGCAGTTCTTCTGATTTTCGCATTAGGTTTCATGGGTAATGCGGTTCAGGCGAACTCTATCGCAGCAGCGTTCAACACCGCGTTTGGTGTTCCGCAGATTGCTATGGGCGCTATCCTTGCAGTTCTGGCGCTGTTCGTATTCATGGGCGGCATGCAGCGTATCGCAAAGGTTACAGAGACCATCGTTCCGGTTATGGCAGCTTTATACATCATTGGCGCGCTTATCGTTATCTTCTATAATTTTAAGGAGATACCGTATGCGTTCTATTCTATCGTAGTCGGCGCGTTTGCTCCTTCTTCAATCGTCGGCGGCGCTGCTGGTGCTACCATTAAGCTTGCATTGACAAAGGGTGTTGCAAGAGGTCTGTTCTCTAATGAGGCTGGTATGGGTTCTACACCTCACGCACATGCAGTTGCAAAGGTTGACCATCCGGTAGAGCAGGGCTTTGTTGCTATGATCGGTGTATTTATTGATACATTTGTTATCCTGAACCTGACCGCGCTTGTTATCATCACGACCGGATCAATCCCAAGCGGCAAGACCGGCGCGGAATTGAGCCAGTATGCATTCTCTACGCTTTACGGCAAGGGCGGCGACATCTTTATCGCGATCTGTATGTTCTTCTTCGCGTTCAGTACAATTCTTGGCTGGTATTTCTTCGGCCAGGCGAATGTGAAGTATCTGTTCGGCGCGAAAGCAGTCAAGGTTTATTCCGTCCTGGTTGCTGTGTGCGTTCTGCTTGGCTCTCTGGCGCAGGTAGACCTTGTATGGAACATGGCAGACTGCTTTAACTCCATGATGGTTATCCCGAATATCATCGCGCTGTTTGCTCTTAGCGGCACGATTAAAAAAGTGCACGACGAGTATTATGAGAGGCATAAAAAATAAAAGCCTGACAGGTGAATATATACAAAAAAATATACATATTTTTGTGCAGGATGACCAAATAACGAGATAACAAAATAAGTTGTTGAAAAACAATTTACAATGGGTTATTATAGAAACAGGCAATAGAACTAATCAGAGTTGTCTATAGAGTATAACCAAATAGTGGGTTGATGTTTTCTGAGAGAGACCCGGGAAACCGGGCGCCGAAGAGGCAAGCTTTTATGTGTTGGTGGCACATTGAAAGGTGAAACTTTCAGGCAAAAGGACCGGAAAACGTACCACATTCTGAATCTTGTGCTGTATGATAAGTGTTTAGCTAACTGATTATCGGGGCAAAAGACAGGAAGGGCGGTTTAGGGCACGGGAAGTGTTTTAAAGCGTCCTTTTTTACACTCATCCAATGCCGGAAAGGAGGAGCACATAATATGAACAGGGGAAAATATATTATCGTGACGAATAATCCGCTGGTTTTGGAAAAGCATGGGGACACGCATGAGGTAATATACCGGGAAGTCTCCTATGAAGATGTTTTGAGAGAGGTAAGAGACAGAATTCACGAAGGACACTTGATGCTGACGCATCCACTGTCGGGAAGCGTCAAGCCAAATGAAACACCGTATAAATCAATTATGATTTCAGCAGAGAGGAGGGCGATAGACGGGGAGTCGGTCGCATTGATCGAGAGTGCCATACATGCCTGCGGGAAGTTTGAATTTAAGTCAGACCGTTATAAACCCGAGGTGTATAAGGACTTTCAGATTATCGACTGCACCCTGATAGAAAGCGGGATGGCATCGGCGGATGCCCTGCGCTAGGCTGCGGAACAGCACACCCGTCAGGCCGGCGCGGAAGGGAAGTCGTGAGAGAGGTTATAAAACATTGCAGTTTTTAACAATAATATCTATAAAATTAAAGGAGGGAAACTAAAAGTGAGATTAGAATTGGGACACATTTACATCAAGGATATCCAGTTCGCAGCAGAGTCTAAGATTGAAGACGGTATCCTTTATGTATCAGAGGAGGCATTAAGGGCGGTTGCTCTTGAGGATGAGAAGATCAAGAGCGTATCATTTGACATTGCAAAACCGGGAGAGTCTGTAAGAATCACTCCGGTTAAGGATGTTATCGAGCCACGTGTGAAGGTGGAAGGAAGAGGAGGAATCTTCCCGGGAGTTATTGCAAAAGTAGATACCGTAGGAGAAGGCAAGACTTACGCTCTTAAGGGTATGGCTGTAGTTACGGCAGGAAAGATCGTTGGTTTCCAGGAAGGTATCATCGATATGACAGGCCCGGGAGCTGATTACACTCCATTTTCAAAGACACTCAACCTGGTTATGGTATGTGAGCCGGTTGACGATATTAAGCCGCATGATTATGAGGCGGCAGTAAGGTTCGCAGGATTCAGAGTAGCGACATATATTGGGGAATTGGCTCGCAACCTGACTCCGGACGAGACAAAGGTTTATGAGACATGCACCATCAAAGAAGGGCTGGAGAAATATCCGAACCTTCCAAGAGTTGCTTATGTGCAGATGCTTCAGAGCCAGGGACTTCTTCACGATACATATGTATACGGCGTAGACGCTAAGAAAATTGTTCCGACAATCATGAGCCCGACAGAGGTTATGGATGGGGCGATCGTATCCGGTAACTGCGTATCCGCATGCGATAAGAATCCTACCTATGTACATCTTAACAACCCGGTTGTTGAGGATATGTTCGAGCAGCATGGAAAGACAATCAACTTTGTCGGTCATATCATTACCAATGAGAACGTATATCTGGCAGACAAGCAGCGTTCTTCTGACTGGACAGCGAAACTCTGCAAGATGTTAGACCTTGACGGAGCTATCGTATCTCAGGAAGGATTCGGTAACCCGGATACAGACCTGATCATGAACTGCAAGAAGATTGAGGCTGAGGGCGTTAAGACAGTTATCATCACAGACGAGTATGCAGGACGCGACGGAAAGTCACAGTCACTGGCAGATGCAGATCCGGCTGCAGATGCAGTAGTAACCGGCGGTAATGCAAATCAGGTTATTATCCTGCCGAAACTTGATAAAGTAATTGGAACTTTGGATTATGTTACAAAGATTGCAGGCGCAAGCGAGGAGACGCTCCGCGAGGACGGCTCTCTTGAAGTAGAGCTTCAGGTGCTTACCGGCGCAACCAATGAGACTGGTTTCAACAAGCTGAGTGCAAGATAGGAAGGGAGGATAATACAATGGCTAAATTAAAAGTAGTTCATTACATCAATCAGTTCTTTGCACAGATTGGTGGAGAAGAAAAGGCAGATTATCCGGCAGAGATCCGTGTTGGCGAGGTTGTTGGACCGGGTATGGCATTGACACAGAAATTCGGCGATGACGCTGAGATTATTGCTACTATCGTATGTGGCGATTCATATTTTAACGAGAACTTAGAAAAAGCAAAAGCGGACATCCTTGCGATGGTTAAAGAGCAGGCTCCGGACGTATTCGTTGCAGGCCCGGCGTTCAATGCAGGACGTTACGGCGTTGCATGCGGAACGATCGCAGCAGCAGTTCAGGAAGAGCTTGGAATCCCGGCTGTAACCGGTATGTATGTAGAGAATCCGGGCGCTGACATGTTCAAGACCCAGGTTTACATTGTTTCTACAAAGAACAGCGCAGCGGGCATGAGAGATGCAGTGAATAAGCTGGCTCCATTAGCTGTTAAAATCGGAAAAGGCGAGGCGATCGGCGCATCTTCAGAGGAAGGCTACATTCCGAACGGTGTTCGTGTGAACTTCTTCGAGAAGGAGAGAGGCTCTAAGAGAGCGGTTAAGATGCTCCTTAAGAAACTGGCTGATAAGCCGTTTGAGACAGAATTCCCGATGCCTGATTTTGACAGAGTTGATCCGAATCCGGCAGTTAAGGATTTAGCTCACGCTAAGATCGCTCTTGTTACATCTGGCGGTATCGTGCCGAAGGGCAATCCGGACCATATCGAAAGCTCCAGTGCATCCCACTACGGTGAGTATGACATCGCAGGCGTTATGGATCTGACAGAAGAGACTTACGAGACCGCTCACGGCGGATATGACCCGGTATATGCAAACGAGGATTCTGACCGCGTGCTGCCGGTTGACGTTCTTCGCGATATGGAAAAGGAAGGAAAGATTGGGGAGCTCCATCACCTGTTCTACACAACGACAGGAAACGGAACTGCTGTTGCATCCTCTAAGGCATTTGCTGCAGAATTCTCTGCAAAGCTTAAAGCTGACGGTGTTGACGCAGTAATCCTCACCTCCACATGAGGTACCTGTACTCGTTGCGGTGCAACGATGGTTAAAGAAGTAGAGAGAGCAGGAATCCCTGTAGTACATATCTGTACAGTAACTCCTATTTCCATGACAGTAGGCGCTAACAGAATCGTGCCTGCTATCGCAATTCCTCATCCTCTCGGAAATCCGGCTCTGGATAAAGCAGAGGAAAAAGAACTCCGCCGCAAGATTGTAGAGAAAGCATTAGATGCACTCACAACCGAGGTGGATGGACAGACAATATTCGACTAAAGCACTTGGCGAGGTATTCCACGAGCCTAGTGCGTAGCGCATCTGGCCACTTAGCGAGGTATTTTCGAGCTTAGTGGAGCAGATGTTACCTTGAGTAGAGCACTTGAACAAAGTGTTGGCATGTTTTCACAATTTGAGTGAAACGGATGTCACAACAATAAGGAGAGTAACAGACAATGAGCAAAATTTATGATGTTATTGTTCTTGGTGCAGGTCCTGCTGGTTTGGCAGCAGGACTGTACGCAGGAAGAAGCCGTCTCTCTGTTCTGATCATTGAGAAGGGACAAGACGGCGGACAGATTGCAATTACAGACGAGATTGAGAACTACCCGGGACAGATTGTTGAGGGTGAGTCAGGACCGTCCCTGATTGCGAGAATGACTGAGCAGGCAGCAAAGTTCGGCGCTGAGAGAGTATCCGATACGATCAAGGAAGTATGCCTTGAGGGAGACGTTAAGGTATTAAAGAGCGAGAAGGCCGAGTATCAGGGCAAGAACGTAATCATTGCTACCGGCGCACATGCAAGACCGATCGGATGCAAGGGCGAGGCAGAGTATACCGGAAAGGGTGTTTCCTACTGTGCGACTTGTGACGCTAACTTCTTCGAGGACTTTGAAGTGTATGTTGTAGGCGGCGGCGATTCTGCTGTTGAGGAGGCAATGTACCTGACCAAGTTCGCAAGGAAGGTAACAATCATCCACAGAAGAAATGAGCTGCGTGCGGCTAAATCTATCCAGGAGAAAGCGTTCAAGAATCCGAAGATTGATTTCATGTGGGATTCAGTTGTAGAGGAAGTCGGCGGAGACGACATCTTGCAGTGGATGAAGGTCAAGAATGTTAAGACCGGCGAGGTTACCACGGTTGAGGCTGACGAGGATGACGGAATGTTCGGCGTATTCGGATTTATCGGAACGATTCCTAACAGTAAGCCGTTCGAGGGCATTATCGATATGGATGAGCGCGGATACATAAAGACGGATGACGATATGCATACCAACATCCCGGGCGTATACGCAGCAGGAGATGTCCGCATCAAGAGCCTCCGTCAAGTTGTAACTGCGGCGGCAGACGGCGCCATTGCAGCAGTTCAGGTAGAGCGGAGCATGTCTGACTACTTCTAGGCAGAGCTTGGCTTTACGCTCCGGCAGATGTGGAAGTGCCTTGCGCCTCTGCGTCAGGGCACATTCTATATATTTTACAAAGTAAGGAGGAGATTCCAATGTTAGATTTAGACAAGACCAATTTTGAGGCAGAAGTGCTTAAGGCAGAAGGATATGTATTCGTAGACTTTTATGGTGACGGATGCGTACCGTGTCAGGCTCTTATGCCGAAGGTACATGAATTTGCAGACACCTACGGTGACAAGCTGAAATTCACGTCCTTAAACACAACGAAGGCACGTCGTCTTGCTATCGCACAGAAGGTTCTTGGACTTCCGGTTATGGCTATCTATAAGGATGGAGAGAAAGTAGAAGAACTGGTAAAAGATGACTGCACACCAGAGACAATTGAGGCGATGATTAAGAAATATATCTAATCAGATAGTTTCTGTATCATAAATCAACTTTTTACAACAGTTCAGCCGTTCAGGATGTATGCATATGGTCTGTGCATGCTTGCATGGTAAAGACCATATGCATACATCCTGGGATGGGCAGAGCGCCCATTTAGCGAGAAACGCAGCAGCGGTAGCTGCGGAGGAGCTGCTGCAGGCAGCGGTTTGGAGCTTGGCTGAACAAAAAACTTCAAATGAAAGGAGAAGAATAATTATGGCTATATTAGAAGGAAAAAAAGCAATAATTATCGGTGACCGTGACGGAATACCAGGACCGGCTATCGCTGAATGTGTTCAGACAGCCGGCGCAGAAGTAGTATTCTCATCAACGGAATGTTTCGTCTGAACGAGCGCAGGCGCAATGGATCTGGAAAACCAGAAGAGAGTTAAGGAGTTTGCTGAGGAATACGGCGCAGAGAATTTAGTAGTAATTCTCGGTGCTGCAGAAGGCGAAGCTGCAGGCCTTGCAGCTGAGACTGTTACAGCAGGCGATCCGACTTTCGCAGGTCCGTTGACAGGGGTCCAGCTTGGACTCACGACATATCACGTTTGTGAACCAGAGATGAAAGAAGAGTTTGACGAGGCAGTTTATGACGAGCAGATCAGCATGATGGAGATGGTACTTGACGTTGATGACATCATCAGCGAGATGAGCGCCATCAGAGATGAGTTCTGTAAGTTTTTATAGGCTTTGAATAAATTGGCTTAGATTGGGGCAGACCCTATGGCGAGCGCCGGGGTCTGCCTTTTGTGTAGAGCGCTTGGCGAGGTCTTTTCGAGCTTAGCGCGAACCACATCTGGCCACTTGGCGAAACATTGAACACTTGGCGAGGTATTATCGAGCCTAGTGAGAAAGTTCACCCTTGCGGTGTGCTTTTCGAGCCTAGTGGAACAGATGTAACCTTAATATAAGAAAGGCGGAAGACCAATGAACAGTGTTATTAAAGGCGCAAGCTATGTATTGGCACATACCCCTCAGATGGTGGTATATAATGGAACAACCCAGACGACAGAGAGAATCGTTAATCCGGAGTCGGAATATTTGAAAGAGTTAGAAAGCCATCTGCGTTCTTATGAAGAGTGCGTGAATTACTGGCCGAATCAGGTATATATCGGTAATGCGACACCGGAGGATCTTGCGGGCGTAGAGTTCCCTTACTATGACAAAGTAAAAGAGGGTGCTGAAAGATACGGCAAATACGGCGAGATCATGCCGGAGGAGGAGTTTATTCTTCTTGTGCAGGCTTGCGACCAGTTTGAAGTTGTAAAAGTTGATAAAGAGTTTGTAAGCGCCCACAAGGCAGCATTTGCAGCGAATCCTATCATCACAGAGGACATTGTTGCAAGAGTTGAGGAAGGTGTGGAGATTTCCGAGATCGAGGCGGCAGTGAATGACGAGCATGCAGAGGGAATCTATGTTGCAGGAAAGCTTGTGGCATGTGTAAAGAGAGCACACGACATCGATGTGAACTTATCTGCACATGTTATGCACGAGAACTTGATGAGCAAGGCATCAAGCGTCCTTGCTTTGTTATATGGTGTAAAAAATGCAGGAATCAGCAAGGACGATGTTGAATACGTAATCGACTGTGCAGAAGAGGCCTGCGGTGATATGAACCAGAGGGGCGGCGGCAACTTTGCAAAGGCAGCGGCAGAGATCGCGTGTCTTAACAATGCGACAGGCTCCGACTCCCGCGGTTTCTGTGCAGGACCGTCCCATGCATTGATCGAGGCGGCAGCACTTGTAAAATCAGGCGCGTACAAATGCGTAGCTGTTACGGCAGGCGGATGTACGGCAAAGCTTGGTATGAACGGAAAAGACCACGTAAAGAAAGGACTTCCGATCTTAGAGGACTGTCTGGCTGGTTTCTGTGTGATTCTGTCTGAGAATGACGGCGTAAACCCGGAGATCAACCTTGACATTTTAGGACGCCACACCGTAGGAACCGGAAGCGCTCCGCAGAATGTTATCGGAAGCCTTGTTGCTGACCCGCTTGAGAGGGCAGGACTTAAGATTACTGATATTGATAAATTCTCTCCGGAGATGCAGAATCCGGATATCACAAAACCGGCAGGAGCAGGAGATGTTCCGCTTGCAAACTACAAGATGATCGCTGCTTTAGCTGTTAAGCGCGGCGAGTTAGACCGGAAAGAGCTGGCTGGTTTTACTGCCGGACACGGCCTTACCGGATGGGCGCCGACACAGGGACATATCCCGTCAGGCGTACCGTATATCGGATTTGCAAGAGAGGATATCCTTGCAGGCAAGATGAAGAATGCTATGATCATCGGAAAAGGAAGTCTGTTCCTTGGACGTATGACCAACCTGTTTGACGGTGTTTCCTTCGTTATCCAGGCAAATACAAAGGCGGAATCCGAGGCTGCGGCAGGTGTATCTGAGGAAGAAGTAAAAGGATTGATCGCAAAAGCTATGAAAGATTTCGCTGCGTCCCTGATGGCAGAGTAAGGGGGTGGCAATAGATGGCTAACAGTATTGAAAAGATGATTGCCGAGACCTTTATGCAGATGGCTGAAGGGTTGGAGACCGGAAACTTTGGGAAGCGGCCGAAGGTTGCCCTTACTGGCATGGGCAGCGAGCATGGAGAAGAAAATTCTATAGCTGCGGCTGTGGAGGCTGCAAAAGACGGCATTGATGTATACTACATCGGAACCCTTGAGGCAGAGGGCGTGACTACGGTTAAGGTGGCAAACGACGAGGAAGGCCATGACCGCATGGAGGAGATGTTAAAGAACGGCGAGGTAGACGCTGCTGTGACGATGCATTTCCCATTTCCAATCGGCGTGTCTACAGTAGGACGCTGCGTGACCCCGGCTACCGCGAAAGAGATGTATATCGCCAACACTACAGGAACTTCAAGTACAGACCGTATCGAGGGCATGATCAAGAATGCGGTATACGGAATTATCGCTGCAAAAGCCTGCGGAAAGAAGAATCCTACAGTGGGAATCCTTAACGTAGACGGCGCGCGCCAGACAGAGAAGGCGTTAAAGCAGCTTAAGGACAACGGCTATGACATCGCATTTGCAGAGTCCGGAAGGGCGGACGGCGGCTGTGTCATGAGAGGAAATGACGTGCTGCAGGCCTCGCCAGACATCATGGTAACGGATTCTCTCACCGGAAATATCCTGGTGAAGATGCTGTCCTCCTTTAACACAGGCGGAAGTTTCGAGGCTACAGGCTTTGGCTACGGGCCGGGAATCGGCGAAGGCTATGAGCAGTTAGTGATGATCGTGTCAAGGGCCAGCGGCGCTCCGGTTATCGCCAATGCAATCCGCTATGCGGCGCAGCTTGTAAGAGGAAAAGTTTTCGAGGTTGCCAAAGAAGAATTTGCGGCAGTTAAGAAAGCGGGATTCAAAGAGCTGCTTGACGCTCTTAAGGCATCTCAGAAACCTGCGGGAGAGCAGGAGGATGTGAAGGAGCCGCCGAAGGAGATCGTGACGGCGCAGATTCCGGGCATCGAGGTCATGGATCTTGAGGATGCGGTGAAGGCTCTGTGGAAGATCAATATTTACGCAGAGAGCGGCATGGGCTGTACCGGCCCGATCATCCGGGTGTCTGATGCGAACCTTGCGAAGGCAGAGGAAGAGCTTAAGAAGGCTGGATATGTGAGCTAGGATGTATAATTTTCCTGGCAAATAACGAAAAAGAGACGTTTCGGAACATGGACGACGTGTTCCGGAACGTTTTCGCGTATATGAGTCTTAGCACTTTATAATAACAACAGGAAATGGAAAATTATGGAAGATGAGGTGCAAAAGATATGGAATTGATTTTAAGGCTGTTTTACAAGAGGAAAAAAAGCAGGGCTGAGTGGAGACAGATTGCGGGTGCGGTGATTCTGGCATTGCTTACCGGATGGATGTATCATTATGTGTCTGTGCAGGCAGAATATATAGCAAAGAATAAAGGAGAAAGCCTGGCTCCTGCGGCATTTTATGCCGGGCTTGGCTCAGATCTGAAAATAAGGGAGGAAACAGACTTTTTCAAAAGAATCCTTATGCCGGAGAGCACTTTGGAAAATCTTTGGACACCGGTTTTGGAACTGGGAGAAGGTACGGAAACCGATACGGAAATATTCATAGAGAGCAGAGCGGAGGATACCGGACGAGCGGAAAAAGGCGAGGACACCAGAAGTAAAAAAACATCGGCCGTAAAAAAGGATAAGGCAGCGAAACAGGATGTTTTGACGGCCAATCAGGTACCAGACGCTATAAATCCTGAAAAGAGAGGCGAGATTGCAGAGGTACCAGGCGGATCAGGAGAGAGCGGGAAGGATATTGTTAAAGCGGAGGAAATCATAAAGATACCGGAACCTGTGGTAGAAAAGGAGATTTCAGGTTTTGTCTGTAATGCCCAAGGGCACATTGTGGGGGTTGCACAACCTTCAAAATTTATGAAAGATTCTCTGGTGGTGCTGCCCAGGAACAGTGCGTGTACCGGGATTAAAAGATATAGTTTTAAAGGCCTGGAGGAAAAGATTTCTGAAATTTATATTCCGGCAAATATTGTTTATATTGAGCAGGGAGTATTTGACGATCTCCCAAACCTGATCTATATTGAGGCGCAGCAGGGAAACGCCGGATATTATTCTGTGAATGGGATTCTTTATTACAGAGACGGAAAAGTGGCAGCCTGCCCAAACAGACAGCGTAACCGGTGAAAAGCATATTCCAATTTTTATCTTCCTGTGTTATAATTTATCCAGTATTGGAGCACGATGCTAATAGAAACGAGGAGCGGTATTGCTTATGAAGAGAGTGTTATTGAAACTCAGCGGGGAAGCGCTGGCGGGGAATAAAAAGATGGGCTTTGACGAGGCGACCTGCCTGGGTGTGGCAAAACAGGTAAAGCAGCTTGTGGACGATGGGGTACAGGTTGCGATTGTGACCGGAGGCGGTAATTTCTGGAGAGGCAGGGACAGTGAGACTATCGACCGCGTGAAAGCGGATCAGATTGGGATGCTCGCAACGGTCATGAACTGCATGTATGTGTCTGACGTTTTTCGCTTTGCGGGGATGGAGACAGAGGTGTTTACGCCCTTTGTATGCGGGGCATTTACGACGCTGTTCTCAAAGGACGCGGCGGTTCATGCGCTGAATGGGGGAAAGGTGATCTTTTTTGCAGGAGGTACAGGACATCCGTATTTTTCTACGGACACAGGAGCTGTGCTGCATGCCATTGAGATTGAGGCGGATGCGATGCTTTTGGCGAAGGCTATCGACGGCATCTATGACAGCGATCCGAAAGTGAACCCGGAGGCAAAGAAGTATGACGAGATTTCCATTCAGGATGTTATAGATAAGAAACTTAAGGCAGTGGACCTTACGGCATCCATAATGTGCCTGGAAAATAAGATGCCCATGCTTGTGTTCGGGCTGAATGAGGAAAACAGCATTGTAAATACGATGTCGGGCAAATTTACAGGAACAAAGGTTACGGTTTGATCTGACACAAGAATACAGAAAAAGGGAGGAAAGATAACATGAATGAAAGACTGAAAGTATTTGACGAGAAGATGACAAAGACGATGACGAACCTTGACGGGGAGCTTGCGACAATCCGTGCGGGGAGGGCGAACCCAAACGTTCTTAACCGGATTATGGTGGATTATTATGGAACACCGACCCCGATCCAGCAGGTTGCCAATGTATCTGTTCCGGAGCCTCGCATGATTCAGATCCAGCCCTGGGATAAGAGCATGATAAAGGCTGTGGTAAAGGCAATCCAGACATCTGAACTGGGAATCAACCCGAATAATGATGGTTCCGTGATACGCTTGGTGTTCCCGGAGCTTACGGAGGAGCGCAGAAAAGAACTTGTGAAGGACGTGAAGAAGAAAGGGGAGGCAGCAAAGGTTGCACTCCGCAATATCCGCCGAGACGGCAATGATTCTTTCAAAAAGCTTAAAGGAACAGAGGTTTCTGAAGACGAGATCAAGGATATGGAAGATGAGCTTCAGAAGATCACGGATAAATATGTGAAAGAAGTTGAAAAAGCAGTAGATGTCAAGTCAAAAGAGGTTATGACTGTTTAAAAGTTAAAGTTACGGACAATGATTTAAGAAAGCAACGTGCGGCGCTGCCGTGCGGTGGGGGCAGGCCCACTGGAAACAGGGTCTGTCCTTGTATGTGTTATAAGGGAGACTGATTATGAATGTTCCGCAGCATATTGCGATTATATTAGATGGAAACGGACGCTGGGCGAAGTCTAAGGGAATGCCCCGCAATTACGGCCACGCGCAGGGCAGCAAGAATGTGGAGAGGATATGCGAAGAGGCGTGGCGCATGGGTATTAAATACCTTACAGTGTATGCGTTTTCCACGGAAAACTGGAGCCGTCCAAAGGACGAGGTGGACGCGCTTATGAAACTTTTGCGTAATTATATGAAGACCTGTCTGAAGACGGCGAAGAAGAATGATATGAAAATCCGGGTCATTGGCGACATCCGCAGGCTTGACGAGGATATAAGGACCCGGATTGTGGAGCTTGAGGAGGCAACCAAGGATAACGGCGGGCTGAATTTCCAGATTGCCATCAACTATGGCAGCAGAGATGAGATTGTACGCGCGGTGAGAAAGATTGCGGCAGACTGCGCGGAAGGAAAGATTGGGAGCCAGGAGATTGACGAGAAGGTATTTGGACAGTATCTGGACACACATGACATTCCGGATCCCGACCTGCTGATCCGCACCAGCGGAGAGCAGCGTCTGTCTAACTACCTTCTCTGGCAGCTTGCCTATACGGAATTTTATTTTACAGATGTGCCGTGGCCCGACTTTTCAAAGGAGGAGCTGGTAAAGGCAATAGAGCAATATCAGGCGAGAGAGCGGCGGTACGGAGGTGTAAAGGAGGAGCAGGAAGATGTTTAAAACCAGGCTGTTAAGCGGAATCATACTTGTCATTGTGCTGGTTGCGACCGTTGGCTGCGGCGGCGCGGTGCTTTTTTCGGTTCTTGGGATTATCAGTTTAATTGGCTTGTGGGAATTATATAAAGTGGTTGGCGTGCATAATAAAGTATTAGGAGCTTGCGGCTATCTGGCTGCGGCAGGTTACTATGGGCTCCTTTTTGCCGGGCATATGGAGCATGTCATGATGCTTTCCATTGCATTTTTAGTGCTGGTAATGGCAGTTTATGTGTTTGCATTTCCGGCATTTCGCGCAGAGCAGGTTATGACTGTATATTTCGGGCTTTTTTATGTGGCGGTAATGCTGTCTTTTGTGTACCAGACGAGAATGCTCCCGGACGGAGGAACTGTCGTGTGGCTGATTTTTCTCAGTTCCTGGGGATGCGATACATGTGCGTATTGCGTGGGAGTGCTGTTCGGGAAACATAAGATGGCACCGAAACTCAGCCCGAAAAAATCCGTGGAGGGCGGAGTCGGCGGGATTGCCGGCGCAGCGCTTTTAGGGGCATTGTTTGCATTCCTGATGAACCGCTGGGGAGGAGCTCAGGCAAATCCTCTGCACTATGCGGTCATATGCGGGTCAGGCGGCGTGATTTCCCAGATCGGGGATCTGGCGGCATCTGCGATTAAGAGGAATCACGATATTAAGGATTACGGGAAACTGATTCCCGGGCATGGGGGCATCCTTGACAGGTTTGACAGTGTGATTTTTACCGCACCGGTCATCTACTATCTGACGATGCTTCTGGCAGGAAATATCTGAATGGGAGAGTTTGATTTATGAAGAAAATATCCATATTGGGGTCTACAGGCTCCATCGGAACCCAGACATTGGAAGTTGTGCGGGAAAACGGAGATATCAGTGTGCTGGGGCTGACGGCAGGGAACAATATTGACCTTCTGGAAAATCAGATCCGGGAATTTCATCCGGAAAAGGCGGCAGTCTGGTCGGAGGAAAGGGCGAAAGAGCTGCGCCTTAGAATCGCCGACACGGATACAAAAGTGTGTTCCGGCATGGACGGACTGATAGAGATTGCGGTCATGGAGGGCGCGCAGATGGTCGTGACGGCCATTGTGGGGATGATCGGTATCCGCCCGACTATGGAGGCAATAAAGGCAGGGAAGGATATCGCCCTTGCCAACAAGGAAACGCTTGTGACGGCAGGGCATCTGATCATGCCGCTTGCGGAGAGGCGCGGCGTGTCCATCCTGCCGGTGGACAGCGAGCACAGCGCAATCTTCCAGTCTCTTCAGGGGAATGAGGCGAATCAGGTAAAAAAGATACTTTTAACAGCATCGGGAGGTCCTTTCAGAGGGAAGAAACAGGAAGAGCTTTTGGAAATCCGTGCACAGGATGCGCTGAAACATCCGAACTGGACTATGGGAGCGAAGATTACAATTGATTCTTCGACCATGGTAAATAAAGGCCTTGAAGTAATTGAGGCCAAATGGCTTTTCGGCTTGGGCGTGGAGGATGTGCAGGTAGTCGTACAGCCTCAGAGCGTCATCCATTCCATGGTGGAATATGCGGACGGGGCGGTGATGGCACAGCTTGGAACGCCGGATATGAAACTTCCGATCCAGTACGCGCTCTACTACCCTGAGAGAAGATACCTTCCGGGGGAGCGGCTTGACTTCTGGAAAATAGGGAAACTGGATTTTGAAAAGCCGGATATGGATACTTTTTACGCCCTTAAGCTTGCTTATGAGGCAGGGGAGAAGGGAGGCTCTCTCCCGACGGTCTTCAATGCCGCAAATGAGCTGGCTGTCAGCATGTTCCTGAAAGGTGACATTAAGTATCTGGAGATTGTAGAGATTATTGAGGACTGCATGAGCGTCCATAAAAATATAGAAATACCGTCCCTGGAGCAGATATTAGAGACTGAGGCTGCAGTATATGAACGGATCAACAGCAGGAGGTAATGGATAATTTGGGCATTATATTAGCGATATTAGTTTTCAGCTTTATTGTTTTTTTTCATGAGCTGGGGCATTTTTCCCTGGCGAAGCTTAATGGGATTGAGGTGGAAGAGTTTGCCATCGGCATGGGGCCAAATCTGGTGTCTAAAGAATATAAGGGAACCCGGTATTGCCTGAAAGCATTCCCAATCGGAGGGATGTGCGTGATGGGGGAGGATGAGGAGGCGACAGACTCGCCTTCCAATTTTAACAATAAGCCGGTGTGGGCAAGGATTTCCGTTATAGCGGCGGGACCGGTTTTTAACTTTATACTGGCATTTGTTTTTTCCGTAATCCTTACACTTATGATCGGGTATGACGCGCCTGTCGTCGGTGTCGTAGAAGAGGGATACCCGGCTTACGAGGCGGGACTGCAAAGTGGAGATACGATTCTTAGGATGAACGGGAAAAAGATACACATTTTCCGCGACATTACGTCATATAATCAGTTTAATCAGGGAAAAGAGACGGAAATCGTATATCTGCATGACGGAGAAGAGAAGTCTGCCAACATTATGCCGAAGATGGATGAAGAAAGCGGATATTACCGGTTCGGATTCAGCAGCTCCGGGTATTCGAAGGCTAATATAGCCACTGCGGCGCAGTACGGGATGTACGGGGTGAAGTTCTGGATCGATACGACGCTTGACAGCCTGCGGATGCTTGTTACAGGAAAAGTAGGCGCGGATCAGCTGTCCGGGCCTGTGGGGATTGTGAGTGTTGTGGACGATACTTATAAAGAGAGCCGTCAGTACGGCGTATTTAATGTGATAGCGCAGCTTCTCAATATTGCAATCCTTGTGTCGGCAAACCTTGGCGTCATGAACCTCCTGCCCCTTCCAGCGCTGGACGGGGGGCGGCTCGTGTTCCTTGCCCTGGAGGCAGTGCGCCGGAAAAGGATACCGCCGGAAAAGGAAGGCTATGTGCATCTGGTAGGCATCACGCTTCTTATGGTGCTGATGGTATTTGTAATGTACAATGATATCCGCAGGATTTTCTTTTAGAGAAGATTGTCTAAAATGTATAATAAATTTTTGCTAAACTGAATAAAGTGATATATATCACAAAAATACAAAGAAGTGCATTTTTATACAAATTTTGCTTGTCTATTGGACGTGTTTGTGATATTATTAACAAAGGTGGAATCTGAATAGTGGAAAGTAAGATTCCATTTTTTTGGAATTGAGTTGTTAAAATAATAACGAAAAGGAGAAGAAACCATGAGCAGCAAAATTACAATCATTGGAGCAGGAAGCGTAGGAGCTACGATTGCCTACACATTGTCCGGACAGGATATCGCGTCAGAGCTTGTTCTGATTGATATCAACAAGGCGAAGGTAGAAGGGGAGGTAATGGATATCGAGCAGGGAACCTGTTTCAGAGACCCCATCTCTATCAAGGCGGGAGAATATGCGGATGCAAAAGATTCTGACATCGTAATTATTACATCCGGTATTGCGCGTAAGCCGGGACAGACAAGAATTGAGCTTACCCAGACGAATGTAAATATCTTAAAAGAGATTACCCCAGAGATTGTAAAGGCGGCTCCTAAAGCCCTTTACATCATCGTAAGCAACCCAGTGGACATTATGACATATGTATTTACAAAGATTTCGGGACTTCCGGAGAATCAGATTATCGGTTCTGGTACAGTGCTCGATTCTGCGCGCCTTCGCTGCGGGCTTTCCGACCACTTCAAGGTTGCTCAGAGAAATATCCACGCGTATGTTTACGGCGAGCATGGAGATACTTCCTTTATCCCATGGTCTGCAGCGCGTATTGCCGGTGTCAATGTGGACGATTACTATGAGATGGCAGACCATATCGGCAAGCATTTTGAAAAACTGGATAAAGATGCGATGCTCACTTACGTACAGAAATCGGGCGGCCAGATCATCTCCAATAAGGGCGCAACTTTCTATGCGGTGACGAGAGGCGTGTGCAGGCTGTGCGGATTCCTTCTGTCGGCGTCTGAGACCGTGACTACTGTTTCTTCCATGATGCATGGAGAGTACGGCATCGAGGATGTGTGCCTGAGCACTCTGACATTAGTAGGGCCCAACGGAATCCAGGGCAAGATCCCGATGAAACTTACGGACGAGGAAGTTGCACTGCTTAAGAAGAGTGCGGACGCATTGAAGGATGTTATCGCTCAGATTGAACTGTAAGCAGACAAGGGTTTGAGAATATTAGGAAAGGAAAATGTGAAACTATGAAGTACAGCTATTATCCGGGATGCACTTTGCGGACGAAGGCGAAGGATTTGGACGACTACGCCAGAGCCAGCGCAAAGGCTTTAGGGTTTGAACTGGAAGAGATTGAAGACTGGCAGTGCTGCGGCGGCGTGTACCCTCTCGGCACAGACGAGATTGCTACGAAACTTTCCTGCGTGCGCGCGCTTAACGCGGCGAAGGAAAAGGAGCAGGAGCTTGTGACAGTCTGTTCCGCATGCCACCATGTCATGAAACGGGTGAACGACGACATGAAAAATGTGGAAGACATCTGCACCAGGGCGAACAATTACATGGAATTAGACGAGCCATATAAGGGAGAGACAAATGTCTTACATTTCTTGGAAGTGCTCCGCGACAAGGTTGGTTTTGACGAGCTTAAGAAAAAAGTGGTAAATCCCCTTACGGGTAAGAAGATCGGCGCTTATTACGGCTGCCTCCTTCTCCGGCCGGGAAAAATACTTAACTTTGACAATCCGGAGAATCCGAAGATCATGGAGGACTTTATCCGTGCCATCGGCGCAGAGCCGGTAATCTATCCGTACCGCAACGAGTGCTGCGGCGGATACATATCTTTGAAGGAAAAAGAGATGGCAGAAAATATGTGCGACAAGATCACAGAGAGCGCGGAAGGTTTTGGGGCAGACATGCTCATCACCGCCTGCCCGTTGTGTATGTATAACTTGAACAAGAGCAGCAGGCGGGAGATTCCGGTAGTTTACTTTACGGAAATTTTAGCAGAGGCTCTTGGGGTGAAGGAGGTGCAGGCATAATGAGCGCGAAGAAAAAACAAGCTGAGCTTATCGAAGAAATCAGCGGCGTAAATCCGTTAAAATGCATGAAATGCGGCAAGTGCTCTGCCTCATGTCCTTCTTACAATGAGATGGACATCAAGCCTCACCAGTTTGTATCCTATGTGATCAACGAGGACGTTGAGAGTCTTGTAAATTCAGAATCTCTCTGGAAATGCCTCTCCTGCTTTGCCTGCGTGGAGAGATGTCCGAGAGACGTAAAGCCAGGGAAACTTATTGACGCTGCAAGACAGATGGTGGTGCGCCAGAAAGAGCAGACTTACCTGTCGCCGGATGAGATACCGGAACTTCTCGATCCGGAACTGCCGCAGCAGTTGTTAGTCAGTGCTTTCAGAAGATACAGGAGGTGATAGAGCGTGCAGAGGATAGGAGTATTTGTCTGCCACTGCGGAAGTAATATCGCAGCGACGGTAGACGTAGCGAAAGTAGCAGAGATGGCGCTTATGGAGCCGGGAGTTGTCCACGCTGAGGATTACCAGTATATGTGTTCTGAGGCAGGACAGGCGAAGATTGCGGATGCCATCCATGAGAAAAAATTATCGGGCATTGTTGTATGTTCCTGCTCTCCGCGGATGCATGAGGCGACTTTCCGCAAGGCGGCGGAGCGTGCGGGATTAAATCCATACATGGTTGAGATTGCCAACATCCGTGAGCACTGTTCATGGATTCATAAAGATATGGAGGAGGCTACCAAGAAAGCGGTCATCCTGATGCGGGCGGCGGTTGCCAAAGTGAATTTGAACACGCCGCTGCAGCCGGGCGAGAGCCGGGTGACCAAGCGGGCGCTCATTATCGGCGGCGGTATCGCAGGCATCCAGACGGCCCTTGATATCGCGGACGCGGGCTATGAGGTGGACATCGTGGAGAAGACCCCGAGTATCGGCGGAAGGATGTCACAGCTTGACAAGACTTTCCCGACTCTTGACTGTTCCGCGTGTATTCTGACCCCGAAGATGGTGGAGGCATCCGCCCACGAGAAGATTAACATCTATACATACAGTGAAGTGGAGAATGTCAGCGGATTTGTGGGAGACTTTACGGTAGACATCCGCAAGAAGGCAAGAAGTGTGGATATGGATAAATGTACGGGCTGCGGCGTCTGCCAGGAGAAGTGCCCGTCTAAGAAAGCGCCCAGCGAGTTTAACCGCGGGCTCAATAACCGCAGCGCGATCTACACCCCGTTTGCACAGGCAATCCCCAACGTGCCGGTGATTGACCGTGAGGCGTGCATCAAGTTCAAGACCGGAAAGTGCGGGATCTGCTCAAAGGTCTGCCAGGCAGGAGCCATCGACTACGAGCAGAAGGATGAGATCATTACCGAGAAGTACGGCGCGATCGTGGTTGCCACAGGGTTTGACACGATCAATCTTGAAAAGTACGATGAGTACGCTTACAGCCAGAGCAAGGATGTCATCACGTCCTTAGAGCTTGAGCGTGTCATGAATGCCGCAGGGCCGACCCACGGCCACTTAGAGCGTCTCTCCGACGGCAAAGCGCCCAAGGAGATGGTATTTATCCAGTGCGTAGGCAGCCGCTGTGCTGACGACAGAGGAAAGCCTTACTGCTCAAAGATCTGCTGCATGTACACCGCAAAGCATGCGATGCTCATCCGCGACAAATATCCGGATGTGAATGTGACGGTATTTTACATCGACGTGCGTACGCCGGGCAAGAACTTTGACGAGTTCTACCGGAGGGCTGTAGAGCAGTACGGCGTGAATTATATTAAAGGACAGGTTGGGAAGGTCATCCCGCAGCCGAATGGAAAGCTGTTAGTCCAGGGCTCGGACCTTCTTGACAACAGGCAGATCTTAAAAGAGGCGGATATGGTAGTGCTTGCCACAGCCATTGAGCCGAACCCGGATGTAAGAAAGATTGCGACGATGCTGACGGCAAGCATTGATACGAACAACTTCCTGACGGAGGCTCACGCAAAGCTGCGCCCGGTGGAGTCCCCCACTGCGGGTATCTTCCTCTCCGGCGTGTGCCAGGGGCCGAAAGATATTCCGGAGACGGTTGCACAGGCCGGCGCGGCTGCGGTTAAGGCCATCGGGCTTTTGGCGAAGGATAAGCTTTTGACCAATCCGTGTACGGCACATTCTGACGAACTTCTCTGTAACGGATGCTCTACCTGTGAGAACGTATGTCCTTACGGAGCCATCACCTACGAGGACAAAGAGGTCAATGACCACGGCATCCGCGAGGTACGCCGCCTGGCTGTTGTCAACAGCGCTCTCTGCCAGGGCTGCGGCGCTTGTACTGTTGCGTGTCCGTCAGGAGCTATGGACCTTCAAGGGTTCTCAAACAGACAGATAATCGCGGAGGTGGATGCAATATGTCGATAGAAAATAAAAATTTTAGACCGAAGATCGTAGCATTCTGCTGTAACTGGTGCAGTTACGCGGGAGCTGACCTTGCAGGCAGCAGCCGCCTTTCCTACCCGGCGGATGTAAAAGTAATCCGCGTTCCCTGTTCCTGCCGCGTGAACCCGATGTTCATCCTGCGGGCGTTTGAGAAGGGGGCGGACGGCGTGATCATGTGCGGCTGCCATCCGGGAGACTGCCATTACAGCACCGGAAATTACTATGCGAGAAGGCGTATGACGCTCCTTTTCTCCATGCTGGACTACATCGGCGTGGAAAACGGGCGCACGCGTGTAGAGTGGGTATCTGCCGCAGAGGGCGTGAAGTTCTCTGATACCATGAACAGCTTTGTGGAGAAGATTTACTCACTGGGCGAAAACGTAAGATTGGGGGATTTAAGATGCAGGAGTTAATCAACCGTGCGAAGGAGCTGCTAAACGACGGAACTGTGGCGCGGGTTCTTGGCTGGAAGGCCGGAGACCTGCCTTACAATCCAGAGCCGGCTTTCTTTGAGAGCGCAGAGTCGTTAAAAGATTTTGTGTACAACGGATTCTGCGGGGCGAATTTAAGCAAATACATGATTGAGGCGTCAAAGCTTGAGGGCAAGACTTTGGTGTGCCTGAAACCATGCGATACATACAGTTTTAACCAGCTTATAAAAGAGCACCGGGTAGACCGGGAGAAAGCCTACATTATCGGTGTAGGGTGCAAAGGCAAGCTGGATATCGAAAAGATCAGAAACCAGGGCGTTAAGGGCATCGAGAGCATCGAGGGCGCTGAGATCGGCGACGGGGCGGATGAGTTGAAGATTCAGACCATCTACGGAGAGAAAACCGTAGCTTACGCCGATGCTATGTTAGAGAGATGCCATGTGTGCAAGGGAAAAGAGCACAAGATTTATGACGAGGAGATTTTTGAGTCCAAGGAGACGAAGGACGGCGAGCGTTTCGACGAGGTTTCCCGGATCGAGAAGATGTCTCCGGCGGAGAAGTTCGCATTTTTCCAGAAGGAGCTTAGCAAATGCATCCGCTGCAATGCCTGCCGCAATGTATGCCCGGCGTGCAGCTGCCGGAAATGCGTCTTTGACAGCAATAAGTTTGACAGCTCCCAGAAGGCCAACGTGGATTCCTTTGAGGAGAAGATGTTCCACATCATCCGCGCTTTCCATGTGGCGGGAAGATGTACGGACTGCGGCGAGTGCAGCCGCGTATGCCCCCAGGGGATTCCGCTCCATCTGTTCAACCGGAAGTTTATCAAGGATATTGACGAGCTGTACGGCGAGTATCAGGCAGGAGATGACACCGATTCAAAAGCACCGCTCACAAACTACACGTTTGAGGATGCGGAACCAAGTATAGTAGGAAAGAGGGGATAATGTATGTATAAGATAGCAAAAGAAAATCTTTCCGCATTATTCCGGTTGATCGCGGACAGTCAGGAATTGTACCTTCCGGTTAAGACGGCGGGGCAGGTGAATTTTGCGGCGTGGAGCGAGGAGGCGGACGTTGCCCTTGATGCGCTGAAAACTGTAAAATCACCGAAAGACGCATTTTTCCCTCAGAGCGAGGGCCTGTATACGGTAAGGCGGGAAGGCAAAAAGATGAAGGTAGAGCCGGAGAGCCTTAAAGAGGCGGACTTTGTCGTATTCGGCATGAAGGCCTGCGACGTGAAGGGCTTAGAGGTTTTGGACAATGTGTTCTTAACCGACCCTGTAGATACTTTCTATGCGGCAAGAAGGGAACACGGAACGGTGGTTGCCCTTGCCTGCCATGAGCCGGAGGAGTCCTGTTTCTGTAAAGTGTTCGGCGTGGACGCGGCAGACCCGGCGGCGGACGTAGCTGCATGGATGATCGGGGAGAACCTTTACTGGAAGGCGCTGACCGAGAAGGGCGAGGCTCTTACCGGGAAGGTGAAGGAGCTTTTCTCAGATGCGGACGAGGGGGAAGTTGAGGCGGAGAAAGAGGCGATTCATGCGATCGTAGAAAAGCTGCCCTATATGAACCTGTCCTTAGAGGGATGGAACGGCGACGCTCTTTCGGAAAAATTTGACGATAAATTATGGGAAGAATTATATAAGCCATGCCTGGCCTGCGGCACATGTACTTTCGTATGCCCGACCTGCCAGTGCTATGACATCAAGGATTACAATACGGGGAACAGTGTATCCCGCTACCGCTGCTGGGATTCCTGCATGTATTCTGACTTTACCATGATGGCCCACGGCAACAACCGTACAAGCCAGATGCAGAGATTCCGCCAGAGGTTCATGCACAAGCTGGTGTACTACCCGGCGAACAACGACGGGATGTACTCCTGCGTAGGGTGCGGGCGCTGCGTGGAAAAATGCCCGGCATCTTTAAATATCGTGAAAGTAATCAAAGCATTTCAGAAACAGGGAGGTGAAAAATAATGAGTGAATGTACCTGCCATAAAAATTATACGTTGGATACGCTGATCCCGCAGGTTGGCGTAATTACGGATATCCGCCAGGAGACGCCGGATGTGAAGACTTTCCGGGTAAATGCGCCGGAGGGCGGCAAGCTTTTTGAGCATATGCCGGGGCAGTGCGCCATGGTGTGCGCGCCGGGCGTCAGCGAGGGTATGTTTTCCATTACTTCTTCGCCGACGAATAAAGAATATCAGGAATTCAGCATCAAAAAATGCGGTGTCCTTACCGATTACCTCCACAGCCTTGAGGTGGGCGACGAGGTTACGGTGCGTGGGCCTTACGGCAATTCCTTCCCGGTGGAGACGGAGCTTAAGGGGAAAAATCTTTTGTTCATCGCCGGAGGTATCGGCCTTGCGCCTCTTCGTTCCGTGATCAATTATGTCATTGACAACCGGGAGAACTACGGGACCGTCGATATCGTGTACGGCTCCCGCTCGGCGGATGACCTTGTGCAGTTAAAAGAGATTCAGGAAGTGTGGATGAAGACCGAGGGCATCAATGTCTACCTCACCATCGACCGCGAGCAGGAAGGGTGGGACGGACATGTAGGATTCGTTCCTAATTATGTGAAGGAGCTTGGCTTTGACACAGACAAGACCGCTTTGGTGTGCGGGCCTCCGATCATGATCAAGTTCGTGCTGGCGGGCCTTAAGGAGCTTGGGTTTACCACCGAGCAGGTGTATACCACGCTGGAACTTCGGATGAAGTGCGGCGTAGGCAAGTGCGGGCGGTGCAATATCGGGTCGAAGTATGTGTGTAAAGATGGGCCGGTGTTCCGGTTTGATGAGATAGATGAGCTGCCTAACGAATATTAGTCAAATATGATGAAAGGATACGAAATAGCATGGAAAATATGGTAAATGTATATTTTAGCGGGAAGAGATACAGTGTTCCGGCAGACCTTACGATTATGACCGCTATGGAATATGCGGGTTATACTTGGAAGAGGGGCTGCGGGTGCCGCCATGGGTTCTGCGGAGCCTGTGCGACCGTATACAGGATTAAGGGTAAAAATGAGCTGAAGACCTGCCTTGCCTGCCAGACGCAGGTGGAAGAGGGCATGTATGTGGCAAGCATCCCGTTTTTCCCGACGGACAAGAGAACTTATGAGATTGAGGATATCAAGCCGACCCAGCAGATTATGATGGAGCTTTATCCGGAGATTTATAGCTGCATCGGCTGTAATGCCTGCACGAAGGCGTGTACCCAGGACCTTAATGTTATGCAGTATATCGCTTATGCACAGAGGGGCGAGTTTGAGAAGTGTGCGGAAGAGTCTTTTGACTGCATCGGCTGCGGCTGCTGTACGGTAAGGTGTCCGGCGGGCATTTCCCATCCGCATGTAGGCGTGCTGGCAAGGAGGCTGACAGGAAAATACATCGCACCTGAGACAGAGCATCTTAAGAACCGGGTTGAGGAGATCAACAAAGGTGAGTATGATGAGCTGATTGAGCAGATTATGCAAAAGCCGATCACCGAGATGCAGGAACTTTACAATACGAGAGAAATCGAGAAATAAGGAGGGCGTGATTATTATGTATACACCATATCCAGAGAATATGATGGAATCCATCAAAAAGGTAGAGGCGACAAGGGCCAAACGTATGTCGACAGAACCAAGGCGTCTGACTGCGGATGAAAAAGACGCTCTCCTTAAGAAATTCCACCCGGATTATGATCCGGACGCGTTTGCGGAGATTAAAGTAGGGCCGAATAAAGGGCAGAAGGCTCCCCTTGAGCTGGCTGAGATGCTCCACTCCACAAGCCGTATCGTAAATGAGAAGATCGACATTTCAAAAATCGACTATGACGTAGACGTGCTTGTCATCGGCGGCGGCGGCGCAGGGTCTTCCTGTGCCATCGAGGCGCACAATGCAGGGGCAAATGTCATGATCGTGACGAAACTGCGTATCGGCGATGCCAACACCATGATGGCAGAGGGCGGCATCCAGGCGGCGGACAAGGAGAATGACTCTCCGGTGCAGCATTATCTTGACTGCTTTGGCGGCGGACATTTTGCCGCAAGGCCGGAGCTTGTAAAGCGTCTTGTCATGGAGGCTCCGGATGCCATCAAATGGCTGAATGAGCTGGGCGTTATGTTCGATAAGGATGAGGACGGGCGCATGGTGACTACCCACGGCGGCGGCACATCCAGAAAGAGAATGCATGCGTGCAAGGACTACTCCGGCGCAGAGATTATGCGTACCGTTAGAGACGAGGTGTTGAACCTTGGCATTCCGGTGGTAGAGTTCACTTCTGCGGTAGAGCTTTTGAAGGACGATAAAGGACAGGTGGCAGGAGCGATCCTGCTTAATATGGAAACGGGAGATTATTCCGTGGCAAGGGCGAAGACGGTTGTCATCGCTACAGGCGGCGCGGGAAGAATGCACTACCAGGGATTTCCCACATCCAACCACTACGGAGCTACGGCAGACGGCCTTGTACTTGGCTATCGGGCAGGGGTGCCGCTCCTTTACCAGGATTCTATCCAGTACCATCCTACAGGCGTGGCTCATCCGGTGCAGATTCAGGGCGCGCTTGTTACCGAGAAGGTGCGTTCCGTAGGCGCTCAGCTTGTCAACGCTGAGGGCGAGGCTTACATCCATCCGTTGGAGACCCGTGATGTCAACGCATCCGGCGTTATCCGCGAGTGTGAGGAAGGCCGGGGCGTAGAGGCGCCAAGCGGGCAGAAAGGCGTATGGCTTGATACGCCGATGATCGAAATCCTCGGCGGAGAGGGAACGATCGAGAAGAGAATCCCGGCCATGTTCCGTATGTATATGAAATACGGCATCGATATGAGAAAAGTGCCGATTCTCATTTACCCGACGCTGCACTATCAGAACGGCGGACTTGAGATTGACGGAGAAGGATTTACAAAGGCAATCCCGAACCTTTTGGCGGCGGGAGAGGTTGCAGGCGGAATCCACGGAAGAAACCGTCTTATGGGCAACTCCCTTCTTGACGTTATCGTATTCGGGCGCAACGCAGGGAAAAAGGCGGCGGCGAAGGCGAAAGAGGTAGAGCTTGGAAGCGTGAACCTTGACCATGTGGCAGGATATGACGAGGAGTTAAAGGGCGCTGACCTCCATACGGAAGAAGTATCGCCGAAACTCCTCCCGAAATATGCGCGTCACGAGAGATAGAATCAGGAGTAAAACAGGAAATTCAATAGGAGATTATAATTATGCGTGAAATCGAAGTCAGTAAACTTACGGATGTAATTGAAAAGCTTTGTATCGCAGCAAATGAGCATCTTCCGGAGGACGTAAAGTGCGCCATCAAAAATTGCCGCGCCTGCGAGGACGGAGAGATTGCGAAAGGAGTTCTCGATAACATTATCGAGAACTTCGAGATTGCGGATAACGAGTGCGTGCCAATCTGCCAGGATACCGGCATGGCATGTGTATTTTTGGAGATCGGGCAGGATGTGCACCTGACCGGCGGCGACCTTGCCGATGCAGTAAATGAAGGCGTCCGCCGCGGTTACGATAAAGGGTATCTTAGGAAATCTGTGGTGAAAGACCCGGTTCGCCGCGGAAATACCGGCGACAATACCCCGGCCATGCTCTACACGGAGATTGTTCCGGGCGAGCAGATCAAGGTAACGGTAGGCCCCAAGGGATTCGGCAGCGAGAATATGAGCCAGATCCGTATGTTCAAGCCGTCTCACGGCTTACAGGGAATCAAAGACTTTATCCTTGAAGTTGTGGAGACCGCAGGCCCGAATCCGTGTCCGCCTATGGTTGTGGGCGTGGGAATCGGCGGAACCTTTGACAAGGCGGCGCTCTTAGCGAAGAAAGCGCTGATGCGTCCGATCGATACCGAGAACCCGGATCCGTTTTATGCTGACCTGGAAAAAGAGATGCTTGAGAAGGTCAACGAGCTTGGCATCGGACCTCAGGGATTCGGCGGAAAGACGACGGCAATCGGCCTGAATATCGAGACTCTGCCGACCCATATTGCAGGCATGCCATGTGCAGTCAACATCAACTGCCATGTGACGCGCCATAAAACGGAGGTGATTTAGATGGCAGCAAGAAAGATTACATTACCGCTCACCGAGGAGCTTGCAAAGACACTTCACGCCGGGGACAGCGTTCTCGTAACCGGCACGATCTATACCTCCCGTGACGCAGGCCACAAGCGTATGTGCGAGGCTTTGGAAAAAGGGGAGGAGATTCCTTTTGACCCGAAGGATGCAACCATCTATTATGTAGGTCCGACACCGGCAAAGCCGGGGGCTGTCATCGGCTCCGCAGGTCCGACCACAAGCGGGCGCATGGATGCTTACGCGCCGACGATGATGTCTGTGGGCGCAAGGGGAATGATTGGAAAAGGCGCACGTCTTCCGGAAGTCATCGACGCCATGAAGAAATACTCCGGCGTATACTTCGGGGCTATCGGCGGTGCAGGCGCGCTCCTTGCCAAATGCATCAAGAAGGCAGAGCTTATCGCGTATGAGGATCTGGGCGCAGAGGCTCTCAGAAAGCTTTACGTGGAGGATATGCCGCTTGTCGTCATCATCGACAGCGAGGGCAATAATCTGTACGAGAGCGGCCGGGCGGCTTATCTGGAGCAGAAAAAGGGTTAGAACTTAGAAGGGAGAACGTAAGACATGGAATTATTTGGAGGAATATTGGCAGTTAAGTCTGTAGTGTTTCTTACTTTCTCGGTCTTTGCGATTGCGGCCATCGGCTATGCAGTCGGGAAAATAACTATTAAAGGAATCAACTTAGGAACGGCGGGCGTGTTTATTATCGCGCTGCTCTACGGATGCCTGCTTTACGGCAAGCTGTCAGGAAACCTCACGGTGGGAGAGGAGTCTTTTTCCACAGAGGCGCTGAAGATCGTGGAGAACATGGGGCTGATCTTTTTTGTGACCTCCGTCGGTTTCATCGCGGGGCCGAACTTTTTCGGCAACCTGAAACGGAATTTCAAGTCTTACGTTATGCTTGGGCTTGTAATTATCGCGGCGGCGGCGGGAACCTGTGTTGCATGTATTTTGATCGGCGCCGGGTTTACGAATCTTGACCATGAGGAATTCCGGGCAATCCTGGTGGGAATTCTCTCGGGAGCGCTCACGAGCACTCCGGCCTTCTCCGCGTCAAAAGCGGCGGTGGGTGCAGACCTTGAGGCTCTGGTGTCTGTGGGGTACGGTATTTCCTACCTGTTCGGCGTTGTGGGCGTGGTGCTGTTTGTGCAGATCATCCCGAAGGTTCTGAAGGCCAATATGAATGAAGAGGTGGAAAAGATTACCGCAAAAGACGGTGGGAGCAGCAGGAAGAAGAATCTGATCCTCACTGAGGTGGACGAATTCGGGTTCATGGCATTTTCCCTGGCGTCTATCGTGGGAATTTTGATCGGAAGTATCAGCTATATGAATTTTTCGCTGACAACTACCGGCGGGTGCCTTCTGACGGCGCTGGTGTTCGGGCATTACGGGCATATTGGGAAGATCTCTATCGTGCCGAAGAACTCGACGCTTAAGATGCTGAGAGAATTGGGGCTTATGCTGTTCCTTATCGGGGCGGGAGTCTCCGGTGGGGCGAAGTTCGTGCAATACTTCGAGCCGGTGTATTTCCTCTACGGGGCGATCATGACCATCCTTCCGATGCTCATCGGATTCGTGGTGGCAAAGAACGTGCTGAAATTGCCGCTGCTTAATAATCTGGGTTCCATCACCGGAGGCATGACAAGTACGCCGGCGCTGGGAACGCTTATTAATATGGCGGGAACGGAGGACATCGCGTCGGCCTACGCGGCGACATATCCAATCGCGCTGATTGCCGTAGTGCTGGCATCGCAGCTGATTATCATATTCTGCTAGTACGGCAGGAAGTAAATAAAAGAGACATCGGGAGTGACTGAGATTTATGTGCTCCGGATGTCTCTTTTTATACCTTAACGGAGGGAGTGCGCCTGTTCCGCAGGAACATGAATTAAGGGATGCCCTGTGGGTATATTTTTCTGGTCTTGTAAGATAATATAAACATTTTTCGTTAAGGGGTAGAAAAATTCATAAATCCGCGATATAATAAATTGTAGTGTGAGTACAATATATGTTACTGCAGTAAAGGAGAGTCGGAATGCTGAAGAATAACGTGGAAGTCGATGTAAAAGTGAAATGTATAGAGGGCGGTGTTACCCAGGCGAAACTGGCAGAAGAAATTGGAACTTCGGCACCATATGTCAGTCGGCTCATAAAGAATAACGAAAAAATCGTCAATAAGACTTTTCTCCAGCTGATGGAAAAGTTGGGATACGATGTCGAGTTGACCTATATAAAACGCGGGGAGGAATAAGGTAATGGTTAATTTGAGTAGACTGGAAGAAATAAAGGATTTGCGGACGGTGTGGCCGCATGAAGCCCTGGACTTTACTCCGTGGCTTTCGAAGGACGATAACATTGCGCTCCTTGCGGATGCAGTGGGGCTTGATATTACCGTTGATGAGATAGAGTCCTCCGTGGGAGATTTCAATGTCGATATTTTTGCGTCCGAAACAGGAACGGATCGGAAAATCATCATAGAGAATCAGCTGGAGGACACCAACCATGACCACCTTGGCAAGCTGATAACCTATGCGTCCGGTAAATCTGCGGATGTGATCATATGGGTAGTGAAACACGCTCGTGAGGAACACAAGGCAGCCATCGAATGGCTGAACAATTATACCGATGAGAAAATCGGATTCTTCCTCTGTGAGATTAAACTGTATCGCATTGGTACTTCCGAACCCGCGGTGAAATTTGAGGTTATTGAGAAACCGAACGACTGGACGAAAGAAGTAAAGAAAAACGAATCCGCCAATGGAACGCAGCAGCAGAGATATGATTATTGGGTGGCATTCCAGGATCATGTTTTTCAGAATGCACAATTTGCAAAAGAATTTAAGCGGAGAAAGCCTTCAACAAATCATTGGATGAATTATTCTATTGGTTCCTCGGACTGTTATATCTCAGTAACGCAGCTGGTAAACCGGAACGGAATCAATGTTTGTCTTTATATACCGAATAATATGGAACTTTACGAATCATTTCTGGCGAACAGGGAAAGCATCAACAAGGCAGCAGACATTCCGCTTAGTTGGTATGAACTTCCAGAGCGCAAGGCGAGCAAAATTATCATAGAGCGTCCGGCAGAACTTTCAGACCAGTCAAAATGGAAGGAGCAATTTGACTGGTTGGCTGATGTTATGGTTAAGATAAAAAAGGCGTTTAAGAAATACTTATGATTGTGAAGAATGTAATTCATGGGTTATGGAAAACAAATTATTTGTACTTACAGCAGCAAGACGGTCTGTGCGTAAGTACATAGGTGAGCTGATTGATAAAAAAGAGCGAGAATATTGTAAATAAGGCGCTCATTCAGATGTTAGAATCTCTGGGATATGATGTTGAACTGACCTATGAAAAGCGCGAAGAGAGATAGAGTATGGACACAGTTGATTTGGTTATAAAATCTGCAACCATCTTTTATAATGAACTGCGGGCAGATTCAAATGGAAGATATCGTTCGTGGGAACATTGCTACAAATGCTTTCATGACGCAAGGAATAATTCTGCACCGGATTTGGATTATCTGAGTTTGCAGCTTGCCAGAGTGTCAGTGCCAGAGATAAGATTTTGAGAGAAATAATATCGAATATATTGGCTCATAGGGATTATTCTAATGCCTATACTGCACAATTTGTAATCAAAGGAGACAGGATTTTTACAAAAAATAGCAATCTGCCACATGGGCACGGCGAATTGCGGCTGACAGAATTCGAACCATTTCCGAAAAATCCGCCTATTTCAAAGGTTTTTAGAGAAATAGGATATGCAGATGAATTGGGTTCCGGAATGCGTAATACCAATAAATATACCAAATTGTATTCGGGAGGAACGCCCATGTTCATTGAAGATAATATTTTTAAAATTGTGATCCCGATGGAAAATGCAGCAGTTTTGCAAGTGGGGCCGGAGAGCATGAATAAAGAGACTAACAAAGAAACTAATAAAGAAATATTAGAGACTAACAAAGAAACTAACAAAGAAACTAACAAAGAAATATCAGAGAAAATCCTTGATATTATGCGGAAAACACCTGAAATATCAGTTAAAGAGACAGCTCAAATACTGGATATATCGGTTGGCGGCATCAGGTATCATATAAACAAAATGAAAAAATCGGGTCTGATTGGACACATAGGATCTACACTACTGCAGACCACGGTTTTATTTACAAGAGAGATAAATTACAGGAATCAGATAAAATCTCTATGGATAAGGAACAGATTTCAGTTGTTAATAAGAAAAGAGTTGAACATCATAGATACAAGTTTGAAATTGACATTGCAGATATGCTATAGAAAAAGAAAAGGCTTTTTGGAAAAGCTGAGATAGGAGAGTGCGAGATGGATTTAAAGAGAGATATTTATGATTGTCTGGTTCAATGGAAACGCCGGAATTCAGGAAAGGTACTGGAAGTAAGCGGCGCGCGTCAGGTTGGGAAAACATATATACTGACAAAGTTTGCAAAAGAGAACTATAAAGATTTTTTCTATATCAATATGATGCAGACATCGGGGAGAGAATTTATTGCGTGCCTTGATCAGGCAGTTAGATGGAAACCCGGAGAGGAGCGTATTGAGAAACCGATTCATAAGGCATTGAAATTGTTTGATAAGAATTTTACGGATGCAGAAGATACAGTAGTGGTGATTGATGAAATACAGGAATCTGCGAGAGTGTTTTCTCTTATCCGGCAATTTGCAAGGGAATTCAGGGCACATTTTATTGTTACAGGAAGTTATCTTGGAAAGACGGTCGGGAAGGAATATTTTCTCCCGGCAGGAGATATAGATACAATGGAACTTAATACATTGTCTTATGAAGAGTTTTTGCAGGCGGCCGGAAAGCGGGAGCTGTATGAGCAGATAGATCTGTATGGAAAAGACAGCCATGAAACTTATGATCTGCTGAAATCTTTATATGATAGTTACTGCAAAATAGGAGGTTATCCTGCGGTTGTGAGGAAATATTTTGCGACAGGTGATATTTCGGAATGCAGGAGAGAAATATCGCATATCATACAGATATTTGTGGAGGAATCGGAACGGTATTTTGACAACATCCTTGAGATGGGGCTTTTAGAGCAGATGCTGCCATTGATTGCACAGACAATGGTAAGGGAGAAGAAAGGGTCACCAGATCTGGTGAAAGAGTTGTCTTCGGTACTTTTTCGCGCTGACAGCAACCGGGTTACAAAAAAAAGCGTCAATCAGGCAATCGCATGGTTTTGCCGTTCCGATGTTATTGGTTATTGCGGACGGGTGAATGAAGGGAATATGCTGGACGTTACGCCGAACTGTCGGTTTTATTTCAGAGATTTAGGGGTGGCGGGGCATTTTTTGAGTATGGCAGGCGTGCAGCCAGATGTTATTGCCGGTGTCATTAATGAAAATTTTGTTTACCTGTATTTGAAGAAAAAAGCGGATGCTTTGGAGATTGCCGGTGTGACGCCTCTTTATGCATTGTATAAGGACGGTGAGTTGGATTTCTTTGTAAACAGCAGGCAGGATTATATAAATTATGGTATTGAGGTAAAAGCAGGACGTGCTATCGGGAAAACTGCCAGTCAAATGCTGGAGGATGGGAAGATTCAGTACCTATATCTCCTGAAAGGAAATACCTATGGAGGTATTGAAGGAAAGAAGAGGACTGTTCCGGTTTATCTTGCCGGGCGGCTTGAGTTTTAAAGGGTACATGATGTTGCCTTAGATAGATTGATATTTTCTATAATATTAGGTCAAATATAATAATTATCGATTGGACTGGCTCATTTTGACATGATAGCATGAAAAGCGCTATGAAAGTACAAAAGTGAGGAGGAACAATTGATGAAAGGAAAGATTTTGGCTATGCTGCTTACGGCAGCGCTGGTGGGAATGCTGGCGGCAGGGTGCAGTTCCGGCGGCTCTGAGGCCGCAGAGGAAGACAAGACGGAAACGCAGACGGAGGAACAAGAAGGAGCGACGGCGGAAAATCAGGAAGACGACGGGAAAGCTGATGAACCGGCAGAGCAAAAGAAGGTTTTTGTCACTCCGGAATGGGTGCAGGGCGTTATTGACGGCAAAGAGGTTGAGTCGGACAACTATATGATCCTAGAAGTATCCTGGGGGGCAGTTGAAGAAAGTCCTACTTACAAGGACGGCCATCTTCCGGGAGCAGTCCATGTAGATACGTCAAGTGTGGAGAGTGAGCCGTATTGGAATCTGTCTGAACCGGAAGTTGTGGAAAAAGGAATGCTTGATGTCGGGGTGACGAAGGATAAGACGGTTATCTTATACGGCATTGACGTGTCGGAAGTATGCCGCGTGGCCTATGCGTATCTCTGGGCGGGAGTGGAAGACGTGAAAGTCCTGAACGGAGGGCTTGACGCGTGGAAAAAGGCAGGATATAAGCTTGAAAAAGATATGGTAGAGCCAACTCCTGCTAAAGAGTTCGGAACGACAGTTCCGGCGCATCCGGAATACTGGCTGTCTATGGAGGACGCGAAAGAAAAGCTTGAAAAGGATGATAATTTTAAGCTTGTTAGTATCCGGAGCAGGGAGGAATTTGAAGGAAAGACAAGCGGATATAGCTATATTGACACGGCGGGAGAGCCAAAAGGGGCCGTCTGGGGCCATGCAGGGAGCGACCCGTATCATATGGAAGAGTATCTGCACGAGGACGGAACATACATTACCTACGATGAGATGATCAAGCTGTGGTCGGACTGCGATTTTACGGCGGACAATGAATTGTCCTTTTACTGCGGAACCGGCTGGAGGGCGACGATTCCGTGGCTTTTATGCTACGAAGGCGGCATGGAGGGCATGACGCTCTATGACGGCGGATGGTACCAGTGGCAGTTAGACGGGGGCAACCCGGTTCAGGTAGGAGATCCGGCAGGGGATTCCTGCGAGTATACGACAGTTGATAAACTCCCGAAAGATAAAGCGGCCAAATAATCATTTGGAAGACAATTATTCATAAAGATAAATAGGGTAGAAAAGAGCTCAATTCATTGGCATTACTGAATTGGGCTCTTTTGCTCTTTATAGTGCATTTTGGGTTTGCTGGTATATGTGTCTGGGCAGGCATTGTAAATAAATCTGTTTGGTTTTTGCAGAATATGTACTATAATATATGTATTGTATTTCGAAAAAGAGTAGAATTTATTATAGCAGTTTTAGAACGTGCTGAACCAGAGAAGGTGCCTGCCGCTCTGAAACAGATGTTTTTTACATCTTTGTTACAACTTACACGAATCTTTGATACTTTGCCGCTGTAAGATACTTACCATACAGAAAATGATAACAGAAGAGGAGAGGTAAGTATGTGTGGGATATGCGGCATTGTCGGAGAGGTGTCCGGCCGGGAAGAAACATTGGAAAGAATGATGCGTTCAATTGAACACAGAGGACCTGACGGAGGGGAGAGCTATGTGTCAAAGGAGGCGGCGCTGGGGTTTCGGAGACTTAGCATTATTGATCTTGATACGGGGATGCAGCCGATGTTCAATGAAGACGGGCGCAGGGCGCTTGTCTTTAACGGAGAGATATATAATTATCGTATACTGAGAGAAATGCTGGTGCAGAAAGGGCATGTGTTCAAGACTTTATCGGACTCAGAAGTTATACTGCACGGATATGAAGAGTTCGGAGCGGATATACTCTTTAAGCTTCGCGGGATGTTCGGGTTTGCTGTCTGGGACGAGGGGAAAAAAGAGCTGTTTGCAGCAAGGGATTTTTTTGGGATAAAGCCGTTTTACTATGCGGTTATTGGAAATAATCTGGTATTTGCCTCAGAAATAAAGAGCATCCTGGAATATCCGGAGTATAAACGGCGTATGAACGAGGAGGCGCTAGAGCAGTATCTGTCTTTTCAGTATTCTGTCCTGCCGGAAACATTTTTTAAGGGGATCTTTAAGCTGATGCCGGGGCATTATCTTACATATAAGAATTGTATATTAAAGGTGACGCGGTATTTTGAGCCTTCCCTCAGGCCGGAAAACCGAAAGAGTTTTGAGGAAGAGGTCATGGAAGTGCGGCACATCCTGAAACAGTCGGTTGCAAGACATCTGGTCAGTGATGTGGATGTGGGCAGTTTCTTGTCCGGCGGTGTAGACTCAGGACTTGTGGCAGCTATGTCAAAATGCAGACAGACCTTCACAGTAGGATTTGAGGGGGAGGGAGCGCTGTATGATGAAACCTCGTGTGCAAAAGGACTTTCAGACAGGCTGGGAACGGAAAATTACAGCAAGGTCATCAAAAAGGATGAGTTTGGGAAGGCTTTTCCGGAGGTTATGTACTACATGGATGAGCCGTCGGGGGATGCGTCTGCTGTCGCTTTGTATCTTTTGGCAAAGGAAGCCTCCCGGAAGGTTAAGGTAGTGCTTTCGGGAGAAGGCGCAGACGAGGTGTTCGGCGGGTATAACATCTATCTGGAACCGGGTATGCTCCGGTATGTGGGATGGATGCCCTTTGGGCTTAGGAAGGCGATTGCATTACTGGCTGAAAAGCTGCCAAGGGGAGTGAAAGGCAGAGGATATCTTATGCGTGCAGCGTGTCCGGTAAACGAACGATATATCGGAAATGCCTATGTCTTTCGGGAAGAGGAAAAATGCCGGCTGCTAAAGAGAAACGGTTTAGGAGATCCGGCAGAGCTTTTGAGAGAGGATTATGATGCGGCCGGATTTTTGAGTGAGCCGGAACAGATGCAGTTTGTTGATTTGAAACATTGGCTTCCGGGAGATATCCTGCAGAAAGCTGACAAGATGAGCATGGCTCACTCGCTGGAGCTTCGGGTTCCATTTCTTGACAGGGATGTGTTTGAGGTGGCGAGGCGTATTCCCCGGGAGATGAAAGTCAGGAGGCATACGACCAAATATATTCTGAGAGAGGCGGCTTTGGATAGCCTTCCCAAATCAGTATCCTCCAAAAAGAAATTGGGTTTTCCGATTCCTATAAGAAACTGGATCAGTGAGGAGGACTGGTATGATGAAATCAGGGATGTGTTTTTAGGCGAGGCAAGTTCCGAATATTTCCATACAGGATATCTTCTGGAATTGTTGGAGAGGCACAGGGCAGGAAAAGAAGACAACAGCAGAAAGATATGGACAGTCTATGCATTTCTTGTGTGGTACAGGATTTTTTTTGAGACAGAGGCACGCAGGGAGGCAGGACAGGCGGGAAAGGCGCAGCGGGGGATAAGGACAGATGGATGAGGAAAAGGTAAGAATACTCGTAATAGAAGATGAAAAGCCAATCGCAAAAATTCTTGAATATGACCTGAAGAAAGAAGGGTATGAAGTGCGGCTTGCCCACACCGGGGCGGATGGCATGAGGGAGGTGGATGCGTTTGAGCCTCATCTCATACTGCTGGACTGGATGCTGCCGGACTTAAGCGGGGCAGACATATTGAAAATACTGGCAGAACGTTATGATATGCCGGTCATTATGCTTACTGCCAGGGGAAATATTGATGACAAGGTGTATGGATTGTCCTGCGGGGCAGACGACTATATAACAAAGCCTTTTGAACTCCGGGAAGTTAATATCCGGATTCGGACGGTTCTGCGGAGATTCCGGAAAGCAGGAAACCCGTCTGAGGCAAAAAAGAAAAAAGAGGAGCTTTATATTAAGGATGCCGTCATATGCGCGCAGGAGCGGACAGTGCTCCAATGCGGAGAGCCGGTAGAGCTGACGCCAAAAGAATTTGACCTTTTGTGCTGGCTGGTGAGGCATCCCAGGTATGTATTTACCAGGGACAGGCTCTTAGATGAGATATGGGGCTATGACTTTGCAGGGGATACAAGGACTGTGGATATGCATATCCAGAGGCTGCGTAAAAAGCTGCATGCGGGGGAAACTATCATAACCGTATTTGGAGTGGGGTATAAATATGTGCCGGAAGAATAGATTTACAAGCAGCATATTATTTCGGATAAGTGCGTGGATATTGTTTTTCGGAGCCGCCAGTATCTTCTTTGTGACGGACTTTATGAAAACGCAGATGCGAAACAATATTGAAAAGCAAGTTACCGAGGAGATGCTCCGAGTCAGGGATAACAGTGAACTCTATGTGCGGCAGCTCCTGCTTCTAAACGACTGCCAGATTGACGGGGAGGGTTTTGAAGAGTGTGCTGAGGAGATAGAGGAGCAGTTAAAGAGTGCTGGTTATCATGACGTCGCTCTCTACAACCTTGAAGGCAGCCGGCTGACTGAGGGCGGATTGGGGATTTTTGACGGCGAGAAGAGGAAAGATTTTATGAGGGCGCTGGAAAATGAGAGCGCGTTTACACTCCGTTACGGGAAAAAGGGCAAATGTGAGGCATATTTTACAATGCCTGTTAATCTTATGGGAAAGCCTGTGGGTATTATCAGTTATTTTTTTGATTACCGGGAAGTGTATGAGAGAGAATGGGATACAGTCAGCGGCATAATACATGTCTCGGTGTCGGCATTTGCCATTATCTGCATTGTCATCTGGATGATCATATACCGTATGGTCTCGCCGATTCGGAAGCTTAGCCGGGCGACGGGAGACATCTCGGAGCATCTTGCAGACGGGCAGTTTGACAGCAGTATTATCGAGAACTTGAAATTTGACAGGCGTAAGGACGAGATAGGAGAGCTGTTCCAGAATTATATGCAGATGCTTAAAGTGGTGATGGAGCAGTTTGAAAAGATAAGGAAAGATAAGGAACACATTCTTAAACTGTGGAGCAGCCGTCAGGAGTTTTACAATAATGTCACCCATGAGCTAAAGACTCCGCTGACGACGATTTCCGGATATGCACAGCTAATAGAAGAGAATGGCCTCTCGGATGAGGATCTGTTTCGCGGAGGCATGGAACATATCCGAAAGGAGAGCATAAGGCTTTATGGGATGGTGGTGCAGCTTTTAGAGATGCAGGACAGGGCTGCTTTCCTGGAGACGGAGCGGCTTGATCTGGCGGAGCTTTTGAGAAATGTAGCAGGCTCGATGCAAATGAAGGCAAAGCGCTATGGGAGTGCTGTCGTGGCAGAGGGAGACGCGGAGCGCTATCCGATAAATGGGCATCCTGACAGAATACGCCAGGTTCTGATTAATTTGATAGACAATGCGATTAAATACGGTGAGACAGGAGAAGAAGTCCGGCTGCGGATTTACAGGCGGAACCAATCTGTTCAGATAGACGTTTGCAACAAGGGCAGGGGGATTGAGAAAGAGGAGCTTGATAATATATTCGAACCTTTTTACCGCGCAGGCGGAGAACAGTCGGCGGAGCTTGGCAGTTCCGGACTCGGGCTTGCGATTTCGAAAAAGATAATTGAGGAGCACGGGGGAGATATCAGGGCGGTGAGCCAGCCGGGAGGAGAGACAGTGTTTACAGTGCGTTTCCCGGAGGACGGAAAATAGAAAGAAGAGGTGTAGTGGCATGAAAGGGAGATTATGTGCGTATATCATGGTATGTGCTGCGGCAGTTCTGGGGTTTTGCGGTTGTGTTCCGCGGGACACAGAAAAGATGGTTGCTCTTCCGGAAAAGAAGACAGAAGAGGATGACGGCATACATATAAAGAACATACAGGAATACAGCTATAATGGACATTCTGAAGACGTCGTATATCTGTCCTGGGGAAAGGCAGGAACAAAGACTGTCTGTATGCTGAAACGGGGAGAAAACGGTTATGAATATCACATGATCGATGTGGAAAAAAAAGAAGTATTAAAAAGTACGTTTGTGGATGACCGGGATATAAGCGACGTTAAGATTGCTCCGGGGGGAAAGTATATCGTCTATGAGGCGGCCTCTGAAAAAGAAGTGCAGCTTGTCGTCTTTTTCACAGAGGACGGAACACGTCAGGTGCTCGAAAAATGGGATGTCATGAATGATGCGTATACCTACGAGTGGAGTGACGACGGCACGAAATTTTTCGCATGGGAGATTGGGGATAACTATGCGAAAGATCCGTATGAGGACTGGTATATCACACGGTATGATGTGGCAGGTGCAAAGATGGGAGATGAAAAGGCTCCTGCGGTAAAAAAAAGTGAATTTCTGATGGAAGGAACCGGCCATGGATGGAGAAGCGTCCTGCCTAATGCGGATGGCTCGGAAGTCTATGTGAGGGAAGAGCATGAGGACTATGTGGTCGGAGGAGTGAAGGAGGAAGGATATATAGAAAATGAAGAAGACGTGAATAAGGAGAATATGAATAAAAGTGAAAAAAAACCTCCGGGCGGAAAGGGAGCAGAGAGCTGGATCCTTGCGCCGGATACAGGAGAAAAAAAGAAACTGGAAGAGTTTTCTTCTGATGCGGTATATCCTGTCAAATACACGAAAGCAGGATTATTTGCTAAAGATTTAGACGGAAATCTCCTGCTGGTTGAAAATGTCGGGAATGAGCCTGTCGTAAATAAGCTGTGCAAAACCTATGACGAGATCGTCAATATCTGCGAAAACGGTGACCATCTTTTTCGGCTGGAATGGATGGACAATAGCCTGACCCATTATCAGGTCAGCGGAGCCAGGATAGAAGACGGACAGCTGAAGACCCGGCAGGTTCTGTATAAAAGCCAGGACGGGGAAGGCGCTGATGGATGCCATATAGTGGATGACAGTATGGTTGCGATTTTGGATCGCAGGTATTTTGAAAGGGGAGACAGGCACACATTCAACATTACAGTACTTGAATACTGAGAGGGCATTGAGGAAAAAGAGAGGGCAAATAACCCTCTCTTCTCAAGTGCATATCTGAAATTAATGCCTGGCATAAGCCATGTTTTTGTCAGGTGTTAAAGAGGCTTGCCCGTCATTTGGGATATCTTCTGCCTCCCGGTTGCTGAGTGCGCCTGCCTCCATTGCGTCGGCAAAGCTGATAGGATGGTTTCTCATATGTACTTTTAACAGCTCGAACAGCCGGAGGGTTGGACGTTTGGACTCCAGAGCGTTTGACGCATCAATGTATCTGCACCCGGTCTGTTCCGCCAGCGCTTTAAGCTGCATGTTGATTTCCTGCGCGGCGGGCTTGTTGGAAACAATGGAAACAATATAGATGGCGGCCTGGGTCTTAGTATGGATCATGTACAGGAGCCACTCATATTTTGCAATAAACTCGCTTATATCTATAGTTTCGTCGAGAATATCCGTATCACCTAAGTTCACAAATATTTTGCGGGGATTTAGGTCGTAGAGGCATACTTTCAGATAGGTCTCGATCTGGTTGATCTTTATGTCTTTTACGCTGCGGTTGTAGATAGGTTCTGTAATCCGGAAGGCCTGGGTCAGTTCGCCTACCGGAAGCGCGGCGAATGTGTCAGAACCGAAAAGGACGACTCCGCCTGCCTCTGTAATGCTGTTTAACTCACGGTACTTAGCCATTTCATCATCTCCCTGACTGTTTATAGATGTATTTTTGCGTGGTTCCTGCTTTTCATCGGCAGCTCCTGAAAGATCTTTTATGGATGCCGCCTTTGCCTGCCTTGCCATCCTGTCGTAACGCCGGTTGACGAAATATACAATCAGGTTGGCAGATACGATGATAAGATTCAGCAGATATACTGCCAGTACATAGTTGAATTTGTGGTTATAGATTTTTGCGGAGATCCCAGCGATATATCCGGCGATGATAAGCAGGATAAACTGGAGGCTCATAGTTTTTGCTGATTTTGCCTTGATATTCTTGGCAAGATTCATAGGCCAGGAAAGGCCAAAGCAAACCAGCATGGTAGACTCAAGAAGTTCAGCCATTGATGATTCCTCGCTTTCAAAAAAAGATTTTCGGTGAATCTGTTTTTGCAGAATGTTTTCACCGAGTTACAGTGTAGCATTGACGTATGATTATGTCTAATATATAATATTTATGAAATTGATAATA